>ERZ825896.2350-NODE-2350-length-18358-cov-2.996339_pt1 | contig 18358 bp, 10 predicted proteins | sample MGYA00519858_ERZ825896 | MGnify/ENA primary metagenome ERZ825896 (study PRJEB31778, sample SAMEA3449214) | human gut metagenome | biome: human gut; feature: human-associated habitat; material: faeces | place: United Kingdom | collected 2010/2012 ...
CCTGCTATACAGAGAGAACAGCATCTCTATAAAGTCTCTTTGGAACCGTCGCACAAGAATCTGACTATCTGTTTCTCCGGATTTACCTATTCCGATCCTGCATATATGTCTTATGAATATAAAATGGAAGGGATGGATGATGATTGGCAGTTGTTAGGTGGTAAATCCGAACTGACCTATTATGACTTGTCTTCTGGGAAATATCAATTCAAAATCCGTCGGATTGGTGAGCCCGGTTCAGAAATCTGTTTATCAGTGACTATTGCTTCCTCTTTTAACGCGACCTTATGGGGAACAATTCTATTATTGATTGCAATAATATGCTTAAGCTATGCTTATTACCGGAGAAAAAAGAACTCTCCGGCTCTTGCGGCGGATGCCATAGAAACCGGAAAACCGATAGTTGAAGAAAAATACAGAAAGAGCAATGTGAGTATGGAAGAATGTCATCGGCTGGCAGACGAATTGGATATGTTGATGCAGGAAAAAAGACTGTATGTTAACCCTGATTTAAAGATTGCGGATTTGGCGTCAGTGCTGAACGTCTCTCCATATACATTGTCCTACGTGTTTAATCAGTTCTTGAACAAGAATTATTATGATTATCTGAATGATTACCGCATAGCTGAGTTTAAACGGTTACTTAATGAGGATGAATATTCAAAATATACCTTAAGTGCTTTAGCTGAACTGTGTGGTTTTAGTTCTCGCACTTCCTTTTTCCGCTATTTTAAAAAGACAACTGGAATAACCCCGAACGAATACGTCCAAAGTATAGGACGAACTAATGAAGATTGATTGTCGGAGTCTCATATAATAATTTGAGACTCCAGTTTGTGATTGTATAATTGATTGATTACCAGTAGGTATTACGACTTCTGTTTTCCTTCCAATAGGATGAAATCTATCCGCCCTTTTTTATTGTTTCTTTTCCGTATTTACCATTTATATTTGCCAGCGTAATGATAAACAAAAATCTAAGCAATGGAAAATATAAACATGAAATCCACTCAACTGGTTGCTGACTCTTATAAGAGTTATCATCATTCCGTTTATCTTTATATCTATTATAAAATAGGTAAGGACGAAGAAGCAAAAGATCTGTCACAAGATGTCTTTTTGCGTTTGATGGACTATAAGCAGATATTGCGTCCGGAAACAGTGAAACATTTTATATTCGCGATTTGCCGGAATCTAGTAACGGACTATTTGCGTCGTTTTTACAAAGCTCAAGAAGTAACTTCCTATCTTTTCGACCGGATTCCTACTTGTATCAATGAAGTGGAGAGTCAGATCATTGCCAATAATCTATTGACATGCGAATGGGAGCGCGCCAATCAGCTTCCTGAACAACGTCGGAAGATTTATATCATGAGTCGTTTCGAAAATAAATCCTCGGCTGATATTGCCGCCCAATTGGGAATTTCTTCCCGTACGGTGGAAAACCACTTGTTTATCAGTCGGAAAGAAATCCGTGAGTATATCCAACAGTGTATCTAATATTAGAATAAATAGTATAAATGTTAGTTTTAAATTTTATGTATATGAAAAAAAATCTCTTCAGATTCTCATCGAGAAGATTTCTATTCTCTACGGTGATGGCCTTTGCCCTTGTAACAGGTGCTCCGCAGGCGGTATTTGCCAATGTGGGAGAAGTGCAGGCTGTTTCGCAGACTGGGGTAATCAAAGGTAAAATCGTGGATTCCTATGGCGAACCTGTTATTGGTGCCAATGTCAAGGTGAAAGGCACTACCAATGGTACGATAACGGATATGGATGGAAACTTTACTTTGAATAATGTATCAGGTGGTACGTTGGTGATTTCTTTTATTGGTTATAAGACGTTGGAAGTTTCTGTAAAAGGGACGAATCTGGCTAAAATTATCATGCACGAAGATACAGAGGTGCTGGATGAGGTTGTCGTGGTAGGTTATGGTACTCAGAAAAAAGAATCGTTGACAGGCTCGGTAACAGTGGTCGACCAAAAACTTTTTAAAGACAAAGGTACGGTGGCCAATCCGCTTTCGGCTATGCAAGGTCAGGTTCCGGGCTTACGCATCACCCGATCGTCGGCTGCTCCTGGTGAAGAAGGATGGGGTGTCTCAATCCGTGGCTCTGTCTCAAAGAACAAGGTAGAACCTCTTTTGATTATTGACGGTGTACCAGCCAGTGGTGTGAGCGAGATGGCTCAACTCAATGCCGATGACATCGAAACCATTAACTTTCTGAAAGATGCTTCGGCTGCTATTTATGGCGCAAAAGCAGCGGGTGGTGTGATTTTGGTAACTACCAAACGTCCCGATGCCGGCAAAACCAAAGTGGAATATAGTGGTTCGGTTACACGTAAAATTGTGGGTTTACAGCCCCGCATGATGAGCATGGACGAATGGACGGACGGTGTGCTCCAAGCCCGTTTGAATGACGGCTATGGCGAAGATGACAACTGGGTACGTTATGCCCGTTTGGCTAAAGCGATGAAGGGGAGTTGGATTAATCTGCATGGTGGAAACAACCCCGATGAAGATCCCATTCCGGGAGGATTCCGTGGTGTGGCCGATTTTGTGTTTCACGATATGAACTGGACTGATGTGCTTTGGGGAAATGCCACTTCTACCCAGCATAACCTCAGCGTAAGCGGAGGTTCGGAAAAATCGACCTACCGACTTTCGTTGGGTTATTTGAACGACCAGGGGACGTTGCAATGGGGGAACAACTCGAACGAACGCTATAACGTACGTTTATTCAACAGTTTCAAGATAAACAACCGTATCAGCTTGGAAACCAACATGTCAGCTAGTCGTCAGCATCAGGTGGCTCCTACACAGATTGGTAGTATATTAGGCAGTAGCATACCACAGCCAGGGCTACCGGTTTCGACTATCGATGGCAAACCGTATGCGTGGGGAGGCATTCATACCCCTAACTGGTCGGCCGAATTGGGTGGTGACAACAAACTTGTGGTGACCACAATGAATGTGAACGAGATTTTGAAAGTGAACATTTTGGATGGTCTTGATTTTCAGGGAACTTTGGGATACTCAACGAACAATGCGGCCCGTGACGAACAATATCTTTCGATTGATTGGTATCAATACGACGGTACACCGATTCAAAATGAGAACTCTCCCTATCCCGCAAAAGAAAAATCATCGTATACTAAAAGTTCTGCGCGTACCGACAATTACACGGCATCAGCTTTCCTCACTTATAAGAAATTATTTGATGAGGTTCATGACATATCGCTTATGGGAGGTGTGCAATACGATTATGCCGCTTACGATTATAGCGGCACCAAAGCAATGGACGTAGAAGCGGCAATCGAATCGCTTAACGGTAAAGGACAAATTTACATAGACAAGGTAGACCGTTGGGAGGAAGCCATTCTCTCTTATTTCGGTCGCTTGAATTATAATTACAAGTCGAGATATATGGTTGAAGTGAATGCTCGCTACGACGGTTCTTCGAAATTTTTGCCCAAGAACCGCTGGAACTTCTTTTGGGGCGCATCAGCTGGATGGCGTATCACTGAAGAGAAATTCATGGAGAACTTGCGTGACTATGTGAATGAACTAAAACTACGTGCCTCATATGGTGAGGTAGGTAATCAAAATGGTATTGGACGCTATGATGGCATCCAACTTTACAATTACAAATCGAACAGTGGCGCTTTGTTGGGCAACTCGAAAGGAACCTATGTGGAATCTGCCGGACTGGTGAGCACCATGCGTACTTGGGAACGTATCTACAACTATAACTTGGGGATTGACTTCGGATTCCTCAACAATCGCCTTACGGGTACGTTCGAGGTCTTTAAAAAGAAAAACGACAATATGCTGGTTTCGCGTCTGCACCCCGGTGTATTGGGTGGAACTGCTCCCAGTACTAATAGCGGTAAGTTTGAGGCCAATGGTTACGATGCCAGCTTGACTTGGCGTGACAAGATAGGCGGTTTCAACTACCACGTTGGCGGTACGTTAACCTATATGACCAACAAACTAGTCGATGGAGGTAACATCGTGGTGAGCGCAGGTTATAACGAAGCTGTGAATGGCTACCCACTCAACTCGGTATTTGGTTACCGCTATGTGGGCAAGGTACAAAACCAAGACCAACTGGACTATTACGTGGACAAATATGTGGGCAGCAACTCTATCGCTCTACCTGCCAACTTGCGTTTGGGCGACCACATGTATGAAGATGTGAACAAAGACGGTAAACTGACACAAGACGACCTTGTATTTCTTGGTTCCGACGACCCAAAATATTCGTTCTCGTTTAATTTCGGATGCGAGTGGAAAGGATTTGATTTCAATACCGTGTTCCAAGGTGTGGGCAAGCGTACCATTTATCGTGAAATCGACTCTTGGAAAGTGCCTTTTAAAGCTATTTGGCTGAACACTACTAACCAGTCGGTAGGTAATGTATGGAGTCCTGAAACTCCCAATAACCATTTCCCTACTTATTCAAACAGTAATGACATCAATAACTACAACTACATTCCCTCTACCTGGTCGGCCGATAACGGAGCTTACCTGCGTCTCAAAGAGATTGTACTAGGTTACACATTGCCAAAGGCATGGATGAATAAGAGCGGTTTTATCAGCAACCTGCGTATTTATGTATCGGGCGCCGACTTGTGGGAAAAATCGTATATCACCGATGGTTGGGATCCCGAAGCCACCCGCAAAGTGGAAAACAAGCAACGCTATCCGTTTAACCGCACCGTGACTTTCGGTGTGAATGCCATATTCTAATTTTTATTCTTAATATTGAAGATAACAATGAAAAAAATAGCATATATTTTAGGAATCATTTGCGCCATGACCATGCAGTCGTGTTTGGACCTTGAACCCAAGACGCAATTGGCGGATACCAACTATTGGAAGTCGCCCGAACACTTCAAACTTTTTGCCACCCAGTTCTACAGCTGGTCGGCCGACTTTCGATGGCTCGACGACAGTCAGCACGCTGATATTCGCTCGGACTTGTTTGCCGGTAGCACGGTGAACATCTATAGTAACGGAACGAACAGTATTCCGTCGTCAGACAAGCATTATACCGACAATTACAATCGTATTCGTCAAACCAATACTTTATTGCAACAAGCCGATACGTATGAACAACAAGCCGACATTGCCATTTCGGTGGGGGAAGCCCGTTTCTTCCGTGCTTATTGTTACTTTGAGTTGTTGCAGGCTTATGGTGATCTTATCATTACCCGCACACCGCTCGACATCGACTCGTCTGAGATGCAGAAGGCCCGTAATCCGCGTACCGAGGTAGCTGACTTCATCATTGACGACTTGAAAGAAGCCGCTAAACTATTACCCGTCGATAAGGCTATCAGCAGCAGCGATGAAGGCCGCCTCTCCTGCGAAGCCGCTTTGGCATTTCTTTCGCGTGTAGCCCTCTATGAAGGTACATGGGAGAAATTCCATAATGGCGGTCAAAATACCGAACGTACAAAAGATTTGCTCAATACCGCAGCACAGGCGGCTCATGATGTGATGGCGGGCGGAGCATTCGAACTTTTTGCTCCTCAAGAATTGGGTACGGAGGCCTACAAGTATCTCTTTATCTTGGAGAATGAAAAGTCGCACCCTGCCAGTATCAATAAAACAGGTAATAAAGAGTATATCTTTACCCGCCGTCACGACCCTGTTATCAATTCTATCGGGTTCAACATAACCCAAGGGCGTTTGGGTAATGCCTTGTATGTTACTCGTAAAATGGCTAATATGTATCTGCAAAGCAATGGGTTGCCCATCAATCCCCAAACGTGGAATTACACGAAAGTGGATGATGAATATAAAAATCGCGACAACCGCATGAACAATCAGCTTATGGTGCCCGGACAAACTTACTGGGGTACAAACGGCGGACGCATTGATTGGAGCGGCAATGCAGCCGAAATAGCCAATGCCTCGCATAGGAACTTCATGCCTCAGACGGGTACGGGGTACTTTCCCCACAAGTGGTGTAGCGAACGCGACGGAGTGCCTACCGGTATGGAAGCTTACGATTTCCCTATAATCCGCTATGCCGAGGTACTGCTGAACTATGCCGAAGCCGTGTTTGAACGCGATGGACAAATATCGGATGAAGACTTAGCCATCAGTTTGAACCTGACACGCAAACGCATCAACCCCGAAATGCCTGACTTGACTAACGACTTTGTTACGGCAAATAATTTGGATATGCGCACAGAGATTCGTCGTGAGCGTACCATCGAATTTTTCGATGAGAATTTCCGCATTGATGATCTGAAGCGTTGGAAAACGGCCGAAGACGAAATGCCGATGAACCTCACCGGTGTGAAGTGGAAAGGTACCGATTTTGAAAACAGATGGCCTGATGCTTCCTTTAAGGAGAAAGATGGTGAAGGTTGTATTATCCACGAGAAAGGACGCAACTGGCATGAAAAGCATTACTTATTGCCGCTGCCCACCGACCAGCTCAAACTGAACTCCAACTTGAAACAAAATCCGGGTTGGAACCAATAATCCATTCATTATTCATTTATAAAGTAATCGAATTATGACATACAAAAATATACTTCAAAAGGGTGCGTTTGCAGCACTGATTACAGCTGGCTTAATGATGACCGTTTCGTGCAACGATGACGATGTATCCCCTGTTTTAGAAGAGAGAGTGCTCGTTAAGGAAATCAACCTTGAAGTGACCTCCGAACTGCCTCTGCTGATAGGCACTGACACTTTGATAAAATATACTGTAGGTCCTGATGAGGCTTTCAACAAAGAGGTGGTATGGAAATCGACTGTGCCCGATGTGGCTACCGTAGATGCCGAAGGACGCATCACGGCAGTGAAGGCCGGTAGTACGGTAATTTCGGCCAAGCCGGCTGTGGGCTATTCTGTCACTTCGACCATTAATGTGAAGGTAGTAAACGAAATTATTCACATCACTGATATCAATCTCACTAATGAAGACCTCGAAGTGTTTGTAACCTCGACTTTGCCCCTCACTTGGCAGACTACTCCGGCCGACCCCACTTACCCCGGGTTGATTTGGAAAAGCCTAACTCCCGATAAAGCCACCGTCAATGAAAAAGGCGAGGTGAAGGGCATAGCTGAAGGAAAGGCACGCATCCAAGTTACCGCTACCGACGACAAACATTTCACGAAAGAGTTTGAAATTAAGGTGAAGCCCATTATCTATATCGAAAGTATGGAATTTGTGAAAGAAACAGACAAACTAGCTTTGGGCGAAACCTACACTCCACAGATGAATGTAACGCCGATAGATGCTACGCTTTCGTACATCGCATGGGAAAGCAGTAAGCCGGATGTTGTAGAGATTGACGAAAAAGGCCGGTTCGTGGCGAAGGCTTATGGCAATGCAGTAATTACCGCTTTGGCCGACTATGGTGATGGTAAACCTGTCAAAGCTACGATGAGTGTCAGCGTGAGCGAAGGTTTAATGAACGACCAGTTTACTGTCGAGAATATCTGGCAGCCATTCGGAAACTTTACTCACCGGGAATTTGAATGGATGGAGAATGACGGAGTACTTCGTATTTTCCCCGGTGAAGATAAGACTTACAAAGCTGTTCGCATTTGTCGCACCGGCGGTTTTGGGTTCAACGTAACCAACTATCCCATCTTAGCCTTTAAAATGAAATTTCCCGAAAATGTGTTCGAAGCATCAACGAGTATAGAGTGGTATCTAGACATTTGGGGCGGAAGCGGTATTACCGTAGCCGGTAAATATGGCGAAGATACCGATAAAGGAAAAAATGCTATGACTGTGGTAGATTGCGGTGAATACAAAGTATTCTACGCCGACTTCACGAAGAAATTCCTTGGCAAAAACCAACAGTATATGCCTACCTCATTGACGAAGTACGACACGGTGGAACTTCAATTTTGGAAAATATGGTATGAAACCAATGAAACAGGTAGCATTTATGTGGATTGGATAAAGACTTTCGAATCGGAACAAGAACTGAAAGATTTGATAAAGAACGAAAGTGGTAAACAATAGCATCTACTTTCTCTGGAAACTGATTGAATAACAAAATGAAAATTGAATGTATGAAAAATCTGATTTATACCTTCGTGAGCAGCATAACGTTTGTGTTGCTGATCGGCTGTAGTGCTGAGTTTGAGAATGGAACTCCCGAACCATGGCAACGCGAAATCAACCCCAATGAAAATTATGAGTACATCATCAAGCATCCTTGTCTGGTGAACACCGAAGCTGACTTTGAACGCGCACGCCGCAAAGTGAACGAACGTGCCGAACCTTGGATTAGCGGTTGGGAAAAATTGTGCGAAAGCCGATTTGCCCAACTGAGCTACAACGCAAACCCGCAAGAAGAAATTGTACGTCACTCGCAAGGTGGCAACTTCAATACGGCCGCTTTCGATGCCGGTGCCGCTTATCAGTTGGCTGTACGCTGGAAAATTTCGGGAGATGAAGATTATGCCAAGGCAGCTGTTAAAATTCTGAACGGATGGGCTAAGACTTGTAAGGGGGTGAATTATAAAACATGGCCCGACGACAGCCATCGTCTGCTTGCCGCCGGATTTATCGGATACCAGTTTGCTGCTCCCGCTGAATTGATGCGGGATTACGAAGGCTGGAAAACCGAAGATTTTGAAGTCTTCAAGAAATGGATAGATAAAACTTTCTATCCTATCTGTGATGATTTTTTGGATAACCACTTTAATTCTTCAGCCATTTCGGGTTGGATGAGTTGGGATCTGCCCGCCATGCTCACGATTCTTTCTATCGGCGTGCTGAACGATGACGATGCCAAGATTAAACAAGCCTTGGAATTTTTCTATCACGGAAAAGGTATGGGCTGTATCGAATGGTCGGTGAAAGGCATGCACGAGGATCCTGCGGGAAAAGTGAAAGGCAGACATTTGGCACAGAGCCAAGAGATGGGACGCGACCAGGGGCACGCTACTCTCAACGTAGGCTTACACGCTTACTTCTGTCGTACAGCCTATAACATGGGTATCGACCTTTTTGCCTATAACGACAACATCATTCTCGACCTCTGCGAGTATACGGCTAAGTATAACTTAACTTCGACCGAAGATGTGGAAATGCCTTTCGAACCTTACTATCACCCCAAATACGGTTGGCACGAGAAGGTGTCGGCCGACGGTAAAGGGCGTGCCCGTCCGGGATGGGAACTCCTTTACAACCATTATGCCAAGGTGAAAGGTATGAATGCTCCATATTCGCAAGCTTTTGCCGAAAAAGAACGCCCCGAAGGATATGGCGAGCGTGGTACTGCCGAAGCCGGTGATTTGGGGTTTGGAACATTATTGTATACTGAAGAATAACTTTTTGAGATTTTCTTACTGATTTCAAGGAGTTAAGAGGTTAGGCTTCTTAACTCCTTGACGTTACTCAATGGAAACCCTCACAACCCTTTATCTTATGATAAATAGATTATTTTCTACCTTATTATTCCTTTCCTGTCTTTTTGGTGGTTTGTCTCAAACGGCAAAGGCGCAAAACAACGAGTGGGAAAATCCCACCAAATATGAGTGGAACAAAGAGAAACCACACGCTGACTTTCGCCTTTATGAGCGGACAGATGATGCTGTGAACGATAATCCACAAAAATCGTCTTGGCAATACTCGTTGAATGGTACGTGGAAATTTGTTTATGCTCCCTCTATCGCAGAAAGCATAAAAGATTTTTATTGTACAGATTTATCCGACAATGATTGGGATACAATTACTGTCCCTTCCAACTGGGAAATCCAAGGATTCGGTGAGCCGATAATTCGCAACATTCAGTATGTGTTTTCACCCAATCCACCTTATATCGACGTTGATAATCCTGTGGGGACTTACCGGCGCACATTTACGGTTCCTCAAAACTGGCAGGGGCGTGAAGTGTTGTTGCACTTCGGTTCCATCAGCGGCTACGCCCGTATCTATGTGAACGGACAGCAGGTGGGTATGACTAAAGCATCCAAGACTCCGGCAGAATTTAATGTGACAAACTATTTAAAAAAAGGAGAGAACTTACTTGCTGTACAGGTGTATCGCTGGCACGATGGCAGCTATATGGAAGACCAGGATTTTTGGCGTCTAAGCGGTATCGAACGCGATGTTTTTCTGACCGCTTATCCCCAAACGACCATTTGGGATTTCTTTTTGCATGCAGGACTGGACGATACCTACCGACACGGGCAATTTCGGGCTACTGTAGACTTGCGTTCGTTCAATGCTAATGCAACTCTACAAAAAGGGACACTTACACTCGAATTGAAGGACGCAGGGGGGAAGACTGTCTTATCTGCGCAGAAAGCATATTGTATCTCAGATATAAGTACTACACTTACTTTCGAAGGCACTGTGCGCAATGTACGGAAATGGAGCGCTGAACACCCTTCGCTTTACGACTGTATTCTGACACTTCGAGCCAATGACGACAAGCAACAAACGGTAGTGGCTCATAAAGTCGGATTCCGTCGCATTGAGATTAAGAATACACGGCTACTGGTAAATGGTGTACCCACCTATATAAAAGGTGTTAACCGTCACGAACATAACGACAGCTTGGGACATACGCAGACTCGCGAAATCATAATGAATGATTTGCGACTGATTAAACAACTGAACATGAACGCTGTTCGTACCAGTCATTATCCCAATCATCCATTATTCTATCAATTGTGTGATCAATATGGTATCTATGTAGTGGATGAGGCCAATATTGAAACTCATGGAATGGGTTCGGTTCCTTATTTTAAAGATACCATTCCGCATCCTGCTTATCGTCCCGAATGGTATGCTGCTCATGTCGACCGTATCACCCGAATGGTCGAAAGGGATAAAAATCATCCATGTATCATCGGATGGTCATTAGGAAACGAATGTGGCAATGGAATCGTGTTCCACGATGAGTATAAACGTTTGAAGAAATATGACCCCGGTCGTTTTGTACAGTTCGAGCAGGCTTGGGAAGATTGGAATACAGATATTGTCTGTCCGATGTATCCCAATATGTGGAAAATAACAGAATATCGGAAGTCTGGCAAACAGCGACCATTTATCATGTGTGAGTATGCTCACGCCCAAGGAAACAGCAATGGCAATTTTAAAGACCTTTGGGATATTATTTATGACAGCCCTAACTTGCAGGGCGGTTTTATCTGGGATTTTATGGATCAGGGATTTAAGATAAAGACCGAACCAAGAGACGGACGTACTTATTGGACGTATAATGGTAAGATGGGTAGTTATAAATGGCTGGAAGATAAGAAAGGGGAACTAAACACGGGAACTGACGGTTTGATTTCTGCTAATGGTATTCCTAAACCACAAGCGTATGAAGTGAAGAAAGTGTATCAGTACATTCAGTTTAGCGCAAAAGACTTGGGGAAAGGAATTATTTCTATTAAAAACCGTTATGACTTTACCAATCTGGATGAGTATGCTTTCATGTGGGAAATATACAAAAACGGAGAAAAAATATCTACGGGGGATTTCAATGTTGATTTAAAACCTCACGAAGAGAAAGAGATACGTTTATCTCTCCCCGTTATTCCAGAAGACGGAAATGAGTATTTCCTTAATCTCTATGTGCACACCCGGGTTGCTACCGATTTAGTACCTGCTGGCTATGAAGTAGCTAGAGAGCAAATGCAATTAAATAAAAGTAGTTTCTTCACATCGCTTCCGCCTTGTTCGGGAAAACTGTCTTATGAAACAAAAGACAATATTTTGTCTTTTCAATCAGGTGCCGTTTCAGGTAAGATTGATTTGAAAAAGGGAATCTTGTTTGATTATATGATAAATGGCAAGCAACCTATCAGGCAATATCCCGAACCAGCCTTTTGGCGTGCTCCGATAGATAATGATTTTGGGAATAAAATGCCCGTTTTGGCAGGTGTCTGGCGGACGGCCCATGTCAACCGCTATGTGAAGAAAGTGACAATAGGGGAGAATAATGAAAAAGGGTTATCCGTAAGGGTTGATTGGGTCTTAAGCGATATTCAAGTGCCTTATACGATGGAATATTTGGTACGGGATAACGGAACTGTCATTGTGACGGGCAGTATCGACCTGACAGGAACGAAACTTCCCGAACTTCCCCGTTTTGGTATGCGTATGGAATTGCATCAACCTTATGAAAACTTGACCTATTATGGTAGAGGGCCTTTTGAAAACTATATCGACCGTTATTCGGGGGCCTTCATCGGACGATATGAGGATAAGGTAGAAAATCAATTCTATTGGTATATACGTCCGCAGGAAACAGGAAATAAAACAGATGTTCGTTGGCTGACTTTATTGGATAGCGGAGGACTGGGAGTGAAAATTACAGGCTTGCAACCTATCTCATTTTCCGCATTGCATTTCTCACCGGAAGATCTTGACCCCGGTCTGACTCGTAAATTACAGCATACTATCGACATTGTTCCGCAAAAAAATATCTTCTTGCACGTTGACCTGAAGCAACGCGGATTAGGCGGAGATAATAGTTGGGGAATGTATCCGCACAATGAATATCGCTTGCTTGACAAGAAATATACTTATAGCTATATGATTGAATTGGTTGAAAAAGGTTCGGATAAAAATGATTATTTGAACAGCCGCAAATAAAATCTTTCATAGCATTGAGTAAATAATCTCTCCCCTTCGTATTTGCTTGTCATATACAACAAATACGAAGGGGAGACTTTTTTAGGAAAAGGAATGTGCTCTTTTGGAGATTTTTATGTATGTTTGTCACATGTTTAATATGAAAGGAAGCAGTTGTAAGTGAAGAACACGATTAAATATCTGATTCTTATATTAATATATTTGGTTTGTGGTGTGGAACTGCAAGCTCAGAATTACACATTCCGTAATGTCGTCATGTCCGACGGATTATCCGGACTGTTGGTCAATGCCATTTATAAAGATTCCGAAGGTTTTGTATGGTTAGGGACAGATAATTGCCTCGATCGTTTTGACGGTGTGAAAGTGCGCCATTTTGAATTCCGGGGCATTGAGTCGGGAAGAAAAAAGCGTGTAAATACGATTACGGAAACTGCCAATAAGCAACTTTGGGTGGGAAATGGTATCGGACTTTGGCGGTTGAACCGTGCAAGTGGCCAATTGGAGAGGATTGTTCCCGAAAAGATAGATTTTGCCGTCAATACGTTACTATCCGATGGAGATATTCTTTATATCGGTACGGAGAAAGGCTTGTTCATTCATAAAGACGGTCAGTTGCTCCAAGTTTTGACAGACCGGAATATGTTGGCCGCTTGTAACAGAATCATGGATATTTGTCTGAATGAAGATAAAACCGCACTATGGCTGGCTACGGTGCAAGGGCTATTCTCCTATTCATTGAAAGACGGAAAGATTGATTCCTGGCATTTTCAGGAAAATGTGCCCGAAGCCGACTATTTCCGTTGCCTCACCCGTATCGGGGAAACGCTCTACTTGGGGACAATGAGCCAGGGAGTAGTACGTTTTGATATGAAAAAGAAGACGTTTTCTCATACGATATCTTTAGGATGCGATGTTATTTCCGACATTTCCAGTGATGGAAAAGAAACCGTCTATATAGCTACCGATGGCAATGGCGTCCATTTTCTTTCACATAAAAAACAGCAGGTGACGCGTCGTTTCTACCATGATGTAAGTGATAAGGAAGGGATTCGCAGTAATTCTGTCTACTCCTTACTCGTAGATGACAGGGGGGCCGTTTGGGTAGGGCATTTTCAGGCAGGCTTGGATTATTCACTCTACCAGAACGGTCTTTTCCGTACGTATGCCTATCCACCTTTGTTTAATTCGGCAAACCTCTCTATCCGTTCTTTCATAAGCAGAGGGCAGGAGAAAGTTATCGGTTCGCGTGACGGCTTGTTCTATATAAATGAGGCTACCGGAATGGTCAAGAGTTTTGTAAAACCTGTCCTGACCTCGGATTTGATACTGACAATCAGCTTCTATCAAGGAGAATATTATATAGGTACCTATGGGGGCGGCATGATGGTATTGAATCCGGAGACGTTATCGCTAAAATATTTTTCCCAAAGTGATACGGAGCTTTTTCAAAAAGGACATATCTTCTGTGTGAAACCGGATACAAAGGGAAATCTCTGGATAGGAACATCACAGGGACTATTCAACTATAATGGGCAGACAAAACAGATAAAGCACTTTACCAGTGCCAATTCTCAACTGCTGGAGGGCAACGTGTATGAGGTCAGTTTTGATTCTACCGGTAAAGGGTGGATTGCCACTGAAACCGGTATGTGTATTTATGACCCGGCTTCCCAGAACTTGCGTTCCAATGTTTTTCCTGAAGGATTCGTGAATAAAGACAAAGTTCGAACGATTTATGAAGATTCCGAACATAACCTTTATTTTATTCGTGAGAAAGGGAGTTTGTTTACGTCTACGCTGACAATGGACCGCTTCTATAATCAGTCCGTATTTTCCACTCTTCCCGACAATTCTCTGATGGCGATTGTAGAGGATAATCAAGGTTGGTTGTGGGTAGGCTGTAATGACGGTTTGCTGCGTATAAAGAAAGAAGGCGAAGAGTATGACGCTTTCACTTTCAACGATGGAGTGCCCGGACCAACATTTACCAACGGAGCTGCCTATAAAGACGATAAAGGAATACTATGGTTCGGCAATACCAAAGGATTGATTTACGTTGACCCGAAGCGTGTGGATGAAGTACGTGGTAAGGCGCGTCCGATAGTATTTACAGATATATTGGCTAATGGTGTTTCTTTTACCGGTTCGTCTTTGAAATATAATCAGAATAATCTTACTTTCTGTTTTACGGATTTTGCCTACGGACTGCCTTCTGCCTTGCTGTATGAATATCAGTTGGAAGGGGTTGATAAAGACTGGAAACTATTGGCAGCACAGAACGAGGTTTCTTATTATGGACTTCCTTCCGGGACTTATACATTCCGTGTCCGTCTTCCGGGAAATGAACATTCGGAAGCTACCTGTCAAGTGACGGTACTTCCTATGATACCTTGGTGGGGATGGGCGCTTTTTGTCTTATTAATCATAGGAATTATAGCCTTTATACGTTATTATGTATGGAAGCGTATGCGCCGTTTACTCACTTCTCCTGTTCAGGTAGCTTCAACACCGGTGGAGGAAATATCCCGGAAAGAACAAGAGACGGAACAGTCGGAAACAATTGTTGAACAGTCGTCTACTGTTACCGAAGAGAAGTATAAGACGAATAGGTTAACTGAAGAAGAATGCGTGGAGCTTCATAGAAAACTGGTGGCTTATGTTGAGAAAGAAAAGCCTTATATTAATTCCGACTTGAAAATGGGTGATCTGGCTTCCGCATTAGATACTTCTTCGCATTCATTATCGTATCTTTTGAACCAGTATCTCAATCAGTCTTACTATGACTTTATCAATGAATACCGCGTCACTCAATTTAAGAAAATGGTAGAGGACAGTCACTATTCCCGCTATACGTTAACTGCATTGGCAGAACTTTGCGGCTTTAGTTCACGTGCTTCTTTTTTCCGGTCATTCAAAAAGAGTACGGGAGTCACTCCGAACGAATATATCCGTAGCATAGGTGGAACTGCTAAGGAGGAATAAATTTCGGTGAACCTCTTTTTTAATCTGTAATCTATTAATAGATAAGTTCTGCTTCATCCTGCATAAACTTTTCTTGTTCCTATTACAAAGTTGTTTTTCATAGGGATTAAATTATAAACGTAAGCTTTGTTTTTATAAACGCAACTTTCATTTATAAAAACAAAGCTTGCGTTTATAGTTTATTCTAAATCAACAGTAACTTTACTATAAGTACAAAGTAAGTTTGTCATTAATGCAATGAAACTTATCTCTAGTATTTCAGTGACAGCTTTAATGAGATACTAAAACGACAAGATGATAAAAGGAGAGAAGATAAAAGAATGAAGGGATGAAAGTAAAGGAGTGTAAGCTGAGCGAAAACATATTGTATTTAGCTTATAGAGTCTCATTTTATAAAATGAGACTCTATAAAGTTGAGAGTAATGTATTGATTATTAGGGTTATATATTAAAATGAGTCTATCTCGATTCGTTGAGATTGATATGCTCCATTTTCCGGTTACTATATCCGAAATCACCTTTATATTTGCATCGTGATTAAAACCGAAAAAGATAGTATTATGGAGACAATAACTAACACTTCCGACAACATTATCACTAATTCTTATAAAGAATATCATCAGGTGATTCTTACCTATATTACTTATCGTATCACTCATCGTTACGAAGCTGAGGATTTGGCTCAAGAGGTGTTTGTACGTCTGCTGGACTATAAACAGATGCTCCGTCCGGATACAGTGAAGTATTTTTTGTTCGCCATTGCACGTAATATAGTAACCGATTATATCCGTCGGTATTATAAGAAACAGGAGATAGACAGTTATATGTATGATTCTGCCGTTACTTCGTCCAATGAGACAGAAGAGGCAATAATTGCCGATGACTTAGCTTCGGCTGAACAACGTCGGCTTGCTATCTTCCCCGAACAACGTCGGATAGTCTACACCTTAAGTCGTTATGGAGACAAGACATCTACTGAAATAGCGGAAGCCTTGCAACTCAGTCGTCGTACAGTAGAGAATCATCTATTTATAGGTCGTCGCGAAATGCGTGAGTTTTTCAGAAAATGTATTTAATCTTATTTATATAATATATAATCCTTTGTGCTTATGGAAAAAGAATCAGAATCTAGGGAGAGACATACTGATGCCTCATCAAATTTTAGAAAACAAGAAATAAACACTATTTTTAAACCTCAAATTTAATTTTATGAAACGAAGAGGATTAATTTTTAATTCGCGACCTGACAAGGCAGCAATGTTTGCGTTAGGATTAATGCTGGGACTTTGTCCTGTCTCACAGGCGTGGGCCGATACGAATATAACTGACAGTCAAGTAGTGGCACAGGCTCAGAAGAAAGTGAAGGGGCAAGTGATTGATGCTACGGGCGAGCCGTTGATTGGCGTGAATATAAGTGTGATAGGCGGTACGGAAGGAACTATTACGGATATTGATGGAAATTATGCGATTAACGTACCTGCCGGAGCCAAACTGAAATTCAGCTATATCGGATATAAGGACCAGATTATAGATGTAGCTGCGCAAACGGTGATTAATGTAAAATTGCAGGAAGACAGCGAAGTGCTGGACGAAGTTGTGGTAGTAGGATATGGTTCGCAGAAGAAAGAAACATTGACCGGTGCCGTAACGGTAGTATCTGATAAAATGCTGACAAACAAAGGATCAATGTCCAGTCCCGTACAAGCCTTGCAAGGACAAGTTCCGGGGGTAATCATTACCCGTTCTTCCGGTGCTCCTGGCGATGAAAGCTGGGGTATGAAACTGCGTGGTGCTGTATCTGCCAATTCTACTGACCCGTTGGTTATCATTGATGGGGTGGAGTATGAGAGTGTGAATGAACTTCGTCTGTTAAACTCGGCAGATATCGAGTCTATCAATTTTTTGAAAGATGCCTCTGCTGCTATTTATGGTTCGAAAGCAGCCGGAGGTGTTGTTCTGGTAACTACAAAGCAGGCGAAAGAAGGGAAAGCAAAGATAGAATATAGTGGTTCTTATACACATAAGTTTGTAGGGTTGCAACCTAAGATGATGAGTATTGACCAATGGAGTGATGCTATTATTGCAGCTCGTACGAATGATGGTAAAGGTGCTGATGACCAGTGGATCCAGTATGCTAAGTTGGCGAAAGCTTATAAAGGAGGATATATTGATTTGTCCGTTAACCCCAATCCAATAACGGCGTTCGGGGATGTAGACGACTATGTATTCATGGATACTAACTGGCAGGATGTTTTATTTGGAAATGCAGGTTCCACGCAACATAACCTAAGCGTTTCAGGAGGAAATGATAAATCTCTGTATCGTTTGTCAGTGGGATATATGTATGATGATAGTACATTAAAATGGGGTAATAATAGCAATAAACGTTTCAATCTTCGTCTGACTAACACGGTAAAACTTACCGATGACTTTACAATTGAATCCGTGATTGCGTATAATCGTCAGGACCAGGTTTCTCCTACTATGATTGGCAGTGTGCTGACCTCCAGTTATCCGCAGCCGGGACTTCCGTCTTCTACAATGGATGGTAAACCTTATCACTGGGGAGGAAACTATACTCCCAACTGGTATGCTGAATTAGGTGGAGATAATAATTTGAAGGTTTCCGGTATCAATATCAGTGAGAATCTGAAATATAAGCTCACTTCTTATTTGGACGCAGTGGTTAATCTGGGATATAATACTTCTACTGCTACTCGCGATGCAGTGAAAAATAGTATTACCTGGTACACTTATGACGGGACGCTTAGTACAGC
>ERZ825896.2359-NODE-2359-length-18338-cov-3.407975_pt1 | contig 18338 bp, 15 predicted proteins | sample MGYA00519858_ERZ825896 | MGnify/ENA primary metagenome ERZ825896 (study PRJEB31778, sample SAMEA3449214) | human gut metagenome | biome: human gut; feature: human-associated habitat; material: faeces | place: United Kingdom | collected 2010/2012 ...
TCAGAAACACTTCACATCATTGATTTTGGCTGTGGAAAATCTTACCTGACATTCGTGCTGTATTACTATTTTACGGAGATTCAGAAAAGAAAAGTGCAGATTGCAGGGCTTGACCTGAAAGCGGACGTGATTAAGAACTGCAATGCCGCCGCGAAAAAGTACGGCTATGAGAATCTGCATTTTGAGGTGGGAGACATTAACGGATACCGCACGGATGCGCCGGTGGATATGGTGGTGACGCTTCACGCCTGCGACACTGCGACGGATTATGCACTGTACAACGCCATCATGTGGAACGCGCGCATGATTCTTTCCGTGCCGTGCTGCCAGCATGAATTAAACGGACAGATCCAGTCGGAGGATCTGGGACTGATGACGCGCTACGGAATTATTAAGGAGCGCTTTGCGGCACTTGCCACGGACGCAATCCGCGCGAATCTGCTTGAGTGCTGCGGCTATAAGACGCAGGTGCTGGAATTTGTAGACTTTGCCCATACGCCGAAGAACCTTCTGATCCGCGCAGTGAAAAAAGGCGGATCCGATGCGGCGAGAGCGATCGTGCCTGCCGCCGTCCGCAAGCGGTACCTCGGCGAGGTGGAGCGCATGATGGAGGAGTTCCATCTGGATCCGACTTTGTACCGCCTGTTAAAGTAGGCGGGGCGCCTGGGCTGATGCCCCGGTTCAGGAAGAAAAGGTGCGCTGGCTTAAGGTGCTGTTGTGATATTTTGTGGAGAACGTGACGTCCTCGCCGAACCACTCGGGCGGGACAAACGTATTCGCTTCCTCCTCAGTCTCAAACTCGACTTCCGCGAGCACGAGCGGGGCAAGCGCTCCCTCAAATACATCCAGCTCAATGGTATATTTTTCCGCGAGCGGAATCAGATAGCGGCGCTTCTGAATCAGAAGACCGTCAAGTTAAATGGGTGAAGGACTCTTCGTTCAGGGGAAGATTATATTCCTCACGGACCATGAGTCCTTTTCCCTTGTAAGTCAGAATATAGCGGTCATTGCTGCGCCGGATGCGCACGACCGGGTTCGTGCTCAGATAGCCCTGCTCAATCTGCCTGCAGGGGTACTGCTCCAAGTGGTCCGGCAGGATCTTGACGAGATACTTGCGTTCGATTTCCATGTGAATTCCTTTCCGGCTGCCGCAGGGAGTGTTCCGGCTGGCGGCAGACATGCTGATGCATTGATTGTGTATTGATTCTATCATAGCACGTTTTTGCAAAGTGTGGTACCATGTGAATAAGCAATGAGCAGCATTTCGAGCGTGCATTGCGTAACATAGCGAAAGCCCGACAGCGAGGAATGAGCAGCGTTTCGAGCGTGCACTGCGTAGCATAGCGAAAGCGAAGAAAAAGAAAAGAGGAGAATTGCGATGAGTAAAATTGGAATTTTTATGGCAGACGGATGTGAGGAGATCGAGGGACTGACCGTGGTGGATATTGTGCGCCGCGCGAAGATGGACATTACGATGATCTCTGTGAACGGAAAAAGAGAAGTGACCAGTTCCCACGGCGTGACCTTTTTGACGGACGCTGTGGCGGAGGAAGTGGATTATGACGCACTTGACGGGATCGTGCTGCCGGGCGGAATGCCGGGAACCCTGCATCTGCTCGACCATGCGACGGTAAACGAAGTGATTAAGAAGTTTGCGGGCGAGGGAAAACTGGTGGCAGCCATCTGCGCGGCACCGAGCGTCCTCGGAGCTGCTGGTATTCTGGAGGGCAGACGCGCAACCTGCCATCCGGGGTTTGAGGAAAAGCTGACGGGTGCGGCAACGAGTGAGGACGCCGTGGTTGTGGACGGAAACATCATCACAAGCCGCGGAATGGGAACCGCAATTCCGTTTGCGCTCGAGATTGTTCGTTATTTTGCGGATGATGCGGCAGTGGAGCACATCAAGGACGGACTGGTATATCACGTGGTGCAGTAATAAGTGTCTGACAGCGTCCTCCATGCGGCGTGTTTTATGGGGCTGCTGCTTTCCGTGTATTGCTCCTTTTAGCGATAAGTAATATATAAATAATATTATGAGAAGCACATGATACAGATTTCGGCTGGAATGCCTATGGAACATTCTGTTCAAAAAATGTGGCATTTCTAACCAGCCGGTGGCTGCATCTGCGATGATCCGTGTCTTTCCAAGTTTGGAGCACTCCGACGGGGCATGTCCGCACTCCGGAAGACAATTTGTAGGACTTTTGTGTGTGTCCCTTATTGGCACCAGAAAGTCCGCCCATTGTCTCCGGTGTGTCGGACATGCACCCGTCAGTGTCCAAACGTGGAAGAGACACGGAATCAGATGCAGTCATCCGGCTGGAAGAAATACACACATTTTTCTCCAACGAATGTTTCATATGCAGTTCCACCCGAAATCTGCATCATGCGCTTCCTGTAATATTACTTATCAAAGTAAAGTACGGTATGCTTATTGCGGCAGTTCCTTTTAGCATCTAGTTGTTGGAATCTGATGCAGCTTCGGAAGTGACGGCTGAGCTGTCGGCTTTGGAGGTCGTTTCGGAGCTGCCTGTCTCAGAGCCTTCTGTTTCGGTGTTCTTCATCTCGGAACTTTCTGTCTCAGAGTTCTTCGTCTCAGAGCTTTCTGTCTCGGTATTTTTCATCTCGGTAGCGGTCGTATCCCGAATCTCGGTCGGATCTTCTGTCTCCGGAACAATATCCGGATCCTCGTAGACAACCTCGCCGGTACCGGCACGGAGCAGTAGGCTCTTGGAACCGAGGATATTCACGGTAATGGTATCGCCGTTCTGCACATTGTCCAGGCTGGTCGTAATCAGGTTCGATGTCAGGAACGTGGTAGGAACCTTATTGCCGTTTACAAAAATCTTCGTATTCTTGGTAAAGTTCGCACCGTACACCGTCAAGGTATTGTTGCTTGTATTCTTGCGGACAGAGGAGACGGTAACGTCCTCCACATCCATCACAAGGTCGGATGCAGGGTAGCGGTCCTCTCCGCCGTAGGTGTAGCGTTTGCCGTACAGCAGATCGTACTGCAGATCCTCCAGACCGGAAAGATAGGTCTCGGAAGCGGTCTGTGTCTGATGATAACGGAACATGGTTCCCTCATGAATGCCTGCCTGATCGGTAATGTGCGCGAGAAGCTGGTAAGCGGTCAGATCAGCATCTTTTTTTGCAAGCCCCATGTTGTTCCAGGTGATGTACTTGGTCTTGAAAATATCACCGGACTTCATATCCGCATCGGTGAGTCCCATCGTTGGAAGATGATCGCCGAAGAACACGATGATGGTGTCCTCTCCGCGGCGGTCAACCGCTGTGATCAGATCTCCGATGAAGTCATCCACTTCATGAATCATGTTGACATAATATTCCCACTGGTTGTTGGAAGCCTCATCTGCGGCGCCGGAAACAAGAATATCCGGATTTTCCAGAAGCTTCTCGGTCGGGTAATCGCCGTGACCTTCCACGGTAATGGTATATACGAAATCGGACTGGTTTTCCGTCGCGTTCATAGCTTTTACAGTCTCCTGTACCAGCACATCATCGGTCGGCCAGTTGCCATTCGGCGTGTACTGGGAGATGTTCATGCACTCCTTGCTGGTAAAGGTATCGAATCCCATCATTGAGAACGCATTCCGTCTGCTGTAAAAATTTCCTCCGTTGTTGTGGACAACGTGCGTACCGTAGCCGATCTCGCTCAGATCCGATGCAATGCTCTCGCAGTTTGTCTGTTTGAGAATCGTCTTGTACGGATACTCTCCCAGCCCAAAGAACTGCATTCCCATGCCGGTGAGTATCTCAAACTCTGTGTTCGCCGTACCGGCTCCGACAACCGGAACCGTAAGGTATCCGGATGTATAATTTTCCATTAATTTATGGAAGTTCGGGATCGGATCACTTGAAGTCTTTAAAAAGTTGATATCAGTAGGGTCTACAAAAGACTCTAACAGAACGACAACGATATTAGGCATATCCTCTTTAGAGCGGCTGGTATCCGCTACTTTTACGGAATCTTCAATCGATTCAATCTTCTTTTTTGAGTAGGCATCCGGTTTGCTCATGCCTCTGTCCACAACGGAAGAGGAGAAACCGTAAACAAAACCGTAATTTTCATAACCCTGTGCAATATTAGAAAAATAAGAAGCGATGATATTCTTATCCTGCGCTGCCTGTGTGGTCAGTGGAACCCAGATAAAACAGGATGCCACAAACAGGAAAACGACCAGTTTGTTAGAACGTCCCTGGAATTTCGGACCCTTTGCCCAAAGCCAGATACAAAAGGCAATAAAAGCAGCGACTCCGATAACGGCGATCAATGCCTGACCGGCAGTAAAGTAATTCGTATTCTGCATGGTTAAGAGGTCAGTGACCATCTTTAAGTCGGTATAGCCAAATGGTGTGACACGCTGTGCTAAGATACATCCGTTGATAATTCCAAGGAACAGCCACAGACCGCTGATGATGACGCGGGCAAGGGCTCTTCTGCGGAAAAAGTATACAATGGACAGCGAAACAAAAATGATCAGTGAGTTATAAAGGTAAGCCCAGGTATGTGCATCCATAAAGGTTAAAGTAGAACGCAGGTCTCTTCTGGAAATAAACTCAATGATAAATGTCAAAAAGCATGCCAGTATAATATGGAAGATAATCGAAAAGCGGTTCATAAAGTTGATGACCTTATCCAGCTTTTCACGCGTCTCCGGTTTCATCGGCGGAATCTTTGGAATCTTAGAATGAATCTTTAAGAAAAAATTCTTTATGGCTGATAAAATATTTTTTAGTTTCTTCATGTATTTCACCTCGAAAAAGTATATTCATATATAGATAAAAAAGCAATGTAAAAAAAGATTTACACCAAATTTACACTACCTAAACAAGAATAAAACGATTTCAAGTAAAAATCAACGGTAATCTTACATAAAAATATCTTAAGAATTTATGAATGTTCGTCGAAGATGCGAAGAAACGCGAAAAATGGGCTGGAAAAGTCAGGAAAAGCACTTGAAACTGCAAAAACCATGGGTTATACTAAAATAATAACAGAAGGTAAGAAAATGGGTATTCATATGAAGAAATACATAAATACAAGTCGTAGGATTAATACAAAAGAGAGTGAAGAATGGGGCTTCATTGTCATTAATGCATTGAAAAAAGTATGGCTTGCAACGTTGATCATGGAGTTGTTTCTGTTTATCTTTTTTCAGCCGAATGAAGAGTGCAGCAGAGGCTATTACTTCTATCTGTTTGTAGCCCGCCCATCGATCGGACAGGGAGTCTGGCTGGCAGCAGGAGATATTTTATTTAAAAAGTTTATTAAAGATAAAAGCCATAGAACCGTTTCTATATTTATGATCCTCTTGGTATCGGGATTTGCAGCGGTTCCTGTTTGGGTACATACCAGTGTCGGACTGATGCCGGTCGCATTGCTGTTCCCGATGGTACTGTGTCCGTTTTACAGGGATTGGAAGATGATGGTGCTGCAGGCAGGAATCTCTACCGCATTATATGCGGCGTATCAGGGGTATTTTTTACCATATTCCCCGTATTTGCCGCCGGAAAATCTGTTGATCGATGTAACGATCTTTGCAGGCTGCACGTTTGTAACGTTTGTGTTAGAAGAACAGGTAAACCTTTCCTATATATTACAGGAAGAAAAATCCGTCAGGGATTCCCTGACGCATCTGTATAACCATGAGACATTTTATGAAGAGTTAGAATATCACATGAAGCGGTATGAGGAGAAAAAAGAGACTTTTTCCGTTATGATCGCCGATATTGATAATTTTAAAAAAGTCAATGACACCTATGGTCATGCATTTGGCGATGAAGTCATTCGTCAGGTAGTTGTGGCATTTGCCGAGGGACATGGAAATAATGATTTTTCTGCACGTTATGGCGGCGAGGAATTCGCAATGATCCTTCCAAAGCGGGGGATAGAAGAAGCCATGGGAATTGCAGAGAATATCCGAAAGAAGTTTGAAGAAATTGCTTTTCAGACAGAACTGGGGGAAAAGCATTTTACTTTAAGTATCGGAGTTGCGGAATATACAAAAATATATGAGAATGCCAGCACATTTTTTGAACAGGCAGATAAAGCATTGTACGAGGCGAAGAGATCGGGAAAGAACCGGGTATGCTGTGCGAAAAGTGCTGAATAGAAAAGGCAGGGAGATACACGAAGAAAAAGTGGAGTCAGTAAGCTCCACTTTATTTTATAAACTTATTAATTGCTTCTTCAAGGTCTTTTAACACCTGGGTGTCGCCGGTTTCCACGGCGTCCACAACACAGTGATTAATGTGATCTTCAAGAATGATTTTTCCTATATTATTAATGGCAGAGCGGACAGCGGCAATCTGAATCAGAACTTCGCTGCAATCACGTCCGTCTTCAATCATGGTTCGTACAGCTTCCATATGACCGATGGCACGGGACATACGGTTTAAGACAGCTTTCGTATTTTTATGATGATGTCCGTGTTCATGTTCATGCGTATGTGGGTGTCCATGTTCGTGTTCATGCTCATGCTCATGTATATGGGAAGATTCGTGTATTTCCTGTTTCTTTGTACTCATAAGTAGCTCCTTTAGTATGAATGAGTTTATTGTAAAACAAAAAATATCTTCACGCAACCGTTTTGTGAGGGGCAGCAAAGCGTATCAGCGTAGTATTGGGGTATTGTAGAGAGATAGCAGAAGAAAAATGTATGAGGTATTTTTATGAAAAAAATAGCAGTTGTATTGTGCGGAATGGAATATAGCAATCAGCAGGAGCTGGTACAGGGGATGATACAGTATCAGTCGGAGCATGGGGGAAGTATCCATGTGTTTCACTGCAGTGGGGACCATCTGCAGACCGGAGGTTATAAAAGGGGAGCTTTTAAAATCTTTGATTTACTGAATCCGCAGAATTACGATGGAATTATTTTGGCACGCGAGACACTTCATGAAAAAAATATGCAAAGACGCGTGGTGGAACGTTTGAGGGAGAGTGGCGTTCCGGTGATTTCCGTAGGGGCAAAAACAGAGGGCATGGGCTGCATAGAATTTGACGATTACCATGCAATGAGTCAGATGGTTCGCCATGTCATATGTGAGCATGGCGCGCGTAAGCTGGCATATATTGATGGTCCGAAAGAATACAGTGATGCGGCAAAAAGAGCACAGGCATACAAAGATGTTTTAGAAGAAGAAGGGGTCCCATTTGATTCCCACTGGTTTTTCAAAGGGGATTACAGTGTGGAAGCAGGAACCTATGTAGTCAGTGAACTCGACAGGATGCACAGGATTCCCGAAGCGATCATCTGTGCAAATGACTGTATGGCAGCAGGAGCCATTATGGAACTGCAAAACCGCGGATACCGGGTACCGGAGGATGTTTTAGTTACAGGATTCGATAATGTGTCGATCGCAAAGGATAATTCTCCAAGGATTACAACGGTGGATTGTGATAGAGAGACTATGGGATATCGTGCCTGTGAATATCTTATGACAAAAACGGCAAAAGAGATACAAAAGCTTTGTGTTCAAATACCGACTACCCAGATCTATTCAGAGAGTTGTGGCTGTGAAAGAGAAGGACAGGACGATGGCAGAGAAATAAAACACCGCCTGATCCGCCAATCCGCAAAGACCAAGAATTATCAGAGGAGAATGAACGAAGTCTTTAACAGTTTTATGAAGTCTAAGAAGGTCAAGGATTTTATTGGGCCGGTCAAAGAATTTGTTCCGGGGTTGGAGACGGAGTGTTTTTACATAGCATTCCGTGATACGGATGCCTTTGCAAGACGTATGGTACGCAGTTATGGAGACAGAGATTCGTTGCAGGATGCCGCATGGGATGAAGCGGAGACAGAAAGATACCGACTGCCGATCGCCTATGAAAAAGGAGTATTTTCTTCCTATGGTGAGTTAGAACCGGGGATGCTGCTTCCAAAAGAATGTACGGCAGATGAGAATGTAGTTTCGTTTATTATGCCGATCCACTATCAGGAGCATTTTTTCGGATACTGCATGATCGGACACTGTGATATGGCAACCGAAGCGGATCTGATCAAACAGTGGATGTTGGAACTTGGAAATGCCGTAGAGAGTGTTTTGAAAAAACAGATCTTGCAGAACATCACGGAAAAATTAGACCGCATGAGTGCGTTTGACAGTCTGACCGGACTCTACAACCGGGTTGGTTTTCAGATACAGGCAGATAAGTATAAAATGTATGCAAAGAGCAGCGGAAGAAGTCTGTACATCAGCTTTATCGATATTGATGGTTTGAAAAAAGTGAATGATACTTATGGTCATCACGAAGGCGACTGGCTGATCAAGACAATTGGAGAATGTTTGAAAAAAGCAAGCCGGGAAGAGGAAGTCTGTATGCGTTTTGGCGGCGATGAGTTTATCGTGTTGGGACTTGAAAACGTTGCAGATGGACGGCATCTGGAATTTGAGCAGGAATTTCAGAATCATATCAGGCAGGTCAATGAGAGTCAGAAACGGGAGTATCCGGTTTCGGCAAGTATTGGAAGCTATACGATAGATGATGTGGAACATACCAATCTTCAGATTGTCATTGAAAGAGCAGACATGGAGATGTATCTGCGTAAGAAAAAGAAAAAAAGAGGATAGCAGGAAGTCATCGAACTTTTTTGGAAAATAGGCATATAGTATAGTGATGTTTTTTCCAGGAGAAGTGGAGTGGACTATAATAATAAAGACTGGTATTACTCACCACAGACCTATCCGTTTTATGCGCCATACCAGATGCAAATGCAGGCAGGATTGCCGATGCAGATGCAGGGGAATTATTTAAAAGAAATGGAGTATGAAAAGGATTTAGACCGGATGAGGGAACTCTATCCGAATGAGGTCAAAAAGATACAGAAATATGTGGACGAAGAATGTGACAGAATGGAGTATGAGGGAAGCCTGATGTTTGACGAATATCCGGATAAAACGATGCTCTCTTTAGTCAGCAAGCGGATTATGGATAAGATCGCACAGGATAGCGAAAAAGACGAAGTAGAGACCAGCGAATGCTGCGGAGGTTCCCGCCGTGGCGGAGGATTGTCCGATTTGGTGGAAGTGTTGTTATACAATGAAATGTATAGAAGACGCTGCAGACATCGGCGTTGTAACCGCTGGTGGTAAAATAGTAGTTGAGTTTTTGGATAAAACTATATACAATGAAAGAAGTCAGCGGTGCCGTATGGCACCGCCTGTTTTTGAAGAAAGGGAGGACAGGCTTTTGAAGAAAGGAAAGATAAAAATAATCGCACTGATCGGGGCATTTGTACTGACCGTATTGATCGTGGGACTAATAAACCGTCATTCGAGCAATGACACGACCGATAATATGGCGGGAGCAACACTGCCGGTTGTTACGCTCACCTATGCAGATGAAGAGATCAATGAACTTCATGGTCATACGGCACAGATGAATGCAGTATATATGAGAGACAGCATTACACCGTTAGATAAAAGCCGTAAATTGCCTGTCAGTATTGAGACTTTCGGCAATTCCATTGATAAGATTTCCTATGAGATCCGAAGCATGGACAGGAAGCGTTTGGTCGCAGAAGCCGATGTGAAAAATTTTAAGGCAGAAGACAAACAGGTGACAGCGAATATTAAAATACAGAACATCATTGAAGAGGGAGAGGAATATCTTCTGATCTTAAAGCTGCAGCAGGGAAAAAAAGAGGTCTACTATTACACACGCATCATACAGCCGGTAGATGCCTATGTGCAGGAGAGCCTTGCGTTTGCGAAGGATTTTCATGATACATCCATGAATCCGGAAACAAAAGGGACACTGGCAACTTACTTAGAACCGAACTCATCAGGGGATAACAGCAGTCTGAATAACGTTACGATCCATTCTTCCTTAAAGCAGGTGACATGGGCAGATTTTCCATATCAGAAAGTCAGTGAACCGATCCCGTCCATTAAGGAGATCAGCAGTACCTGTAATGTGATCACGTTAGATTATGTAGTAAAAGCAAAAGATTCGGATTCCGAATACTATAATGTAGAGGAATACTATAGAATACGATACACCAGTGCAAGACCGTATCTGCTCAGCTATGAGCGATCGATGAACCGCGTTTTTTCAGGTGGAAAAGACAGTATTTATGATAACTATATCCAGTTGGGAATACGTTCTAAGGATGTAAACTATATCTCAAATGAAAATGGAAGCGTTGCAGCCTTTGTACAGGAAGGAGATCTGTGGATGTACAATCAGGACACCAATCAGATCGCAAAGGTATTCAGTTTCCGTTCGGATATGGAAGAAGTGGATGACAGGGAAAATTATGGAGAACACGATATCCGTATTGTCAGCATTGATGAGCGTGGAAGTATGGACTTTTTAGTCTATGGCTACATGAACCGGGGAATCCATGAGGGCAGGACCGGGATCAGTGTGTGCCATTATGACTCTGTAACCAATACAGTAGAAGAGCAGCTGTTTTTACCGGTAACGACTTCTTATCAGGTTATGAAAGAAGATTTAGGAGAGCTGGCATATCAGAACAATCAGGAACAGTTCTACCTGATCGCAGGCAAGACACTTTATCAGATCGATTTAGACAGCCTGAAAGTTACCAAAAAAAGGAAGGATTTAAAGGCAGGAACCTATCAGGTGTCAGCAAGCGGACGCTACCTTGCATATAAAGATAGCGAAGGACAGCTTTTAGTGGAAGATTTAGAGACGGGAAATACACATCCGGTCAAGAGCAGCGGTGGAGAAGAGACGCGTGCCATCGGATTTATCGGAGAAGATTTTATATACGGACAGGCGAGAAATGCAGACAGCGTTAAGGATGCAGCAGGAAATCAGGTATTTCCAATGTATCAGATCCGGATCTTATCACCGGAAGAAGATTATAAAGTAGTAAAGACCTATGAAAAAGGCGGATATTATATTACAGATGTCCGTATAGATGAAAATACCATCTATTTGAGCAGAGTCCGTCCGGAGGGCGGAGCCTATGTGGATGCTTCGGAGGATACGATCGTAAACAGCGAGGAAGAGAGCGGAGCAAAAGCCGAGCTGCATACAACTTCGACAAAAGAACGCCAGACACAGGTGCAGATACAGCTTGCAAAGGCGGCAGAAGAAGAGAAAAAATTGCAGACTCTGGTTTCAAAAGAGATCATCCATGAGAGATCAAAAGAGGTGCAGTTAGATATTTCGGGTGAGCAGCAGTATTACGCTTATGCAGCAGGAAAGGTCGTGCTTGGAACAGCGAATGCAGCTGAAGCGGTCAGAGCAGCCGATGAAAAAATGGGAGTGGTTGTAGGAACAAAGCAGCAGTACATCTGGAAGCGTTCACGCAGGGCTTTAAGAGAAACCGTCATAGCGGATGGAACACAGGCACAGGGCAATAGCACGGCTGCAAAATGCCTGAATGTTATCCTGAAAAAAGAAGGGCTGAATTTAGATGCAGGAGCGTTGTTAGAAAACGGTGAAACCGCAAAACAGATCTTGCAGGAAGCCTTAAAGGAAAGTACGGTACTGGATCTAAGCGGATGCGGAGTAGAGCAGGTTCTTTACTATGTCAGTGAGGGAAATCCGGTCTTTGCAGTACGCGGAACAGGAGATGCCGTTCTGATCACAGGGTACGATTCGAACAGTGTGTGTATTTATGAACCGGGAAGCGGAGCAATTCAGAGGAAAAATATGGAAGAAGCCAAGAATACACTGGAAGGATCAGGAAGCTGCTTCTATGCATATTTAAAATAGAAAAGTTGCATAAAAAAATGTAGTTTTGTTGGAATCCTTGTTGGAAATTGCCAAAAATGAAAAAAACATATTGTAAAACCCCTGCGAATAGGCTATATTACATGAATAAGCTATACAATGTAGCAATATGTTAGAACACGGAATGAAGTGAAGCGAGGTATTGGGACTGTGAGTAAAAAAGAGATTGTAGTTTCTGATGTTGAAAAAGAACATGATAACCCGATTGCCGAACTGGTACAGGTAGCCTGTAAGTTCGACAGTGAGATCATATTAGAGAGCAATAACCGCAAGATTAATGCCAAGAGTATTATGGGAATTATGGCATTTAATCCTTCCAACGGTATGAAAGTAAATATCGTAGCAAATGGAGAGGATGAAGCGGAAGCTTTAGATGCAATGGAAAAGTTCTTAGTTTGTGAATAGGAGGAGCATATGAACGCAAAATCAGGAAAGAAGCCGGAAGTGAAACCAGTTGTAACAACTGCACAGACAAAGGAAGCAGAGGTAAAGCCTGCTGAAACAAAGGAAGCAGAAGTAAAAGCAGCAGAGACAAAGACTCTTGAGGCAAAGGCAGCAGAAGTAAAGGCAGCAGCCAGCGCAGTAGAAGCAAAGGCAACAGAAAAGTTAGCGAATGTAAAAGAAACCGTAAAAGAGACAACAGAGGCTGTAAAAGAAGAAGTAAAGAAAGCTCCAAAGAAAAAAGCCACACGCAAGGCAGCCGCTAAGAAACAGAGCGAAAGCGAGACCGAAGTATTTGTAGAGTATTACGGACAGCAGTCTTCTGTAGAAGAGATTACAAATAAGGTAAAAGAAGTATTTGTATCAGAGGGACACAGAGTATCTACCATTAAATCCTTAAAGCTGTATCTGAAACCGGAAGATGGTTTTGCATACTATGTGATCAACGAGAAGTTCGCAGGACGGGTTCCATTGTTCTAAGAGAACGGATAAATCAGTATAGGATCACATAATGATCGTACATAAAAAAGGATTTCCTGTAAGTCATAGGACGACTTATCGGAAATCCTTTTTTGCTCTATCGAAAATACAATGTTCCGTTAAAGTATGAAAACGGTGTTTCCTATAGAGTAAAAAGCCCCTCGGGCAAAGATGCACTTTGGGAAAGGGAACCGGGAATTTTAGTATTCGCCGGCTCTGTATTTTTTCAGAAGTTTATCGATTCTCTCGTATGGATCTAAGAGATCGCTGATCGTTGTATCATGATTTAAAGTATCGATGATGTAAGCGATGTATTTACTCATATCACAGTTGATGTAGTAAGGTCTTGAAAGCAGTTCAGGACTCTGGTAAGTCAGGTTGGTCGTTACGACACGATAGATGATACCATCTTCTACTGCCTTGTCAAATTTTTCTAATCCGTTTGTGAACAGACCAAAGGTTGCAACGGTAAAGATACGGTTTGCTTTTCTCTTCTTTAATTCAGTTGCAACGTCGATCATACTTTCTCCAGAGGAGATCATATCGTCGATAATGATCACGTCCTTGCCCTCTACGGAAGAGCCTAAGAATTCGTGTGCTACGATCGGGTTACGTCCGTCTACGATACGGCTGTAATCACGGCGTTTATAGAACATACCCATATCCAGACCTAAAACGTTGGCAAGATATACGGCACGGTTTGTACCGCCTTCATCCGGGCTGATGATCATCATGTGATCGGAATCGATCTGTAAATCCTTAATGTGTTTGCAGATACCTTTGATAAACTGGTAAGCCGGCTGAACGGTCTCAAATCCGTGCAGCGGAATGGAGTTCTGAACTCTAGGGTCATGAGCATCGAAAGTAATGATATTTTCTACACCCATGGCAGTCAGTTCCTGTAAAGCGATTGCACAGTCGAGAGATTCTCTGGAACTTCTCTTATGCTGACGGCTTTCATACAGGAATGGCATGATGACCGTGATACGGCGTGCCTTACCACCAACGGCTGCGATGATACGTTTTACATCAGCGTAGTGGTCGTCCGGAGACATGTGGTTTGTCTGTCCGCACAGAGAGTAAGTCATGCTGTAGTTGGTCACATCCACCATGATATAGAGGTCATAACCACGAACGGAATCTTTGATCACACCTTTGGCTTCACCGGAACCAAAACGAGGGGTATCTGCATTTACAATATAAGATGCGCGGTGATAATCCTTGAATGCAATGTTATCCTTGTGTGCATTGTGACGTGTGTCTCTCCATTTTACAAGATACTGGTTCACCTTCTCCCCGAGTTCCGTGCAGCTTGCTAATGGAATCAGACCGAGAGCACCGGTTGGAATCGTTTCCAAGTTTCTTTCATCATTTGCCATGATAGAGTTCCTCCATATGTTCATTTATTGTAATTATAATAAGTTCTTAAAAAATACCACAAAAGATTATAGCAAAGATATACTGTTATTGCAATTTCTTTTTAATGCGGATATCGTCTCCGAAAAGTTTGATCATCGTATAATTAGAAGAAATACGCGAAAAAGTCCGTTCGGAATAAATTTCTGCAAGCTGGTTTAAACCAAGGTTTGTAGATATTATGGTTGATTTTTTTCTTAAAATACGTTCATTCAGACATAAAAATAGCTGAGAGACCGTAAAGGAGTTCGAAAGCTCCGTGCCAAGGTCATCAATGATCAGTAAGTCACAGTCAAAAATATTCTGATACGGAAGTGCCATATCCTGTGCGCGTTCAAAAACATTTTTTTCAAAAACATGGAAAAGTTCAAACGCCGTAAAATAAATGACTGAATGACCGCGGTCTAATAATTCTTTTGCAACACAATTAGATAAAAAAGTCTTGCCGACACCGGTATCACCATACAGAAAGAGATTAGAAAACTCTTTCGTAAAGCCGGCAATAAAATTCCGGCATTCCGCAACGGCATTCTGTGCAGTCTCTCTTGCGGAAAGTCCGGTAGCAGGATTGGTCTGCTCATCGGAATAATAGGAAAAAGAAAAAGTGGAAAAATTCTCTTTTTCTAACACCGACTTTAAGTTCGACTGTGTATACACTAGATCAATGGCTGCCTGCTTAAAGCAGTGGCAGCGTTCGTTGCCGATATATCCGGTATCCTTGCAGTCTGCACAGGTATAAGTCGGTGCGAGATAGTCCTTCGGATATCCGAGGGATGCGATCAGACCGGATTTTTCCTTTTGCAAAAGGGTAAGACGTTCCCGTAATTTTTGGGATTCTGCTTCATCACCGGATAACAACAGTCTGGCACTCGAAACAGAAGTAGAAGAAATCTCGTCATCTAAAAGTGTCAGCCGTGGTTCTTTTTCATAAATCTCTTTGGTGCGGAGTTCTAATCTGTGCCGGTTTTCGGTCTGACGCTGTTCATAACCCCGCATGATCTCATCATATTGAGCATTTGTTAAAGCCATAGCCTCTCCTTTACTGAATTGAACGGTTTAAAAGCTGACGTTCTAATTGGTCATAGTTATAATTTCTCTGGGAGAAATTGTTGAATTTACTTCCGGTATTTTTCGGTGGTGCCGGATGCTTCTTTGCTTTCTTATCCTTATAGGAAGCATCTAAAACTGCAATATCCTCTAAATGATGGATCTTATTATCTTTCCAGCTGTGCAGGATCGTATCGGTATATTCAAAGCTCGGCTGGTGAATTGCCTGAATGGTACGTTTGCAGGCTTCCGTGATAATATCAAGGGTAAAGCCATACTCCTTCATCCATTTTTCAATAAAATCCATCTCATACGGTACCAGGTTGCGGTTGCTGATGCCAAGGGATTTGATCACTGCATAATAAGCCTGATTATGTACGGTAGAAAGCTGCTTTGCCTGTTCCACAGTGTGGATCTTTAAGTCTGCCCAGGAAAGAGCGACCTTGTCCATATAGCGGAGACTCGGATGACCTTTTACAATGCAGTGCTCGATCAGATATTCTACTAACTCGGCAGAAAATCCAAGGCTATCGTACCAGTAGAGGATCATCTGCATATCGGTCGGAGTCAGAGGACGTTTTAAATATTTCTCTGCAACAAACAGCATCGTACGGACATCTTCTTTTTCGCGGAAATTGTCCATCTCATCAGTAGAATATTCGCGTCTGCCGTTCTCTTTTTCCTCTGTGGCAGGTGCTGCGGTATTGTCTGTTGCAGCATTTTGCGGCATATGCGTTGTGCTGCCGGTTACAGTATTCGGAATCCTTTGTGCAGTGACAAGTTCCGGAGCACTTACCTCCTGTGGTTGTGGCATATTTCCGGAATCTAAAAAATAAATACCGGACAGATCTCCCTCATTATCGTATTCTAAGCGGAGAAGGTTCAGTTTTTCCCAATAGCACAGCGCACGTTTGATATCCTTTTCCGTATGTTCAAATTTGTCTGCCATTTTAGAAATGGACAGTTCGCTTTTATTGCCGTTGATACAGCGGAGCAGATAGAGATAAATCTTCACGAACTCACCACTCGCGTGAACCATATACCGGTCAATAAAGACATTAGGAACACAGGTAGTCGTAGCAGGACTATCTGTGTGTAGTGTAATATTTGACATGAAAGCTCCCTCTTTCGTTTTCTCTCTCAATTTGATATGTTGTGAATTATAGCACAGTTTTTTTGAAAAGAGAAGTGCTATATTTCCCACAAAGCCCCTGTTTATCAAGGGTTTCGGGATTGTGGATAATGTGGATAATTTTGTGCAAAACCGTTATGGTTAACTCACAAAAAAATAGTTTTCCCCAAAAATCGGGACAAACCGTAACTCGCAAAAAATATTATGTAAATAAAAAAAATCCACATGGAAAAGCGGAAAATTATTCGCTACTCCATGTGGACAATGTGGATAACTACTGTCCAAGCAGATGTTCACCCACGTTTACAATGTCTCCGGCACCCATAGTTATCAACAGGTCTCCGTTCATACATTTTTTTAATAAAAATTGTTCAATCTCATCAAAGGAGTGGAAATAATAAGCCGTTGTTCCGGCATCCTGAAGTCTCTTCTGGATATCACCGGAGCTGATCCCTAAGGTATCGGTTTCTCTTGCAGCATAAATATCTGCAAGCACAACGATATCCGCTAAAGACAGGGCATCGGCAAAATCTTCTAAAAATGCTTTGGTGCGCGTGTAGGTATGTGGCTGGAAAACACAGACGATACGTTCATGAGGATAATTTTTTGCAGACTCTAAGGTTGCGCGGATCTCCGTCGGATGATGGGCGTAATCGTCGATGATCGTAATGCCGCCGACCGTACCTTTTTTTTCAAAACGGCGTTTGGTTCCATGGAAAGCAGACAAACCACTTATAATAGAAGTAACCGGAATCTTCATCTGTGTGCAAAGAGCGATCGCCGCAAGGGCATTCTGTACATTGTGCTCTCCAGGAATGGAAAGCGTGATCTGTCCGATCGTCGTATCTCCTTCATGAGCAAGAAAACTTGCACATCCCTTTTCATTATAAGAAATATCAGAAGCATAGAAATCATTGTCAGCAGACAGACCATAGGTAACGATCTTCGCGGAAAGTCCCTCTGTAATAGCCTCATGCTGTTCAATGGCACCATTTAGAACGATCACACCGTCAGGAGCCGTATTTTCCGCAAACAGACGGAAAGAATGACGGATATCGTGGATATCCTTAAAAAAGTCTAAATGGTCTTCTTCTATATTTAATATCAGACAGTATTTTGGGCGGAAATTCAAAAAGCTGTTCGTGTATTCACATGCCTCCGTCACAAACAGGTTGGATTTTCCAACGCGGATGTTGCCACCGATCGCATCTAAGATACCGCCAACGGAAATGGTCGGGTCCATTCGGGCATCTAAAAAAATCTGGGAGACCATAGAAGTCGTAGTGGTCTTTCCGTGCGTACCTGCGATCGCAACAGAATCCGAATAATTATCCATGATCTGTCCTAACAGCTCAGCTCTGGTCAGTGTCGGAATGCCTGCAGCCTTCGCGGCGGCAAGTTCCGGGTTATCTTCGTGGATCGCTGCCGTATAGACGACTAAATCCGTACCTTCTTCAATATTAGAAGCGCGTTGTCCGTAAAAAATCTTCGCTCCGGCATTCGTAAGTTTTTCGGTTAAAGGTGACTTCTGCGAGTCGGAACCGGAGATCGTAAAATGTTCTTCAAGTAAAATCTCGGCAAGACCGCTCATACTGATACCGCCAATGCCGATAAAGTGAATATGAATTGGTTTTTTAAAATTAATCTGATACATTTTTTACCTGTCCATTCTATCTAGAAATCTTAGTGCATATTTATCTAATATATTATAACCCTATCTTTCAAAATTGCAAACGAATTTGAGCGAAGTTCAAAAATATCAGGAAATCATAAAAAGTTATAAAATAAATCTACATTATACTAAATTTTACAAAAATATACACAAATTATCAGAAGAATTGTGAAAGCTGTTGAAATGCCGAGACGGGGTATGGTATAATTATTAAGAAATAAAAGCAAGGTTAAAAGGGGTGATGAGAATGGCAAAGAAAGAAATGATTGCGATGCTGTTAGCGGGAGGTCAGGGAAGCAGATTAGGCGTTCTGACAGCCAAAGTGGCAAAACCGGCGGTAACTTTCGGAGGAAAGTATCGTATTATAGATTTTCCGTTAAGTAACTGTATCAACTCAGGGATTGATACAG
>ERZ825896.2368-NODE-2368-length-18259-cov-3.433037_pt1 | contig 18259 bp, 14 predicted proteins | sample MGYA00519858_ERZ825896 | MGnify/ENA primary metagenome ERZ825896 (study PRJEB31778, sample SAMEA3449214) | human gut metagenome | biome: human gut; feature: human-associated habitat; material: faeces | place: United Kingdom | collected 2010/2012 ...
CTTGACGGCCTTCCAGACCTGCTCGGACATGGGGTGGTTGTCGTTCTTGTATTCGTCGGAGGTCCACCACACGGTGTCCTTGGAGTTGTCGTCAACGACGATATACTTGTCTTTGGGGGAGCGGCCGGTGTAGATGCCGGTCATGACGTTGACGGCGCCCAGCTCGCTGACCTGGCCTTTTTCGTAGCCAACCAGACCCGGCTTGGTTTCCTCTTCGAAAAGCATCTCATAAGAGGGATTGCGCACGATCTCGGTGGCACCCGTAATGCCATATTTGCTCAGATTCAGTTCAGACATAAAAAGTACCTCATTTCCTAAATTCTAGCCCGTCATGAAATCCTGCGAAAAAGCAAATTCCATGAAAGCCATTGTTCACCAAATAGCAGTATATCACGTTTTTTCCAGAATATCTATCACAAAAATGTTGTAGATTCATTTTTGTCTGTTTTGCCGGTTTTATGTGGTTCCTTCCCGTCAGATTGCATAAAAAATCGTAAAACCGCACAAAACCCCACATTTTGCCTTTCTGCAGCCCTCTATTTTCCCGAATTCGAGAAAAAGGGAGCGCCCAATCCAGACAAAATCCGGACCGGGCGCAGGAATCGGTATATCAATTTTTATCTATCCTCTTTTGCCGCCAGCTGCTTCTGGAACCAATCCTTGCCGTCGACAAAACGCGAGACAATGAACGACACCACATAGTCGCCTGCGGAGTTGATCATGGTCGCCGGAGGGTCGACCAGATTGCCGATGGCAACGAGAATCGGGAACGCAACCTCCATCTGCGTCGGGAAGAAGATCGAGCAGATGATGTACTCTCCGATGTAGCCGCCGCCGGGCACGCCGGACATGCCGACCGAGGACAGCACCGCGACCAGCACGATCGGAATCAGGCGCTCAAAGCCCATGCCCTGACCAAACACGCCGAGAACGAATGCAATCTTCAGCACGCACGAGAAGCACGAGCCGTCCATATGCATCGTCGCGCCGAGCGGCAGCACCATATCGGACACATCCTTGGAAATGCCGGTCGCCTCCGCCTCTTCCATGTTGGTCGGAATCGTCGCGACGGAAGAGCACGTGCCGAGTGACACAACGGCGGGCTTTACAATGTGCCGGAACATGACCTTCACCGCTCCCTTGCCGCCGCCGAACCAGGCAAACAGCGGGAACGCCGTAAAGATATACACAAAGCACAGCGGATAATACAGCAGCAGTGCTCTGCCGTAAGCTTCCGTAATTTGCGGACCGTAGCTTGCGACGAGGTCTGCGAAGATGGCAAAGAAGGCAATGGGCGCGTAATAGGTCACGATCTTGACAAACTTCAGCATGACGTTCGTCAGATCCTCCAGGAACTTCGCAACCAGCGTCTCGCTGCCGCCGTTGAGGTTGACGGCAAAGCCGAAGAGAATCGAGAACACGATCAGCGGCAGCATCGCGCGGCGGCTGAGAAGACCGACAAAGTCAGACGCCGTGAAGAAATTGACAATCATATCGCTGATTGTCGCATACTCGCCCATTTCTTCCGCCTGAAGCTCCGTCCACGGCGTCAGAACCGGAGGGAACACCTGAATCAGCAGGAACATGATCACTGCGGCAATCGCGCCGGTAATTACAAACGTCGCAACCGTCACGCCCATAATCTTGCCTGCGCGCCTGCGGCTTTTCATATTGGCAACTGCGCCCGCAATCGAGGAAAATACCAGCGGCACAACAATGCAGAACATCATGTTGATAAACACCGTGCCGAGCGGCTTGATTGCCGTCGCCGCCGACGGCGCAAGCCAGCCGAACAGCGCGCCGAGAATCATCGCGCCGAGCATGATGGCAAGGAACGTATAGTTCTGCGCTACAGACTTCTTGTTCATAAAACCTTTCTCCTTTTCTTTATCATGAACCAAAATCCATGGTTATTGCGAAATCGCCTCGTCAAAAATCTCGCCCGTGCAGACCATGCTGGCAGGTCCTGTGAGCAGCAGGTCTCTGCATTTTTTCCCGTCGCGGACAATGTCCACGATGAGAAGACCCCCTTTCACTTCGACCTCCGCATGATCGCCGCACCGGCGCTTTTCCGCCAGCGCGTAGACCGACGCGCCCGTCCCCGTGCCGCAGGCGTAGGTAAAATCCTCCACGCCCCGCTCCCAGGTCCGTTCATAAAACCGGTTTTCGCCGGTCTTTTCGAGGAAATTGACATTGGCACCCTTCGGGAATGCCGGATGGTACCGGAGCTTGCGCCCGAACTCGAACAGCGCCTGTTCATCCGCTTCCCGCAGCCCGGGGTACTGCACCACCGCATGCGGAATGCCGGGGTTTCCCAGCTCCAGATACATGCAGCCGACCTTTTTCCCGTCCACATCCAGCGCCAGATACTGCAGGTTCACCGGGTCCGGCAGGCGAATGCGATAGTTTTTCGCGTCGATGCGCGTGCCGGTCACAAGCCCGGCAGTCGTTTCAATCGTCTGCGTTTCGCCTGCAAGACCGGTCTCATAGCCGTAGCGGCAGATGCAGCGCGCGCCGTTGCCGCACATCTCGCCGCGCGTGCCGTCGCAGTTGAAAAACAGCATGCCGAAGTCTGCGTCTGCCTTTGCCGGAACAATTGCCATCAGACCGTCCGCGCCGATGGACATGCGGCGGTCGCAGAGCGTGCGCGCAAGCTTTGACAGCTGCTGCTGCGTCAGCTCGCCGTGCAGATTTTCCACAAGAATAAAATCATTGCCAGCGCCGTTCATTTTCGTAAACCGCATCGAATCCGCCCCTTCCCAGTTTTATTGTACCCTATTATACTGAAATTCTTCGCCATGTAAATGTGAAAAACTGCTCGATACCTTGCAAAAAATGCGCTTTCCATATGCCGCCTTCTGCGCATTTGACTTTCCGCACAAACGCAGGTACAATACGGGTATGATATTTCAGGATATTACCCAGTATATGAAATAAGGAGTATGCTTCATGCAGAAATGTTATAACTGCGGCAAAGAGGTAGACGACAATGTGCTGATCTGCCCGGACTGCGGCGCGCTGGTCAAGCGCTACGGAAAGCCCGTCCCCGTCGAGCCGGATTCCTATCATCAGCAGCCGCAGCCCGACGCTTATCCCGGCGCGTATGAAGCGCCCGCACAGCCCGGTCCGCGTGAGCGAGTCTGGCTGGACGCAGCGGGAAAGCCGCACTTCAAGGGCGCTTTGTGCTTCTGGCTGATCGTGTGCGCGGTCTTTGCCGGATATCTGCTGTTCGGCTTTGGGTGCATGCTGCTGATCTACCACGCGCAGGGCTTCTTCCTGGATGCACTCGCGGCGTTCCCGGAGTTTTCGGATCTGACCGACGTTCTGAACCTGATGCTTGAGAGCATCGGCACATACTATGCGTTCTATGTGGCAGTGCCGGTCCTGTTTGCCGTCAAGCTTTTCGGCATCGTCTGGCTTCTGGTCTCGAAGCGCCGGCTGGCATTTTATATCGCGCTCGGCGCCGGCGTGCTGTTAACCGTGACGAGTCTTCTGTTTGGCGGCAGCGTGCAGGCGCTTTTATACACGCTCGATATGCTGCTTACGTTCCTGCTTCTCCGAAAAGACTGGCGCAGGCTGCGTCCATAAAACCGCAAAACCCCCGGAAACAACGTTTCCGGGGGCGTTTTTCTTACGATTGAAGAATTCTCGTCGTCTCGGGGTCCGGCTCAAACCATTTGTTCTTGCCGAAAAGAATGATCGCGTCTCCGACCTCAACGGTATCGAAAATTTCCGGCATCGCGTCGACCGGAATATTGACGCAGCCATGGCTGCCGCCGTTGACGTAGAAGTCCTTGCCGAAGTGCGTCCGCCACGATGCATCGTGCAGCCCATACGCGCCCTCGATGCCGATCCAGTATTTCGAGAACACCAGATAGTCCTCGCCCTGCATCCACTGATCGGTTTCCTTGTTGTAGGCGTAATACAGACCTGTGATTGTCTGGAAGCCGTTGAGGTTTCCGGTGACGATGTCCGTGCTGGTCACGACCTCGCCGTTCTTGTAGACCGTGAGGCGCTGGTTGTCGATGTCGACCTCGACATACACATCGGTCAGAGGCGCATACGGCTCGCCGTTTTTATACAGCAGCAGCTGCGCGCGGAGGTCTTTGGATTCGAGCTTCTTCAGCGCCTGCTGCAGCTGCTGCAAAAGGGCGGTGTCGGTGCTTTCGATCCCGGCCAGAAACACGGCATCCTGCAAATAATGGCGGTAGGTCACATAAGAGGTCTTTTCGTCCTGCGTCTTTGCCGTGTGGTAGTCCACCAGCAGCTGCCCTTCCCGCTCCACGCGGACGCCGAACCGCAGCCCGGTCAGCCGGGTCAGCGCTTCGCTCTCGTCCCGCCGCAGCCCCAGAGCTGCCGCCAGCAGACCGATCACGCCGCTCTTGGTGGGTTCCCGGCCCGTCTTGCGGGTCTCAAATTTAGAGTCCGCGCCCCACGCCTGCAAAGGCGCTGCCAGCCGAAGCAACAGCGTTGCCATTACCCCACCTCATTTCCGGCAAGCGCATCCCGGACAGCCTTTTCCAGTGCGTCCAGCATCGCCTTTGCCGTCTGCGCCGGAGCCAGCACCTCCAGCCCGCTGCCCACGGTAAAGCTTTGCGCCGGAGCCTCGGCAAAGCTGCTGTACATCTGCTGCGCATACTGCGCCAGTGCCGCCTTGGAAGGTGCGGCGTAACCCTGCGCACTGCGGGGCACGGCACGCTCGAATGCGCCGCACAGGTTCACCGGCTGATCCTCCCGCAGGGTCACATATACCGCGTCCGGCAGAGTGCGGTTTGCAAAGGTGTTCTGCTTGCCGGTGGGCATGGAGAAGAGGAACGCCTCGCCAAAGGCCCGCACCGTTTCCGCTGCCTGCGCTGCACCCAGCTGCCCGGCCAGCTCCATCACGTTCACCGTAGCATAGCGGTACAGGGTGGAGGAGTTGTACTCCACCGTGCCCAGATGGCCTGCACCGGCGTTGTCCTCTGCCTGACAGTCATCCACGGCGGTAAAGTAATCGTACTCGTTCTGCACGGCATGGGTGGAGATGCTGTGCGCCACCTGCGCAGCGGCGTCATAGTTCAGAGAAGGGTCATCTGCCACCATGCGGCCAAACAACGCCATGTCCATCGAGGGCGCCGCTTTCAGGGCATCCCGATACTGCTTTTTATCCGCAGAGCCCTCCACAGCCAGCTCTGCCAACGCCTTTGCCTGTGCAGTGCTCATGAAGAACAGTGCCTTGGTGCCCTTATCGTCGCTCTTGATGCCCGCATTCTCCAGCGCTTTTTTTGCCAGCTTGTCCGCATCCAGTTCCGGGGCCAGTGCAAGGATCTGCGCCTTCACCAGTTCTGCGGCCTTTTTGGTGCGCTTGCCCACGTCCAGCTGAGCATTCTCCGCAAAGGCTGCACGCATGGCGTGCTTCCATGCCTGTGAGGATACCCGGGCACGGGTCACACCGCCGTACACTGCCGTTTTGGGGCTGCCGGTATCGTCCCGGTTGATGCAGCTGGGCGGGACGGTCTGCAAAATGTGGAAATCAACATACAGGCGCTTCTTCATGGTCAAGTCTCCTTTTCTTTCTCTTCCGGTGCAGGCTTCGGGTCGCGGTACAGATCCTGCCCCCACCGCAGACGGACATTGGCGGGAATCTGTGCATACCGCGGGTCGGTGCATTGCAATTCATACAGGTCTGCCGCAAGCTGCGGATAGTCCAGCGGGATGCCGCCATCCTTTGCGGCGCTCAGCAGCTGGATCATACCCCGCAGATGGTGGCTGATCTCGGTGATCTCTTCTGCGGTGGCCAGTGCGTTGAACCGCCGGAGCACGCTGGCCTCTTCCCAGTCCTTTCCGGCATTCCGCTCTGCCAGCTGCCGCACCGCACGCCCCAGCGTGTTGCCGGGGCAGTTCATGGGGTGGTCATTCCCCTGCTGATGCACAGCATACAGGGTCAGGGCAAGGTAGACCGCCCACTCTGCCGCCGAGGGAGCACTGCGGCCCTGAAAGCTTTCCGGCATTCCCAGCAAAAAGCATCCCCACAGCTCCGGCAGCTCGCCGGGTGCGTGGCCGATACCCCGCCGCAGCTTTGCCAGTTCTGCCCGCCGCTGGTTGTCCGGCAGAGCCTGAAGCCTGTGCAGCTGCTGCGCCGCATACAGTTTGACATCCTGTGTTTTCATACAATTCCCCCTTTATGGTTCTGTTTTGGGATAGATTTCCCAAAGCCTTGTGCGGAAATGATTATAGGCCTTTGGCGCGGTATACAGGATGGTGCGCTCGGTCTTTTTGTCCTTATCGACCACAATGCGGCGTCCCTTCAGGGCGGCATTCCCGGCCTCCATCACCATCTGCTTTCCCAGCTTTTCCGCGATGCTGCGCGCCCGTGTCTGCCAGCGCAGTGCTGCCTCATCCGGGTCGTCCTGCTCCTGGTCGATCGCCTGCAGCCACTGCCGGAAAGGCCGGTCCACTGCAAAGTAGAACTGTGCACGAACCGCGCCGCCTGCATTTTCATTCCGGTCACCGGCGGCAATTGCCAGTTCCTGCGCAAAACGCCCGATCAGCGCCGCTGTCTGTTCACAGCGCTCGATTTCTCTGACGATCCGGCTCTGCCATGGGCGCCCTATCTCATCCAGAATCCCTGCCTGAAAGGTCAGGCTGTCGCTGAAAGAATCATTTACAAAGAAGTCCTTATCGCCATATTGGACACCGGAGATACGGAAATGTACCTTTCTGCGGGGATCCAGAAGTTTCAATCTCTTTTCCTGCAACTTTTCGATCCAGCATACAACGCCCGGGCGATGCCCGCTGTCCTGACAAAAAACCGCCGGGAACTCCCGCCAGAATTGTTTGGCCGGGTCATGACGGCAGGGCACAAACACCACCGGTTCATTTTTCTTGATTGGCATCGTGCGCCAGATGGTCATCTGTTCGGCAAAGACGTTTTCTCTGGGGAAGAAATCTCCTCCCAGCAGACAGAACCCATCTACATTCTCCCCTGTCCTGTGCAGCAACAGCCTTCTGGATTGCAGGGTGAGCAGCTGTGCCGGGTTATCCGGGCAGCAAATTTCTGTCCGTTCCGCGCTCTTTGGTGCTTCCAATTCCCAACAGGGCTTGCTTTCGCCCCAGCATTCCCGGCCGTCGCGCAGCAGCGTCAGGTTCAGCATCAGGGTCTCGTACAGATTATCACCCTGTGCCTGAATAAAACCGATCTTGCCCAGCCACCCGGCTCCTACGGACGGAAGCCCCTTTCCTTTTGGCTTTGCAGAGGTGTCATCATAGCCGTTCACACACAGCAGCCACCGCGCCGCCTGCGGATAGCTCAGCTGCTCCTTGCTCTGCCCCGCATACAGCGGAAAGAGCCGGAGTTTATTGCTGCTTTCCGACATTTCACCGTTGAGTTTGGCCGCACCGTATTCCGTGCCGATCTTTGCCTGCGGCACCTGCCAGAATGGATGTGTCGGGTGGAACAGCCAGAAGCGGTCCTTCCACTGCTCCAGATAATCCCGGACAGGCGCCGCCGGAAAATGCCCAAGCTGCCACAGCGCGCTCCAGCGCTCAAGTGCATCATCGCTCTGCATCAGTGGGCGGGGCTCTCCCTTTGCATCCACCCGGGAGAACACGGTGAACAGCACCGCCAGCAGCAGCCGCAGCACGGCGGCGTTCTGGGTGGGCATCTCGCCCGCAAGGTCCACATAATCCTGCGCCGACACCAGCGCCTCGGTCAGGGACACCTCCCGCACCGTGTTGTCCCGCAGCCGCACCCGTATCCACGGTTCGGTCAGCAGGTTGAATTCAATTTCCTTCATCCGTCTCCTCCTTTTGGTAATACAGGCCGTTTTCACGGTCATAACAAAGTTCCATGCCCGCAAGCCGGGCAGTCAGGTTTTCATCCAGCAGCAGGATCAGTTCTCCGTGCAGCAGCGGCGACAGCTGCCACGCCGCAAGGCGGCTGCGGTTGTCCGCTTCCAACTCCCGGATGACCCCGTCCACCTTCCACGCCTTGCCGAACACCGCCGGGAGCCGCAGCTTCTGCCGGGCGATCTTCAGTGCCGTTTCCGGCGGGGGCGGGCTGTCGACAGCTACGGCACTGCCGCCCTCCTGCCACGGCAGAAAGTGGATGCTGCCGTCTGCCCGACGCTGCATTACCAGCACCTCCACCGAGGGGTCGCCGTCCCGCACTGCCGCCCGGGCTGCCGGGTCGGAGCGGGCGCCCTCGTTCTGCATCCAGTCGTCCAGCGTGTTCAGCTGCGCCAGCCGGTGCGTTTCAAAATTATCGAAGTCAACCAGAGCCGCCGCCGTGCGGTGGGTTCGATCCGGATGGTCGCCCGCGAGGAGCGCAAGGAGAAGGAAGCGGCGTTCTGGGAGAAGGCGGAAGTCGGCCAGACCTACACCGGTGTGGTGAAGTCGATGACCTCTTACGGCGCGTTTGTGGATCTCGGCGGCGTGGACGGCATGATCCATATCTCCGAACTGTCCTGGAAGCGCATCAAGCATCCGTCGGATGTGCTGAACATCGGCGATACGGTGGAAGTGTATATCCGTGATCTCGATCACGAGAAAAAGAAGATTTCGCTCGGCTACCGCAAGGCGGAAGACAATCCGTGGGAAATCTTCAAGGCCAAGTATCCGGTGGGCAGCGTTGTCGAGGCCGAAGTTGTCGGCATGACCGCATTTGGTGCGTTTGCTCAGATTATTCCGGGTGTGGACGGCCTGATCCACATTTCCCAGATTGCTGATCACCGCATTGACAAGCCGCAGGATGTCCTGAAAATCGGCGAGAAGGTCAATGTGAAGATCACCAATGTGGACTACGATGCGAAGCGCATCAGCCTGTCGATCCGTGCCCTGCTCGAGGAAGAGGGTGCGGCGGCTCCGGCAGAAGAAGCGGCGGAGGAGCCGGCTGCGGCGGAAGAAGCTGCGGGCGACGCCGAATAACGGACAAACCAAAAAGCCCATGCCTCACCGGCGTGGGCTTTTTTTGTGGCGGAACCGACGGTAGCGGAGCGGCTTTGCTGCGGATGCCGTTTCACGTGAGGTACCGTCTTACAGGAGGGCACCGTTTTACATGGTCAGCGGCCGGTGTCCGGGATGTCAGGCATGGAATAATGGTTCTCCTTGGTCCAGACACGATGGAAAATAGGGGCAAATTCCGCACTGTCCCGCATCGATATATAATCGTTGTCCGCCACGATGATATGATCGAGCAGCTGTACATCAACCACGCTCAGCTGCCGGCCGAGCGTGAGAGTGGTATTGATGTCCTCGCGGGAAGGCAGCGCATGGCCGTAAGGATGGTTATGCGCCACGATAACCGCTGCGGCATCCCAGCGCAGCGCCTGCTGGAGCGCCAGGCGGATGCTGATGTCCACGGTGTTGATGCTGCCTTCAAAAATTACCGAGCAGTTGAGCAGCCGGCATTTTCCGTCGAAGCACATCAGCATGACCGCTTCTTTGGTGCGGCCGAGAAAACGCGGAAGCAGAAACCGGCCGACCTTATCGGTGGAATCCAGCAGACAGCCGACCTCATCCCGGTCAGCGATGTATTCCGCCGACAGCTGACGGCAGAACTGGATCAGCGTCGCCGCCTGCGCGGTCATGCCAGGCACTTTGAGCAGATCTTCATACTCCGCTTCCATCACGCGGGACAGGCTGCCGAAGGTATTGATCAGGCGATGCGCCAGCTCATTGGTGTCGCGGCGGGGAATTCCATAAAAGAGAAGCATTTCCAGGATCTGATGACTTTCAAATCCGCGCAGACCCTCCGTAAGAAAACGCTGTCGAACACGGGCGCGATGGCCGTCATGGAGCCCTTTGGCTGTAGACATTTGACTTTCCTTCCCTTCATCGGATTGATGTTTTTCGGCTTTTTCGGAACACAGCGCCGGGCATACATACAGCACAATCCGGCCGCCATTCCCGGCTGTTTTCCGCAGGCGGCAGAGCGGGAGAATATAGGAATTCGGCCGCACCAAAACCATGCGCACTGAGAAATGTCGAAAAAAGTCGTATTTCAAGACAAACAAAATAAAAAACGCATATAGACAATTAACAATTGTTTTCTCTATTTTCTTTATTATAACAGACACGGAATCGTTTGAAAAGAGTACGCGGATATGATAGGATATAGAAAATAATGGCAACAAACTAGGGAAAGGGCACAGCTTATGAGGAAAACGGTTACCATAAAACCGAATGACGCCGGACAGCGGCTGGACAAATTTTTGACGAAGACCTTCACGCGGCTGCCGGTATCGGAAATGTACAAACGGGTTCGGCAGAAGGATATCCGGGTCAACGGCAAGCGCGCACAGATCGATTACCGCCTGCAGGAAGGGGATACGGTGACGGTATACGTTGTGCAGGCCGAATTTCTGGATGAGGCGCCGCCGGTATATGATTTTTTGACCGCGGCCAAGCAGCTTGACATCGTTTATGAAGACGACAATCTGCTGCTGCTCAACAAAAAGGCGGGACTGCTGGTGCACCCGGACGACAAGGAATTCCGGGATACGCTGATCGCCCGGGTGCAGCGCTATCTGTACGAAAAGGGCGAGTACGATCCCGGACAGGAGAACAGCTTTGCGCCTGCGCTGGTCAACCGCATCGACCGCAACACCTGCGGGATCGTCATCGCGGCCAAAAACGCCGCGGCGCTGCGGATTCTCAACGACAAGCTGAAAAAGCGGGAGATTCACAAGTTCTATTTATGCATCGTCCACGGCGTGCCGGCCAAAAGGGAGGACACGCTCGAGGGATTTTTGGAAAAAAACGAGAAACAAAACCGGGTATATGTGTCGGCGCATGCCGCCGAAGGGGCGCGCAGCATTGCCACGCGCTACCGTGTGCTCGAGGAGAAAAACGGGCTGGCGCTGCTGGAAATCGAGCTGCTGACCGGGCGCACCCATCAGATCCGCGCGCATCTGGCCTCCATCGGGCATCCACTGCTCGGGGACGGCAAATACGGCACCAATGCGCTCAACCGCGGCACCGGGTTCAGCCGGCAGGCGCTGTGCTCCTACAAGCTCCATTTTGCCTTTACCACGCCGGCCGGTGAGCTGGACTATCTGAACGGCCGCACTTTTTCGATCGACGACGCCTGGTTCCTGCCCGAATTTCGGGCGGGCAGGATTCACGCCGGGGGCTGAGCGGCCGGGGAAACGCGTGGTGCCGGTGCACCGCCGCATTATACAGAGGAGCGGCGGGAGACGGACAGGAACGGCTGCCGACAGCTGTTGTTTCGTGTGCGGTACGGCGTTTACGCTGTATTTTTGAGGAAGCGTCGGTGTTTTAGGGGACGGATGCAGGATACGGACGGACAGCGGCCGGGAATGTACCTGCCGTTGTGGGGTTTGTATGAGCTGCGGGGTCATGCTGTTTTGCGTCCGTCCAGAAGGCGGCAAGGCGACGGCCAATATCCTGCGGGGTACGCACGGCCGCATAGCCATGCCAGTGCTCCGGCAGCAAGGCCCGGCAGCCGGAAGAACCGAAGCGCTCGTCGATCAGCACCACCACGCCGCGGTCGGTTTCGCTGCGGATCACCCGGCCGGCCGCCTGCAGGACCCGGTTCATGCCGGGATAGCGGTAAGCAAAAGCGAAGCCGTTGCCGCTGCGGTGCTCATAATAGCTTTGCAGCAGGTCGCGTTCGGTGCTGAGTCCGGGCAGGCCGGTACCGACCACGATCGCACCGATCAGCCGGTTGCCGCGCAGGTGGATCCCTTCGGCATACAGCCCGCCGAGAACGCAGAAGCCGATGAGCGTATGCGGGTTATCGTCCCGGAACTGCGTAAGGAAAGCCTCGCGTTCGGCGTCCTCCATCCCGGCGGTCTGGCGCACGGTGTGCATCTGCGGGTACAGTTCCCGGAATTCGTCATACACCGCCTCCAGATAGGCATAGGAAGAAAAGTACACCATATAATTGCCGTGCCGGGCGGCGGCGGTATAATAAATACAGTCGGCCACATCCACCAGCGTATCTTCACGGTCCTGATAGACGGTACGGATCCGGTCGGCGATCAGGACACAGAGATGCTCCCGCCTGTACGGCGAAGGGAGCGTCTTTTTTTGTGCCTGCGCGCCGCCGCCGAGCACATCGATATAATAATTCATCGGCGAGAGGGTGGCCGAAAAAAATACCGCCGCCTTCACCCGGTCCAGAGTCCCCTGCAGCCGAGCGGAGGGATCGAGGCAAAGCTGCTGCGCCGTGATCTCCCCGCCGTCGGTTTCGATCAGGGTGATATAGCGTGTGTCGTACACCTCTGCGGTGCGCTGCCAGCGCAGCAGGTCGAAATAGACCGCCATCAGTGCGTCCGGCGCCGGCTCCGCCTGCCGGGCGAGCCATTCGTCCAGCGCATCGATAAGCTTGCCGACCAGCCGGTTGAAATTGACCATCGGCGCCTTGGACGCGAGGTGGTTCGCCGGCAGACAGGTTTGGCGCAGCTGCTGCATCCCGCGAATGAGCTTATTCATCAGCCGGGCGGCGTCCCCCGCAGGAGGGAGCAGTGCGACTGCTTCCCGGAGAGGGGTGCAGGAGAGCGCGGCGGAAAAATTCTGCCGCGCCCGATCAACTAGGTTATGGGCTTCGTCAATCAGCAGCAGATAGGCGCCGCCGTCATCGAAAAACCGATGCAGGCAGGCCTGCGGATGGAAGGCATGGTTATAGTCACCGATGATCCCGTCGCACCACAGCGAGGCGTCGAGCTGCAGCTCGAACGGGCAGACGGTATGCCGTTCGGCACAGGCGGCCACGTGGGTGCGGGTGATGGCGTCCGGCCCCTTCAGCAGATCCTCCAGCGCGGCGTTGACCCGGCTGTAATGGCCGCTGGCGTATGGACAGCTTTCCGGCCGGCAGTCCCGATGCGGAAGAAAGCAGATTTTATCCTTGGCGGTCAGAGTGATGGTTTTGAGCACCGCGCCGCCCTCCCGCAGCCGTTCGGCGGCGCGTTCGGCGCCGCTGCGGGTGTTGGCCTTGGCGGTCAGATAGAAGAATTTTTCGATATGGCCGGCACCAAGTGCGGCAACGGCGGGATAGACAGCGGAAATCGTCTTGCCGATGCCGGTCGGCGCTTGACAGAACAGCCGCTGCCCGTTTTTGGCGGTATCCGCCACAGCATCCATCATTTCCTGCTGGCCGGGCCGCATTTCCGCAAACGGAAAGGGCAGTTCCCGCAGCGAGTCATCCCGCTTTTTCCGCTGAACAGCCGCCATGACCGCCCAGCGGCTGAACTGCGCGAGCAGGTGCAGATAGAACGCTTCCAGTTCGGCAAGGGTAAACCGATGAAAATACTGCCGCTGTTCCTCGGTTGTCATCTGAAAATAGGTCAGCCGCACGGTGATGGTTTTCAGGGTGCGGCGCACCGCGGTGATATAGGCGTAACACATGGCCTGCGCCCAGTGCAGCCGTGCATCATGGCTCAGAAAGCCGTTAAGCCCGGTGTCCGGATAATCCTCGGCAAAGCCGTCGAGCGGCGATGTGGTGGTTTTGATCTCGTCCACCGTCACGCTGCCGTCCTCTTCCTCCAAAATGCCGTCGGCGCGGCCTTCCACCGTTACGGTTACGCCGCCGACCTCACGGGTCAGGGTCAGGAATACCTCGGGGCGGTAATGCTTTCCACCCTCCTGCTGCAGCCGCCGGTGCAGCGCGCTGCCCTGCGCCATGCGGTCCCGGCCGCCGGCCGCGCCGCTGTCGATGTCCCCGCCGCGCAGCAGGAATTCCACCAGCTGCCGCACTGAGACGGTCACACGCTCCGGCATCGCGCTATCCCTCCCCAAGACAAAATGAAAAACCGAACAGATGTTCATTCTTTAGAATAGCACATCTGTTCGGTTTGCGCAAGGGGGATTTCTTCCGGCTTTGGGGGAAAACTGCGGTAAAGCCTGAGTGCCGGACGGCGGTCAGGCAAAATGGCGGGTGAAAAGGGTGTCCTCGGTGAGCAGCTGTTCGACGGTATCAAACCCCAGCCGCTTCAACAGCTCGAGCACATGGGGGTTATCCAGCGGGGTGGCATAGGCCGCCCGCTCGCCGTAATGCTCGACGTGTTCGGCGCCCTCTTCACGTCCGATCAGGGCGCGCGGCCCGCCCACACAGCCGCCCACACAGCCCATTCCTTCGAGAAAATTACAGTCGATTTCGCCCGATTTGAGCTTATCCAGCAGGGCGCGGCAGGCGGGAACGCCGGAGGCGGCGGTGCTTTTCAGCGGGATTTCCCGGTCAGGGGAGAGACGGGCAACGGCTGCCTGCACCGCTTCGCTTACACCGCCGGCGCGCGCATAGATGCGTCCGCCGCGGGAGGAATGTTCGCGATCGTCGGGAGGAAAATCCTCCGGCCGGACGCCGGCAAGACGGAAGATATCCTGCGTTTCCTGGAAGGTGAGCACATAATCCACCGCGTCGGCAATATCGGGCTCCCGCGCTTCCGCTTTTTTCGCCAGGCACGGCCCGATAAACACCACTTTGGCGCCCGGTGCCAGCCGCTTGACCACCCGGCCGCAGGCGATCATGGGGGAGACGGCGCCGGGAATATGCGGCGTCAGCTGGGCGTAAACCTTACGGATCATAGCAATCCACATCGGGCAGCAACAGCTCGTCAGCAGGAAATCCTGATCGGTGTGGATGGTGGCGTCGAATTCCAGCGCCTCCTTCAGGGTCAGGATATCGGCAAACAGCGCGACCTCCACCATGCCGGCAAAGCCGAGCGCCTTAAAGGCGGCGCGCAGCTGACCCGGCGTGATATCCTCGGCAAACTGGCCGATAAAGGCCGGTGCAACAATGGCATAAACCGGCGCGTCACCATCCCGCACCGCGCGCAGCACCGGCACGGTGTCCCGGCTGACGGTGAAATGGCCGCCCTCACAGCGTTCCACACAGTCCGAGCAGCCCACGCAGCGGTCGGGATTTACCGCAACGTTGCCGTCGTCATCGATCTGCATGGCGTCAAACGGGCATTTGGCCGCGCAGCCGGCTTTATCGCTGGTGCAGTCGCAGTCGCCGGTGCGCCATACCGGGGCATATTTCTCCGGATGCAGCAGACAGGCCAGCGCACGGCGGTCGAAATGCAGCGTTTTGGCGCGGATCTGCTGCTCCGATTCCCCCGCCAGTGCGGATTTGGCTACCTGCTCGTAAAGTTCTTCAAATGTGGGCATGAACGTTCCCCTTCCTGTTCCCGTGTTTTCGGTTTTAGGGTGCCAAAATCCGGGAAAAGTATGCGCCAAAAAAGGCGGCGATGCCGCCGCCTTTTCACGCCTGTGTTTCCCGCTCTTTGCGCAGGCGCAGAGAATCGAGATAGTCCTGCAGAATTATGGTAGCGGCAACGGTGTCCACCACCGCCTTGCGCTTTTTGCCGCGGGTATCGGTCATGTTGAGATAACCGATGGCCGATGCGGTGGTCAGCCGCTCATCCCACAGGTTCACCGGCAGCCCGGTCGTTTCGCCCAGGGCCGCGGCGAACGCTTCCGCCCGCTGTGCGCTCTCGCCCCGGGTGCCGTCCATATTGCGGGGATGGCCGACGACGATCGCCTCCGCCTTTTGTTCGGCGGCCGCCGCGGCAACCTTCTGCAGCAGCACGTCCATATGCCGCTCGGCAATGGTGCCCACCGGCGCCGCGATCATGCCGCCCGGGTCGGATACGGCGATACCGGTGCGCGCCAGACCGAGGTCAACGGCTAATATACGCATATGCGCCGTCCTTTCTCATTCAAACGGATTTTCGGTTTCCGCGCGCCACCAGGACTGCTTTTCGAAGGTGGACACGTCTTTATCCAGGTGACTGTTATCGTTTTCGTAGACCAGACGCACCGACGCGCCCGTAAATTCCAGGCAGGCCACCGCCGTGTTATCGCACCAGGCGATCGCGTTGAGCTGCTCCACCGGCAGGCCGTGCGCCCAGCACAAAGCGTTGCGGATCGCGCAGCCATGCGAGGCGACCGCTACCGTTTGGCCGTCGTGGGTGGCGGCGATGGCGGTGAGCGCCTCGGCCATGCGGGCGTACACCGCGGGCATCGCTTCGCCGTCCTGCGGGTGAAAGTTCCACGGCTCCTGCAGCCAGCGGCGGCTGTCCTCGGGATACAGCGCCGGCAGCTCGGCCCACGGCCGCCCTTCCCATACGCCGCCGTTGATCTCTTTCAGCCGGTCGTCGGTGACAATCGGCAGGCCGTGCCAGCGGTTGACCGCCTGCGCGGTTTTATAGGCGCGCAAAAGCGGGCTGGAGTACACCGCTGCGAGCGGGATATCCCGGAACCGCTCCGCGAGCCGCTCGAGCTGCTTTTGGCCGTTCGGGCTGATGTCGCGGTCGATGCTGCCCTGAAAGATCCGGGCGGTATTGCCTTCCGCCTCACAGTGGCGGACGAGATATAGCGTTGTCATGAGCTTCCTGCCTTCCTGCTTGCCTGTCCGCCGGCTGAACGGCAGACGTGATTTTTCCCCATTATACCACAAAGTACGACCGGCGGGAAGAGGAAAGGATTATGCCGCCACATTGGGCGGCGGGAAGGCCGGGGATCAGCCGCAGACGATTATGCCGGCAGGCAAAGCTTATAGCCAAACCCGTGCAGCAGCGGGCATGGAAAAAGCCGGGAGTTCCGTAAGGCCTCCCGGCTCTTTTGCTTCGCCGTTTACTCAATCATTTGGCGGAATTCATCCTCGCCGATAATGCGCACGCCGAGCTGCTGGGCTTTGGTGAGCTTACTGCCTGCATCCTCGCCGGCGAGGACGACGCTGGTCTTTTTGGATACGCTGCCGGCGGTCTTGCCGCCGAATTTTTCGATGATGGCGGAGGCTTCGTCCCGCTTGAGGGTAGGCAGTGTGCCGGTGAGCACGAAGGTCATGCCGGCGAAGCGGGCGTCCGCCCGTTCGGTCTTACAGGTCATATTGACCCCGGCGGCGGCAAGCTGCTCGATAAAATGCCGGCTTTGCGGCAGGGCGAAGAACTGCGCAGCCGTTTCCGCCATGATTCCGCCGAAGCCGTCGATGGCGGCCATATCCTCCGCTGAGGCGGCGAGGATTGCCTCCATCGTGCCGAAGCGTTCGGCGAGAAGTTTGGCGGCCTTCTGGCCGATGTGCCGGATGCCCAATGCAAAAATCACGCGGTAAAGATCGGCATCTCTGGCCTTTTCGATGGCAGCGAGCAGGTTATCCGCCGATTTGTCGCCCATACGGTCAAGCGCGGCGACCTTTTCCCGGTCGAGGTGGAACAGGTCATAGGCGTTTTGGACAAGGTTTTCCTTTACCAGCTGCTCGAGCACCGCGGGGCCGAGCCCTTCGATATCCATCGCGTCGCGGCTGGCGAAATGAATCAGATGCCGCAGCCGCTGGGCGGGACATTCCGGATTATTGCAGCGCAGCGCGGCCTCGTCCTCCTCGCGGACCACCTCCGAGCCGCAGGATGGGCAGGTGTGCGGCATGGCGAAGGGCAGTGCGCCCTCCTTATGCCGGGTTACCCGCACCACTTCCGGGATGATATCGCCCGCCTTGCGCAGCACCACCGTATCGCCGACGGCGAGCGCCTTTTCGCGGATGAAATCCTCATTGTGCAGGGTCGCGCGGCTGACGGTGGTGCCGGCCAGGGTCACCGGCTCAAACACGCCGGTGGGGGTGAGCACGCCGGTGCGGCCGACGTTGATTTCCACATCCAGCAGGGTGGTTTCCTTTTCCTCCGGCGGGTATTTATAGGCCGCCGCCCATTTGGGGAATTTCGAGGTGCTGCCGAGCTGTTCGCGCTGGGCAAAGTCATTGACCTTTACCACCGCGCCGTCAATATCGAACGGCAGAGTGGTGCGCACGCTGCCGATGCGTTCGATTTCATCGAGCACCTCCGTGATGGAGGCGGTGGTCACATGAAAGGGGATGATCGAAAAGCCCAGCTCCTTCATCAGGGCGAGCGAGCCGTCGTGAGAGGTCACCGTTTCGCCTTCGATGAGCTGGAGATTGAACACGAAAACAGACAGGTGCCGTCCGCGGGTGACGGCGGGATCCTTCTGCCGCAGCGAACCGGCCGCAGCATTGCGCGGGTTTTTGAACGCCTTTTCGCCGTTCTCCTCCTGCGCCTGCACCAGCTTCGCAAACTGATCCCGCGGCATATACACCTCGCCGCGCACGATGACATGCGGCACCGGCCGGGTGAGCGTTTTCGGAATGGCCTTAATTGTCCGCAGGTTGGCGGTGACATCCTCGCCGACCTGCCCGTCGCCGCGGGTCGCGCCGCGTACAAATTCGCCGTTTACATATTCGAGCGCCACCGACAGGCCGTCGATTTTCGGCTCCACCACATAAACCGCATCTTCTGCCGTTTCTTTCACC
>ERZ825896.2369-NODE-2369-length-18242-cov-6.158795_pt1 | contig 18242 bp, 10 predicted proteins | sample MGYA00519858_ERZ825896 | MGnify/ENA primary metagenome ERZ825896 (study PRJEB31778, sample SAMEA3449214) | human gut metagenome | biome: human gut; feature: human-associated habitat; material: faeces | place: United Kingdom | collected 2010/2012 ...
CCATATGGCCGCGATGCAGGAGCTGCGGGACGGCGGCAGCGTCGCCATGCTCCGGGCTGTGAGCGATCTGTACGAGCTTCTGACCTTCAACGAGGTCATGCAGGACATTTCGGTGAAGGATACCGAGATACTCGACAACATGAAGGCTGCGAAGGAAGCCCTCGTGGCCGACCGCACCCAGCTCGTGGAGGAGCGCACCCAGCTGCAAAACAAAAAGGCTGAGCTGGACGCCCAGAACAAGCAGATGCAGTCCAAGCAGAACGAGCTCAACAACAGCGTCAAGGAGGCGCGTCTGAGCGCCGCTGAGGCCCAGCAGGCCCAGAAGAACGCCCAGGCGGCCATCGAGTCGGACGAGATGAACTACGAGGCCGTCAAGAAGGAGATCCAGAAGCTCATCGCAGCGGCAGCGGCCAGCAAGCCCCAGCTGAGCTTCAGCGGCTTTATCTGCCCGCTCAAGAGCTATACCCGCATCTCCAGCGAGTACGGCTGGCGCAAAAACCCGGTCTCCGGCGTCAACAAACTCCACGCCGGCACCGACTTTGCCGCCCCCGCAGGCACGCCCATCTACGCAGCCGCCAGCGGCTATGTGCAGGTGGCCGGCTGGTCCAGCGGCGGCTACGGCAACTATGTCATCATCTATCACGGCAAAATGACAGACGGCAACGCCTACTCCACCCTCTACGGCCATATGCGCTCGGTGGCAACGTCGGCGGGCAAGTATGTCAACCAGGGCGACCTCATCGGCTATGTGGGCTCCACCGGCAACTCTACCGGCAACCACCTCCATCTCGAGGTGTGGAAGGGCGGCTCCAAGGCCAATGCGGTCAACCCCCGCGGTTATATTCCGATAAGATAACACAACTGTAATTGAAGTCGAGGGGTCAAAGGAGGCCACAAGGCGAAATGAACGAGCAAAAACGCAAGCGTATCCTTCGGGTGGGCTGTCTGATTCTGGCAGGAGTGTTCCTGCTGTCGGTGCTGGGCAGTGTCATCCTGATGTTTTTGGTCTGAACTGGGGAGGACACTGAATGAACCGCAAAATTTCCGTAGGGATGACCGTGACCATCGTCATTCTGGCAATGACGGTCACTTTTTCCATCACGATGCTGATGGCGATGCGGCTGTTTGACCACACCGTCACCAGCGTGAAGGAAAAGGAGAGCATGTACAACAAGGTGGCCGAGGTAGACCGCTATGTGCGCGCCAACGACTACTACGACATCGACGAGACCGTGCTGTACGACCGTCTGACTGCCGGTTATCTGCTGGGTACCGGCGACAAGTACGCCCGCTACTACACCGCCTCGGCCTACACCGACCTGCTCAACGCCCAGAGCGGCAAGCTGATGGGCATTGGCGTGGAGCTGGCCATCGACCAGTCCGGCTACGCCAAGGTCATCAAAGTGTATGACGAGTCTCCTGCCAAGGAGGCCGGCCTCCAGCGGGGCGATTACATCACCACCATCGACGGCGCAGACATCAAAAGTCTGGGCAGCGTGGAGGCTGTCCAGAACAAACTCCGGGGCGAGAGCGGCACGAGCGTCAATGTAGGCTGGCTGGACAGCGAGAACGCCCAGCACACCGCCGATCTGACCCACTCCGGCTTTACGGCCAACAGCGTCGATTCCGCGCTGGTGCAGGGCAATGTGGGCTATATCAAGATCTGGCAGTTCGACAACTCCACCCCCAGTGAGCTGGACTTTGCGCTCCGCAGCCTGACCGCCAGCGGCGCCCAGAGCTTCATCTTCGACCTGCGCGACAACGGCGGCGGCATCCTTGACGACGCCATCAGCTGCATCGAACTCGTCGCGCCGGAAGGCGTGCTGGCCTACGCGGAGGATAAGGCAGGCAACCGCACCCTGCTGGGCAGCAGCACCGGCGACTCGGTCATCAGCCAGCCCACCGTCTGCCTCGTGAACGAGAACACCGCCAGCGCGGCAGAACTCTTTGCGTCCAGCCTGCGCACCCTGTGCGGCACCCGCCTCGTAGGCAGCACCACGATGGGCAAAGGCACCATCCAGAGCAGCCCCCAGCGCCTCTCGGACGGCAGTGCCGTCGTGGTCACGGTGGCAAAGCTCATCTGCGGCGACGGCTCCTGCTTCGACGGCACCGGCCTGACCGTGGACGTGGAGCGCCCGCTGACTGCCGACGAGCAGACCAGCTACTATGACTACACCCTCGACACGGACCCGCAGATACAGCGCGCCGTCAGCTGCGCACAGCAGCTCACCGGTGTCACCACCGTGGGCGGCGTGAACGACGCTGACATCGCCGCCGACTCCGCCGCTGCTTCTTCGGAGGCCGCAGCCGAGAGCACCGTTTCCGGCGAGGCCGCAGGGGAGGCAGAGGCTTCCTCCGAGGCCGGTGCAGAAGGGGAGCAGGAGGCTTCCAGCACGGAAAGCGCATCTTAAAAAAGGCTCTCCCTTTGGGAGAGCTGGCGCGTGAGCGCCTGAGAGGGCAAGGATGCTGAAATGGAACAGTGCAAGGCTATGATGGTCTTGCTCTGACAAAGGCCGCTGCCTATCGCTGTGCAGCGGCCATTTTTCTGCGGCCTTGCCCTCTCCGTCATCGCAAGCGATGCCACTGCCCGGGTTGCGGCTCCCAGCGTCTGCTTCGCTGTCGCTCGCATCCTGCTGGCCGCGGTCCCAACAGCTTCTCCCTGTTTCCGCCGCTGGCGGCGGTCATCGCTGTTGCTCCCAAAGGGAGAGGCTTTGGCATGTACGTTACCAAATGACAACCGAAAAACAGAAAGGAAAACCACTATGCCGGAGCTGACCGACCTCTCCGTTATCCGCACCCTGTGCGAAAAATACGATTTCGCGCTCTCCAAGGGCTTTGGACAGAACTTCATCATCAATCCCGGCCTGCCGCCCAAGATCGTGGACGCCAGCGGCGTCGATAAGAGCTGGGGCGTGCTGGAGATCGGCCCCGGCATCGGCGTGCTGACCAAAGAGCTGGCCCAGCGCGCTGCCAAGGTGGTGTCCATCGAGGTGGACGAGCGCTTGCCGCCCCTGCTGGCCGAGACCATGGCGGGCGTGGATAACTTCAAGCTGGTATTGCAGGATGTTCTGAAAGTAGACCTCCGCGCCCTCATTGAGGAGGAGTTCCCCGGGATGCCGGTGGCTGTCTGCGCCAACCTGCCCTACTACATCACCAGCCCCATCGTCATGAAGCTGCTGGGCGACCGCCTGCCCATCCAGAACCTCACCGTCATGGTGCAGAAGGAGGCCGCCGACCGTCTGGCCGCTGCCCCCGGCACCCGGGCGTCCAGCGCCATCAGCTGTGCCGTGAGCTACTACGCCACCTCAAAACTGATGTTCACCGCCGCGCCGGGTAGCTTCTACCCGGCCCCGAAGGTCACCAGCGCCGTTGTGCGGATGGACATCCGCACCACTCCCGCCGTACAGGTGGAGGACGAGGACGGCTACTTCGCCCTCATCCGTGCCGCTTTCGGCCAGCGCCGTAAGACCGCCGCCAACGCCATCGCCAGCGGCCTCGGCCTGCCGAAAGATAAGGTCATCGCGGCCATCGAGGCGGCGGGCTTCGACGCCCGCATCCGCCCCGAGGCCCTGACCCTCGAGGACTTCGCTGCCGTACAGCGGGAGCTGAAGTAAGATTTTATCAGAATAAAACGCCAAGGCCCTCGCAGTTTGGAACAGAACTGCGGGGGCCTTGGTCGTTATGTGGAAGGAATGGAGGATGGTAATGTGCTTACCTCAGCAGTGCGGTGTGGTCTGCGCCGCCCACGGTGAAGGTGGCGGTGGAGCCGCTGTGGCTGAGGATGAAAGGTGTGCTGCCCGCACCGAGGGCTGCAACATCGGAGAGGGAGAGGGTAGAAGTGCAGCTTTCGGTGGAGAAGACAACGGTCTCGATGTTCTCAGAGCGGAGGTCGATCAAATCGGAAAGGTCGCCCTGCAGGGACGCCGTCTCCTGAGCGACATAAATGTAGAGAGTATGGTTGATCTGGCTCAGCTGGACCAGCTGGACGTTCTGGATGATATTGGTCTGGGCCGGGTCGAGGACACGCAGACCGGTGGAGATGCTGCTGTCGCTGTTGTGGGAGACATCGCGGTACTCCACCTCATTGCAGACCTCGCAGATGCGGTACTCGCGGCTGCTGTCGCCTTTGACAGGCGTCCAGTCGCTCCACTGATGGCCGAGGGCGGGCAACTCCTCCGTCTCAGTGACGACACAGCCGCTGATGGTGCAGCTGTGCTGACGCTCGCCCTTCTCGGTGCAGGTGGGCTCTTTGGTGATGACCCACTCGCCGAAGGTGTGGGTCTTGCTGACGGGGATGACCTCAGTCTGGGTATCGTCACCGCGGATGCAGTCACGGTGCTTGGAGCCTTCCTCGACACAGGTAGCGTCCCGGTCGATGACCCACTCGCCGTACTCGTGGCCGAGGGCCTTGATGGCCTCAGTCCGGGTATCGCCGCAGACGGAACAGGTGAAGGTCCGCACGCCGTCGGCAGTGCAGGTGGGCTCCTTCGTGACGACGCCTGCATCCCACTTGTGGGTGCTCTTATCCACCGGGATGCTCTCGGTGTAGCTGTCGTTGCAGACGACGCAGGTATAGGTCATGATGCCTGGCTCGGCGCAGGTCGCGGCCTTGGTCACGACGCCCGCGCCGTAGCTGTGCTGGCCGGTGGCGTTGAGCGTTTCGGTCTTCGTCTCGTTGCAGACCTCGCACTGGTAGGTGACGGTGCCGTCCTGGCCGCAGGTAGCCGCTGTCGTAGAGAGGACTTTCCACTGATGCTGGCCGGTGGCGGGGATGACCTCAGTCTGGGTAGCGTCGCTGCGGATGCAATCACGGTGTTTGGAGCCTTCCTCGATACAGGTAGCGTCCCGGTCAATGACCCACTCGCCGTACTCGTGGCCGGGGGCCTCAATGTCCTCAGTCCGGGTATTGTGGCAGACGGTACAGGTGAAGGTGCGCACGCCCAGCTCAGTGCAGGTGGGCTCCTTCGTGACGACACCCTCGTTCCAGGTGTGCTGGCCGGTGGCGGGGAGAGTGTGGCGGAAGGTGGCGCCGCACTTGCCCACCATGCAGGTGTATTCGATGTAGCCGTCCTTGCCGCAGTTCGGCTCCTGACGGTCGCTGACTTTCCAGTTGTGGACAGAAGCGATGTCGCCGTACTTGGCCTTTTCTGCCTCACTCATCTCGGGCGTTACGCGGTCGTGGGAGTGGAAAGTGGAATGGTTGGCCGCGTAGGCACCGTTGTGGAAGAGCCGCGAGAGGCTGTCGGTGCCGCTCTTTACGAGCTTCACGAGGCCCTTCTTGCCGTTTTCCGCGAGGCGAATGACAGCGTCCAGCTTCTTGCCGTCGTTGCTTCGGATGGCCTTTTCGGCGTCGGGGGCGGTTGCGGTGATGTCCAGCTCGGCACCGGCATTCTCGACGCCGGTATTGCTGATGGAGACGCTGCCGTTGCCGATGGCCGGGGCGTCGCTGGTGCCGGTGGCGGTGATGGTACCGCCGGTTATCGTGATTTTGCTGGAGTCGCCGCTGTAGCTGCCGCCGATGCCGGCGCCGGTGTCATAGCCGGTGGCGGTGATGTTGCCGCCGCTGATGGTGACATCGGCGTAGCTGCCGCCGATGCCCGAAGAACCGGAGTTGCTATGCTGGTTGCCTTTGGCGTTGACCGTGCCGCTCTTGATGGTCACGCTGCTGCGGCTATTAAGGCCCGAGCCGATGCCGGCAGCGGAATCGCCGCCCGTTGCGTTGATGGTGCCGCCGTCGATCACGACGTCCACCTTGTCGGAGTCATAGCCTGAGCCGATGCCGGCAGCGAGATTGCCACCCTTGACGTCTTTGAGTTCGGCGTTACCGGAGATGTTGACCGTGGAAGAGCGACCGTAATAGCCTGAACCGATGCCGGCGCCGCCGTTCTTGCCCTCGGCCTTTTCAATGGTGCCGTCGGTGATGTTGATGGTGACAGCGCCCTTCTTGCTGTTGTTTTTGGTGTCACTGCTGCCGCTGCCGATGCCTGCGCCGCCGTATTTGCCGCCCGTGGCGCTGACGATATGGGCGTTGTCCTTGATGTTGATGGTGGTGGTGCCGGCATTCAGGCCTGCGCCGATGCCCGCGCCGCTATACCAGCGCTTAGAGCTGGACACATACTCGCCGCCGCCCGTGGCCTTTTCAATGTTGCCGCCGGTGATGTTAATGGTGACAGCGCCCTTCTTGCTGTCGGGTGTGCTGCCACTGTAGCTGCCGCTGCCGATGCCTGCGCCGCCGTATTTGCCGCCCGAAGCGCTCTTGATGGTGCTGTCGCCGGAGATATTGATCTCGGTCTCGCCGGAGACGTTGGAGCCGGAGCCGATGCCTGCGCCGCTGAGCCACTTGTCGGAGTGATTGCGAGAGTCAAGGCTGACGCCGCCCGTGGCCGTGATTTCGCCGCCCTTGATGTTGATGGTGGTCTTATTAAGGGCGTTGCCGCCGGAGCCGATGCCGGCACCGGAAGCCTGGCAGGACCCGTTCTCTTTGCCGCCGCCCTCAGCCGTGATAGTGCCGCCCTCGATGTTGATGATGGTGCTGCCGTTGCTGCCGTTGCCGCTGCCGATGCCCGCAGCGGTGGAGCCGCCCTTGGCAGTAACTTTTGTTGCACCCTTGATGAGGATGTCGGTGTTGCCCTTGGCTCTATTGCCGCTGCCGATGCCTGCGCCGCCACCGCCGCCAAGGGAGGAATTACCGCCGCCGGTGGCCTTAACGGTCACGCCGTCGTGGAGAGTGATGTGGGTGTAGCCGGTGGAGTGACTGCCTGAACCGATGCCCGCGCTGCCGTCGTAGCCGTCGCCGCCGCCCATGGCCGTAACAGTGCCGCCGGAAATATCAATGGTGGTCTCTCCGGAAGAACTGGTACCGGAACCAATGCCTGTGCCGATGTCTGCCGTGGCTGTGACATTGCTGCCGGTGATGTAGATGCCGGTCTTGCCCTTGGCGCTATCGCCGCTGCCGATGGCAGAACCAGAATAATTCGAAGCCTCGATTTTGCCGCCGTTGATGTGGATCTCCGTGGCGTTGGTAGAATAGCTGCCGCTGCCGATGGCTGCACTGGGGCCGCTGGAGGCTGTGACGTTGCTGTCAGTGATACGGATAATGGTCTTGAAGGTGTTCGGATCACCTGTAGGAGGACTGAAGACGTCTCCTTCACTGCCGCTGCCGATGGCTGCGCCGGTGCCGATGCCTGCGCCCGAGGTATTAGTGGAAGCAGCGGGGGTCTCCAGAGTGCTCACAGACGCGTTGCTGATGGTGACGTAAGTTTTGCCCTTGGCGTAACGACCGCTGCCGATGCCGGCACCGCCGTAGGCAAAAGCACTTTTGACACCCTTTTCGGGATTCGTATCGTGGATGTTGATGGTCGTCTCGCCGGTGGAGGATTCGCCCGAACCGATGGCTGCGCTGCCGCTGCTACCTGCGGACACGAGCGCATCTCCGGTGATCTCGATGTTGGTCGCGCCGGAAGACTCTTTGCCGCCGCCGATGCCTGCGCCGCCATTGCCGTAGCCGGTGGAAGCGTTGACCTCGCCGCCGGAGATGTTGACGTTGGTCGCGCCGGAAGAGTTTTTGCCGCCGCCGATAGCTGCGCCGCCATTGCCGTAGCCGGTGGAAGCGTGGACCTCGCCGCGGGAGATGTTGACGTTGGTCGCGCCGGAAGAGTTTTTGCCGCCGCCGATGCCCGCGCCGCCATCCGTACCCGTGGCATTTTTAATGGTGCCGCCGATGATGTTGATGGTGGTAGCCGTGGAGGAGTTCGAGCCGCTGCCGATGCCTGCGCCGCCGGTGCCGCCGGTGGCCTCGGTGATGGTGCCGCCGGAGATGTTGATCTCGGTAGCGAAGGCGGGTTTTGCGCCCGTGCCGATGCCCGCGCCGCCGCTGTCGCCGCTGCCGCCCTTGGCAGACCCGATGGCGCCGCCCGAAATTTTCACAACTTGATCGCCGCGGATGCCGGTGCCGCCTTTGCCACTGATGCCGGTGCTGTCGCCGCCGGTAGCCTGCTGTATCTCGCCGCCGGAGATGGTGAGAGTACCGTCGCTGTGGATGCCGCTACCGCCGGTGCAGGTGTTCCCGTTGGCATTGCCGCCGATGGCTTTTTGGATGATACCGCCAAGGATCTCCATGGTCTTGCTATAGATGCCGTGGCCGCCGTTGCCGCTGCCGCTGCTCTTGCCTTCGCCGCCCTGTGCGGTTCCGATGGTGCCGCCGAAGATGGTGAGCTTGCCGTGGTTGTAGATGCCGCTGCCGCCGGTAGATTGGCTTTCGCCGCCGGTGGCTTTCTGGATGGAGGCCTGATCGGAGATGTCCAGGGTGCTGTCGCTGCGGATGCCGCTGCCGCCTTCGGTGCCGCCGTCGCCGCCCTTGGCGTTCTGGATGAAGGCCTTGCCGGAGATGTTCAGGGTGCTGTCGCTGTAGATGCCGTGGCCGCCGTAATATTTGCCGTTGCCGCCCTGCGCGTTTTCGATGGTGCCGCCGGAGATGTTCAGGGTGCTGTCGCTGTGGATGCCGTGGCCGGCGTAAAAGTTGCCTTTGCCGCCCTGCGCTTTTTTGATGGTGCCGCCCTGAATCGTGACGGTAATATTCCTGCTACTGTTGCCGCCGCCGATGCCGTCGCCGGTGCTGCCACCCACGGCCTCCTCGATGGTGCCGCCAGAGATGGTGATATTGGTATTTCTGCTGTTGTCACCGCCGCCGATGCCGGCACCATAGTCGCCGCCCTGGGCTTTTACGGTGCCGCTGGTGATGTTGACGGTGGTAGTGCCGAAGGAGTTTGCGCCGCTGCCGATGCCTGCGCCGCCCTGCTCGGTCTGCGCCTTGATTTTGGCACTGCCGGAGATGGTGATATTGGTGTTGCCGGTAGCTTTGCAACCGCTGCCAATGCCGGCACCATCGGAGGCACCGATGGCTGTGATGTCGCCGCCTGTTATCTCAATGTCGCCGGCGCCACTGTCGCTATAGTTGCCGGAGTTCCAGACGCTGCCGATGCCAGCAGAGGCACCGCTGCCTGTGGCAGTCAGGCTGCCGGTGTTGTTGCCATTCTTATCTGTTTCGGATGTGATGGTCAGTTTGCCGGTGGTAGCGCCGCCATCGCTCTTTTCGTTGTGCTCAAGGCCGGCATGTTTGCCGTCGCTGGTGAGGGTATTGTCGCCCTTGAGCGTGATCGTCGTGTTGCCCGCGCCCTCGACGCTGAGGGCGGCGTCGTTGTTGGCCTTAATGTTGACATCCTCCAGCGTCACGTTGAGGGCGCTGTCTTTGACCTTGTTGATGATTTTGATGACGTAGTTGGTGACGTTTTCGGCTGTGTTCCTGAAGTTTTCCGCCGCGGTCTTCAAGGCCGTGGTCGATTCGTCCCGGGTCTCATCGTCGTCATTGGCGTTGGCGACATTGAGGGATGGGCCGGTGTACGTGAGCTGGCTTCCCAGCACAGGGCTGTCGCTGGGCTGGGTCTTTTTCGTGAAATCAGTCTCGTTTTTCTCGCCGCCGGTGGTGTCGCCGGACTGGTTCTCGTTTTCCTCGTTGCCGGTGGTGCCGCCGGACTGGTTCTCGTTTTCCCCGCTGCCGGTGGTGCCGCCGGACTGGTTCTCGTTTTCCTCGCCGCCGGTGGTGCCGCCGGTCTGGTTCTCGTTTTCCTCGCCGCTGGTGGTGTCGCCGGGCTGGTTCTTGTTTTCCTCGCCGCCGGTGGTGCCGCCGGACTGGTTCTCGTTTTCCTCGTTGCCGGCGGTGCCGCCGGTCTGGTTCTCGTTTTCCTCGCCGCCGGTGGTGCCGCCGGACTGGTTCTCGTTTTCCTCGCCGCCGGTGGTGCCGCTGGGCTGGTTCTCGTTTTCCTCGCCGCTGCCCTTGGTGTCGCCGAGGTAGACCATGTCATTGTTTTCGCTGTCTTCTGATGGGGGCGTGGCCGACATGGATTTGGCGGGAGATTTTGCGGGGGTGGTGCCTTCAGAAGAGCCGCTGCCGGGGGCGGGGGTATCCTCTGAGCGCTTGCCGCCCTTGATGGTGATCTCGCCGTTGTCTAAATCACCCTTGTCGGGATCTTTGCTGTTGGCGTGCTTGACATAGACGGCGCCCTTTTCGTCTTTGGTGATGGTGATGTTACCATCGCCTATGTAATAGACATCCGCATACGCCGGTGCGGCCATGCCGGCCACCATTGCGGCTGTCAGCGCCAGCGCCGTCACCCGGTGAGACGCGGGCCGGGGGGGGGGTTGTCGGCACCCGCAGCGGATGCCCCAGAACGCGCATTGCAAGCTTGCGATAAGAAATCATAGAAACCTCCTCTGAAAAGTGTGAGTTTTACACAGAAGCTCCCAACAAAGCGGCAGGAGCTTGTGGAAGAAGCATAAATGTTGAGTCTGATTTATTCTACCACATTCCGGCCATAATGTGAACAAATCTGCGTGAATCGCCGTTTTTTGTGCGTGAATCGCCTCGCGGATGTCTTGAAACGCCCCGCAGATGTCTTGAAACGCCCTGACGACAGCGCTGCATGGGCCGACAGCGGGGCCGGGGGGCAGACAAAGATATTGACAAGCGGGGAGGTTTCTGGTATTCTACTAAAGTACCCTGTGCAAACGATACTCGCTGGTGTGGCGCAATGGCAGCGCAACTGATTTGTAATCAGTGGGTTGCAGGTTCAACTCCTGTCACCAGCTCCAAAAAGTCCTACGATATACCGCTGAAAAGCGGCGTGTGTCGTGGGGCTTTTGCTTTTTGGGAAAAGGTACGCAGGACTGTTCAATAAAGAAAAAAGTGCTATAATACTTATAAGCCTGAAACTTTACACGAAAGGATGGGTGTGTTATGAGTACAAGAGAATTGGCGAAGAGCTTGATTGACCAAGTGCCGGAAAACAAGCTGCCGTATATTATTGCCTACTTGCAGGGGGCTGCTATTCCGGATGAAAGTGAAACACCGAATGCCGACACGCTGGAAGCCTTTGAAGAACTGGACAACGGCGGTGGTCATACCTACAACGGGCCGGTTGAAAATCTGATCAGCTCGTTGCTGGAGGATGAAAGTGCTTGAAGTAAAATACTCCACTAGATTTAAGAAAGATTTGAAAGTGTGCCAGAAGCGGCATTACAATATGGCTTTGCTTCAGCAGGTCATCAATGTACTGGCCGTTCCTGAACAGCTCCCGCCACAGAATAGAGATCACAGCTTGACGGGTAGCTACATTCCCCATAGGGAATGTCATATACAGCCGGATTGGCTGCTGATCTACTACCAGACAGATACGGAGTTGTATTTGTACCGCACCGGCACACACGCCGATTTGTTCGGCCTATAAAGGAAACAGGAAAGAGGCCAAGACCTGACAGAATGGGTCTTGGCCTCTTTTTCTGCAAGGTATGCAGAAAAATCATGCCGCCCGGCGGGGCGCGGGTATTGAAATCGGCTCATCACGCGATTATAATTGGTTCAGCTAAGCAAAGAACATCCAAATGAAAGGGGATACCATGCCCGAATTTTCCACCATGCTGGACCTGCAGGCGCAGATGATGCTTCTGCTGGCCATCGGCGTTTTTCTGGCAAAGAAAAAGCTCATCACCGACCAGGGCCGCGCCTGTCTGACCGACCTGCTGCTCTTCATCATCCTGCCTGCAAACATCATCCAGTCGTTCCGCATCGAGTTCAACGCGGAAATTTTCCGCAGCACCCGGGACATCCTCATCCTGTCGATTTTATTGCAGGTGCTCTACGGCGTCGTCTGCGCGGTGTGCTACAACCGCTACCCCTTCGCGCGGAAGGCCGTCATGCAGTACGGCACGGTCTGCTCCAACGCGGGCTTCCTCGGAAGCCCGCTGGCGGAGGGGCTCTTCGGCGGGGTAGGGCTGCTGCTGACGTCGTTCTACCTCATCCCCCAGCGCATCGTGATGTGGTCGGTGGGGGTGTCCTACTTCATGCAGGACGCTGCCCCCGCCACGCCCGAGGAAAGGAAAAAGCACCGCCTCGCAGTGCTCCGCAAGACCATCACCCACCCCTGCATCGCGTCGGTGTTCGTGGGCATGGTCATCATGCTGACCCAGTGGCAGCTGCCCACCTTCCTCGGCAAGGCCGTCCAGTGTACCAGCAGCTGCAACATGACCATGTCGATGTTCCTCATCGGGGCCATCATCGGCAGCCGCGACCTTCACCCGCTGCTGGACAAGGACGCCATCATCTACTGCATCATCCGGCTCTTCCTGATGCCGCTGGTGGTGCTGGTGGGATGCCGCGCGGCCCATGTGGGCCAGCTGGCCACCGGCGTGGCCGTCGTTCTGGCCGGTATGCCGATGGGCGGCACCACCACCATCCTCGCCGAGAAGTACGGCGCAGACTCCACCTTCGCCAGCAAGTGTACGGCCATCTCGACGGTGCTGTCGCTCATCACGACGCCGCTGTGGTGTTTGGTGGTGTAATAAAAAGCAAGCGTCCTCGGAAAAAATCCCGGGGACGCTTTTGTATAATTGGCAGGCTGTCCTTTGTACAACCTCTCAGTCTGCTTCGCAGACAAGGCCGGGTTGCGGCTCCCAGCGTCTGCTGCGCTGTCGCTTGCATCCTGCTGGCCGCTGCCCCAACGGCGACTCCCTGTTTCCGCCGCTGGCGGCGGTCATCGCCGTTGCCCCTAGTAGGGGAGCCTCTGGCGAAACCGTTCACTTTGCGGGGACTGCCAAGGCCTCTCCTACAAGGAGAGGTGGCATCGCGTTAGCGATGACGGAGAGGTTGTACAAAGGGAAGCCTGCCCTCTGTAGCAAGGCCCGCCCTTTTACGCCATATCGGGCCTCAGTCGTCCAGTAGGAAGTGGCCCGGTCTGCCAAGGCCTCTCCCTTTGGGAGAGGTGTCTGCGCAGCAGACGGAGAGGGCAACCCCATAAGTACGACTTATGACGAAAATATGAATAAAAACTCGAAAAAGCCCTACCGTTCCCGGTTCCGGTCTGCTATAATTTTCTATGCTTGTTACAAAAACCTGAAGTGAAGTAAAGGAGCCAGGATATGATAAAAAGCGCTGAACTGGAAAATTCGGCATACGAGTTTGAGGCGAAAATGCCGCTGCGCCACGCTGTCCCGCTGGGATTGCAGCACGTGTTCGCCATGTTCGTGGGCAACCTCACCCCGCTGCTCATCATCACCAGCGCCTGCGGCCTCGCGGGCGGTGAGTTCGCAGACCTGCAGGTGAGCCTGCTGCAGAACGCCATGTTCGTGGCGGGCATCGTCACGCTGGTGCAGCTGTACGGCCTCGGCCCTGTGGGCGGCAAAGTGCCGATCATCATGGGTACCAGCTCGGGCTTCCTGGGCGTGTTCAACAGCGTGGCTGCCACCATGGGCGGCGACGTCACGGCCTACGGCGCCATGATGGGCGCATCCATTCTGGGCGGCCTGTTCGAGAGCGTGCTGGGCGTCTTTCTGAAGCCCCTGCGCAAGCTGTTCCCACCGGTGGTCACCGGCACGGTCGTGCTGTCCATCGGTCTGTCCCTCATCTCCGTGGGCGTCAACTCCTTCGGCGGCGGCAACGCAGCCAAGGACTTCGGCTCGGTGGAGAACCTGCTGCTGGCCGTCTTCGTGCTGGTGGTCATCCTCTTCTTCAAGCACTGGACCAAGGGCTTCCTCAGCTCTTCCTCCATCCTCGTGGGCATCGTCGCGGGCTATCTGGCAGCCATCGTCATGGGCTTCGTCCTGCCCACCACCGGCGTCACCGCCGACGGCGTGGAGTTCACCAAAGCATGGGTGCTGAACTGGAACAAGGTCGCTGAGGCCAGCTGGTTCGCCATCCCGAAGCTGGTGCCGGTCAAGATCGTCTTCGACCTCCGCGCCATCCTGCCCGTCATGATCATGTTCATCGTCACCGCCGTGGAGACGGTGGGCGACATCTCCGGCGTCATGGAGGGCGGCATGAGCCGCGAGGCCACCGATAAGGAGCTGAGCGGCGGCATCATCTGCGACGGCCTCGGCTCTACCGTCGCCGCCTGCTTCGGCGTCCTGCCCAACACCTCCTTCAGCCAGAACGTGGGCCTCGTGGCCATGACCAAGGTGGTCAACCGGGGCGCACTGGCCACCGGCGCTATCTTCCTGATGCTCTGCGGCCTCATCCCCAAGCTGGGCGCACTCATCTCCATCATGCCCCAGGCCGTTCTGGGCGGCGCTGCCGTCATGATGTTCTCCTCCATCGTGGTGTCGGGCATCCAGCTCATCACCAAGGAGAAGATGACTCCCCGCACCCTGACCATCGTCTCTGTGGCGCTGGGCGTGGGCTACGGCATGGGTGCAAACGCCAAGATCCTTGCCAACACCCCCCAGTTCGTCCAGCTCATCTGCGGTGAGAGCGGCATCGTGCCTGCTGCCTTCGTGGCCATCCTGCTCAACTGCCTGCTGCCCCGCGATGAGAAGTAAGCGTTGAACCACTGCGGCCTCCCTGTCTTTGCAGGGAGGTCTTTTTGTGCTATAATCTCCCCAGTCTGATCAGAGGGAAGGAGGACTCTATGGAACTGCAAACTGCCGCCCGCTATCGTCTTCTGGACGAGCTGCGGGGACTCGACCTCATCAGCATGATGCTCTACCACGGGATGTGGGACGTGGTGTTCCTCTTCGGCGTGGCCCAGAAGTGGTACACCGGACGCCCGGGCTTTGTGTGGCAGCAGAGCATCTGCTGGGTCTTCATCCTGCTTTCGGGCTTCTGCCTGCCGCTGGGGCATCATCCGTTCCGGCGGGGAGCCGTCGTCTTCGGGGCAGGGGCGCTGGTCACAGCCGTCACCCTGCTCTTCCTGCCCGAGGACGTGGTGTGGTTCGGGGTGCTGACTCTGCTGGGCTCGTCCATGCTCCTCACCGCCGCGCTGGACCCGCTGCTGCGCCGCGTCCCGCCCGCCGTGGGCGTGGCCCTCAGCGCCCTGCTGTTCTGGGTGACCTACCCCACGATGAACGGCTTCTGGAACCTGCCGGGCGGGCGTCTGGCCCTGCCGCAGGCCCTCTACGCCAGCTACACCACGGCCTATCTGGGCTTCATGCCGAAGAGCTTTTTCTCCACCGACTATTTCCCGCTGCTGCCCTGGCTGTTTCTGTTCTGGGCGGGGTACTTCCTCCACCACCTCGTGGGCCGCGGACGCCTCGCGCCGCTGCGCAGGTCGGTCTGCCCGCCGCTGGGCTGGATGGGCCGTCACTCGCTGGTGCTCTATCTGCTCCATCAGCCGGTCATCCTGGGGGTGCTGACGGTGGCGTTCCGGCTGGTGAGAGCGGGGTAAAGCTTCTGGAAAAGTTAGCCTCTGCGACCGCTTGACAAAGCAGCGGCGCTGTGGTATTCTATAGACGGTTAGAGAAATCTAACTAAAGAGATGCGTCTGAGCCTGCTTCCGACGCATTTTTATGGAGCAAAAAGTTAGAAATGGCTAACCCAATAAATCAAAAGTGAGGCTGAACATTATGAGCAAAGTAGCAATCGTATTCTGGAGCGCGACCGGCAACACCGAGACCATGGCAAACTGCATCGCGGAGGGTGCAGGCGCTGCCGCCACCATCGTCCCCTGCGCCGAGATGGACGCAGCAAAGCTGGGCGAGTATGACGTGGTGGCCTTCGGCTGCCCGGCCATGGGCGCAGAGCAGCTGGAGGAGAGCGAGTTCGAGCCGATGTTCGCGGGCCTCGAAGGCTCTCTGAACGGCAAGAAGGTGGCTCTGTTCGGCTCCTACGGCTGGGGCGACGGCCAGTGGATGCGCGACTGGTGCGAGCGCGCCAAAGAGGACGGCGCACAGCTGTTCAGCGACGAGGGCCTCATCTGCAACGAAACGCCCGACGACGACGTTCAGGCTGCCTGCCGCAAGCTGGGCGCTGATCTGGCCAACTGGTAAAAAATAACATCGGCCCATCCTGCATCATCCCGCGTCTTTGGGGCAACCTAGGGACAAAGAGGTGATGAATGAATGGAAAACACAGGTGTCCGCTGTGATGTCTGCGAGTGCCGCCACAACGTGGGGAGCTGCAAGTGTGACTTGCCCGAGATCACGGTGACGGAGCGCTGCACCTGCTCTTCTCAGCAGGTGGACATCCCGCACTACTGCCAGAGCTACGAGAAGAAGTAAGTGCGCAAAAAAAGACCCCTGCCCGACAGCCGGGCAGGGGTCTTTTATCATTTGTGCTTCAGTGGAGGCTGACGCCGAAGGTGGGCAGGCTGCGCAGCAGGGTGCCGACGTTGTGCATCTCGTAGATGCCGAAGCCCAGAGCGCTGGCGGCTACGAGGTTGTCGGCCCGGTCGTCGATGAAGATGGACTCATCGGCCCGGAGATGGTACTTGTCCAGCAGGGCCTGATAGATGCGGGGGTCGGGCTTGTTGATCTTCACTTCGCAGGAGGCCACGCCGCCGTCGAAGAGGCCCTCGAAGTCCCGGTGCATCAGCAGGTCCAGCACGTCCTCGGGGATGTTGCTCAGGTAGTAGGCGCAGTAGCCGCGCTGCTTGAGCTGCTCCACCAGCGTCTGCATCCGGCGGCGGGGGCGGAGCATACTCATCCAGTCGTCCAGCACGCCCTCCACCTCGAAGCCCCGGCCCACGGCCCTGGCCCGCTGGAGCATCCGCTCGTTAGCCTCCCGGCGGGTGATGCGGCCCGCGTCCAGCAGCCGCCATTCTCTGCTGCCGAAGGTCAGGTCGTAGACCTCCTCTTCCAGCCCCCGGTTCCCGAACAGGTCGATGAGGTACTTGTGGGGGTCGAAATCCACCATGACGCCGCCGAAGTCGAACACGATATTTTTATACATCGATGATACCTCTTTAAAAAAAGTTGGGATCGCACTGCGCCCAGTATAGCACATCCGGGGCAGTATTTTCCAGCCCTTTTGCATCGTCCGGCCCGCACCGGCATAGGATGGGACTGTAAGGGGGCGGGGGAGATGACCTTTCGGGAGCTGTGCAGCAAGGAAGTCGTCCAGCTGAAGGACGGGGCCTGCCTTGGCCGGGTGGACGATGTGGAGCTGGACGCCGACACGGCCCGCATCGGGAGCCTGCTTCTGCTGGGGCGGCCCCGGCTCTTCGGGCTGCTGGGCCGGGACGAGACCCTGACCATCCCGTGGGCCGACATCGAGCGCATCGGTCTGGACGCCATCCTCGTGCGGACGGACATCCCCGCCCCGCCGCCCTCCCACGGGGGACTGCTGGATAAATTGCATCAGTGGCTGAACGGATGAAAGATTTTCACCCGTTTTTTGCCCGTCAGGGCTGGATTTTGGAGGCGGGATGATTATAATAGAGGACTGGGGCGGAGTCTGCCGCCTCAAATAATAAGAAAAACGCAGAAGTGAAAGGAACTTCTTTATGACACACCATCCGAGTGCTGCGTCCCTCCGGCTGCACGGGGCGCGGCTGCTTTTTCCGCCTGTGGCCACCCTTCTGTTTCTGGTGCTCACCGAGTACATCGCCCGCGGCGCCCTGAGCGGAGATACCTTTGTGCAGTACATCTTTCCCCACGCAGAAGCCTACCTGCTGGCGTGGGGGCTGCTCTTCCTCGTCTGGATGGCGGTGGACTGGCTCACCCGCTTCGCCCCGCTGGCCACCCTCCTGTCGGCCCTGCTGGGCTGTCTGCCCGCCACGGTGGATTTTTACATCCTGCAGCTCCGGGGCGAGCCCTTCCTCCCGTGGGACTTGATGCAGGTGTCCGAGGCGGCCGGCGTGGCTTCCGCGGCGGGCATCCACGTCCAGAAGAGCATGGTCGTCTCCGGCGTCGTGGTGCTGGCTCTGACCGTCGGCTCCTTCTTCCTCTACCGGGGGCGTCAGAAGCTGCCCTGGGTGCAGCGTCTGGCGGGCTTCGCGGCCAGCACAGCGGCCACCTGCGCCCTCATCTTCGGGGTGTTTTTGCAGCCTGCCGTCACCCAGTCGCTGGGCATCCTGCCCGACGCATGGATGCAGGACCGCTACTACCGCTATTACGGCGTCATCACCAGCTTCCTCACCAACCTGACGAATCTGGAGATCGACAAGCCCGAGGATTACTCGGAGGAGGCCATCAACGCCATCCTCGACAACGTGGAGGCAGGGGAGAAGTACACCACCAGCCCGGTCTACCCCGGCTCCTACGCCGCCCAGACCCCGGCAGACGAACAGGTGAAGCAGCCCACCATCCTCTACGTGATGGACGAGTCCTACTGGGACGTCTCGGAGCTGGAACAGTACGGCTTCCAGTTCGACACCGACGTCTCGGCCAACCTCCACGCTCTGCAGCAGACCAGCGCCTATGGCCGGGTCTACAGCCCCAGCTTCGGCGGCGGCACCTGTGACGTGGAGTTCGAGGCCCTG
>ERZ825896.2372-NODE-2372-length-18220-cov-79.438315_pt1 | contig 18220 bp, 17 predicted proteins | sample MGYA00519858_ERZ825896 | MGnify/ENA primary metagenome ERZ825896 (study PRJEB31778, sample SAMEA3449214) | human gut metagenome | biome: human gut; feature: human-associated habitat; material: faeces | place: United Kingdom | collected 2010/2012 ...
GAGCGCTTGTGGGTGGAGCAGACGTAGTAATAAAACGTGCGGTTGCCTCGCTTTAGTAGAAGTCCTCACCCTGCCGGTTCATGACGTCCTTCAGGTAGAGACCGGAGGTGATGGCGCTGTCCAGTTCCTCATAGTCCTGGCGGGTATCGCCCACGTCCCGCATTCGACTGCGGTTGAGCATGGTGGTCTGCGCGATCTTGGAGAGGATCTTTTCCCGATTCTGACGGGTAAAGCTGAAGCTGACATTGACCCCCTCGCCAGCCTCCACCAGCGGCGCAAGCCAACAGGAGCCAACTGTGGTGCTGTAGCCATAGCCGGTGATGTAGAGGCAGGCATGAAAAACGCCGTCCACTACGATGTAGTCACGGCTTTTCGTATCAATGGCGGTGGGGGAGAGAATGTCCAGAATGGTAGTGGAGCCGGCTTCCAGCTCGGAGAGATCCGGATTTTCCGGGCCGAACAGCAGCCGTTTCAAAAGCGGCTGCTTCTTGATAACAGGCTCGGCTTCTGCCGATGGTACGGGTTTCTTTTGCTTTTTCATTGGTGATACTCCTATGATAGATGGTGTGGCTGATGCGATCCGTTTCAAAAACATAAAATGAAATACATCAAAAACATAAAACAAAATCCTTCAAAAACATAAAACGAGATTGACGAAAATAGAATTTATGCGTATACTATAGAAGAACAGGAGGTGTAGCGTTATGCAGCAATACTTGCCACGAATCGTAGACCGTGAATTGGCCTTGAGGTTAGAGGCGTTTGGCGCGACTTTGATTGTCGGCCCCAAGTGGTGCGGAAAAACAACAACGGGTCAGCAGCAGGCGAAGAGTATTCTGCGGATGCAAGACCCAGACAAAAAGGCAGCTTATCTTGCGACTGCTGAGGCGAAACCTTCGTTGCTTCTTAAGGGTGATAACCCGAGACTGATTGACGAGTGGCAGATTGCCCCCGTCCTTTGGGACGCTGTGCGAACTGCGGTAGACATCCGGCAGGAAGAAGGCCTGTTTATTCTGACGGGCTCCACCTCCGTGGATGATAAGAAGATCATGCACACGGGGACAGGACGAATCGCCCGCCTGAAAATGTATCCCATGAGCCTGTACGAGTCTGGCGAATCCAATGGACAGATTTCGCTGAAAACGTTGTTTGACCAGTCAGATGCGGATATTGATGGGGTCACAAGTCCGCTCTCTATCGAGCAGTTGATTTTTGCCGCATGCCGAGGAGGATGGCCAGCAACACTGCGCAGAAAGAGCCAAGAGGCTCAGCTTTTGACTGCACGGGAATATATCACAAATATTTGTGAGTCTGATGTTTCCACAGTGGATGGCGTACAACGAAACCCCGTCTGGACCAGCCTGATCCTACGTTCCTATGCCCGGAATATCTCCACACTGGCGAAGAAAACCAATATCCTGAAGGACGTGTCCGCCAATGCGGACGGTATAACTGCCCCCACATTGGATTCGTATCTGAACGCGTTGGAGCGCCTTTTTGTGATAGAGGACATTGATGCGTGGTGTCCAGCTATCCGCTCGGCAACAGTAATACGATCCGGTAAGAAACGAGGTTTTACAGATCCGTCCATTGCCGTAGCCGCTATGGGGCTTACCCCCGAGTATCTGGAGCAGGATCTAAAGACCTTCGGCTTTATCTTCGAGTGTCTTGCCATCCGAGATCTGAAGGTCTATTCCTCAGCTTTAGGTGGAAAGATATCTTATTATCATGACCGGCTTGATTTGGAGGCAGACTGTGTATTGCATCTTTCTGATGGAAGGTACGCGCTGATAGAATTTAAGCTGGGCAGCCGTGAGATTGAAGAAGGCGCTCAGCATCTGCTTGAAATCAAGAATTTGGTCCATCAAGCCATTGAAAACGGCACGACCAGCCTGCGGGAACCAGATTTGTTAATGGTCATTACAGGCGGAGAAATCGCGTATACCCGGCCTGATGGGGTGAAGATCATTCCGATTGGCTGCTTAAAGGACTAAGACTAATTTGACGGGAAAGGGCATCGCTGCTGCGATGCCCTTTCATTGTGTCTGCGCCTCATATACGCCATGCACCGCCGTGGTCATATCAAACACGCCCTCCGGCAGCTTGATGCGCTGGCTGGTGCGCTTGTTGATGATCTCATAGAGCAGCTCCAGCGCAAAATCGTCCGCATAGCGCGGCTCCTGCACCTCCAGCTCGCACAAATCCAGATAGCGGCGTGCGGTGTCCGCCTCCTCATTGAGCCGCTGGATAATGCCCTGTACGGTGTTGGGGGACGCCCGCATCTGCGATTCATACTGGAATACCATGAAGAACCGGTGTTGCAAGGCATTGCTGGCCACACCCATGCCGATGTCCTGAATGTTGTCCTGGATCATGTCACGGCAATAGGCGTTGTCCTCATTCTTTGCGTACTCCTGCATCCGCTCAACGTAGCGTGATATGTCGGCAGGCAGCGTCCGTGCCTCAAACTGCATATGATCCGGCGCGATCTTCAGATATGCGGCAAAGGCTTCCACGATGGCCTGCCGGTCCTCAGCAGACTTCAGGTAGATGTTCACCGGTACGATCTCAAGGATCTTGATAAAGCGGTTGTCCTTTGTGATAACCACGCCGCCGATGATATTCTTGACAGGCAGCCAATCCTGAATGCTGCCCTGATAGCTGGCGGTAGCGCGGGTCTCCACACCGCCGCCAAATAGCGCTTTTTTGATACTCATGCCGTTACCACTCCTCTGAAAAACATCATGCGCCTGCGGCAGTGCCATGCCCACCAGCCTTTCAACCAGCGTGTCAGACTGTCATCGCTGACGCCCATCAGCCCAAAGCCGCCGATGGGGACGACCAGCGAAACGGTCACGATGATCTTCGGCGTCAGGGAGAAGGGCAGATATGTCAGGCACACATACAGCACCGGCAGGCATAAAAGAAGGGCCTCGATGAGATTGCGGATCTCAAACAGGCCCAGGATCCGTCCGGCATTGGTAAAGTTGACAGGGATATAGTAGGTGTCAGTGTTCATCCTCGACCTCCTTCGCGGGCTGCAAAAGCCGCCCTTTATAGGTTTCGTATTCTTGCTTCAACTCCTCCGGCGCACCGTCCCATTCCGCCAGCAGCCGCTCCATACCGAGGCAGAGCAGATGCTCGTGGTACTCGGTGGGCGGAATATCCGCCAGTTCCATGCGGCTGAGATGCTGGTTGCTGATGTTCATGCGTCCGGCAAGAGCTTTCAGTGTGATCTTATATTTGATGCGCAGAACGCGCAGGCGGGTGGGAACGTACATTATCCGGCCTCCCTGTATTCGATGTAGGGGATGCGGCACCAGCCCTGCCAGCCACGGCCAACGACCTCCGTCCGTACCACGCCGTACTTGGTACCCATGGCCTCCACCGCGTAGCCGTTGCCTACATAGACGCCGATGTGGCCCTGTTTCCATAGAGCGATGCCCACAAGCTCCGGCATGGTGTCCATTGTTCCCGCCATATCGGCCTTCTGAGCGTTGGCGTACATCTGGTCAGCACCCACATCGGGCATTCCGTTTGTGCCGTAGTTGATGGAGCCGCTGGCAGTATCAAGCCACCCATAGCCTTTGATGAGCCCAATGCAGTCCGCTGTGCGGCGGCCCAGCCAGTTGGCGCGGATAAAGTCCTCATATTTGCCGACGCCCTCCGGATACTGCTGAAGCTTGTAGTTGAACAGGGCTTCCGTCAGGACATTTCCATAGGTACCCCAGCAATAGCCCCAGTTGTTCTCCCACGCCTGCATGGCGTAGGCGGCAAGGTCTACGTTATTCTTGGTGGAGGGGCTGACAAAACCGGACGTATCAATGGTGTCGCCGTAGCTGCCGCCGTGCTCATAGTCTCCGGTATAGCCGGTGTCACCGCTGTAATTGGGACGGTATGGCGCGTAGTATTCCGCGTATTCCTCCAGCGCGTTACTTTTGGTCAACACCTCATACAGCGCACCTGCCCATGTGCGGGCATCTTCCTCAAAGGAGAGCTGATCCATAAATGTCTCCGGGTCAAGGTGGTCGATTTTGATGACCAGCGTCCGCTTGAGCAGACCGCCGAACTCGAAAATGTTCAATGTCGGCTCATAGCGGAGCCGAGAGGTCGCCAGTGACAGCACGGCCTCCGTGGTCATTACCTCCAAGTCCTGTTGATAGGCCACAGAGCTGATAGCGATGAACCGACGCAGGTCATCCTCATCAAAGTCGCTGTTGATCTCCACCCCATCGATCTCTATGCCCTCCTCTTCATATTGCTGGATTAGGCTTGTCACGATGGCGTCGATCTGCGTGTTCTCAAAGTCCTCCAGATCCATATAGAACCCGCCCAACGTCATGGCTTGCCCTGTCATGCGGGAAACGGAAGCTGTCCCGGAGGAAGCAAAGCCAAAAAAAATATTGGGGAGATAGGCAAAAATCAGCATAGGCAGCGCGATCAATGCCACCAGTACCCAAATTGCCAGCTTGGCGAGAAACGGCGCGGCCTCCTTTGCCGCCGCCACGGCGGCACCGTGGACACCGCCCGCTGCGGCTGCCTTGGCGATCCTCGCGGCACTGACAATGCGCTTTACTGTGTCGATACCGCTGTGCTGGCGCTGCTTATCCTCCATGGTCATCGTCCTTTTTCTTGTCGGTCCGCTTGCTGCTCTTGGCGTCCTTCGGGACAGAGCGGCCCGATACGGTGGGCTGTTTCACCTGCGTAGGGATATGCGGCGTCTGCTTGGGCGTACCTTGGGTATTCTTCGTGGGGCTGACGGTTGGCCTGCGGGTGCTGTGGCTCATTCCTGCGGTATCGGGACGAACTCCACTGCGCTGACCTGTGACCGATGTAGTGCGGGCGGCACTCCGTTCCTGCGGTATCGTGCTGGTGCGTGGTGCCTTGGTCGGAGCATTGGCAGACGCGGGAGCTGGACGCGCGATTTTTCCCGCCACAGTGGAGCGGGCGGGGCCGGTATTCCTGCTGTATCGGCTCTCAAAAGCAGAGGTAGCCGTATGATGCTGGGCGGCAGAAGCGGTATGCTGCTGCCCGCCCGCCTGTACATGGCTGCTGCGGCTGACGGTATGGCCCGCTTTTCCTGCGGTATCGGAGGGGGCGATCTTCTGCTCACCGGGAACGTGGCTTACAGGACGGCGTGTACCGGGCATGACAAAGCTGCGGTCTGCCGCTGCGGACGCCGGCTGTACTGTCGGTTCCGTACCGGCTGTTCGCGGCTCAGTCTGACGAGGTGAGCTGCCGGACTGCTGTTCGGAACGTCTGCTGTCGGCAAAGGTGTTGACTGTGTTGACGCCACCATAATAGCGTCCGCCGCTGGCGGGCTTGCTGCCGGACTTGGTCTGCGTCTGTGCGCCGGTTTTTCCTGCGGCAGTGTTCTTGCCTGCGGTCTGCACAACACGGGAGGCCATCGTTCGCGCCACCGTATAGGTCAGCACACCGGGGAAGGTACGCCCCAGAGAGTCGCCGGTGATGGCAGGATTTAGCCCGATCCGCGTTATGATGGCATCGCTCTTCTTGGCTACCTTGACTACGGTAAGCACCATCACGATCCATGGCAGAACCGCTATCCCACTGGGGTGGAAGGACAGGATCGACAGCAGCATTTTGACGAACACCACATTCATCACCATCAGCAGGCACATGGAGCCATACATCCGGCACCAGCCGGAGAAAATGTCCGAGGTGCTACGGCTGCCGCCCACGCCGAAGGCCAGCGGCGCCGTAATTGTCAGCACCGCCAGAATGAAGTACCTCTCTGCCATCTCAAAAAACAGTTTACAGGTTTGAAACATGACGATGAGACCGAAAACGATGACCAGCAGCCACGAAGCGGTCAGATCAACGAAAAACCCTTCATCCGGCAGTTTGATGGCCGCGGCGTCCGGCATCTGCACCATGTCGATGATGACTGAGGTCATATTCAGGCAGATGTCGCAGATTTGCGGACTGACCACCAGCAGGAAAGAAAAGACAAAGGTGCGGGTGAACAGCAGCTTGGGGTCGTCGGCCTCAAAGCCTACGCCGGCCATCATGCTGCGGGTGGCCTGAAACACCAGATTGCCCAGCAGCAGCGCCCAGCCCACACCCAGCATGATCTGCCGGATGGTCGTGATGATGGGCATGTATGTTTCCAGATAGGCAAAGTCGAGGCTCATCAGGTCAAAGAGCACCGAGGAAAAGTATTCCCAACACTCTAATATCAGCCCGTATATCCATTCAAAAAAGCCCCGAAAGAGCAGCTCAAGCATAGTCGGTCACCCCCTCCCATTCGAGGAATGTGATATTTCACGGCTCCAGTGTGGCAAGTCCCTGAAACAGCGGGACAACATAGGCGATAAATGCGCCGATGCCGTTGATAATGGCCCACGCCAGCCAGATACGTTTCAGCCAGTCCCATGCCTGATCCGACTTCTGCTGGGTGTTGGACATCTTCGCACCGATCACGGCGATGGCGGTCATAAGACCTGCCAGCACTGTGCTGACCGAGGCGATGTGAGTATAGATGTCCTTGATGATCCGGCTGGCCGCTGTCCACATATCCTCCACGGCGTAGACGGGAACCAATAAAAAAAGCCCTGTCAAAAACAGGACACAGCAAAAGAGATAGACCTTGTATGCGGTTTTCATGTTCATTCAGTTTCCTCCATAGTGGCAGATGGTTCGTTTTCTTGCAGGATATCTGATAAATGCGCGGCGAAGGCACGCATGAAAATGGGGAGGATGTCCTTGCTGCCTGACAGCCACCAGATGGGGTCAGGCAGGCCGCGCCGCATGGCGTCATAGGACATGGATAGTGCCAACAGTGCTTGGCGGGGCCGGTTCTCCGCTTCCTCGCTGATAATGTGCTGGCAGACGCCCGCCGCGCTCTCATGACTCTCTACGGAGTCGCAGAGCTGGTCGTAATAGAGACCGGCGCTGACATAGGCCAGCGGTCGGATAATGCTCTCATCCGGCGTTCCATCCGGTGTGAGCAGCCCCATCCGCCGCAGCCGCATGGCGGCGGAATCATCAAAGGGCGTGGTAATATGCGGCGGCATTCGTTGTGCGTGCATGGTGATCCTCCTTAGTGTGTCATGGTTTCATAAAACGATAATGTTTACCATGTTATGCAAATCGGGCGTTATATTAGTGCGTTAACGATTGATAAGAGTCTTTTGTGTTAAACTTTTATTGAAAACTTTGTCATAAATTGATAAAATATGTAATAACTCATTGGAGGTGAACGCAAATGACTGAATCCGAACTTTATGCTGGCATTGCGACAACTTTGTTAGATAAATTTGCTGGGCGCATTATTAAAGGGCTAACAGATCCTGTGAAGAAAGCATGGGAACAATTCAAGATTGATTTTGATATTGTTTTTCGCGATTATTTGAAGAACTCAGTTGAAAAATATGGTAAAATAAAGACAATTTTATATCGTACAGAACCTAAACCTCTTAACGAGTTTTTTGAATGTCCAAACTTGCGCAAGGGACGAAGTACGATTGTAAGCGGAGAGTCAATAGATGATCTCTTAGACATTTCTCATTTCCTTATTATCGAAGGCACAGGCGGAATTGGTAAATCTACATTTCTCAAGTATGTTTTTTTAAAAGAAGTATCAAAAAGAGAATATATACCCGTGTTTATTGAACTAAAAGACATAAATCAAGTTGATGGTGAATATGAAATCAGTGATTTCATATTCCAGAAGCTCTTTGATTTGGGAGGTACTATGAAAAAAGAGTGTATGGACTATGCTTTTCAATCAGGGTGTTTTCTTTTTTTGCTTGACGGATATGATGAAATATCCACAGATAAAAAAGACGCTTTTCTTCGCAAATTTGAGAGATTTTGTGACAGATTTCCCGATAATTATTTTATTGTTTCATCGCGCCCCTATAGCGAGTTTGTTGAATTCCAGAGGTTTTCTGTTTTAACCCTTTGTAATTTAAGTAAAGAGCAAGCGCTGTCTTTAGTAAATAAAATTGAATTCGATATCGAGATAAAGCAGCGATTCTTAGAGGCACTTGATAAAAAGCTGTATAAGAGGCATCAGTCTTTTGCATCGAATCCATTATTGTTAAATATAATGCTATTGACTTTCGATAACTATGCGGAAATACCAGAAAAACTACACCTTTTTTATGCAAATGCGTTTGAAACACTCTATTCAAAGCATGATGCAACAAAGTCTGGTTTTCGCCGGGAATTAAAGTGTGGCTTATCATATGATGCCTTTAAAAAAACGTTTGCACAGTTTTGCTTTATAACATATTATCAAGGGAAGATTGAATTAACACATGACGAAGTTGTAACGATATTAGGCAAAATTGGTGCAAGAATGGTTGGGTTTAACCCTCAAAACTATATCTTTGATTTAGTTAATTCGATATGTGTATTATATAAAGATGGGCTAAATTACAAATTTACACACAGATCCTTCCAAGAATATTTTGCAGCGATCTTTTTGAAAGAGCTTCCCGATCAGGACATGGGTAAAATTGGAACTAGTCTTGTGAAGAAAGATTACTACCAATCGGCACATGATAGCGTTTTCCCAATGCTATATGACATGGCTGAGCAACGCTTTGAACAGAATATTTTGTTGCCATTTGTAATTGAGTTCGAGACTGTATGCGAAAAAGCCGATAAATATGATTTTTATTATGAAAAAATAGAGCCGGTGATTGAATTTGATTATGCGTATTCCGAGAATTCTGAAGATAATCCCAGATTATTTTTATACGGCTATTTTGACAAAGATCCTGTAAGTTTCATTTACTCAATGGCCAATCATTATCGAAATAGAAGTCAAGTCTGTCTTGAGCGAAGTGCAAAAGCCGAAAAACGCTTACTGGATTTGTTAACCAATAAATTTGGCAAAAGTTTAGGAGAAAGAGTAGAGATGTCCAGTTTGGACGATAAAGAAGTTTACTCGTTATTTAAGAGCACATGGATAGGAGAGCAGTTAAACACTATGGCCAAGTTAAGAGAAACGCTTGAACACAGGCGCAGAAGAGAAACGCAGGATTTGTTCGGCTTTCTTGACGGATAATTACCGTTGGCAAGTTGCTTGGATTTTAAAATGGTAAGTACCCGGCTTTTCTCTGCGGTATATAATACAAAGGGCCCGATACCTTGCGGTATCGAGCCTTTTTGTATGAAAACGGTTATGCCTGTGGTGTCAATGCTTTGATGGCTTGTTGGTTATGCTGCTTGCCGATCAGGTAGAAAAACGCATAAGCAGGAATACGATAGAGGCTTGTAGCGCCTCGTTCAGATAGTCCGAAGTCTGTGGGGTTCTTTGAAATGACGTAGCCGGGGGTATCCGCCATGCCGTAGATAATGATCCCGTTATCATCCTTCACGGTGGAATTATTTCTCATCTTTGCCTCAATATACTGAATTGGTTGGCCTGCATATTGAACGGCTACATCAATTTCGGCCCCTTTGCTGTCTCGAATATAGCCTACTTCATAGAGTGTGTTTTCGCTGACAAAAAAGTCTTTGACATGCTTAAATACCGCGGTTTCTAATGCAAAGCCCAATTCGGAAGGCTTGGTATAGATATCGGCTCCCAGTACGACCGCACCGCGAATGCCGCTATCTGCAACATAGATCTTGTTTCTGGCCTTCAACACCTGCTTGCCCTTGATATTCAGCTGAGGACTGATGTTGATGAGGTTTGCGTCGGCCAGATACCCGATATATTTCTCTACCGTAGGACGGGATACCCCATCAAACTCTTTGCACATTGCTTCAATATTGATGATACTGGAAGAGTTGTAACACAAATAGACGAAGACTTTTTCAAGTTCGTCAATGCTGCGGATATCATGGACGCGAGGTAGGTCATGTTTAATAGCTCGATCCATAACATCTTCACGAATCAACTTCTGAGCATATGGAACATCCTCTGTTTTTACCAGTTCAGGGAATCCACCGATTTGCATATAGCGCATCAGATGGATTTGCAGGTCGGACAGTCCCATCATAAGCTGTGTCTGCTGCTGCTTACTTAGCGTATGGATGCGAAATACATCATCCACACTCTGGGCCTTGCTGATTCCCTTTAATGCACAGTACTCATAAAAGGAGAGCGTCGTAACTTTGATAACAGTCCATCTGCCGGCACCGCTTTCACGCACGTCGTCTTCGATGGCAGCACTGGCGGAGCCGGTGGCTACTGACCGCATATCCGGATTCATGTCATAAGCCATTTTCAGATAATTGGTCCAGTCCTTATCGAATTGAACCTCATCTACAAACATGTAGAAATGTGCATCATCTGAAATGTTGTTTTTATAGATGTTCAATACCTGATCCATCCCGGCCATACGGATCAAAGGATGATCAAAGGTAAAGAACAGAATGTTCTGTGGCTTCACGCCCTGCTCCAGCAGATCGTGGATAAGCTGATACATGATTGTGGTTTTCCCGGTTCGTCTTGCGCCACTCATCACAACGATCCTGCGCAAATCGCTGAGAAGTGATTTGCGGCAGGTGTAGTAACTGCTGCGGTGAAACTCCTTGACAAACGCTTTCGGTACTACGCCATTCTGCCACCACGGATTGAATGTCGTTAGAATTGAAAGTATATTTTCTTGACTGACAATCGCCATATAAACACCTCCAACGGAGTCATTATATGTTGTATCATACCGCTAATTTGAATTATTGTCAATATTAATTATAAATATACTTTGAATTAAAGGCGAGAAAAACGAAAGCATATTTTCTTTCAGACTATCAAAGAAACTGACGATAACTTAGGTGATACCACCCAAGCTACCAGAACTGCTTTTATCTGGAGAGAGTTGCACGCTTATGTGCCGTTTCCTTCAGAAACTCTAAAAACATTTCCTCCAATTCCGCCTCGCTGCCGATCTGCTCTAAATACGGTGCAAACTTTCTGCGGTCAAAAGTTATCTTCTTGGATGGTGCGGAACGCTTCTTATCCGCGGCGGTGCGGACTTCACGCCATGCGGCGTAGATGGCCTGCTTATCCGCAGTAGGCGGCGGACATTTCTGTGTGATGTGGTTCAGGGTGGCTTTGTTCAGCCGGTATCCTTCAATGCGGCACATCTCCACGAACGCCTCCTGTGAGGCTTCATCGTAGTCGGCAATCATATCCGCACAGCTCAGCGGTAAGTGCCGGGGATCGTTTTCCAAAATATCCGCCAGCGGCGGGATCAGGCCAGCCAGCTTGACAGCCTTGCGGATCTCATATTCTGTGACGCCGAAAAAATCTGCTACGATTTCTCTTGTCAGGAACTTCTGGCGATTTTCGCCAGAAGTTCCTAAGTCCGTCCGCTCACCTTGACGCCGCTTAGCCTCCAGCATAGCCTTGTATGCTTTGCCTCGCTCGATGATGGTCAGTTCCTGCCGCCGCAGCAAATTGGTGGCTGTGGCAATGACGATAGCGCGGGCATCGTTGGCCACAACCACCTCAGCGGGAATTGTGTTATGCCCGGCCATGCGCCACGCTGCGGTACGATTGTGTCCGGCCAGAATCTCATATTCATCGCTGTCGGGGATGCTCCTGACAATAATGCGCTCCAGCAAGCCCTGCTCAAGAAGCTGCTGGGCAAACGCCCGCAGTTTTTCTGGGGAATATGGGTGAAATCCGATATCGGTGGTGAAAAAGGGACGCAGCTTATCTACCGGAAGCTCGCGGATCGTAGAAGCTGCCGCTGGAAGCGGGTCGATAAGGCTCTCGTAAGCCCTGTTGCCGATCTCCATTTCCGAGACCTGCTGGGCAGCGCTCATGCGCTGCTTCAGCAAATCTTTCATGTTGTTGCTCTTAGCCAAGCGACAACACCTCCCGCGCCAAACTGCGGTAGGACTCTGCGGCGGGGTTCTTCGGCGCGTAGTCCAGAATACTCATACCGGCGGCAGGACATTCCGCCACCTTGATTGTCTGCTCAATGGGGCGCTCAAACACATGAAACGCCTCACCGTAGACTTCGCCGACTGTTGCCCGGACGCTTTGGCAGAGCTGCGGTCGGGATTGATACATGGTCAGCAGGATACCGGCGATTTTCAGCGAGGGATTGAAATGAGCCTGCACCGTGTGCACCAGTTCCAGCACATCGGGGATACCCTCGCTGGCAAGATAGTGAGCCTGCACGGGAATGATGCAGTAATCTGCGGCGGTCAAAGCATTGACCGTCAGTAACTCGTGTTTCAACCCGCAGTCGATGATGATGTAGCGATAGGTGTCGCGCAAGGCGTCTGTGATATGCTTGAGCATTGCTTCGCAGCTGCGGCCGCTATCGCCGTAGGGCTGATACTGGGATAGCTGCATGATTTGCAGCCGGGCTGCGGCATCTGCCAGCCTGCGATTGGCGGGAATAATGTCCATGCCGGTATCGCTATGTAGGATAGCCTTTTGCAGATGCTGTGCAATGTCCTCTGGATAGTCGATGGCGGCCAGCAGCAGAGAAGCCAGTGTGTGCTTCATCTCGCCGGCGGTATATCCCAGCGCCGCAGTCAGATTGCCCTGCGGGTCGTTGTCAATGAGCAGGACTTTCTGCCCTTCAGCGGTCAGCGCGGCGCCCAGGTTCAAGGCCGTCGTTGTTTTGCCAACGCCACCCTTGGAATTTGTAATGGCTATGATGGTTGAATTCTTCATAAATAGAAGCTCCCTTCAAGAATGAGACCTGAATCGATCTGCTTGAGATGATCACCTCCCTTGGGCAGCTGCGGTGGATTTCGTATTGCGCAAATACGGCCTATTTCATGTCAGTGAAAATAGGGACAACGCCAGAAACCCTTGTAAAATCAAGGCTTTCCTGTGTTGTCCCTATTATATATCACTCACATGCCCTGAACGATGCCGCCGGTGGCGGAGAGCAGGGCGGGGTCGGTGATGCGGAGGAGCAGGTTGCGGGTGGGCTCGTCCGCGCCGTAGAGGCGGACAAGCTCCACACGATACTCCCGCACATCGCTGCCGGAGACGGTGGCGAGGATGGTGGCGGGGCCGGTGGTGATCTGGCCGGCAGCGGCCACGGGGACAGGCGTGCCGCCGGAGAGGAAGTCCGGGTCGGCCACGGTGCCGAAAATGCCGCCGCTGCTGTTGACGGTGACGGTGCCCACATCGCGCTGGACGGAGAAGTCGCCCTTGAGCTCGCCGGGATCGCCCTTGGCACCCTTTTTCACCGCTTTGACGGTGGTCTCCATGATGGCGCCGGAGGCCAGAGGCATGAGCTGGGCGGTATCCACGTCGGTGATGCCGTGGCCGAGGGCACCGTACTGACCGGTGGCGGGGTCGTAGTAGGTCAGGGTGCCGATGCCGGCCATGCTGTCACGTATCCAGGCACCCAGCTGCCAGACACCGTTATTTTCGCGGGCACAGGCGGTGAGGGCCAGAGCGTCTGCGCCGCGGCGGACGGAGAGGACAATGGGCGCGCCGGCCGTATCGGCCAGAAGGTCCTGGACCTGCTCGGAGGAGCCGACAGCGGCGCCGTCCATGGCGGTGATGATATCGCCCTGACGAAGGCCGCAGGCGCGGGCGGGCGTGGGGCCATCGGCCAGAGCCACCACCAGGACGCCGTCCGCAAAGAGTTTGATGCCCACCGCCTGACCCAGGGGGATCACGGTGCGCTCCGCCGGGGCGGCCCAAGCCTGCTGCAAGCAGAGGGAGAGGGCAAACAGCGCCGAGAGCAGCCAGGCGGAGAGACGATGGGAGGCGGGGATATGCCGTGGTTCATACAAGCGTCTCACCCCTTATTTTATTGTGATGTTTCCCGTTTTTGCCGTTGAACGGGCGAAAACGAGATTTGTTTTGTCGCCGGTGACAGGGTTACTTTGTGTCAAAAGGGCGCAGAACATGAGGTGCAAATTCAGGGGGAAATGTGTAATTTTTTCTTTTGTTTTTTTTTGCGGGGGCTTTTTATGCGCCTGCGGGCGCGGAGAAATGGCAAAGGCACCCACGAGGGGTGCCTTTGCTGTATATTCGCCCGGTGCCGGGGTCAGAAACACCGGGGGAATACCTTTTTTAATGCCGCTTTTTGGCGGTGCAGGCCAGACCAGTGAGGGACGCGAGGGCCAAACCGGCGTAGAGGAGGACGCCGGGGTCGGCGGTCTTGGGGGAGTCCTTCTTATTCTCGGCCGCGGAGGGGGTGTAGTAGTAGGAACCGCTGCCCGTGGGCTGCTGCGAGCTGCCGCTGAACTGGACAACACCGCTGTTCAGCGTACTCTTGCCCTCCCATGTGACCTGGCAAATATATTTGCCAGTGGACAGGCCGGCGGTGGCAAGCGCCGCAGCTGTTCCGCCCGCGGGGTTGGCCGTATCCGGCACAAACGTTCGCAAGGCCGCCTCGAAACTCAAGTCAGACTCATAAGAAGGGTAATTAGGGCCATAACTATGCCCCGTAGCGCTGATTTTCAGCGTATACTCGTCGGCCGCGGGTGCGGTGAATACATAGGTCCCATTGTCGTCCTCTGTAACCTCGGTGCCGGAAATTGAAATTTCACTAACCCTTCCACCAGAAATACCGCTCAACGTCAGCGCGTCTCCCTCGTTCATGTAGAGTGTGAAGCAGTCAATTTCATCACCGCATTTTACACGCCATTCATTCCACGAATTCAAGTATCTGGCATCCGCGCTTTTCTTCGCAACCGCGTCTGTTACGGTGATCTCGCCTTTTTGGGTTTGGGCCGCATACCACTGATAGCTCAGCTTGCTATCGGGCGCGTTGCCCTTGACCGTATAGCTGTTGCCGCTGGTGGGCTGCTGGGTGATGGCACAGGTGGTAAGATTTAGGGTATTGGCCGCGCTGTCGTACGCCACGAACTTTCCGTTCTCAAAGGATGTGAAGTACTGCGCCTTGTCTGCCAAGGATGCTACTCCCTCCACAGGTTCGGCAAAGGTATCGTTATCGCCTGATTTACTTACAGATATGCAACGTGCAGGGGCAAAACTATCCGCTATTTTGATAATGTCCGCACCCGCATCGATCACCGCAGAATCTGTTCCGGCAGAGGTGATCGTCGGCTGGCCGGAGAGCGTCAGCACGGTAGCAGAAAGATCTATTGCCTCTTTTTCCCCGGCGGAGATCGTACCGCCCGCAACGAGGAGGTTTATACCACTGGTCTGGATTCCTCTACCATTCGTGCAGGTAATTACACCGTCGTAAATATTGGTCGCGTTCTCCAAATATAAAGCGGACGTCGTTCCGTCATTGCTGACGGTTCCGCCGTACATATTAAATTCAGACCCACTTCTCGTCCTTATGGCATGACCGTTATCATTAGCATTCATCCTGCTGATGGTACCGCCGTACAGGTTCAGTGTCCCCCAGCTATGAATCGTTGAAATTTGGATGTATTTCTGAGTTTTTTCGTACTTAATGCATCCCGTGTTTTCACAGTCACAAATCGTCGCCGCACCGTTAATGTAAATCAGGCCACCACCATTATTGTAAATAATACCTTCGCCATTGTAGCTTATCGTTTTGCCATTAAGGCAGAGATAGAGAGTATGGCCTTGGGGAATCGTGAGTGCATTCGATATTTCCACGTTATCGGCCAGGTAGATGTAGGCGGTTTTTGTTGTGGAATCGTAGGTAATCTCACTCGTACCGTCCCAAGCTGTCCAGGTAACAGCCTCACAGGTGCCGGTATGGTCGCCGATGTCGGTATGTGTCTTGCCGCAGACGGGGTGACTGTGCACCGACACTTCCGACGCGGAGGCGGTGACCACCATGCAGAGCAGGGCACACAGGCACAGGGTCAGGGTCAGGAGTAGTTTTTTGTGGTTCATGATGTACGCTCCTCTCAAATATCAGGGGTCTTTCCAGTGGGGCACGGGTATCTGTCTTCGCCCGGGCGAAGACAGAGGCGCACATGTGCGCCTCCGGTGTTGACTTTAGTGGGTTTTTCCTTATAATGGAAGTATAACCCGTTCACCTGTGAACGAAGCAAGGGGTCAGGAGGGATTTTTTATGGCGGAGAACACAAAACAGTTTTTTCAGATCACGGAGGCGGCCCGGGCCTGTGGGCTGTCGCGGAGCACGCTGATGCGGATGGAGGAGCGCGGGCTGTTGACGCCGGTGTTCACCGCGCCGGACAGCGGACGGCGGTACTACGACAACCACAACGTGGCGCGGATCATGCAGATCGAGAAATTCAAGGCCATGGGGCTGGGGTCGAAGGAGATCGCGGACTATTTCGCGCAGGGCGGCGAGGCCGAGGTGCTGCTGGAGGCGCTGGAAACGCGGCTGCGGGACCTGCAGCGGAGCGTGGAGGAGATGCGGCTGCGGGCGGCGGAGGGCGAGAGCCTGTCGGTGCAGATGATGGAGCTGCCGGCGGTTACGTGCCGGATACGGTGGTGCGAGGGGCTGACCACGGCGGAGCGATACCGGGATATGTACGACTTCTATGGGGCGTGCGTGCGGAAGGGGTGCGTGCTGTCGGACGAGCCGCTGTTCACCATATCGGAGCGCACGGACTATCTGGAGGGATACATCGGGCAGGAGCCGTGCCGCTACGGGGTGTGCGTGCCGGTGCGGAAGAACCGGGCGGCGGCGGACGCGGTGACGCTGGAGGCGTGCCGGGTGCTGTCGGTGCTGTACTACGGCGATTACAGCGGCGTGGGCGAGGCGTGGCTGACGCTGGGGCGGGAGGTAAAGGCGCGGGGGCTGAAGCCCGCCGGCGCGCCGCGGGTGCTGGGCATCGTGGCGCCGTACACGGGGCGGGAGATCGAGACGCGGCGGTACTGCTCGCGGCTGGCGCTGCCGGTGGAGGAATAATGGGAAGCGGGAGGCCTGCTGTGCAGGTCTCCCGCTTCTGTTATACCAATTTGTGAGGAAACAAATAGGAGAATTACCGGTTCAGGTACTCAACGGCGATGGCGGCCAGGCCGGTAACGCCGTGCTTCATGACCTCCTCGTTGAACACGATCTTGCCGTTGTGGAGCGAGACAGCGTTCTCGCCGCAGCCGGCATCGACCATCATAAAGGCGGAGGGGGTGCCGGTGAGCTTGCCGAAGAAGCTGAAGTCCTCGCTGCCGGAGAAGGGCTTGTCGATGAACTCCGCCTTGCCGCCGGCAGCGGTGACGGCCTTGTTGACCAGGTCGATCATGGCGGGGTCGTTGTACTGGAGCGCGTAGCCCTCCTCCAGCTCCACCTCGATGTCGCAGTCGAAGGCGATGCCGATGCCCTTGCAGATGCGCCGGACCTCCTGAATGGCGGTGTCGCGGCCGGCGTCGCTGAAGCTGCGGAGGACGGCCACCATCCGCGCTTCGCCGGCGGTGATGTTGACGGCGTCGCCGCCGGACATAGTGCCCACCGTCAGCACGGCGGTATCCATGGGGTCGATGCGGCGGGAGACCACGGTTTGCAGCACGGTGATGAGATACCCGGCGCAGGCGATGGCATCCCGTGCGGTGTGGGGTGCAGCGCCGTGGCCGCTCTTACCGTGAACGCTGATGTGGAACAGGTCCACCGCGCTGGTGAAGTAGCCCTTATAGAGCTGCATCCGGCCCACGGAGTCATTCTCAGAGGGGCAGACATGCTGGCCGAAGATGGCGTCCACATGGGGGTTCTCCATGACCCCGGCTGCCACCAGTGCCCGTGCGCCGCCGGGCATCAGATCCTCGCTGGGCTCGAAGATCAGCTTGACGGTGCCGGCGAACTGATCGCGCATATGGCACAGCGTCTTTGCGGCGCCCAGAAGCATGGTGGTGTGCAGGTCGTGGCCGCAGGCGTGCATAATGCCCTCGGTCTCGCTGGCAAAGGGCAGACCGGTTTCCTCGTGAACGGGCAGGGCATCGATATCGGCGCGGAGCGCCACGCACTTGCCGGGACCCTTCTTGCCGTGGATCAAAGCCACCACGGCGGTGGGCAGAGGCTGCCGGATCTCGTCCACGCCCATTTTCTCCAGCTCACTGCGGATGAGGGCGGAGGTGCGGACCTCGTGCATGCCCAGCTCCGGGTGGGCGTGGATATCGCGGCGGATGGCCACCAGCTCATCGAAAATACCATCGACAAAGGTACGAATATCAGACATTTGAAGGAACTCCTTTCAGAAGTGCCGGCTTACAGCCAGGCGCTCATAACGCCGGCCACCAGTACGGAGGTGATGGACACGGTGACCATGCCGGCCACCAGCATCTTGGGCATGATCTGGGCGTTGATGGCGGCCTTTTCCTCGGCGGTGGTGCCGGTGGACTCAGAGACCTCGTTGGAGATGATGACCGTTCCGGGGAAGCCGAACAGGCAGGAGCTGCCGA
>ERZ825896.2377-NODE-2377-length-18173-cov-8.051054_pt1 | contig 18173 bp, 23 predicted proteins | sample MGYA00519858_ERZ825896 | MGnify/ENA primary metagenome ERZ825896 (study PRJEB31778, sample SAMEA3449214) | human gut metagenome | biome: human gut; feature: human-associated habitat; material: faeces | place: United Kingdom | collected 2010/2012 ...
GGACAAGGACTATGATACCTTCGAGGGCGAAATCCAGTGGTGCGGAAAGGATGTGCTCCTTTCTCTGGAGGTCAATGCTGAAAGCAAGCCCTCCTGGACCCGCGCCCGCAGTGCCGCCAAGAAGCTGCTGGCCGACTGTGAAACCTGGGACAAAGCCATGCGGGAGCTTGCGGCAAAGAACCTGACCGAGCTGGCTACACCAACAAGATCGTTGATATGTTTGCTGCTGACCGCACAGTTTCTGTTGAACTGCTCTGTGAGAACAAGCTGATGAAAACCATCATAGACCATTATGGAGAAGCTGTACCAACCCGCACATATGACGAGGAACACTTTACGGCAAACATTGAAGTCGACCCAAGCGGCACCTTTTACGGATGGGTATTCAAATTTATGGGCGGGATTCAGATCATAGCACCTCATGAGTGTGTGGAAGAAATGAAGCGGATCGCCCACAGGTTTCTCTAAAACAGGGACCAGGTGTTATGGAATTTTAACACCTGGCCTCTGCTTTCTTTTTTGCCCTTGTGTCGAACAGATGTGCCAGTTATAATATAAACAAGATGTTCGCAAACCAGCGAAACTCTATGAAGGAGGGAGACCAGTGACCTTTGGAGCTTTCATCAGCACACGGCGCAAAGAGGCCAAATTAAATCTCCGGGATACCGCGAAACACCTCGGTATCTCCAATGGGTACCTGTGTGATATTGAGCAGGGTCGCCGGCCAGCGCCAGAGGGAGCATTTGTAGAGCGGATCTCTTCTTTTCTGGAATTGGATAAGCAGGAGCATGAAATGCTGCTGGATCTGGCCGCAGATTCCAGGCAGACGGTTCCGGCCGATCTGCCTGACTATATCCGCCAGCATGACATCGTCCGCGCAGCATTGAGAGTGGCAAAGGAAGTAGATGCTACCGATGAGGAATGGAAGGCATTTATGGAAATGCTACAGAACCGCCAGAACTAAGGGGGGATTTTCTTGTCTGTACCAAAGTATCGATTGGACGCAATTGAAACCATTGGACGGAAGATCCTGCAAGAGTATGATCCCGCTTTGTTGGACGGGCCTCCCCAGGCAGTTCCCATTGAAACTATCATAGAGACCAAGTTTGATCTAACTCTGGAATATCATTGCCTACGCAAAAACGGGAGCATCCTTGGGGAAACGATTTTTGATGAAGGAGCGGCTATTTTATACGACCAAGATGAAAAACGCTACCGTTTGATTGCAGTCAAGGCCGGAACAATCCTGGTGGAGGAGCGGCTTTGTGTGGACAGGCTCCTCGGCAGGCTGCGGTTCACCTGTGCTCACGAATTGGGGCACTGGGTCCTGCACCAGAAGCTGTACTCCGGCACAGGCGATGTGGCTGCCTATGAAGGAAAAACATCTTTGGATGAAAGCCACGGTCTGGTCGAATGGCAGGCGGATGCTTTGGCTACTGCTCTCCTCATGCCCCTGCCGCAAATCAAAAGAAGTTTTTACCGTTTGCGTGCAGGCAGGAGCAATGAGCAGTTGGTTGCGGAAATGGCTCAGATCTTCCAAGTCTCCAAGCAGGCCATGCGTATTCGGTTGGAAACACGCAATCTCATATAAGTTTGGTACGGCAAGCCCCCCTCCTGAGAGAGGGGCGCAGCCGCACCAATGTTCACAGGCTTTGTTATATGCATTTTGTTCGCAGTTTAGCGAACATGGGAGGAGGAGAATGGCATGAGAAAAGAAAGTTCCACTTTGCAGAAATGTAAAAGGCAGATGGCGACCCTTGGATTTGACAGCCAGCTGGCCTATCACCGGGTAAAGCTGATTTTGAAAATCTACCGGGATGTGGTGTGGGTCCTCAGTGAGCGGGTGGAGGAACTGCATGAGTACGCCTGGGAGCTGGGCGCTCAGGACGCTGATACCGGGCTTATCTATCTGCAAAGTTTCGCCCCGGATATGGATCTGCAGGAGTTTGAGGAACGGGTCTGCTGTGTGATGGAAAACCGGATGCTGGTGGATGTGATCGACCGTGCCCTTCTCCGCTTGAAACGATACCCTGACCGGGGTGAACTTTACTATGAGATCCTGACCAAACAATTTATCCACCGTTTCAACAGCACAGAAAAGGAACTGCTGGATGAGCTGAATATGGAGCGAAGCGTATTCTATGACCGAAAGCGCGAGGCGATCTTCTTATTGTCCCTCTGCCTTTTTGGTTATGCTGTGCCGGAACTTCAGGAAGAATTGGAGATGCCCCGACTTTATCCCGACTGATTCCCGATGAAAAACCGACGAAATCCCTACTCCCTTCCGACTTTGCCTCTGCTATACTCAGTACAGTGGCAGGTATGCGCAAAAATGAATAGGACCAGCTGACAAGGGCCGGGACGCTGTAAAGTGTCCCGGCCCTCTGTATTCCTGCCGCAATATGGCGGCGGGGATCGGCCGGGGATGCAGAAATGCGTCCCCGGCTATTTTTCTGCCCGGCACTGGGAGGGCCGGCATGGGCTGGGAGGCTTATATCGCCAAGTACCCCTGATTTCAAGATTTTGATTCGCCATCAAAATCTTGAAATTTGGAGGAAAGGCACATGGAATCCAACGGGAAGTTTACCCTTATTGTTTTTAACACCTGCACTCAGGAATATGAGGAAGTCATAGTGACAGAGGAGGTCTATCGCACTTACTGCAGAACCCGGTGGAATATCAAGGACAATGATCAGAGCTTTTTTGACCATGAGATCCAGACGAGTGGGATGATCGGAAGTCAGGATGGCGCCTATGAAAATTTCCGGGAGTTTATTGACGCCATCAACACTCCGGAACACATCATCCTTGAACAAATAAAGAAAGAGGCCCTGTACCAAGCGATCTCAGCGTTGCCTGCTGCGGATCAGGCATTGGTACAGGGGTTGTTTTTTAAGGGACAAAGTGAACTTGACTATGCAAGAGAGATTGGCGTTTCACAGCCTGCAGTGCATAAACGGAAAGTCCGTATTCTCAAGTCTTTGAAAAAACTTTTAGAAAATTGAAATTGGAGGGTTATTAAAATGCCGACACCTTCCCCTATACAAGCGAGAAGGAAATGCTTCTCACTTGTTCCTTGAAAACCGAATATCCGATTGTCTGAATACTTTCCTGACGGGGCCCCTGCTGAACAGGGGCAAGCGACGCTGGAGGATGCGCGAAAACCATCTGTAGAGGTTCTGGTACAGGCTGCAAACGAAGTCACCTATACATTTTTGTTCGGTTATGACAGCCTGACGGATTTCCCCTCTATCAACGACGGCCAAATAAGGTGCTAAGCGGGTCCATCCGTCCAAAAAACAGCCTGTGGCAAGCTGTATCGCAATGACTCCGCCAGGGATAATGATACTTCCGTCCAGTCACAGCCCCCACCGAAATGGGGATCAAGCAATGAGGGCGGCCGACAGAGATCCTGCCGGGGGTGAGAGTCCCATGACGCGGTGAAGCCAGCCGCGGTTCAGATGGTCGCCCTATGGAGCTGATGCCAATGGCACAGGCTCCTGCGCTTGGGGAAGTAGTGTCGAATACAAGCGCCAAAGAAAGACAACACAAATGTGAAGTCTTAATATCAGAAGCTATGGGGATCGCTTCTGTCCAAAACCCGTTTACTGACCGGAACATGCCGTATGAGCAGCCATTCCAACCAGATGCGGGAGATGCGGAGGCGGTCCCTATTTTTGTGATATTAAGCCCAATATGCTGAGGAGGTGTATTCTGTGAAAACATATTGCAGACAGGAAATCAGCCGTGGTGACATTTACTATGCTGACCTGCGGCCAGTCATCGGGTCTGAGCAAGGTGGTATCCGTCCGGTACTCATTCTGCAGAACAATGTAGGCAACCGCCACAGCCCCACAGTGATCGCAGCCCCCATCACCAGCAAGATGGGAAAACCGCGGCTGCCTACACATGTTTGTTTGAATAGGCAAGCGAATGGATTGAGCTGTGGTTCCGTTATCCTCTTGGAGCAACTTCGCACTATTGATAAGTCCAGGCTCAGAGAGCGCGTTGGAGCATTGGACACCTCCGAGATGAAACAGATTGACTGGGCGCTTGGGGTCAGCGTCGGTCTGGTGGAAGGATATCGGTAGAATAGGTCAATTTATGAACATTTATTCTGTTGGTATTGGTGAATAGATGTTGCCGCCTTACTTGTGGTATTGTTTGAAAAAGCACTTGGGAATAGGAAAACGAGGTGAAGCAAGAGTGGAGTACCGAAAAGTTTACTTCCGGATTCGCAGCCGCTATCAGTTCGATTCCGGCTGGCCGGCTGAGACTGACGCCGCCAAATTTCATGAAGAAAGCCGCAGCCTGTTCCAGAGTGCGGGCTGGGATCTACAGCCCGGTGGGGACAGCACATCTGATACCGTTACGAAAGGCTGGCAGGAGTTATACTGCATCCGATGAACTTTAGTGGTATTATAGAGATGGACGAGATCCCAGCCATCCAAGAACTACTGAAGGATGCGAAATCGTTCTGCTGCTATGGCTTCGACTGCTACGAGAGGTATTGGGATATTACCGATGAGGAATATCTGGCACAGTTGGAGACCAAGCGCGAGGAGATCACACATGAAATTCTGGAACGGTGCCGGACAAAACGGAAAAACCTGTATATCACAGGCCCGGTTGCTTTAAATGTCGCTCAAAAGTTCTCTGTACACAGGCTCTGTGATAAAGAAGGCAAGCATAATCTTGCCAACCGCTTCGTGGGCGAACTGATGGAGCAGCTTGTTCAAGATGGCCTGCTGGTGACAACGAAAACCAGGAACGGTCCTGGTGTCCGCACGGCAACCGATGCAGAAATTAGCTCCCCACTGCCAGGGCAGCAGCAAATGACCCTGTAAATCGAGGTGCGATGGAATGGCAATTTATATTACGGGTGATACTCACGGCGACTTCCAACGCTTTGGGAGCAAATACTTCCCACAGCAGAAGGAGATGAGCCGGGGGGACTATGTGGTCATCGCGGGTGATTTTGGAGGACTGTGGGATGGAAGCCAGAAAGATCAATATTGGTTGGACTGGCTGAACAAGAAGCCCTTCACCACCCTGTTCGTGGATGGGAACCATGAGAATTTTGACTTGCTGAACACTCTACCAGAAAAAGAATGGAATGGCGGACGGGTCCATGTTGTGCGGGAGCATGTCCTGCACCTTATGCGGGGACAGGTCTTCGACTTCGGCGGCCTCGCCTGGTTCACAATGGGCGGTGCGGCCTCCCATGATATTCAGGATGGAATCCTTGATCCCGCCGCTCCGGACTTCGAGCGCCAGTATTGGCTGATGCGCCGGATGCGGTCCATGTTCCGGGTCAAAGGCGTGAGCTGGTGGGAGGAGGAGATGCCCAGCTTGGAGGAGTACCAAGAAGCCCTGGCAAACTTGGAACGGGTCAACTGGACGGTAGACTGTGTTCTCACCCACTGCGCTCCCAGCGGTGTGGTGCAGGAGATCAATCCATCCTATGGAACGGATGAACTGACGGACTTTCTTGAAATGGTCAGCCAGCGGTGTAAATTCGCCTACTGGTTTTTCGGCCATTACCATGAGAATCGAATCATAGATCAGAAATACATCCTCCAGTGGGAAAAGATATCTGAACTGGGTTTTTAATCGCAATGGATCAGGGAGTGGGTAACCAGCATTCCCTGGTCTTTTATTCTGAACGGAGTGGAAGACGCCAAATGAGCAAAGAGATAGGCTACACAAAGGGAAAAAGCGATTTTACATATATGGTAGAGCATAGGTGATATTTTGTTATCAGGAGGAAAAAATGACATTTGAAATTAAAGATTATTTTGAGACGCCCGTTATATTGGAGCCGAGGGTGGAATTGTACACGGTTTATGATTTTATGGGCAAAGAACTGCCTGGCCTTGCGATTGTTCTTGATATGCCTATCCAAGGAGCAGATGAGAAAGAACAGTTCGCTATTCTTACAAAATCTTTTGAAGAATTTATTGGCTTGAAAAACAGTGCATATGTCGATATAAACAACTGTCCCTTTGCGCCGCAGCTGCTCAATCGTGGATTTGCTAAAGATACTGGGCTCTACAAAGAAAGTGGGTTCTGCTCCTACCCTTTATGGACATTTGATGAAACCGTTCTGAAAGAAACCGGCGGTGAGAAGTACGAGAGATACGCACGGGCTTATGACGAGTATATGGAGTCCTCTTTTATAGGAATGATGGGTGCGGAAGATGAAACAGGCGAAGAAATATGTACAGGAATGATGATGTAATAAGTCCATAATACAGTCCGTGGCTGGACTGAGGAATACCAAGAGGCTCTGGTGAACTCGGAATGGGTCAACTGGACAGCGGACTGCGTTCTCGCCCACTGCGCTCCCAGCAGCGGAGTAATGACGCATACGGAGTGGTCCGATGTATATCCCGGAATGATTGTGGAATAGACGAACAGCCCGTCCTGTGATATGATGGTAGTAAGTCAAAAAGATTGGAGGACAGGCTAATGCCGGAAAAACAGAAGAAAACCATTCGGGAATTGACCCTCATGCTGATGTACCTGACCTCCTGGGAGGAACGGGATACACCGGAAATGCGGGCGGTCAAGAAAAAGGAACTGGAAAAGTATCCCCTTGTCCGCCGATGCTGGAAGGGCTATGATCACGACCTGCTGAACAAACTTTCAGAGGAAGGGCTGATCAACGCTGCCGGGCGAACCTATCCCGCCCTCATCACACCGGAGGGAGAAGCCGAAGCTCGGAAACTGCTGGCCCAATATGGAATTGATACAGAAGAAAGAAGGCGTTGCAGTGCGGAACGATAAACAAGAACAGGCGATCCGATCCAGCGCAGCGGAATACCTGACCTTTGTGGCCGCTACCGGTGACAGTACAGAGAGCATGGAAATGCGCTATGAGGATGAGAATATCTGGCTGACCCAGAAGATGATGTCGGCTCTCTATGATGTGGATGTTCGGACAATCAATGAGCACATCCAGAAGATCTATGAGGATGGTGAGCTGACAGAGGAGGCAACTATCCGGAATTTCCGGATAGTTCAAACTGAGGGCTCCCGTCAGGTTAGCCGCCAGGTGAAGCACTACAATCTGCAGATGATCATTGCGGTTGGATTCAAGGTCAACAATGACCGGGCGGTCCAGTTCCGCAAGTGGGCCAATACCATCGTTAAGGACTACACCATTCAGGGCTGGGCCATGGACAGTGACCGGTTGAAAAACGGGGGTAGTGTACTTACCAAGGAATACTTCGACCACCTTCTGGAGCAGATCCGGGAGATTCGGATGTCTGAACGCAAGTTCTACCAAAAGATCACCGACATCTACGCCACGGCTCTGGATTATGATAAATCAGCCAAAACCACACGCCTGTTTTTTTCCGAGGTACAGAACAAACTCCACTGGGCGATCCACCGTCATACTGCGGCGGAGTTGATTGTGGAGCGAGCCAACGCTGAAAAACCTCACATGGGCTTAACTTCCTGGGAGCAGTATCCAAACGGAAAAATACAGAAGTATGATGTGTCCATTGCTAAGAACTATCTTTCCAGAGAGGAACTGCAGGCGCTGGAACGCATTGTGACCATGTACCTGGACTATGCGGAATACCAGGCAGGCCGCCATATCCCTATGACCATGCAGGACTGGTCACAGCGGCTGAATCGCTTCCTGGAATTCAATGAGCATGAGATCCTCCACGACACCGGCCGGGTGACGCATGAGATCGCCAAAGCCTTCGCAGAGAGCGAGTTTGAAAAATACCGGATTGTGCAGGATCGCATGTTTGAAAGCGACTTCGACCATTTCCTTGCCCTGGAGGAACAAGCAGAGAGAAAAAATGACTGACAAAAGAGAGCCGCCGGTTTCCAGACTGGCGGCTCTCTTTTACAGTTGCGGCAGAAAGATGGAGGCATATCGCTTTAGAAATCACAGCATTCTGTGCTGGTTTTCCAATGGGTACAAGATGGTGTTTTTTCACAATAGAACAACCAGAACAAATGTGCTATAATGGCTTTGAAAATGCGTCGGAAGATAAAGAGGAAGGGGTGACCGAAGCATGAAGGAGCGAACCTACATTTGCTGTGATCTAAAATCGTTTTACGCAAGTGTGGAGTGCATCGAGCGTGGGCTGAATCCACTGGACACCAACCTCGTGGTGGCGGACCTGAGCCGCACTGAAAAGACCATCTGTCTGGCGGTCACACCTTCCCTGAAGTCTTATGGCATTTCCGGTCGAGCCAGGCTGTTTGAGGTGATCCAACGGGTCAAGGAGGTCAATGCCCAACGGCAGCGGAATACCCCTGGCCGGCAGTTCACCAGCGCTTCCTCTCACGACCCGGAGGTACGGCGAAATCCTTCCCTGGCCCTCGACTATATCGTGGCTCCACCCCGGATGGCCCACTATATTGACTGGAGCACCCGCGTCTACAGTGTTTACCTCAAGCATGTGGCGCCGGAGGACATCTACCCATACAGCATCGATGAGGTGTTCATCGACGCCACCAGCTACCTGCAGACCTACCATCTGTCGGCCCGTGAATTTGCCCGGAAAATCATCCTCGACATTCTGCAGACGACCGGTATCACCGCTGCGGCGGGCATTGGGACGAATCTGTATCTGGCCAAGGTCGCCATGGACATTGGCGCGAAGCATGTCCCCGCCGATGAATACGGCGTCCGCATCGCAGAACTGGATGAGATGGGCTATCGCCGCTCCTTCTGGACCCACCGTCCGCTCACCGACTTCTGGAGGGTGGGAAAAGGCTATGCCGCCAAGCTGGAAGCCAACGGCCTGTACACCATGGGAGATATTGCCCGGTGTTCTATCGGGCAGCCTACAGATTATCACAACGAGGAACTGCTCTATAAACTGTTTGGTGTCAACGCAGAACTGCTCATCGACCATGCCTGGGGCTGGGAACCCTGCACCATTGCGGACATTAAGGCATACAAACCAGAAAACAAGAGCATCGTCTCCGGGCAGATTCTGCAGTACCCATACCCATTTGAAAAGGCAAGGCTGGTCATCCAGGAGATGGCCGATGCACTGGCGCTGGAATTGGTAGATAAGCGGCTTGCGACCAACCAACTGGTCCTCACAGTAGGCTATGACATCGAAAACCTCAAGGGTACAGTCTACACCGGAGAGGTCACCACGGACCGCTATGGGCGCAAAATTCCCAAGCATGCTCATGGTACAGTCAATCTGGACGGATATACTTCCTCCGGCGAGGAGCTGCTCAAGGCAGCCACCAGCCTGTATGACCGGATCGTAGATAAAACCCTGCTGGCCCGCCGGCTGACCCTCTGCGCCAATCACCTGCTGGACGAGTCTTCTGTGCCGGAGGATTTGCCGGAGCAGATTGACCTGTTTACGGACTACTCGGCAAAGGAAAAGCAGAAAAAAGAGGCTGACACTGCCCATGCACGGGAGAGAAAACTCCAGGAAACCATGCTGGACATCAAAAAGCGTTTTGGCAAGAATGCCATCCTCAAAGGACTGAATCTGGAGGACGGCGCCACAGCCAGGGAGAGAAACAACCAAATCGGAGGTCACAAAGCATGACCGGACCATACGATGATATCATCAACTTGCCGCATCCTACCTCAGCCAAGCACCCGAGGATGCCGCTCTCAGACCGTGCGGCCCAGTTCGCACCCTTTGCGGCCCTGTCCGGCCACAGCGCCGCCCTTGTGGAAACGGCCCGGCTGACCGACCAGCGCATGGAACTGGACGAGGATGCCAGGGCTGCCTTGGACTCAAAACAGCAACTGCTGTTGGAGCGGATCAAAGAGCGGCCGGAAATCACGGTGACCTGGTTCCAGCCCGACGCAAAGAAAGACGGCGGCCGGTATATCGTATCAACCGGGAGGCTGAAAAGAATCCATGAGGCGGATCAGGTATTGATTCTGGTTGATGGCTTAAGGATACCGATAGGCGACATCGTTGAACTGGAAAGTGAGTGCATTCGGGGGCTTCTTTGAGAGAAATTGAAAAGCTGTGTACAGTGTTTGCGCCAACATACGACTAATTTTATAAGTTATAACTGATAAAATTAGATTATATCAGTTGATTTTCAGTTGTAAATGGGATATACTGAGGTCAACGATAGAAAGGAGGCGTTCCAATCATGATCAAACGAGAACTGTATATGAACCGCATCCGTCCCTTCATTGGGGGCGAACTGATTAAGGTAATGACCGGCATTCGCCGCTCCGGTAAGTCGGTGATGCTGGAACTGATCAAAGAGGAACTGGCGGAGGCTGGTGTTGCCCCGTCTCAGATGATCTCAATCAATTTTGAAGATATGCGGTACTCCCATCTGCAGACCGCAACGGCTCTGCACGATGAGATCATAAAACGGGCAGAGGGCATCGAGGGAAAAGCGTATCTGTTTTTTGACGAGATCCAGGAAGTAGAGGGCTGGGAAAAGTGCGTCAATTCTTTGCGAGTGGCGCTGGACTGCGATATCTACATTACGGGCTCCAACGCAAAACTGCTGTCCGGTGAACTGGCCACTTATATTGGCGGACGGTATGTGGAGTTTGTGATTTACCCATTCTCCTTCGCTGAATTCCTGGAACTGTACCACACAATTGCACCAAGCGATTCGATCCAGCAATGCTTTCAAAAATATCTGCTGGCCGGAGGAATGCCCTATCTGGCCAACCTCCGGTATGAGGAAGAACCCTCCCGGCAGTATCTCACAGATCTATTCAATTCTGTGCAGCTCAAAGATATCGTAAAACGGAACAAGATTCGGGATATTGATTTGCTGGAGCGCATCATTGCGTATATGACCGCAAATGTCGGAACAGTTTTCTCAGCGTCCTCTCTGGCTAAGTTTTTCAAAAATGAGCAGCGGACTGTCGCGGCAGAAACCATCCTGAACTATGTGCGGTACTGCTGTGACGCATATCTCTTCTATCAGGTAAAGCGCCAGGACCTGCAGGGCAAGCAGATACTGGCCTCCAACGAAAAGTATTATATTGCGGATCACGGTATTCGGGAGGCTGTGTTCGGCGGGAACATGAAGGACATCAACCTGATCCTCGAAAACATTGTCTACATGGAACTGCTGCGACGGGGTTATGTTGTCACAGTAGGCAGAGCAGGAGAAAAAGAAATTGACTTTGTATGCGAAAAAAGAGGAGAAAAACTCTATGTGCAGGTAACATACCTGCTGGCCTCTGAAGATACGGTGAAACGGGAGTTCGGTGCATACGATGGCATCCAGGACAATTTCCCCAAGTATGTCGTATCCCTCGACGAGTTTGACATGAGCAGGAACGGGATCAAGCACCGGAATATCCGTGACTTCCTTCTGGCGGAAGAATGGAATTGAGAAAGCGGTAACATATCAGGGCGTGATTGGCGAGGAGGTGACGCATAAGTGAGTGGAAGCAGCCCGAAAAGCATATCAATATCAGGTGTCGAAACCGATATAACCATCGGCAAAGAACTGGCTGCCGTTGCGCAGAAATCAAAGGCACTGGCCTCACGCGACTGCTTTGAGCAACTGGAGATGTACCTCCACGGCAGAAGTCATGACCGCGTGTGTCTGCTCTTTGGCCTGCTCCAGACTGGAAAAAACACCATGCTCCGTCAGGCCATTGGCAGAATGACAAAGGAGGACTTGAGCCGTATCGCATACATCAAAGCCCGCAGGACTGACAATATGGCGATGATGAACCGGGATCTCAAGAAGTTGTTTAACGCGGGATTCCGATATGTGTTCATCGACGAGGTCACGCTGATGGAAGACTTTATTGACTCGGCTGCCCTCTTTTCCGATGTGTTCGCCACCATGGGAATGAAGATCGTCCTGTCTGGTACGGACTCCCTGGGCTTCTGGCTGGCAATGGATGAAGAATTGTATGACCGGGCCAAGTCCATCCACACGACCTTCATCCCATATCGGGAGTATAGCCGTCTGCTCGGGATCGACAGCATTGATGAGTACATCCGATATGGCGGCACACTACGCGCCGGAGAGCTGGCCTTTGACGATGAAGATGTGAATGCTCAGGATGCATCCTTCCGGGATGACGAGTCCACCCGAAGATACATCGACACGGCAATCTGCAAGAACATCCAGCACTCCCTGGCCTGCTACGAGTCGGGCGGGCATTTCCGCCACCTGTACTCTCTGTATGAAGCTGGAGAGCTGACCAGCGCCATCAACCGGATCATAGAGGATATGAACCACCGATTCCTGATCTCAGTGCTGACCGATGATTTTCTCTCCCATGACCTGCGGCTCACTGCCGCAAATCTGCGGAAAGAGCGTGACCCCGAAAAGCGCACAGAGGCGCTGGATGCCATTGATACAGAGGCGGTCACCCAGCGTTTGATGGAACTGCTGGATATCCGGAACAAGGAGGAGCAGTCCATCGGTATCACAACTGCTCACATCATAGAGATTAAGCAATATCTTACCGCGTTGGAGTTGATTGTGGATTGTCCCATTGAATCGGCGGACCCCGGAATTGAACCAGTGGAACATATTCTCTTCACACAGCCTGGAATGCGATATTGTCAGGCCCAGGCCCTTATCCATTCCTTGTTAAAGGATGAGCAGTTCTCGGCGCTCAGCGAATATGATAAAACGCAGATCACGGGCCGCATCCTTGAAGAAGTCCGTGGCCGGATGATGGAAGATATTGTGCTGCTGGAAACCATGAAGGCGGCCGACAAGGATCACCGTGTTTTCAAACTGCAGTTTGAGGCTGGCGAGTTTGACATGGTCATCTATGACCAGAAAGAAAACTCCTGTGAGATCTTTGAAATCAAACACAGCAGCAAACAGGTTCCCTTTCAATACCGGCACCTCGTCGATGAGGATAAATGCCAGAGGACGGAACGGCGGTTTGGTCCCATCCATGGGCGCTATATCCTGTACCGCGGCGAAGATGCGCAGATGGAAAATGGGGTCCAATACTGGAATGTAGAGAATTATCTGAAGGCTCTGCCAACATTGGATATCGTCCAAGTACAGGAAATCGGTATGCAGTCAATCGAACCTACTCTGTAAAAGGACTATCGCCACTAAGCAGTTACAATTAGAAATTGAAAAGCATCGGCTATCTTTTTAGGATAGCCGATGCTTTATTTTTAGGAGGATTACTATGAACAGGGTACTCAGAATCGACGAAGAAAAGCCTGAAATGCACATCACAGTTCAAGACTATAAGGTCACTCTCTGCTTTGCAGAAAAGGAAAATCCTGAAGTTGCCGTATTGGTAAAGCAGGCGCTCCTGAGCGCCTATGCAATGCCCCAGAAATAGAACGACTTGCTGAAGGTCTTGCATTCAGAAGATTTGATGAAGGGATGGTCAGTAAAATGGCTGAAAGAGTCTATTGCTTATACAGAGGTAAGGATCAGGAAAGCATTCTCATGCAGAAGAACGCCTGCCACGATTTTGCAGAGAAAAAAGGCTGGAACATTGTTGGCGAGGAGCAGGAGATCGGCGTGTCCGGCTATAAAGTCAGCACTGATGACCTTGTTAAGTTAAAGCGCATTAGAAAGGCTGCTGAGCAGGGTGAGTTTGATATCCTGCTGGTCTTTATGTATGACCGGCTGGGACGCAATCTCAACGAAACCCCATTCATCGCAGAGTGGTTTACCAAGAAGGGCATCCATGTTTGGAGCGTCTATGAGGGAGAGATCATAGACGGCGTTGATGCAGAACGCATGCTTGACTACATTCGCTTTTGGCAGACTGATGAGGCCCAAAAACTTTGAGCAAAGTACAGGATAACCCAACACACCAGCCCATTTACTGCAGATTTGTTTATAAAAAGATTATCAATTCCCCTGGCTATTCTGGCCGTAGTGTGAGATAATGGGTATGGCAAAAGCCGGGAACCTTGATAATCGAATAGAATGAATTGGGTGTCCGCCCTCTCACACAAAAAACATGAGAGGACGGATATCAATGGCTGAAAGAGTTTATTGTTTATACAGAGTTTCCACCAACAAGCAGGTCGATCACGATGAAAACAACCAGGCAGACATCCCTATGCAGAGAAAAGCCTGCCACGATTTTGCGGCGAAAATGGGCTGGGTCATCGTGGGCGAGGAGCAGGAAACTGGCGTATCCGGTTATAAAGTCAGCGCCGATGACCGTGATAAACTGCAGCTCATCAAGAAGTATGCAGAGCAGGGCAAGTTCGATATTCTGCTTGTCTTCATGTTCGACCGACTGGGCCGCAAGTCAGATGAAACACCCTTCGTTGTGGAGTGGTTTACTAAAAAGGGCGTCCGCGTCTGGAGCGTACAGGAAGGAGAGCAGCGGTTTGAGTCCCACACGGACCGCCTGACCAACTATATCCGTTTCTGGCAGGCCGATGGAGAGAGCCAGAAAACTTCGATGCGCACCAAAACGGCCCTTGGCCAGATGGTAGAGGAAGGCCGGTTCCGCGGTGGAAACGCACCATACGGGTACCGGCTGGAAAAGAGCGGCATCCTCAACAAGCGCAAACATGAGGTGTACATGCTGGTCATTGATGAGGACGAGGCCAGAGTCGTCCGGATGATGTTTGACCTCTGCATTTCGTCCGGTTACGGCAGATGGCGCCTTGCCAACTTCCTCAACGACCACGGGATCAAAAACCGGAAGGGACAAAACTGGCACGACGCCAGTGTGGGGGGCATCCTGCACAACCCGCTCTACAAGGGAATCCTTCGGAGCGGAGAAACCTATGCCGGCCCCTTTGAGGCCCTCCAGATCATCGCCCCAGACCAATTCGACCTGGCGCAGAAACTGATGCTGGAGCGGACCAATGAGCGGAAAGAGCGGCGTACAGTACCGCTGAATACCACAGGCCAATCCCTGCTTTCCGGGAACATCTTCTGCGGCCACTGTGGAGGCCGGCTGGTGCTCACTACCAACGGGACAACCACCCGCCTTGCGGATGGGACGCCGGTCCATAAAAAGCGTATTCGCTATGTATGCTACAACAAGACCCGGCGCCGTCAGGAATGTACAGGACAGACTGGATACACAATGCACATTCTGGACGGGATCGTCACTGAGGTGCTGCATCAGGTCTTCGACAAGATGCAGGGAGCTTCCAACGACATGATTGTGGGAAGCGCGGTTCAAAAGCAGATGGCAATGATACGCTCGGAATTGCAGCGGGCCAGAGCCGAAAACACCAAGGCCAATAAGGAATATGAATCCCTCAAGTCCGAGGTGCTGAAGGCGATCCAAGGGAAAAGCGCCCTGCCGCAAGATGTGCTGACTGAAATGCTGGAGGATACCCGACAGAAGGTACTGTCCACCAGTGAACGAATCACGACCCTTACCGCGGAACTGAATGATGGAAACTCAAAGATCGAGGAGATGAAGGCCGAGTTCAACCGGATCGTGTCCTGGTCCAAGATTTTTGATGAAAGCCCGATGGAGGTCAAGAAAATGATCTGCGGCTACATCATCAAGAAGGTTTCGGTGTTCCGGGACTATAGGGTCAAGATTGAATTCAACATTAATGTGGAGCAGTTCCTGAATGGTATCGACAGCATCGACGAATGCGCTACCTATGAACTGCCCATGGCGCAATAAGCTCTCACCCTTGCCACAATCATGGCGAGGGGTACATATCAAAGTTTGATATGGCCAGTTGACAACATATACCTTCTATGCTATACTGCAACTTGTCTCTCATCAATTGCCGGGGCGGGATATTCAAGCCCTTTCCCAAGCCATCAGGGGGTGCATACCCGATGGTTCGGGAGAGCGCTTGAATGGCATTCAAGAGGTCAGCGGTTCGATCCCGCTTATCTCCACCACAACGGGAAGAAACCTTGAGAAATCAGGGTTTCTTCTTTTTTCTGCCCGAAACGCGATCGCTTGATTTTTCTCTGAATTTTGAAGATTCAAGAGGTGCGAAAAATGAGCAAGATCCAAATGAAAACTGCCAACACCGTGTAGGAAACCTTTGACCGCAGATGAAAATTGAAATGGAGTCGGAAGGCGTACATTATTTTCAGAGCAAACCGCCGTAATGCGACGTGGGTATTACTTATTAGATAAACTGGAAAAAGTGCTTAGTCACTATCCACCGCAATGTCGAAAAATTCATAAGTTAAACGAAAAGCAGACAGAGAAAAAATCCTGTCTGCTTTTTATAATGTCTGAACGTTTTCATCTTCTACATACAAAAGTATATCTTCCACTTTGCAATGCAGTATACGGCACAGATCGTTGATTTTTAATGTGCTGATTCCTTTGTTCTTTCTCATCTGGTCGAGTGTTCCGCTGCTGATTTTATGCTTTGCGGTTAATGTATATGTTGTTTCCCCTTATTTTTCAAGGGTTTTCCATAAAGGAGTATACACAATCATTGCTATCACCTAAAACAATGATACAGACACAAAGATTGCTTGGCTGTAATCAGAATTATGGCTATAACTTTAGTGAAAAAGAAAAGCGGGAAATCATGCTGGCAGTTTAGCCTTTTTTCTTTTAAGAATGCTATGGAAAAAATTTTAGTATTGTTTCGTCGTTTTTCGTATATGGAGAGGTCTTTATATACGTAATCGCCTATCTTGCGGCCCGGCCGCCGCATAGGAAATATTAAGTTAAGGAGTGGGTAAAAAATGGCAATGATGAAATGTCCTGAATGTGGTAATAACGTATCGGACATGGCAAAGGCGTGTATTCACTGTGGATTTCCCATTAGCGCCCTAAGACCTATACAGGGAATCGCAACAATTAAAGTTGGCAAATTAGATACTACTAATTTATGGGCTAAGGCAACAATTATTGATGAAGATACTGGAGCAGAGATTGCCAAAGTTAGGCAGGGTGAAAGTTTCACAATCAAAGTGGATAAAACCATGAATATTAAGGTGAAATTTGGTCCGATGATGAGAGCGGCGACCGCAACGTTAAACCCAAACGAAAGCGTCAAATATCTGTTGGATAAGCAGACCTTTTCTTTGTTCCTAACCAAAATTGATGTTATTGATAGCAACTAACATAAAAGGAGTAAGTAGAAAATGAAAGTCAAAAGTATATTTTGTGGTTTGGTATGTCTATGCATGTTGAGCGGGTGTAATAGTCAACCGCAACAAGGGACAGAAAGTAGTAAACAAAATAGCAGTAGAAGATAAGCATTCTTCACCGGAAAAAGCGATTAAATTTTATTGTGATTCAATAAACGAAAAAAATGTCCCAGCTTGTAAAACTATAATTCCTCCGGATTTTTTAAAGAACATGCTTTCAGAAAATCTTCCATATGTTATTCCTACAAATCTCTTGGAAAAAATCGAAGTGAAACAATTTATCAAATTTGAGGATATTTCCGATGTGAACATATGGAGCGTTTTTCCTGACTCTCAACAACTAAAAATATGCTACGTTGATGTATACCTTGAATACATTGATAAGGATATGTATGGAGAAGGCAAGGTCATTACAGGTATGCCTACTTTTATATGTTCTTATCAGCAAGGCAAATGGTATGCTATGATGAATGAATAGAGGCATAGCTTGTGAAAACAGCGGAATAATTCTAAAAAAATGCCCTATGCACCTCAACAAACCCGCAAAAACAGGCGGGCAGTTATTACGCTGTCAGCCTGTTTTTATTCTAAAGAAAATCGCCGTAACCCCGTATTATTGCTTGCTTTTCTTGGAATGTATGTATTATTCAAACGTTCACACGGCGGGTTAACACAAGTATTTCCTCGAAAACCAAAGCCCTGCATTAAGCTGCCCTTTCCTCCCGGCAGAATATTCGCACCTGTCGATACCTGGTGCATAAAATGGACTATCCCACCCGAACGGAGGCGATCCCGATTTGAGAACGACCATCATGCATGCAACGGTGCTCTCCGCACAAAACTGTCAGATGACCGTCTGCGACCGGCAGACTTCTCAGGAAGTAGTGGTCCACTCCCCCTGTGCCTGCCATTTCCGCGCCGGCGATCAGGTATGCATCACGTATAACGGCGCGATGACGATGAGCATACCGCCGCAGATTACAGCGGACTGCATCACCCGGATTTCCCCCTCCGGCTGCTGACTGGTGGCCGAAAGGCAAGGCGTCCTGTGCTGTAAGCACAGGACGCCTTTTTCTTTGTATTATGCCTGCAGAAGCGCCATAAACTCTTCTCCTGTGATTGTCTCTTTTTCATACAGGAATTTTGCCAGCTTATCCAGCTTTTCACGGTTTTCGCGG
>ERZ825896.2383-NODE-2383-length-18145-cov-3.555279_pt1 | contig 18145 bp, 16 predicted proteins | sample MGYA00519858_ERZ825896 | MGnify/ENA primary metagenome ERZ825896 (study PRJEB31778, sample SAMEA3449214) | human gut metagenome | biome: human gut; feature: human-associated habitat; material: faeces | place: United Kingdom | collected 2010/2012 ...
CTTTCATTGTGCGGTATCTCGGAATCATATCCTTGATAACACGGGTCAGAACGTGGCCGATATGCGGCTTGCCGTTTGCCGTCGGCGGCCCGTCGAAGAACGTATAGGGCTCGGCGCCGCGGCGCAGCTCCACGCTCTTTTCAAAGATTTTGTTTTCCTTCCAGAACGCGAGCGTTTCCTTTTCGCGTTCCACGAAGTTCAGCGAGGTCGATACTTTCTGATACATGCTTTTACTCCTGTATGATATTGGTTCCGTCAGCGGATTTTAACGCGGTGCACCGGCAGGAAAGCCGCAGTTCGGCAGGCTATCCGAAAAATAAAAAAGCCGCATCCCGAAAAACGGGACGCAGGCTGCTGCGCGGTACCACCCGGATTGACGGCATTCGGCCGTCCGCTCCTTTTGCGCTGTAACGTGCGCACACGGCGGAGTTTACTGAAAAATGCAACTGCGTTCAACTCCGCGCTCGCGGGCGATGCGTGCGAACCTGTTTCCAACCGCGCTTGCACCATGCCGCGGCTCGCTTCTGGGCGTTGGTTCACCGTGTGTCCCACTCGTCGCTTTAACATGCTTATTATACCCGGAAAACGGGCGTTTGTAAAGGAGAAGTGGCGGCCTGCGGCGGTTTTTCTCTTGCGTTCATTCCTGATAAACGCACCGGCGCTCCCTCCGCGCGTTTGCCTTCCGCTTGAAAGCCGTTTTTGCGCCCGGAGGAAGTGCTCGCCGCCCGTTTCGACAGCAAATCCATAAAAATTGTGCGATTCGTTTCCTACAAGTTCACAACAATGACGGAATCCGGGTTTGAACAACGGTAGAATTTGTGGTAAGATTACAAGGATAGTTATCCTCGGCAGAGGTATGCTAATCGCGTTGGAATCCACAGGAGGATACTCTTTTGAAGAAATTAAAGACGCCGCTGATTTACCTTGCTATTATCCTTGTGATCGTCATTGCCATCACGGGGCTTGAAAAGGGCAACAGCGCCGACAGCAAAAAAATCGAATATACGGACTTCGTTGCTATGGTCAAGCGGGGGGAAGTTGCTATGGTGGAGATCACCGAGCGCGAACTCGTCGGCCTGAAGAAGAATTCCGAGATCGACACGGAGCTTTTCCCCTCCCGGTACGATTTTTACTGCTACATCCCTTCCGAGGAAAGTTTCCGCAATGCCATGAACGCTGTGGCGGCGGAGCTTACGGGGAAAGACGTGAATTCCATCACGGAAGCGGATTACAGTTTCCAGTATACTTACAATCCGCCGCCGGAAGCCTCCCTGTTCCAAATTATCCTGCCGTATCTGCTGATCCTTGGCGCGTTCGCGATTTTCTATTATTTCGTGTTCCGCTCTCAGGGCGGCGGCAATCAGATGATGAGCTTCGGCAAGAGCCGCGCGCGCACCCACATCGACCCGCACAACAAGGTTACCTTTGCGGATGTTGAGGGCGCGGACGAGGAAAAGGAAGAGCTCAAGGAGGTTGTGGAATTCATGCGCGCTCCGAAGCGCTTCACCGAGATGGGCGCGCGCATCCCCAAGGGCGTGCTGCTTGTCGGCCCTCCGGGCACAGGCAAAACGTTGCTTGCCAAGGCCGTTGCAGGCGAAGCACAGGTGCCGTTTTTCTCCATCTCCGGTTCGGACTTCGTTGAAATGTTCGTGGGCGTGGGCGCAAGCCGCGTGCGCGATTTGTTCAGCACCGCAAAAAAATGCGCGCCCGCCGTGGTGTTCATCGATGAAATCGACGCGGTCGGCCGCCAACGCGGCGCGGGTCTGGGCGGTGGGCACGATGAGCGCGAACAGACGCTCAACCAGCTCCTCGTTGAGATGGATGGCTTTGCCACGAACGAGGGCATCATCGTCATCGCTGCCACAAACCGGCCGGACATCCTTGACCCGGCGCTTCTGCGCCCCGGCCGCTTCGACCGGCAGATCACCGTCAATTACCCGGATGTGAAGGGGCGCGAGGCCATTTTGCGCCTGCATGCCAAGGGAAAACCCATGGCGGAGGATGTGGATCTTGCTGTGCTTGCAAAGCGCACGCCGGGCTTTACGGGCGCAGACCTTGAAAACGTGCTGAACGAGGCCGCCATACTTGCCGCAAGGTATAAGAAAAAGGAAATCGGCATGACGGAGCTGGAGGAGGCCATAACTCGCACCGTGGTCGGCCCCGAAAAGCGCAGCCATGTTATAACGCCCGAGGATAAGCGGATAACCGCGTATCACGAGGCCGGCCACGCCGTTGTGGCGCGCGTGCTGCCCAACTGCGACCCGGTGCACGAAATAAGCGTTATTCCGCGCGGCAGGGCGGCCGGCTACACCATGACCATGCCGGAGGACGATCGCGACCATATGTCCCGCGGAAAGATACTGGACGAAATCGCCATGGCGCTTGGCGGCAGGGTTGCCGAAAGCATATTCTTAGACGATATATGCACCGGCGCATACAGCGACCTGCAGAAGGCTACCGAGCTTGCGCGCAGGATGGTTGTTGAATTCGGCATGAGCGACGAAATAGGCCCTGTGTTCCTTGGCGGGCAGACAGAGGTTTTCATTGCCAAGGATTGGGGACACCAGCGCAACTTCTCCGAAGAGGTTGCCGCACGCGTGGATAAGGAAATTCGCCGCATACTGGAAGAACAGTACGACCGGGCAAAGACCGTGCTGACAGAGCACCGCGACGCCATGGAGCGCATAGTAAAGGCGCTGATAGAATACGAGCATATTGACGGCAACGATTTTGAAAAGCTGTTCAAGGGCGAGGACGTGGAGCTTGAAACATTCAGCGACAGGCGCGCCCGCATAGAGAAGGCGGATGAAGAAGTGCTGGCTAAGGAAAAGGCGGAAGCCGAGGCAAAGGCCGCTGCCGAAGCGCAGGAACAGAGCGCGGACGGCGAAGGCGAAAACAAATAAGCTATAACATAATGCGCATGAAGCGGCCCTTACGGCCGCTTCTGTTGCGCAAAGGATGGGCAAACATGCAGCGATTTTGCGAAAAAGAGGCGCGTAAGCTGAATAAGCTGAAATATATATTGTTCGACGTGGACGATACCGTAACAAACGGCGGCAAGCTGACAGGCGAAGCCTATGCCGCCATGTGGAAGCTGAAGGAATGCGGGTTTAAGCTTATCCCCGTAACGGGCAGGCCCGCAGGCTGGTGCGATATGATGCTGCGCCAATGGCCCGTGCAGGCCGTTATATGCGAAAACGGCGCGTTTGCATATGACTATGATGAGCATAACGCCGTGCGCATGATACGCCACCCGCTTGCCGCGGCGGAGCCGAAAAAGCTCCTTGAGCCGGTCAAGGCCGCCGTGCTGAAGGCGTTCCCAAAAGTGCGCATGGCGCATGACCAGTTCGCAAGGATATACGATGCTGCGTTTGACTTTGCGGAGGATGAACCAAAACTCCCGCTTGAAACGGCATACGCCGTGGCAAAGCTTTGCCGCGACATGGGGGCGGAGGCCAAAGTGAGCAGCATACACGTAAACGCATGGTTCGGCACGTATTCAAAGGCGGACATGGCGGCGATATATCTTAAAGACTATTGCCATGCGGACGACGCAGAGAGTGAAGCTATGTTCTTCGGCGATTCGCCCAATGATGAGCCCATGTTTGCGGCGTTCCCGCTGAGCTGCGGCGTGGCGAACATTGCTCCGTTTGCGGACAGGATGGCGCATTTGCCCGCATATATACTGGATGGCGAGGGCGGCTACGGCTTTGCCGAAGCGGCGGATATAATATGCAAAAGCACACAATGCGGTTGATTTTATCAATGCTGATAGATTAAAATATATGTAAGCAAAACGGAGGTACACGCTTAGTTTATGGATTTCAAACCGATAGATATATCGATGAAGCAAATGGTTGAGCATTACACGGCAAAATGGAAGCTGGAATGCTCGGAATACACCTTTTCAAATCTGCTCATGTGGGGCTGCGGCGGGAACATAATGCTTGCGGAGGATGAGCAGGCGCTCTATATACTGCTGCATTGGGGCAATGAACGCTTCATGTTCGCCCCGCTTACGGTTGAGCCCGAGTCTGAGTATTATCAAACCGCGCTCGATAAGGCGGCGGAATACATGCGCTCCAACTGCATACCGCCCGTATTCAAGGGCATATCCGGCCCCATAAAGGCCGCGTTTGAGCGCTGCACGGGCTACGAGCTGACGGAGGACCGCAACAACAGCGACTATGTTTACACAATGGAAAGCCTAAGGGACTTGGCCGGCAAAAAGCTGCATGCCAAGCGCAACCATATACACCAGTTCATGGCGCAGTACGGCGAACGGTACGAATACGTTAAAATAACCGGCGATATGATGGGCGAATGCGTGGACGTATACAACGAATGGCTCAGCGAAAAATCTCCCGACGAAACGGACAACATGGAGCTGTGCGCAATCAAAACGCTGCTTATGCACATGGGGACGCTTGGCATACGCGGCGGCGGCATAAGGATAGACGGCAAGCTTGCGGCGTTTACGCTGGGGCAGAAGATGGACGATAACATGGCCGTTGTGCACATTGAAAAGGCCGATAACGAGATAATGGGCCTTTACACGGTCATAAACAATCAATTTGTGCAGCATGAATTGACGGACGTTAAGTTCATAAACCGCGAGGAGGACATGGGCATGGAAGGGCTTAGGAAGGCCAAGCTGTCCTATTATCCGGCATATATGATAGATAAGTTCGACGGGAGACCCATTTGATGGAACTGACTATAAGGCACATTGGTGCGGATGAATACGGCGAAGCAAGGCGCGTGTGGGACATATGCTTTCCGGAGGACGCCACGGGATACAGTGATTATTATTTTGCCCGCCGCACAAGGCCGGAATATGTGCTGGCGGCGTTTTACGAAGGCAAAATGATAGCCGCGCTGCACGCAATACCTTACCCCATAATGCTGGGCGGGGGAACGAAAAACTGCGTAATGATAGCGGGCGTTGCAACGCTGCCCGAATACAGGCACCATATGGCAGCGGCGCGGCTTATAACGGCCTGCCATGCGGAGCAGGTACCGCGGCGGCGATATTAAAGCCGGACGTGAATTTCTATGCGCAGTTTGGGTATATGCCCTTTGCGTGGCATGATGAATACCGCCTGCCGTGGATAGATGCGGGCATACCAAGCCCCATACACGAGGCGGACGCGCGGGAGATGCTGAGCATATATTCTTCCTTCAGCGCGGATTATATCGGCATGATGGCGCGGACTGAGCAGGACATGGAGAATTACATTGAGGAAGCGCGCATCTCGGGCGGCTTTGCATATTCGGACGGCAAGGCGTATGCATTGCTCAATGAAACCGACGGCGGCGCGGATGTATACGAGCTTGTCGGCACGGACACGGCCGGGCTTTTAAGCTCCCTTGCGGAGGAATTCGGCGCGCTTACGTTCAGGCTGCCGCGGGACACAATACCAAGCCTTCCCGCCATGCGCACGGGCGAAATCATGTTTTCCATGATATGCCCGCTAAATGAAGATATATTGCTTAAAAACACGGGCGCGCAAAGCGCGGAGGAGCTTGCGGGCGGCGGATACGGGCGCGTATGCACGCTTGAATTCTGCTGAAGCGTTTGTGACTTTTTGGGGGAGTATGCAACGTTCTTCTTGACGCAGAGGGACTTTGTATTATATAGTAAAAGGGCGGCGGAACGCCCGCCGTTAGTTTATGGCAGCCAATGCGGCTGAATATGTTGAAAAAAGGAAGGTTTACAATTATGCCTCAAGGCGGAAGCGATTTTTTGTCCTCTCTCGGTTCGTTCTTCTCCGGAAGCGGTATGCTCATCATAATGATGATAGTGCTGCTGCTGGTTATGATCATACCCCAGCGCAAGCGCGATAAGAAAATAAAGGATATGCTGGCATCCATTAAGGTTGGCGATCGTGTGCGCACCATCGGCGGCATATACGGCACCGTTACCAACATTAAGGACGACATCATCACCATCTCCGTCGGTCCGGACAAGGCCCGCCTTGTTTTCGCCCGCGGCGCCATTGCCAACGTTGAAGATGTTGCCGTGGAAAACACCATGGAAGAATCCAACAGCAAATAAGCAACGCTTAATTTAAGCAAAAAAGGGCTGCTCAGTGCAGCTCTTTTCCTTTTACCGTATCAAGATACTCGTTCAGCAATTCTTTAAGCTCATCAAGGCTGGTTATGCTATTTACCCGTCCGCGCAGCGCGGCGCTGCCGTGCATGCCGGAAAGGTACCACGATACATGCTTGCGCATTTCAACTATCGCGCGGTCCCCGCGGCTTTTTGTCAGCCGCTCGGCGTGGTCAATGGCGGCGGCAATGCGCATGGCGTATGAGGGCGCGTCATAGTGAATATTGGCGAGCGTTGCCTTTATTTCCCGGAAAATAAACGGGTTGCCTTCCGCCCCGCGGGCCACCATGACCCCGTCGCAGCCGGTTTGCTTTATCATGTCCAGTGCATTCTGGCCTGTGAATATATCTCCGTTGCCTATTACGGGAATTTTTACGGCGGCCTTTATTTTTGCAATTATGTCCCGGTCCGCCGTGCCGCTGTACATTTGCTCCCGCGTGCGGCCGTGTATTGTTATCATGGCTGCGCCGCTTTCTTCAGCCATGCGGGCGAAGCTGAGCGCGTTCACATGCTCCTCGTCCCAACCCTTGCGGAACTTTACCGTAACCGGCAATGCGCTTGCCTTTACCGCTGCTTCTATTATGCGGGCGGCGAGCGGCTCGTTCTTCATAAGGGCGCTGCCTTCCCCGTTTGAAACTATTTTGTGCGCAGGGCAGCCCATGTTTATGTCGATAAGCTTCAGCCCGCTCTGCGTTTCGCTCAGCATTTTTGCCGCGCGGGCTACCATTTCCGGCTCCGCGCCGAAAAGCTGCACCCCGTAGCCGCCGCTTAGCTCCGGCGGGGAAGCGTCAAGCAGCGTGGCTGTGTTCTTGTTATTATAATGCAGTCCCTTCGCGCTTACCATTTCCGTATACGAAAAATCCGCGCCCATCTCCCGGCATATGCCGCGGAAGGCCACGTCCGTAACTCCTGCCATGGGCGCAAGCAGCACGGGCGTATCCGTGCCGAAAAGCTTTTGCATGGCTTGGCTCATATTATTCCGCTTTGTCCTTCAAAAGGCTCATGTCAGGCGTGGGCTTGACTTCGGTTTCGGGGTCGCGCTGAAGAAGGGTTATGCTGTTTATGTACCAGCGGGATCCTTCGCGCTTGAACACCACCTGGTATCGCCCGGCTTCCCATTCCGGCAGCTCGGCAGGGGCTGCGCCCTCGGTATCATCGCTGGCGGCATTTATTGCGGCAAGGCGCGCATCAACGGTCATGTTCGCCCGCTTGCTCCACGGCAGCACGGATACGGCCTTAACGTCAATGCGGTAGTCATAGCTGGCCACGGTGAAGCCCGCGTATTTGCCGCTGTCAAGCTCGTGGTCGTTATTCAAATATTCTTCGCTGAAATACGGCGTAAGGTCGATGTCAACGCCGGTCTGGCCGTATTTCAATATGGCCTCGGCGCGCTTTTCCATGCCCTCCGTAACGAGTATATACAGGTTGCTTATGTGCAGCCCCTCTATAAATACGCCTAAGCACAGCGCAACTATCGCCGCCGTGATTATAAGCGTCCGCAAAACATACCATATGGAGCGTTTGGCTATGCCATAGCTGTTGCGGGCCATAAAGCGCCCTCCTTTTCAACTGATATACATAATAAATAATACCATAGTATAGGCCGCTATGCAAATGAACGCGCTGTGAATGTTTGTGTTGCCTTCTGCCGCAGTTCTGTTATAATATAAAATAGGTTTATAGGGGCATTACAAAACACGGGGAGAGAGACTATGGACGTATATTCTATTATTTCGCTTTTCGGCGGGCTTGCGCTGTTCCTCTACGGCATGCATACAATGAGCGCGGGGCTTGAAAAGCTTTCCGGCAGCAAGCTGCAATCAACATTGCAGAAAATGACCGCGCACACGTCCACAAGCCTTATTTTCGGCGCGGCGATAACAATAGCCATTCAATCGTCCTCGGCCCTTACGGTAATGCTTGTGGGCCTTGTGAACAGCGGCATAATGCAGCTTGAGCAGACGGTTAGCGTTATACTCGGCGGCAATATAGGCACTACCCTTACCGCATGGATACTTTCCCTTTCCGGCATCAGCGGAGACAGCATTTTTATAAACCTCCTTAAACCGGAAAACTTTTCCCCGATAGTGGCGCTTATAGGCGTAATAATGATAATGGCGTGCAATACGCAGAAAAAGAAGGACATAGGCGGCGTGTTCGTGGGCTTTGCCATATTGATGTACGGCATGACGCTTATGAGCGGCTCTGTTGCCCCGCTTGCGGATATGCCGGAGTTCACGGGGATACTGACCGCGTTCAATAATCCGTTCTTAGGCGTGCTTGTGGGCCTTGTTTTCACCGGAATAATACAGAGCAGCGCGGCAAGCGTTGGCATTTTGCAGGCGCTTTCCCTTACGGGCTGCATAACATACGGCATGGCAATACCGCTCGTGATGGGGCTTAACATTGGCACCTGCGCCACGGCCCTGCTTTCAAGCATAGGCACTACCAAGAACGCGCGCCGGGTCGCCATAGTGCACATTACCGGCAAAATAATAGGCACTGTATTCTGCATGATAGTGTTCTATGGGCTTAATGCAATAATAGGCTTCGGCTTTATCAATTCGCCGCTTTCCGCGCCGGAGGTTGCCCTTTGCCACACGGTTTTCAACATAATAACCACCATAATACTGCTGCCCGCGCGCAAGGTGCTCATAAAGATATCCCGCATAGTGGTTCGCGGCAATGACGCGGAGCAGAGCGAAGTATTCCTGGACGAAAGGCTGCTGCTGTCCCCCGGCCTTGCGGTGCACGAAAGCTATAACATGGCCGTGAAGATGAGCGACATTGCGCGTTCCTGCGTGCTGACGGCGATGGGACTTATGCTAAGCTACGATAACGATAAGGCTGCGGACGTAAAGACGGAGGAAACGGAGCTTGATATGTACGAGGACAAGCTGGGAAGCTTCCTTGTTAAGCTTTCCGCTTCAGCGTTGAGCGATAACGACAGCGCGGACGTATCAAAGCTTTTGCATAACATTGGCGATTTTGAGCGCATAGGCGACCACGCATTGAACATTCGCCAAAGCGCGAAGGAGATGCACGAAAAGGGACTTACATTCTCCGAACATGCTACGGAGGAAGTGAACCTGCTTTTCAGCGCGCTCAACGAAATACTAACCCTTGCCATGGATTCGTTTAAGGACGACGATTTGGACAAGGCCGCGCGGGTGGAGCCGCTGGAGCAGGTTATAGACGTGCTGATAGCGCAGATAAAGCGCAAGCATATAGAGCGCCTGCAGGCGGGCCGCTGCACGATAGAGCTTGGATTTATACTGAACGATCTTTTGAATAACTGCGAGCGCATAAGCGACCACTGCTCAAACATTGCCGTATGCGTAACGGAAATAGACCGAGGCGAGTTCGATACGCACGAATATCTTAATACCGTTAAGAGCGGCAACGACGCCCGCTATAGGGCAGACTTTGCCGAATACGCCAAAAAGTACGAGTTGAAATACGCCCACCCGTCGGTGCATAAGTAAAGAGTTGAAATAAGCCGACTGAGGGGTTGACGTAAACACGCATAGCCACGGGCGGGCCGCCGATGACGGCCCCTACAACGCCTAAGCGCAATTTCCCTGCATGCGTAAGCATGCTTTATCCTTCCAATTCCTTTATGAACAGCACATAGCTTTGCGGGTCAACGTATTTTTCGTCCTTGAGCAGTTCGAAGTGGACGTGGCTTTTGTCGCCGCATTCGCTTACGGCGGTGTCGCCAACGTAGCCCACTATGTCGCCCGCGTTTATTCGCGCGCCGACTTTCACGGGCGGCTCGGCTTTAAGATTGCCGTATACGGCTATCATGTCGTTTGCCCCCTTTACCTCTACCATAACGCCGAGCGAATCGTCCGTGAATATCTCCGTAACGGTTCCGGCGAAAACGGCATAAACCTCGCTGCCCTTTGGCGCGGCAACGTCAACGCCCGTGTGCGTTGTCCATTGGTCAAGCGTGCGGGAATAGATAAGCTCGTTTACCGCAAAGCCCCATATCACCTCTCCGCGCACGGGCGGGCTGAGTTTTTGCACCGCGGTGGGCTTGGGCGTGGGTGGCGCGGGGGTAAAGTCCGGCATGGGCGTAGGCGTGGCCGTGGGAGAAGGGGTAGGCGTGGCGATGGGAAGCTGAGCATCGGTCAGCCTGTCGCCAATATCCGTATTCACCTCGCTCGCGGGGTCGTCAGTCTGCGCGGGGTCGGCCCCGTTCGGCTGCTTTACCGTAAGCACGGCCGAAAGCGCCGCCGCGCTTATCAGCGCCAGTGCAACAACGTATATGCCCCTTTTTTTCAGGAAACCGGCAGTAGCGGTAGTTATGCCCTTAAGGGCCGCTTTTATGGTCTTTTTCATAAAATTAGATCACCTCGTCGCATAGTATTGCCCAAATTTCATATTTTCAATCTTTTTTCACATTAGTTTGAATTGCCGTGCCGTGACGGGGCGCATTGTGTGGTATAATAACATTGCGGAGGATTCCGCACTAAGCAACCGAAAGGATAAATATATATGGCAAGAGTCAGCAGCGTTGGCGGTCAGGCCGTTATGGAAGGCGTTATGATGAAATCCCCCACGGGCGTGGCGCTGGCGGTAAGGCGCGCGGACGGCACAATAGCCACGCGCTACGATAACTGGACCACCAAGGCGCAGAAGGGCACATTCTGGGGCCTGCCCATAATAAGGGGCGTTGTAACGTTCATAGAATCGCTAATAACGGGCATGAACACATTGACCAAAAGCGCAAAGCTTGCGGGGGAAGATATAGAAGAAGAACCGACCAAGTTTGAAAAATGGCTCAGCGAAAAGCTGGGCAAGTCGGTTGAAAGCATTGTTATAGGAATCGCGGTTATATTGGCCGTGGCGCTCAGCGTGGGGCTGTTTTTCATGCTGCCGCTGGGCATAAGCTCGCTCATATTCGGCAAGGCGGCAAGCGTTGCGGGCGTGTGGAAAAGCCTTACGGAGGGGCTTGTAAGGCTGATAATATTCATTGGATATATCGCATTCTGCTCAAGCATAAAGGACGTTAAGCGCACGTTTATGTACCACGGGGCGGAGCATAAAACAATAGCCTGTTACGAGGCGGAGGAGGAGCTTACGCCCGAAAACGCCGCCAAGCATTCGCGGCTGCATCCGCGCTGCGGCACAAACTATCTGTTCCTTGTTATGGCGGTGAGCATACTGTTCTTCGCGGCGATAGGCTGGAACGCAAACTTTGCCGTCCGCCTTGCAATGCGCATAGCATTTTTGCCCGTTGTGGCGGGGCTTTCATATGAGGTGCTGCGCTTTGCCGCGCGGCATGATAACTGGCTCACCCGCATAATCCGTGCGCCGGGCATGGCGCTGCAGCACCTTACCACAAAGGAACCCACCAAGGATATGCTGGAGGTTGCAATAACTGCCTTCAACCTGGCAATGGATCCGAATTATAAGGTTGAAAACGGGGCGGAGGAGCCTGCTCAGTCCGCCGAATGAGGATATAAAAGCGAATACAGCGTAGGCTCAAGCGAAAATTCATTCATAAGGGCCTTTGCTTCATCAAGCGCAATGCGTCCGGCGTTATCCAATGCCGGGCGTTTTTTTATTGCCCGTATCAGCAGATTCTTAGGCGTGTGGCTCAGGTCAACAAATTCCAAAACCTGCGTTTTGTAGCCGCGGCTTTCAAGCAGGTTTGCGCGTATCGCGTCCGTCATCAGCGCGGCAAAGCGCTCCTTTATTATGCCGTATCGGGTAATTAGCCTCAGCCTGTCCGATGCTATCTGCCCGTTCAGCTCATGCTGGCAGCAGGGCACGGAAAGTATCATTCGTGCGCCGCGGCATACGGCGTTGTGCAGCGCATAATCTGTCGCCGTGTCGCACGCATGCAGCGTAACAACCATGTCCGCAGGGGCGTTTGCGTCGTATTCTGCAATGTCCCCGCGCTCAAACTTCAGCGAATCGTAGCCGTATCGCTTGGCGGCGGCGGAGCATTTTGCAATAACGTCAGCTTTAAGGTCAAGCCCCGTCATGTTCACCCGTATGCCCATTATGTTCACCAAATAATGATACAGCACAAACGTAAGATATGATTTGCCGCAGCCGAAGTCTATTATCCTCAGCGGCTCCGCGTTTTTGCGTTCAAGGTAGCCGTCCTCGTTTATTGCGTCGTGCACTATTTCAAGGAAACGGTTTATCTGCACGAATTTGTCCCGCATGGGGGCGGCAATGCGCCCGTCCTTGGTAAATATGCCCATGTCTATAAGCGCGGGTATTGGCTCATCCTCGCTCAAAATATATTGCTTCTTTCGGTTATGCGCCTGCTCGGGCGGCTTCGGCGCGGTGGAGGAAAGGGGCTTGAGCATATATGTCGCCTCGTCATAGCCCTTGTTCAGCATTATAATATGCTCCCCGTCGGCGGCAAAGGCGTTGGCCTGCCTGTATGTACGGCTTGAAAGCTCCGCGGCAAGCGCGCGTTCAAGCTCATCCGCTGCAATATTTTGATGAAACGCCTGCTTTTCGCCGTATCGGCTTATGTGGTATGCGCCGCCCTTAAGCTCGAACGTGCAGCGGCGGTATTGGGCGGACTTCGGCGCCTTTGAAAGTATTATCCTTGTTGGCAGGGCGGCGGAGGCAAGCTTCGCGGCCTGAGCTATGCTCAGCTTCATATTATAAAGCGTCCTTTCGTTTATGCATGGCAATATAATACGCTAAGGCATGCCGCCGTGTCAAACGGGGCGCGAAAAAGATACATTATTGTGAAATAACGGCGCAGCTATTGCATAATGCACCAAACGATGGCATTATAAAGAAAAAAGAACACGGAGGATGAATATGGATACGACTATGCACGGCTTCAGGCTCATTTCTTCAAGCCCGCTTAAGGAAATAAAGGGCACGGCCGATATTTATAAGCACGATAAAAGCGGCCTTACAATGGTGCATCTAAACTGCGAGGATACGAACAAGACATTCTCAATGAGCTTCTGCACCCCGCCCGAAAACAGCACAGGCGTGCCGCACATATTGGAACACAGCGTGCTGGCCGGCAGCGATAAATACCCCGTCAGGGAGCCGTTTGTGGAGCTGATGAAGGGTTCGCTCAACACTTTCCTCAATGCCTTAACCGCAAGCGACTGGACGGTGTATCCCGTAGCGAGCCAAAACATGCAGGATTATCTTAATCTTGTTGATGTTTATATGGATGCGGTGCTTAATCCCCTTATCCATTCCGTGCCGGAAATATTCCGGCAGGAAGGCTGGCATTATGAAATAAACGACGGCAAGCTGAGCGTAAACGGCGTTGTTTACAACGAGATGAAGGGCGCACTCTCCGCTCCCGACAGGGTGATAGCGGAGGAGATAAACGCCGCGCTGTTCGATAATACCTACGGCGTGAACTCGGGCGGCGACCCTGCCGTTATACCGGAGCTTTCCTATGAAGCGTTCTGCAACTTCCATAAAAAGCTTTATCATCCGTCAAACGCGCTCATGTGCTTATACGGCGATATGGATTTGGACAGGGTGCTTGCCCTTGCGGACAGCTATCTTGGTAAATACACGCCCTCCGCGCGCGAGCACGTTGGCGACGCCACAAAGCTGACCGCGCCTAAGTCGGTAACCAAGGCATATCCCATAAACGCGGGCGACGACCCCGAGGGCAAGGCGTTCTATATGCGCGGCTGGGTAATGGATCACCGCTGCATGAGAGAGATAAGCGCAATGGAAATAATTGCCGATGCGCTTTTCAATGCCGAGGCCGCCCCCGTTAAGCGCGCGCTTATGCAAAGCGGGCTTTGCGGCAACGCGGAAGCGTACAGCAGCACTGAAATAAAGTATCCCACTTATTACCTTACACTCAGCGACGTTAAGGCCGACGGTTTTGATAAACTGAGCGGGATTATCGATTCCGCAATAAAGGATATAGCCGAAAAAGGCCTTGATAAAAAGCTGCTTGAGGCGTGCCTTAACCGCTATGAATTCGGCCGCCGCGAGGAGCCCGCATATTATCCCAAGGGAATAGAGCTATGCATAAACGCCGCATCGGGCTATATTCATGACGGCGACCCGCTTTCCATGATACGCTACGAGGATACGCTTGCCTTCCTGCGCGAAAAGCTGAACAGCGATTATTATGAGCAGCTTATAAAGAAATACTTTGCCCAAAACACATGGCAGGCGGAGGTCAGGCTCGTTCCCGAACCCGGCCTTGGCGAAAAGCGGGAAGCGGAGAATGCCGAAAGGATGGCCGCGCTTTACGCCGCAATGACGGAGGATGAAAGGGCGAAAATAATCGCCAATCAGGAAAGGCTGAAAAAGCGCCAGTCCACGCCGGATAGCGAGGAAGCGCTTAAAACCATTCCGCAGCTTAAGCTGAGCGAAGCGGGAGACGGCCCCAAGCCCATTGAGGCAGAGCAGAGGGACATACTGAGCGTTCCCACATACGCAAACGATATGTTCACCGGCGGCATATCCTATCTTACGCTGATGTTCGATGCATCCTGCCTGAATGCGGAGGAAATTCCCTATGCCGGCCTTGTGTGCCGCCTTATGGGCAAGCTGAGCGCGGGCGGATACGGCTTTGAGCAGCTTTCCACGGAGCTTATGCTCAATACGGGCGCGGTGGAAACAAGCCTTTCCGCATACCAAAAGGCGGGAGAGGAGCAGGCGCAGCCGTATATACTTATGAACATAAAGGCGCTTACCGCAAAGCTTGGCGACGCCATGCCCGCAATATGCGCAATGCTGAAGGATACGCATTACAGCGAGCGCGCAAGGCTCAACGAGGTCATAAGCATGATTGCCGCGAACAACCGTTCCATGCTTGCAAACGAGGGGCATATGATCGCCATGACAAGGCTCGGCTCTTATTTCAGCGCGGCAATGATGTACAGCGAGCAGACGATAGGCCTGAGCTTCTTTGAATTTATAAAGAAGCTTGCCGCCGCCAACGAAGCGGAGATGGATAAGCACATTGAAATGCTTGAAACCGTGGCTAAGAAGCTGTTCACCCGCGCGAATATGAGCGTTATGCTCTCCGGCGATGAGGAGCAGTATTCCGCTGCAAAGCAGGCGCTGCCCGCCGTTATAGACGCGCTTGAAGCGGGCGAAAAGCAGGATAACCGCCCCTCGTTCGTGAAGAATGCCAAAAATGAAGGCGTAATGACCCCGGGAGACGTGCAGTACTGCGCCGAAGGCTACAACATGGCGGAGCTTGGCTTCGGCTACGATGGCGCAACCGCCGTTACGAAAACCGTGCTTGCAACGGATTACCTTTGGAACCGCATACGCGTGCTTGGCGGCGCATACGGCGCAATACTAACAATAAGACCGAACGGAACCTTCCTGCTTAGCAGCTACCGCGACCCCAACCTTGAAAACACATACAAGGTATATGACGGCATGGCCGAATACCTTGAAAAGTTCGACCCCAGCCGCAGGGAAATGGACAAATACATTCTCGGCACCCTGCAGGAGCTTGACGCGCCCAAGGTGGGTCAACTTGCGCACAGCACGGCGCTTGGCAATTACATGACGGGCTTCACAAAGGATATGCAGCAGAAGCTCCGTGCCGAGGCCATAGCCGCCGACGCAAAGGATATCTGCGCCAAGGCCGCCCTTGCCAACGCAATATGCGAAAAGCATTATATATGCGCCGTTGGCAACAGCGAAAAGATAAAGGCTGCCAAGGAGCTGTTTAAGGACATTATAGACGGCTAAAATAAAAAAACGGCATAACCGCCACAGAAAAAAAGCCTCCGCATAGGCAAAGCCCGTGCGGAGGTTTTGTTATATGCTGTGTTTTGTTATACGCTGTATTTTTCCATATCCACCCTGCCGTCGGGCAGAAAGCCCACGCCCTCGGCTTCAAGCAGGGCGCGGCGCAGCTGAGCGTATTCCCCGCCGGCAACGGCGCCGTCCGCCTTTACCACGCGCTGCCAGGGGATATCGTTCGGGCTTTGGCGCATGGCCCAGCCCACCTGCCGCGCGGCGCGGGGACAGCCGAGTATTTTTGCAATTTCGCCGTATGATATAACGCGGCCCTTCGGCACGCGGCGCACAACGGCATATACCCTTTCAAAAAAGCCTGCTTCCATAATATAAATTTGGGGCGGAGATGTCGCGTTCCGCCCCAAGCATGAGGTTTAGTTTATATTGCGCGGGTGTAGCGCTTGAGCCATTCGCGCTCGTCCGCATCCATGAGCGGGGAGAGCGTATCGTATACAAAGCGATGGTAATCGTTAAGCATACGCTTTTCGTCCGAATTGAGAAGCGCGGGGTCTATCGCGTCCAAATCTATGGGCGCGCAGGTCAGCGTTTCAAAATACATGAACTGGCCGTATTCGTTCTTTTCACCCTTGCGGCAAACTATCATGTTTTCTATGCGTATGCCGTGGCTGCCTTCAATATAAATGCCCGGCTCGTCGCTGGTTATCATGCCCTCTTCATATACGCAGGAATCCACCCGCTCCGGCACCACCTTCCAGCGGAAGCCGTTGGGGCCTTCGTGCACGTTAAGAAGATAGCCCACGCCGTGGCCTGTGCCGTGCTTGTAATCAAGCCCTTCGTCCCATAACGGGCCGCGCGCAAGTATATCAAGGTTCAGCCCGCGGCAGCCATAGAGGAATTTGGCGTTCGCCAAGCGCAGCATGCTGCGCAGCACCAGCGCAAAATGCTTCTTTTCATCCTCCGTCAGGGGGCCTACGGCTATGGTGCGGGTTATATCGGTGGTACCTTCGTAATACTGCCCGCCGCTGTCCACAAGCAGGAAGCCGTGCGGTTCAACGGTAAGGTCGCTTTCCTTAGTTGGGGCGTAATGCGGCAGGGCGGCATGCTCGCCATAGGCCGATATTGTGCCGAAGCTGAGGCCAAGGTTGCCGGGCGTTGCAAAACGCAGGGAGTCTATCTTTTCCGCGGCGGAAAGCTCGGTCATCTTCTCCTTGCCAATGGTGTCCTTTACCCAGCGCATGAAGCGCGTTACGGCAAGGCCGTCCTTTATATGCGCCTTGCGCATGTTCTCTATCTCAACGGGGTTCTTTATGGCCTTCTTGAGCTGTTCCGGGTTCACCTCGTCCACTATTATGGCCTTTTCGGAGAACTTTTCATAAAGCGCATAGTTCACCGCGGCAGAGCTGAGCAGAATGGCGTCGCCCTCGTCATAGCGGGCGGCGAAGGAGTAAATATCGTTATACGGCAGCAGCGTAACGTTGAGCTGGCGCAGATATTCCTTCACGCAGTAATGGAACTTGCTTTCGTCCGCGAAAATATAGGCCGCGTCGCGCTCAATAACGGCATAGGAGAGGAACACGGGATTGCATTCAACGTCCCCGCCGCGCAGATTGAACAGCCATGCGATATCGTCAAGCGTGCTTAAAACGTGCGCATCGGCATCCTTTTCATCAAGCACACGGCGTATGTCCGCAAGCTTATCCGCCGCGCTCACGCCAACGCTGTCCAGCCCCAGCACATATACCGGCGCGGAGGGCAGGGCGGGGCGATCCTTCCAAATTTCGCCGACAAGATCCATGTCCTCCTCAATGGTCATGTTCTTTGCGGCAAGCGTCTTTTCCATGCGCATTGCCGTTGCGGCGGATACCGTGCGCCCGTCCATACCTATAACGGTGCCTTCGGGCAGGGAGGCAAGGTATTCCATGGTGGTAGGCACGCCCTCCTCACCCATCTTCATAAGCTTTACGGGGGTACCCTTTATCTGCTCCTCAGCCTGAATGAAGTAGCGCCCGTCTACCCACAGCGCGGCTTCCGTCATGGTTACGATAAGCGTGCCTGCTGAGCCTGTGAAGCCGGTAAGATACTGGCGGGATTTGAAATACGGATTCACATATTCGGAAAGGTGGAAATCCGCCGTGGGAACATAATACGCGCCCACGCCCTTCCGCTGCATAAGCGCACGAAGGCTATTCAGTCTTTCGGCAATCATCTGCGCGGCAGCTCCTTCCTTTTAAGGCAGGCGCAGAGCAGCTTCACAGCGTTGTCCACGTCCTTCATGTCCACGGTTTCAACGGGGGTGTGTATATAGCGGGTGGGGACGGATATGCAGCCGGAGAGTAT
>ERZ825896.2393-NODE-2393-length-18074-cov-10.706865_pt1 | contig 18074 bp, 19 predicted proteins | sample MGYA00519858_ERZ825896 | MGnify/ENA primary metagenome ERZ825896 (study PRJEB31778, sample SAMEA3449214) | human gut metagenome | biome: human gut; feature: human-associated habitat; material: faeces | place: United Kingdom | collected 2010/2012 ...
TACCACTGGTGTAAATTTTCTCTTTTTGACTAGTCCTATTTATATGCTAACATCAATCCATCAAACTTTGATTCACTCGCATTTCGCTTGAAACAAAAGAATATGTTTCATTACTCGAATGATTTACATTTGTACTTGCCAAGGCATACGAATTTTTTTCAGACTCAAGATTTTTTGTGACTTGTTCCATAATTGGTTTTGCTTCATCTAGCTTAGCCTGTGCCTGATCCATCTCTTCCTTTTTAGAACCTACATTTTCTTTTAATCCTTCTAGCACTGCATCTTTTGTTTGTTCACTTTCAACCAATGGACTCGAAGTGTTTTCCATCGCATGAATTGCGCTTGTTACAGGACTTACACTCATGGCTCCTGCTGCCATCGCTGTTAATAATTTTTTTGTATTCTTACTCATTTTGTGTACCTACCAGTTACCTTTTGTAACTTTCTTTCCTTTACAACTAAGGAATACAAAATAAGTGACTTTTCGAGTTTAAAAAATCGCCATTAAAAAAGAATTAAGCAAAATTGCTCAATTCTCTATTTGATAAACACAAAAATTGAATCTGAAAGCGAATCATAGATATTTTCTAATGTCTTTGATTCTGCTTCTGTAAGTTTTTCTGGTGTCATACCTACCGGTGTAAACATGCCAAATCCTAATGTTATACTATATTCATAAGATGGATATGCATTATCGACAAAATAAACAGATACGCTTGTAAATAAACCAGTATCGTTATCATAATATTTTTTTACTACCAAATACTTGTCTTCACTTCCAAAAAATTCTCCGCCATTATAGAACACATTATTCTTTGCTTCTCTCATTGTATCCCCTGTATATGAGGATCCACCCTTTTTCGATTCTGTCACTAATAAAGTAAATTTATCATTCTCTTTCGCTGTATATTGTTCAATATTATATGAATAAACCTCATCATCTTCACTTGACGCCACTGTTTGATTAAATACTTCACTATCCTTAGTAAACAAACCATTCAATGCAATTTTATATCCACCTATCTTTTCTAAGTTGATTGAATCTTTGGATGTACTTGTCTTTTTAGAACTTGTCTTCTTTTTTGTAGTTTTCTTCTTTGAAGATTTCTTTGTTTCTTTATCTGTCTTCTTTTCGTTTACAGAAACCACTTTACGTTTTACACCCTTCCACAATTCACAATCTTTATCATAAGCTTCTTTAAACAATTCAAATAGTTCTTCATCACTTTTTCCATCAAAGAATTCACTCGACGCAAATTGTTCATAACTCATATTACTTGATTTTGCCTTTGGCATCTTTCCTTCATCAGAAGCAATATACTCCATTCTAAATCCATCTACTTCTTCTGTATCCGGATTATAAGCTGCTTCATCATCGTCATAATACATGTCATCAAAATCCGCAAATGAGTACGCATATACATTCATAATCCCTGAATTCACGCTATATACTTGCGAATCTGCATTTTTTAGTTTGATATTATCATAATATACATATGTGCCTAATTTCTTATATTCTGTAACTGCATGCCCATCATAATCATAGTAGCTCAATGAATCTTCAAATGCTTCATCCGCTGCCTTTTGGAAATCTTCGATATAACCTTCTTTAAAATCAGAACCTAATCTATATACTTTCTTTAATCCCTTAACTTTAAATTCCTTAGTGTCATTTGTTACTTTTATTTTTAGCTACTTTGCCAAATTCTCATCATAAGTAGCTTTAACCGCAACTTTATCTCCATTTTCATAATCATGACGCTCATCAACCACTTCATAGCCAATATTACTCCAGAATGCATATTGATTCATGTCATTACGATCATAATCTAAATCTTGTGTCAATGCATGTCTTGATTCACTTGAATCAATGTCTGCATAACCATAGCCATCATACCCCTCAAATCCTACAGTTAAGCCTTTCGTTAAATCCACTTCTTGGGAACTACCACAACCCGTTAATAGTCCAAGCATCATAGCTCCACTTAAAGCGCTACTCAATAATTTTGTTTTTCTTTTCATGTTCCTATTCTCCTATTTCCATATTATTTCAAAGATTTGTAGTCAATCGTTTTTTGACTGTCTTTAAAATCATTATAAAAACTTTCAAATTCACTTTCCGAAATCTCTTCTTTTTCATTCGTAGACGAAGTCCATTTTAAAAATTCTAAATTATTACCTCCAGATGTTCCATCTTGATAATACTCATCAATCACAACATTACAGTCTTTGTCAAAATGTCCAACATAATACTGATCCAATGCGTTATAAGACGTTAATCCTATCTTATTATCACTTAACAAGAATATTTCAAAAAATCTGGTTTCACTATTTAATTCATCTCTTAAACCAACTTCTGTAAATAAATCCGCATTTAACACTCGACATTTAACAGGCTTACCATCCTTTTGTGTAAAAATCGAATGTATGCCTCCATACGAACCTGGCCCTAAAATCAATTCAAAAATACCATCCCCATTTAAATCCCGATAGGTATATCCATAATCTCCACCAGTTGAATATATATCCATCAAATCATGGTCAAACTCACCATTTTCTATACTATTGGATTCGCCATTTAAATATGCCTTTCGACTCGCAAGAATTTCATCATAAACAGAAGTATCATCTACTACTTTATTTGTATCTTCATCTTCAGAATCTTTTTCAACTGTCTTTTCTTCATTTGAACCAGTCATTGAACCAATAGCTTTATATCCACCAAATACCGCTCCAGTACCTACCACGGCTGCCACTGCAACTTTTGCGATAATCTTTCCTGCACCTACTTTAGTAGCTGTTGCAGCTTTTGTTGTTGCAGTCGTACTTGGTTTTGCCTTAATGGGTTCAATTGTAGAAGCATGGACTACAAATGTTGGTACACTTGTCTTTTCCATTTCTTCTTTTAACATCCATACCAAGAATGGGATTGGTGCCACTGCATAGAATGACTTATTCTGTTTTCTTAACTCTTCAATCTTATTCTTAATCTTTTGTTTTCCAATACTAATACTACTCTTTACAGTTCCTTCTGGTACTTGTAATGCCGCTGCTGCTTCTTTTACCTTTAATCCATCTAAATGAACTAAGATGATTGACATTCTTTGTATGTCAGGTAATTCAGCCAATACACCTTGTAAACCTTCTTTTAATTCTTGATAATTAAAGTTGGCATCAGGTTTGAATTCCATTCTTTCATCTTCAATATTACTTTCGAAATCCAATTCCTCATCGTTTAAATCACCCGTATATACTTCATCATACTTATGATTCTTTCTTAAATAATCTCTACATTTATTTGTCAAAGAAACCATGATCCAACCTTCAAATTTTGAATCATCCTTCAATTGATACATCTTTTCAAAACAATTACGATATACATCTTGTACAATATTTTTTGCCTCATCCTCATCATGCACAAAATCACAAGCCGTAAAATACATTTTCTTACTTGTAAGATCTATCAATTCGGCATAAGCCTGCTCATCTTTGTTTCTTGCCCGTTCTACTAATCTTGTATCCATTTATTCACCCTTTAAACCTTGTAACACATCCATTTTGATTTCTTCTAAGCGTTTTTGGTTAGCTTCACAAAAATCATTACATAAATCTTTTAGAATATCTTCTAGCGTATAAACCATGTATGTAAGCCCTTTCCAGCATGAATTGTATCATATTTGTAGTTATATTTTAATGTATAATTGGTTATCTTTTAACTTAAAAATCGCCATTATTAAATAATGACAAATTAATTTTAGACAAAAAAAGTGCATTTGCACTTTTTAAATTAACATAGCTTTCTTCCTTGTGCATCTGGTAATTTGTTGATTAAGATACGTACAAAATCAACCAAATCAAATATGGCTTCTACAAATAATATAAACCAACCTAAGATTGGAATTAAAATCCCTAAAATGCACGCAACTAACATAATAGCTCCTGAAGCATTTCTTCCTAAATAGAATCTATGAATTCCAAACATTCCTAAGAAGAAAGATAAAGTTGCCGCAAGCCATTTTTTCTTTTCTGATAGAGTAATTTCATTCATTTTATTCACCATTGAGTTACCTTTGTAACTCCCTTTCCTTTGACAATTAAAGGATACAATACATTCAAAAATCTTAGTTTTAAAAATCGCCATTATAAAAAAGACAACCCATATTTAGGTCGTCTTGTTCATTAACGCACATAAGCCGTTAGATTGGCTTCTAAATTTGCTACCATGTTTTCAAATTCTTTTAAAGCTTTCTCATATTTAGTATGAGCTTCTTCATTATCATCAAACATGTTGTAATTTGGATCTGAGAAATATAACGCAAGTGTATATTCATAGTCTGGATAATTCGAATCAAAATAATACACTTTAATACCTGTCAAATTACCATAATCAATATCATAAGATTTATTAACAACACAATATTTTGTTTCAGTACCAATATAGTCATAAGAATCTAAACTGTCATCCGCAAATACGCCATCCATTAGCTGCTTGTATTCTGACATTGTAGCAGTTTGAGTATTTGTTCCACTATAACTATCTTCTGTTATGTACATAGTACAAGTTCCTGAAGTAAGACCAGAACCAGTATACTGATAGGTTGACATAGTAGCTTGTACCGGTTTTCGTGCAGTTACATATAATCCTTGAATATCTGAAGTTGTTTCTGTTGAAGTTAATCCAAAATTATTTCCTAGATTTATTTTAGCATTGTTGAAACCAGCCATGATGTATGCCACTTCATCAGAAGTTGGCTTTTCGGCCTGAGTCTCACTATTAGCTTGTGCCACTTCAGGCGTACTATTAAATGGTGTTAAATCAATTTTCTTACAAGTATCCGCATTATATTTCTTTGTGAACTTATCATAAGTTTCTTTATCTGATTTTTTGAATCCTTTTGATTTTAAATCGAGTGATTTATAAGCAAAGCCATCCAGTTCTTGTATCATTTCTAATTTGGTTTTTACTTTCAATGCATCATCTTCTAAAGAGTAAAGAGTATCAATAAATTTTCCACCATAGTTATAAGTTTTAGTGATTTTTCCATCTCCAAACCAACTATATCCAACTCGATTATATAAAGCTCCATATGTATCTGAATCTTCAAAATCAAATGGATCCTTTAGTAATTTTGCCTTTCCATCTTTATTGACATATATATCAGAAATAACGTTATTCTCTAAACATCCAACTAGAAATTCATCTTGACCATCACCATCAAGGTCTAAATACGCATATCCATAGTTTTCAGTAGAATTTACTCCAGTAAAGAATGATAGTAGTGGGCTTTCATTCGTATCTACATTAGAATAGTCTCCATTACTACCATCCGAGTTATTTAGTTCCATATATTTTTTTAGAACAGATTCAAAAACCTTTGTGTTGTTTTTTCTTTTCTCTTTTTGAGAAGTATCAGCTACTTCAGAAGATTTATCTCTCTGCTTATCTTGCTCATTATTATTAGAAACGATTGCCTTGCCTGCAACAGTTCCCACAATCGCAACCGCAACAACTCCTGCAACAGCTTTACCTGCACTAGTACCTAAAAATTTTACAAATTTAGAGCCTTGCTTAACAGTTTCTTTATTTGCGATAGGCTTTACTGATTTTTCTGGAATTTTAGTGGGTTCAATTGTAGAAGCATGGACTACAAATGTTGGTACACTTGTCTTTTCCATTTCTTCTTTTAACATCCATACCAAGAATGGGATTGGTGCCACTGCATAGAATGACTTATTCTGTTTTCTTAACTCTTCAATCTTATTCTTAATCTTTTGTTTTCCAATACTAATACTACTCTTTACAGTTCCTTCTGGTACTTGTAATGCCGCTGCTGCTTCTTTTACCTTTAATCCATCTAAATGAACTAAGATGATTGACATTCTTTGTATGTCAGGTAATTCAGCCAATACACCTTGTAAACCTTCTTTTAATTCTTGATAATTAAAGTTGGCATCAGGTTTGAATTCCATTCTTTCATCTTCAATATTACTTTCGAAATCCAATTCCTCATCGTTTAAATCACCCGTATATACTTCATCATACTTATGATTCTTTCTTAAATAATCTCTACATTTATTTGTCAAAGAAACCATGATCCAACCTTCAAATTTTGAATCATCCTTCAATTGATACATCTTTTCAAAACAATTACGATATACATCTTGTACAATATTTTTTGCCTCATCCTCATCATGCACAAAATCACAAGCCGTAAAATACATTTTCTTACTTGTAAGATCTATCAATTCGGCATAAGCCTGCTCATCTTTGTTTCTTGCCCGTTCTACTAATTTAACATCCATATTTTTACGCTCCATAATATTCATCTAAACACAAGTTATTTTTATATAAATAAGTCGCAAGATCGACTCCAACATACCTTAAATGCCAGCTTTCTGGCGCAATCTTTGTTTTACTTTCTTTATCATCTGGATAACGTAAAATAAATCCATATTCATGCATATGCTCTAATAGCCAAGGATAATGTGACTTGTAACGCACAGCATCCAAATCACTTGTATCATTATCTATACGTATATCGACCGCAAGTCCAGTTTGGTGTTCACTAAAACCTGGTCTTGTCCAATAACGATCTGCATAATCTACACCATATCCATTAACCCCATTATAGTAAAGATTCGATTGATAATCATAAGATCGAAAGGCTGAACATGCATTTAAAATAAACCCTTGATTGCTAGAAGCTGCAACAAGTTGTTCAAAAGCCTGTGCTGCTTCTGAACGCATTTGCGCATTATGCTCCCCACTATTCGATACAGTAACTAAATCACTAGGCGTATAGTCACTAGGTAAACCAGAATACTTATTTACCAATATATCAATATCTCCTAAATTAGTGACAGTCACAGTATTTGAATAAGGCGCCCCACTTTGATCAACATATTTACCAGTATCCATTTGTTCATCTACCTTTTCAGTAGAAGCTTCCTTTTCTAGTGTCTGACTCTGTTCTACTTTAACTTCTTTTTCCTTCCTCTTTTTCTTATTCTTCTTTTCCTTTTTAATAACCTTTTGTTCCTGCTGCTTATCATCTTGTATATATTGATGAATCACAAATACATTCAATCCACACATACATACAATGGCAACTATACAAAAAAATAAGATGCTTCTTTTCATTTCCACTTTCCTTTCTTTCGCAAAAAAGTAACTGTCTACTTTTTAGCGCAAACAGTTACTATAATTGTAATTATGATAAGTAAATGTACTCATTATCCTTTACACAAACATAATGACCATTCGATAATTTTCCCCAGTATGAGCCATCACCATTGTCAATGATTTCAACAATCTCTAGAGTATCTCCCTTTTTGATGTGTCCAACCTGATTTGAAGATAAAGATGCCCCTTCTCTTTCTTTCATATTATAATTTGCCACATACGTTCCTGTAGCAGGCTTATTCGCATCATTAGATTCTTTTGTTTTTGTAGAAGTCTCACGCGCTTTTGCAGCCTCTTTTTTAGCTTCCTCTGCCTCTTTCTTTGCAGCCTCAACCTCTTTTTTACTCTTTTCTGCTTCTTCTTTAGCAACATCCTCTTTTTTCTTTTGTTCTTCCTTTAAAGCAGCAATTTCATCTTTATGCTTATTATTCTGAACAGCCATAATTCCACCACCAGCTGCACCTACAATCAAAAGTGCAACCACACCCGCAACAATCATTCGCTTATTAGATTTCTTAGAATTATATTCAACATGAGAAACCTCTGGTTTTTCTTCCACTTCAAAACCTAAGTCTTCACCTTTATCTTCCTCAAGATCAAAACCTAATTCATCTTCATTTGCATCTTTTGTTTCTGGTGCTTCATCTACTGGATTTTCTTCAATGTCAAAGCCAAGCTCATCATCTTCTTGAGTTGTCTCTGGCACTTCATCACTTTGTTTGTTTTCATTGTCAAAACCTAATTTCTTGTCTTCTGTATCCTTTGATGCATCTTCTTGAATTACAGAATCTGTAGATTCATCTTCAATTTTATGACCACATCCACCACAATACAAAGCTTCTTCATCATTTTCAAAGCCGCAATATTTACACTTGATCATATGTATACATCCCTTCTACTCTTTAATTAATGTACTAAATTATCTTCATTCACATCATTGTAGTACATGATATCATCTAGAATATCTTCTTCAGATTCATCTTCATCTTTTTCATAATAATCCATGTATTCATTAAATGCGTTTTTATCTGATGCTTTAAAATCACCATCTACAGTAATTGTCGTATAATAGTACAAATCAATTTTATCAATTTCACCATCATGATTATCCGTAATACTTACTTTAAATACAGGAATAACTTCACCAGTACCATAATCTTTGTCGTAAGAATAGTACGTTGCTACATTTGAAATGGAATCAACTGTAATAACTTCATCTAAAAAATAATAACCAGAATATTTCTTAGCCTTCTTTTCAACCTTAGCCTGTACTTTTTCCAAAATTTGTTTTCTAGTTTTTTCTGGAATTGATTTCCAAGTTTTATAAACCTTTGTCAAACCCTTAACTTTAAAAGTTTTTGTACTCTCTGTTACCTTTACTTTTGAACTCTTAGCCGTTTCCTCAGAATAACTGGCCGTTAAAGTAATTGTATCCCCATTAGATAAATTTTCTGACTTATCTAATGTATACGAAACCGTATTCATAAAAGTACTAATATTTTGATTTGTCTTATCATAATCCGGTTCACAACCATAGTTATAACCACCAGTCGCATAACCATTACCATCAAAGCCACTAAAATCAACTTTACAAGAAGACATCAAATCAACCGGTGTTTTCTTAACTGCATTATAAATACCTGTTCCAGCTAAACAAACAATTAATGCACCACATACACCACCAACAATCAAAGTATTCTTTTTACCCTTTTCTGTTTTCGTATATTCCTTTAAAAATTCAACAATACCATTACCAGAATTTTGAAGTTCACCTACAGACAATTCTTTACCTGTTTTTTCTAAATACATAGAATATCCAGATAAAGCTACTGTAGCTATTTCAGCAATCACCCACAAAATTAAGGATACCTTGATACTTGTTGTATTTGTTGAAAGAGAAGCAGCTGAAGTACCAAGATTCCATAAACTGCCTGTACCATTCATCAAGCCATTAACTGCAGTGATTACCTTACTTAAGTTCATCATTGTGGACAATAATGTTAATGCGATAACTTCGCTTACACCAATCGAACCTAAAACCAATAAGGAACTCTTTCTTTTATCATTCATCTTCACATATCGATAGACAAATCCTGCAATACAAGCCAAATCAATAAAGAATACAATATAGTAGAAAATAACACATGTCTTTATTGTTCCAAAAGCATTATATAATGCATCAAAGCCATCTGAACTACGACTAATACTGTTATAAGTTAATAGTAATTTGATTCCAATCAATAAAACAATGACTCCACCAACAAGACTCGCAATTAATAAATACAATCTTTTCAAGCCAACTTCATTTACTTTTGAAGTATCACTTTCATGAACCTCAACCTTTGAGTGTTCTGACACCTTGTCAGCAACCTCTTCTACAGAATCAAGTTTGACTCCGCACTTTTGACAAAAATTAAATCTGTCTTCGTACTCTTTACCACATTTACTACACTTTTTCATATAAACCCATACCCCTATATCTCTCTATCTTATTTAACTTTACCTTTACACCACAATTATTCGAATACGATTCTCATTCATCTACAACTAATTAAATCTGAAATAAGATTTACATAAGCTAATTTTATCATATAAATCACATATTTATAATTATCATTTAACACTTAGCAACACAATATTGCACCTATTTTTATAACCAAATGAAAGAAACATTCAAAATAATTAAATATTCATATTTTGAATACAATCTATTTAACTATTATTTCTAACTACGGCATCATTACATATGCAATGTAATAAATAAAATGCATAAACCATGCGACTGCTATTTTCGCAATAAACCATGCTGCTCTAAATCCAAATCCTAACACTGTTAAAATTGTGTTTTTTGTTTTTTCACTCATGTTCCTTTACCTTTTTTCAATTACCTTTCCCTCTTGCAAATATAGAATACTAAATATTTATAATATTCAGTTTTAAAAATCGCCATTATAGAATTTGATTTCCCTATTTACTTGGCAAAAGTAAGTACTTCTCACAATAAATTCATAAAAAAACGAGGCAGTCTATTGACCCCTCGAGCAAAGAAAGAAAATAGACAATTAACCAATCGTATATCTTTTAACTTTCTTCAATTTAATATCTAAAATTTTTTATATATTATCATCTTATGATTCAGGATGCGACGTATCTACAAAATATGAACATGTTTCTTCTCCAGTTGTTGCATCAGTTGCTGCTTCACTGATTGCTTTATTAAGTACATCTATAACGTCATCTTCATCACGTGCTCTATTACGTTTTGTAGAAGCATTATTAATTCTATCTTCATGCAAGATACGACGATAATAAGAAACAAAATAATCACGTTTCTTTTGTCTTTCTTCTGGCGTGCCTAATGTTCCTCCAATAATCTTAGCCATTTCAGCACTACGATCTTCAGATTTATCATACAATCCCATTATAGATTCTACCCATATTTCATCTTCTTCTTCATCAGTAACAAGTATTTTTTGTTTTTCTTGAGTTTCACTATTAAAGACAACAAATTCATGTCTTTCTTCATTCACCATTGGTTCAGCACTTTCACTTGGATTCGTTGATGAATTTTCTAACTCATTTTTCTCTTTTGCAAAAACAACTGAATGATATAAGAATCGAACCACACTTACAATTGCAGCAAGCAAAAATATCCAACCAAAGAAAAACATTGCAGACAATGCTAAAGTATCTAGTAGATCACCGGTATTTATAATTGCCTGACTACCATGATTATAAATTCCATACCCTTGAATAAGCGAGATAATTAAAGCCAATATAGCTCCTATCTTAAAATTCTTTTTAGTTTCATATCCAATCATTTTAGTCCCCTCCTATACAGCATACGAAATAATACTCAGCACTATGTAACCCGCAATAAGTGCCAATGGGATAATCGCAATCATAACTCCAACAAATAATATTGGTGCGCCTACTGTGGTAATATAGATAAAAGCCGGTCCAAACAATGTGGTCAAGAATGACCTTTGTGGCAAAAAGAAAAATGTTGCATCTGTTATTGCTTTCAAAACATCTTGAGATAGTAAAGTAGATACGTTGAAACTATCAATTTTTCCACCGACATATCTCATAATAAAATACATTGCTACTGCAATTAAAATGCATACGATCATGCTGCCACACAAATTAGTTAAATAATCTTCTTTCTCTGTCATCTTTAATCTCCTTTTTTATTACAACCCTAAGATACCATTTATGTAAAAATACCAAATTAAATAATCGCCATTATTATTTAAAGTTTTCACATAAGCAATTTTTCTTTATTAAATAATTTAATTCAATAAAACTAATCAATCGCAACAAACGGAGGTATCTCTACTTCCAAATTGAATCATTATTTTCTTTTGAACCGCACGCATTGCACTGAGCCACAATGGAATCAATACAAGTGTAGCTGCAACCCATGCTGCTTGATCGGCCCATGTGATCGCATTATATTTGAAAATAGGAACAAAGCATAATGCCACAATGCAGCGTGCAATCATTTCTACAAAGCCTGCAAGCATAGCTCGGGCAGAATAGCCAAGTCCTTGAACGGACATTCTTGTTGTGATCAAAATTCCTAGTACAGGATAGAAATAGCCCATTCTTCTTAAATATAACGCACTCGCATCTAACACTTGTGATTCATTGGCGCTCACAAACATCATGCTTAAAATTCTTCCAAAGAAAACCATTACGACACAGGCGAATGCACCATATAAAATACTCACCATTACACCTTTATGATATCCATCATGGATTCGTTCTAACTTGCAAGCTCCATAGTTTTGGGAAAGGAATGTAGAAACAGCTGCACCTAATGCATCAAATGGACACATCATCAACGATTTAATGCGTATACCTGCCGTAAAACCAGAAACATAAATGGTTCCCAAAGCATTGTTAGCCGACTGCATGACCATAGAACCTATGGCTGTAATCGAAAACTGTAAACCCATAGGAACGCCCATGGCAAGTAGTTTTAGAGAATGTTGCTTATCCACATAACGACTTGATTTAGGTATATGTAAAACATTGACCTTAAACGCAATTAATAAGAAACACAAAATGCCACTTACGGCTTGCGCAAAAATGGTTGCGATGGCAGCTCCTGCACATCCCCATTTCAAAACAAGAATGCAGAAAAAATCAAGGCCAATATTTAAAACAGCGGAAAAAGCTAAAAAGAAAAAGGGTGTTTTTGAATCTCCAATAGCTCTTAATATAGCCGATAAATAATTATAGAGTAATGTAAATGGTATCCCTGCAAATATGACAACTAAATAGGCATAGGCATCTTTAAAGATTTCATCATTGACTTGTAAAATGTGAAGAATGTCTGCACAAAATACAACGACTAAGATGGATACCACAAAAGCTGTAATGGCTGTCCATGCAGCTCCTGCATAAATATAAGTATGCATTTCATCAAGTCTTTTTGCGCCGAAACTTTGCGAAACCATAATCGAAAAGCCTTGGCATATTCCCATACAAAATCCTAGAATCAAAAACTGCACACTACTGCTTGCGCCTACGGCTGCCAATGCATAAGACCCTAGTGTTTGCCCAACAATAGCCGCATCAACAACGTTATAAAATTGTTGAAATAAATTTCCTAATAATAGTGGAATGCTAAAATTCAAAATGAGTTTTAAAGTATTCCCCTCAATCATACTCTTTTGCATATTCCCTTTTTTAAACCTCATCAAAAAAGAAGTCATTTTATTGACTTCTTACCAAGCTAATACTTCAATTCCTTTTTCTGTAACTAGAATTGTGTTTTCCCATTGTGCCGATAACTTTCCATCTTTTGTGTAAGATGTCCATCCATTATCTTTATCAATGTATAAATCACGCGTTCCTTGATTGATCATAGGCTCAATAGTGAAGACCATACCTGGTGCAATAACCATACCTGTATTACGAATTCCTACATGATGTACATATGGATCTTCATGGAAAGCATTACCAACACCGTGTCCACAAAAATCAACAACAACACTGTAACCATTTTTGTGTGCATGTTCTTGAATAGCAGCACCAATATCTCCAATGTATCCCCAAGGACGTACGGCTTCTTTACCAATTTCTAAGCATTCTTTAGTCACTTCAACTAAGCGTTTTGCCTCTTCACTTACATGACCAATACAGAACATTCTAGATGCATCCGCAAAGTGTTTATGTACAATGGTAGTACAGTCTACATTTATAATATCGCCATCTTTTAATACGACTTTTTCGCTTGGAATACCATGACAAATTTCATTATTAATAGATGTGCAAACACTCTTAGGGAACCCTTCATAACCTAGACATGCAGGAATCCCACCATGACTTGTTGTATAATCATATACTAATTTATCAATATCTTCTGTCGTCATACCTGCACAGATTTTTTCTCCAACTAAATCAAGAACTGCATTATTGATTTTAGCCGCTTTCTTGATCCATTTAATATCTTCTTCCGACTTGATTAAATTATGACTAGGAACAATTTTTCCTTGTAGTTTTAATACATTAATTGTATTGTCCCATTCTTCATGACAATGTTTATATTTTTTACCAGAACCACACCAACATGGACTATTCTTACCAATCATCTTGATCCTTCTTTCTATATATTCGTTAGACACAACTTATTATACACGAAAACAAGAAAAAAAGCTTCCGATTGATTCAGAAGCTTCTAAATGCATTATTCACCAAAATAACGTTTTAATAATCCAGCAAATGCCTTACCATGACGAGCTTCATCACGAGCCATTTCGTGTACTGTATCATGAATTGCATCTAAGTTTGCCTTTTTAGCACGAGTAGCTAAATCAACTTTACCTGCAGTCGCACCATTTTCAGCTTCTACACGCATTTCAAGATTTCTCTTAGTTGAATCTGTAACAACTTCGCCTAATAATTCAGCAAATTTTGCAGCATGTTCTGCTTCTTCCCAAGCTGCCTTTTCATAATACAATCCAACTTCTGGATATCCTTCTCTGTGAGCAACTCTAGCCATTGCCAAGTACATACCTACTTCTGAGCATTCACCTTCGAAGTTAGCACGTAAATCGTTTTTAATGTCTTCATCAACATCTTTTGCGACTCCTACCACGTGTTCAGCAGCCCAAGTCATTTCGTCTTCTACTGGAACAAATTTTTCTTTTGGTTGTTTACAAGTTGGACATTTCCAATCTGCAGGAAGATCCGCGAATTTTACGCCTTCTTTTTCCTCGTCATAAATGTGTCCACAAATTAAGCATCTATATTTCATAAATAATCCTCCTCTTGAAATATACTATTTCCTTTTATGTATATAATATCGCATATTCATTTCAATATTTCAAATGTATTGCTCATCAATTTTTAAATTATAATTCAATCATCAACATACGATCTTTTCCTGACATATCTTTATGTACAGTAATCGTTGCAGATTCAAAATATTCACGAGCTAGATTCGATAAAGATTCACCTTGATCCCATCCCATTTCAAAGGCAAGGAAGGCTTTTTCATTCAATACTAAATGTGCTTTTTCAAATACATCACGATAGAATTTTAATCCGTCTTCTCCACCAAATAGAGCTACGTGTGGTTCATAGTCCACAACGCTTTGTTCCATCTTCTCTTCACTTGGAATATATGGTGGATTGCAAACTAGAATATCACAATGTAAATCGCGATCTACAAATGGATCTAACATACTTCCACAAATAAAGTTTACATGCGCATCCAACTTTTCATTATTCTTTTGTGCAACCACTAAAGCTTCTTTTGAAATATCCGATGCGATCACATCCATTCTAGGTTCTTCTAGATTTAAAGTGATACCAATTGCACCTGATCCTGTTGCCACATCAAATACATTGACATGATCTTTATCGGCAAAATAATCATCAAACTTAGATAATACAAGTCCTACAAGTTCTTCTGTTTCAGGTCTAGGAATTAAAACATCTTCATTCACAATAAAGTCATAGCCATAGAAACATTCATACCCTAATACATAGCCTAATGGTTCTCCATTTTCCATTAAATGAATTCCTTCTAAATAATCCGTTTGAATTTGTTCATCCGCCTCTTCATCCATAGAAATATATAGATTTACATTTTTTTGACGACATAACTCTACCATGAAAAGTTGAGCTGCCTGTTCACCTTGACCAGCCTTATAAAGACGTTCTTTACCTTCATTGATCAATGAATGATATGTACTCATTATTCTTTTTCTCCAGCAATTTTTGCCTGTTGATCTGCAAGCTGTAATGCAGCCATTAAATCATCTAAACGACCATCCATAATACGGTCTAACTGATTGACTGTATATCCAATACGGTGATCTGTCACACGGTTTTGAGGATAGTTATATGTACGGATCTTTTCTGCACGATCTCCAGTACCAATCTTTGTACGACGTTCTTTGTCGTTCTTTTGATCCAATTCACGTTGTCTTTCTTCATATACACGAGCACGAATTGTCATTAAGGCTGTTGCACGGTTTTCATGTTGACTACGACCATCCTGACACTTAACTACAATACCTGTTGGTTTGTGAACGATACGTACAGCTGAATCGGTTTTATTAACGTGCTGTCCTCCAGCTCCACTTGAACGCATTGTTTCAATTTCCAAGTCGTTCATATCAATATCAAAGTCTTCTGCCTCTACTTCTGGCATACACAATACTGTTGCAGTAGAAGTATGAATACGACCTTGTGATTCTGTCTTTGGCACACGTTGCACACGGTGAGAACCAGATTCAAATTTTAAAGTTCCATAAGCCCCTTCTCCATTGACTTTAAATGAAACCAATGAGAATCCTCCAGCTTCACTATCTTCCATTTCAATGACTTCTGTTCTCCAACCTTTTGCCTCTGCATATTTTGAATACATTCTAAATAAGTCTCCGGCAAAGATATTTCCTTCGTCTCCACCAGCTGCTCCACGAATTTCTAAAATCGCATTATGAGAATCGTTAGGATCTTTTGGTACTAAAAGCAATTCTAAACGGTCTAAATAATTTTGGATTTTTGGTTCTAATTCTTCCAATTCCATTTGTGCCATTTCACGAATTTCTTTATCTTCCTCTTTTGAAAGAACTTTTGCCTCTTCTAATTCATCAACTGCTTTTTTATATTCTTCGTATGTTTCTACAATAGGTGTCAACTCATTTTGTTCACGCCCCAATTTTGCCATTGTCTTACGATCTGATACAACATCACTTTGCATCATCAAATCATTGATTTCACAATAACGCTCAGCCATTTTTTCTAAACGCTCATCCATTTTTGCCATAAATATACATCCTTTCTCTATAATTTTTATATCTTGAGTGTTTTACCACTTAAAAAACGCTTTATTTTAGCGATATACCCCATCTATTTTAATATAAAGAACAAGTATTGTCGATGGAAATTGTCCTATTACGCAATTTTTGAAGATAAGAGTATAATATGAGTATGAAACAGAAAAGAAAAGTTAAAAAAATACCAGTTGTGTTTATTCTTACTTTACTCATTTTCGTATTTATAGTTATTCCCTTCACCATTTTAAAAATCACTGAAGACGGACAATACTACGTAGAAGATTTAAATACAAGTGAAGTACAAGCTTCCTATAAGCATTACATCTTCGCATCTTTTAAGATGGATACAATCGATTCTAAGTATGCGTGCATAAAAGATGAAAACGGAAAAATTTTACGACTTCAATCTGGCATTGTTAATTTAAAGACGAAAGACATAACTGAAAATACAGAATACACAACAGATACAGGTGAAACTGGATATGTGAATGGAAGTTATGGTGCAGATGCTCAATATTTAGGAACCAGCTTTAACGGAAAGAAGGTTCACTTTAAAATAAGCGGCATACAAGCATGGGCAGACATCAACAATGTTGAATTGTACTTATATGACGATTCTTATACTTTATCCACATATTATGTTTATAACGGTTCCCTCATTCATACGATTTCTACAGATCTTGTTCAAGGAAATGCGAATTCTATTGCGATTGGTCCTGCCCCAAAATTTTTAAAAGAAGGTACTGCCTATTATTCATATGATGGTCACTATTTTTATACGAGCTATAAAAACTTAGTTGATGATAAAAAGGTCAATAAAAATCCATACTATAACTATTATCAATATGTTCCACACAGAACCACGTCGTATTTGAATCATGCGGTTTATAATACGTATGTCAACGATGAATCCGCACTCTATAATCAAGCCGATGTATTTTTTAATATACAAGCTAAATACACAATCAACGCATCTATGATGTATGCGCTTGCCCTAAATGAGAGTGGTCTAGGACTTAGTCAGTATGCGCTTGAATATCATAATTTATTCGGTCATGCAGCCATTGATGAAAATCCAGATAACGCAAATCAATACAAATCAATAGCAGATTGTGTAAAACAACATGCCTACAATTTCTTGCAGCAAGGTTATCTAAATCCTGAAGATTCAAGATATTACGGTTCGTGGTTTGGGGATAAGGCAAGTGGCATCAACGTGAACTATGCTTCTGATCCGTACTGGGGAGAAAAAGCAGCTAGTTTCTATTATCAATTGGATGAAGATGGTATTGACCAAAAAAAGAATCCAATCAAAATAATACAACTATCTAAGGACTTAAAGGTATATGCACCAAACAAAAAAGATGTTATTTATACTCATAAAAAAGGAAGTATTGTATCGATTCATATATTAAAAGATAAGTATGGGTACTATAAAATATCAAGTGAAGCACCTGTTAAAGATAATCATTTGAATATAAATGCTAAATATAAGAATAGCTATGTATATATCAAGAAATCGGATTTCAAATAAAAGAAACCATTCTAGTGTTGGCGTCTAGAATGGTTTCTTTTGTTTATTATTATTTTTT
>ERZ825896.2394-NODE-2394-length-18073-cov-4.117050_pt1 | contig 18073 bp, 19 predicted proteins | sample MGYA00519858_ERZ825896 | MGnify/ENA primary metagenome ERZ825896 (study PRJEB31778, sample SAMEA3449214) | human gut metagenome | biome: human gut; feature: human-associated habitat; material: faeces | place: United Kingdom | collected 2010/2012 ...
AAACCAGGCGGCGCTGGTACGGGAAAAATAAGGGAATACAAAGCGGGCGGTTCCGTCTCCGAAAAGGAGGGAAGCGCCCGCTTTTCTTATAATAGACGGATGGTTTGCGGGAAGAAAGCGGCGTTGTGAAAACAGGAAGAATGGCGGGAAAATGGTCAACAGGGAAAAAGAAAGAGCGAAGAACGGTGCCGGCATTGGAGATGGTGGTCTAGCACGCCGTGAAACGGGGCAGCCGGACTATGACTGCAGTTTTCTTTTGGAATAGGAAGAAGGACGGTTCCGTGGAGAAAATCATCTCAGACGACCGAAAGGCTCTGACGGGCTGCAGGGCAGGTTCGCAGGGAAAGCGCACGCGGCATAGGGGTTAGAAACTCTGCTTCGCGACTTCCAATGTTGCCTTTGGCGCGGCCATACTCGTTCAGCACGCGGGTCAGGGCCAGCTTAAAGCCTTCCTCGTGGGTGCCGCCCTCAGGCGTATGCACGTTATTGGCAAAACTGAGCAGCAGTTCATTATAGCTGTTATCGTAATACTGCAAAGCCACCTCGGCCACGGCGCCCTGGCCCTCGCCCTTCATATACATGACCTGCGGGGTCAGCGGGGTGAGGTCGCGGCGCTCGCACAGGTAGCTGACGAAGGAACGGATGCCGCCCTCGTAGCACATGGTCTCGGTGCGGACCTCGTTTCCTTCGCTCTTTTCCTCCTGTGGGCGGTCACTCTCGGGACGCTCATCTGTCAGGGTGATGCGGACACCGGCGTTCAGGAAGGCTTCTTCCCGCAGGCGCTTGAGCAGCGTTTCGTAACGATACAGCGTTGTTTCCTGGAACATTTCCGGGTCCGGCTTGAAGGTGACCGTAGTACCGGTGGAGGCTGCCGCGCCGATCTTTTTCAGATCACCATCGGGTTTGCCGCGCTTGAAGCTCTGCTCATACTCGGCACCATCGCGGCGGACGCGAACGGTCAGCCACTCAGACAGTGCATTAACGACCGACGCACCGACGCCGTGCAGACCGCCAGCCACCTTGTAGCCGGAATCCTCGCCGCCGAACTTACCGCCGGCGTGCAGCACGGTATATACGACTGTGACGGCCGGGATGCCCAGCTTGGGCTGGATATCCACGGGGATGCCGCGGCCGTTATCGGAAACTTCGATGATATTACCGGGTTTGATCGTTACTTCGATATGGGTGCAGTACCCAGCCAGGGCTTCGTCGATGGCGTTATCGACGATCTCGTAGACCAGGTGATGCAGGCCGGAAGGGCCGGTAGAACCGATATACATGCCGGGGCGCTTGCGCACAGCCTCCAGGCCCTCCAGGACCTGGATCTGCGCACCGCCGTAGGCATGGTCTGTGGCCGTTTCGCGGTTGGTTTCGGTGATGATTTCTTCTGCCATGAAATGATAGCCTCCTGTTGTGGTGGGTATCTGCTGTTGCTTCCTTCTATGGAAGCAGTTTTATTTTAATTCGGCCTTTTCTGCCCGCTTTTTTAAGGCTACGGGCGAAAGCTGGCTGATGTAGATGGTCTCATCGGGGAAATCGGTGACGAGGAAGCTTTTTGGCAGGCTGCCGGGGGCACACAGATCCACCACGGCACCGTTATCCTCGGCACTTCTGAAATATTCTTCTGTCCGGCGGGAGGCCCCGGCTGTGTCCAAATCGAACACACCGATGACATCCCGGGTATTCAAAACAAAGTCCTGCCCTGCATGGAAATACATGCCCTGCTCCCCTTTTATTCGGTCACGGTGCCTGCTTTCACCATCACGATTTTACCATTGGTACGTGCAAATGCGGCAGTATCGCAGGTGGTCACGATGGTCTGGTGCTCGCCCATACGGGTCAGCAGGTAAGTCTGGCGTTCATCGTCCAGCTCGCTGAGCACATCGTCCAGCAGCAGCACCGGGTGTTCGCCAAAAAGGCTGCCGACCACGCTGGCCTCGGCCAGTTTCATGGCCAATACGCAGCTGCGCTGCTGGCCCTGGCTGCCAAACACGCGTGCAGGCTGGTCATCCAGTTTGATTTCCAGATCTTCGCGGTGCGGCCCGGCCAAACAGAACCCGGCGCGCAGCTCTGCATTTTTGACCGATTCCAATTTTTCCGCCAGCGCGTCTGCGGTGGTGTTATTGGCACACAACTGGTAATTCAGCTGCAGCACTTCGGCATCGTGGGAGATCTCGCTGTAATTCTTGGCGGCAATGGGGGCCAGCTCCGCAATAAATTTGCGGCGGTGCTCCATGATCTGCCCACCGTACTGGGCAAGCTGCTCATTATAAGCATCCAGCAGCAGCGAGGCATTTGGCGTTATTTCGTAGCTTTTCAGCAGCGCATTTTTCTGCGCCACAAGCCTTGTGTAGCGCCGCAACGCCACCAGATAGGGCCGGTACACCTGGCACAGCGCCGAATCCAGGAACCGCCGCCGGCCTTCCGGTCCGCCTTTGACCAAACTGAGCAGGTCCGGCTCAAACACAACGGCCTGGAAGTTCCCGGCCAAGGCAGCCGCGCGGCCTTGGTCCACACCGTTCAGTTTCGCGGTGCGGCCCGGCCGTTGGCTGCCTTTACTGCCCACCGTTAAACGGATAGTTTTGGCGCAATCCTCGGTCTCGAACGCACCCTCGATCACCGAAAAGTCGCATCCGCGGCGGATGAGCTCGGCATCTTTGGACCCGCGGAAGCTTTTGCCGCCGGTCAGCAGCCAGACGGCCTCCAGCAAATTGGTCTTGCCCTGGCCGTTGGGGCCGCACAAAACCGTAAGGTGAGGGTCAGGTGTCAGCTCGGCGTATTTGATATTGCGGTGGTCGGTCAGGGTCAGGTGGTTCAGGCGCATTACGCGCCCTCCGCGACCTGCACGGTCTGGCCTTCCAACTCCACCGTGTCACCGGCGCGGCACTTTTTGCCGCGCATCGTGCAGACCTCGCCATTGACCTTGACCGCGCCGCCCTGGATCAGCTCCTTGGCTTCGCCGCCGGTCTCGCACAGGCCTGCAAATTTCAGCAGGGCATCCAGCTTGATAAACTCCGTGTTGATACGAATTTTTTCCATACGTTAGCCTTCATTCTTAAAGCGAACCGGCAGGACCAGGTAGATGAAGTCCTTGCCGTTTTCCGGCAAAATCTTGACAGGACTCAAGGGTCCGTTGATCTCCAGTACCATCTTCTCGCACTTGGAGTAGCGCAGGGCGTCCAGCAGGTAGCGGTTATTGAAACCGATCTCCACGGGGTCGCCGGTCATCTCCACGGGGGCAAACTCGTCCACAACCTTGCCCAGCGGGGTCTGGCAGCGCACGGTGATCTTATTCTCGGTAAAACTGATGCGCAGCGGATTCTTCAGCCGCTCGGTGATGATCAGCGAAGCGCGCTCAATCGTATCGATAAAGGTCTTGCAATCAACGGTGATACGTGTTTTCTTATCCTTCGGGATAACGCTCTCGTAGTTCAGGAAGTCGCCCTCGATCAGGCGGCTCATGATGGTGTAGCCATTGGTGGTGAACACGACATAACGGCGGTTGGCATCGATCTTCACGTCCTCGTCGGCGCCGCCCATGATCTTGAGCAGTTCCTGCAGCGTTTTGCTAGGGATGATGATGCGGATGTCGCGGGTGCACTCGACGTCGCGCTGGATAATGGCAAGGCGGTAGCCGTCCAGAGCCACGACCGTCAGGCTACCCGGTTCAATGACGAACAGTTCGCCGGTGTGGGCTGGCTTTTTGTCGTCCTGGCTGACGGCATAAATGGTCTTTTCGATCATTTCGCGGATGACGCCGCATTTCATTGTCATGGTATTATCGGCGCCGGTCACGGGCAGGCTGGGGTAATCGCTGGCGTTCAGGGCAGGAATTTCAAATTCTGCCACACCACCGCTGATTTTTGCCTGACCTTCGTCGTTCAGCTCAATGCGGACATTGCCGGCGGGCATGCGGCTGACCATTGAGCCCAGCAGCTTGGCATCCAGCACGGTCTCGCCGGGAACTAGCACGTTGCACTCAATGGTGGTGGTGATGCCCATCTCCATATCGTAACCAGTCAAAGTCAAATTAAATCCTTCGGCTTTCATATAGATGCCTTCCAGCACGGGGATGGCGGCGCGGTTGGTGATGGCGCGGCTGACACCCTCAATGGCGGAGGCGAGCATGGATTTTTCGCATTCAAATTTCATAATTGATTCCTTTCTACTTACTTTCTTTGAAAAGAAAGTAAGCAAAGAAACTTTAAATGAGTCCTCTTGAGAGGGAAATTTTTGATTTAGTTACATTTTTCCACAAAAGGGTCGGCAGTTTGTTTGCAATTTTGCCGTTCAGGTTGCAAATGTAGAGAATAAACTAGAATCTTTTATCGTAGTAGTAGTAGGGGGTGTGAAAACTGTGGAAAAATGGCGCGTTTATTATCACTGCGCGGAAAATAAGCGTTGGATTTTCCAGATTTCGCCGTGAAATCTTTTGTGGAAAACTGGGAAAACTCAACTTTTCCACACGACTCTTGGAAAACCCGTTGTTAATAACTAAAAACTTTGTGGAAAGATTTGTCGTTCTTTCTTTGCAAAGAAAGAACCAAAGAAACTCTAATATCGATCTGAAACTAAGAGGATGTAGAGTATAACTTGCAGCCCACGTGAACTGGGGATAATGTGAGGAACAAAAAAATATATCCACTTAACGGTGATAATATATTAAAAGTTCTTTGGTTACTTTCTTTCAAGAAAGTAACAGAATCCCGTAAAATCAGGTACGCACGTTTTTCATGATGTCGCTGCACATTTCTTTCAGGTGCTGGTCGCGGGAGATATTTTCCTCCATCGTTTTAATAGAATACACAACGGTGGAATGATCGCGCTGGAATTCCTGGCCGATAGCTTCCATGCTCATGCCGGTAACTTCGCGGATAATATACATGGTCATCTGCCGTGCGGCGCTCACATTTGCGTTGCGCTTTTTCCCGCGGATATCCGCAGGCAGCACATTGTAAGTGCGGGCGACCTCATTCAGGATCTTTTCGATCGTGACCGGAATAGGCTGGCTGTCGTTCAGGGTATCCTTGATGGCTGTGGTCGTCACACCGATACAGGGAGCAATGCCTTCCAGCATGTAATAAGCATTCAGTTTTTTCACGGCGCCTTCCAGCTGACGGATGTTCTGCTTCAAATGGTTGGCGATGTACTCCGCAACATCGTTGGGCAGGTCCAGGTTGAGAAGTTCCGCCTTGCGCTTGACAATGGCAACGCGGGTCTCAAAATCCGGCGGCTGGATGTCGGCTGTCAAGCCCCACTCGAACCGGGTGCGCAGACGCTCCTCCAGGCTCTTGATCTCCTTTGCCGGGCGATCGGACGCGATAACGATCTGACGACCGTCGTTGTGCAGGGTGTTGAAAGTGTGGAAAAACTCTTCCTGCGTACTTTCCTTGCCGGCCAGGAACTGGATATCGTCGATCAGCAGTACGTCCGCCTTGCGGTACTTGTCCCGGAACTGTTCCGTGGTGGCCGTCTTGACGGCGGTGATGATCTCATTGGTGAACATTTCACAGTCCACATACACAATGTTGAAATCCGGGTGATTCTTTTTGATCTCCACCTGGATCGCGTTCAGCAAGTGGGTCTTGCCCAGGCCGGATGGCCCGTAGATGAACAGCGGGTTGTACGCGCCGGACGGGTTGGCCGCAACCGCCTGCGCCGCCGCATAGGCAAACTGGTTCGATGGACCCTTGATGAAGTTTTCAAAGGTGAAATCATACCGGCCGCTGGGCAGAGATTTTTCGTCCAGCTTGGGTTTCTTCTCTTTTCCTTCCTCGTCGCCGCCCTCTTTCGGGGTAACGAATTTCAGGTCAACATCAAAGCCAAGTACCGATTTGAAGGCATCCTTCAACGTAGTTGCATAGCGGTCCGACACAATGCTTAAAATAAACGCATTGCGGATCTCCAGCGTGATAGTGTTGGAATTTTCAAAGCTGACCGCCTTGATGTCGCTGATATAATATTGATAGGTCGCCTCGGAAGTATGTTCACGGCAATACTGCTTGGCCGCGTTCAATACGTCGTTGATGGAATCCATGGATCTCGATACTCCCCACTTCCTGTTAAAAATCGCCCCTTTCAACAGGGCGCAAAAATACCACATACAGTATACCACAAAACAGCACCCAAAACAACAGTCCCTTTATATAAAGGTAGAAATTTTTTAAAAAGTCCAAGCTCTGAACCGAGTTTTCAACAGATAGTGGAAAAACCATGGTGGAAAACTGCACGGCCGCCCTTAAAATAAAAATCACGCGCAGGCAAGAGAGGCAGGACCGGTGTGTGACTATGTGGGCAAAAACCGGCTGTACACTACATCTTGTAGACCAACAAAAAATCCGCAATAACTTAGCGTTTCTGCGAAAAAATATCCCGAAAAGTATTGACAAAACCTATATACATCGCGTATAATCTAAGTCTGCAAGGCTGCCCCAGTGTAGGGCAATAGCCTGGACTAGCCCCATACTGGGAATTTCAACAGGAGGAATGAAAAATGAAGCGTACTTTCCAGCCCAAGAAGCGTCAGCGCAGCCGCGTCCACGGTTTCCTGAACCGCATGGCTACCAAGAACGGCCGCAAGGTCATTGCTCGCCGCCGTGCTAAGGGTCGCAAGAGCCTGACTGTCTGATCTTTGGTATAACAATGAAGTAAAGGGTTGCTGATGGAATATCAGCAGCCCTTTTTTCAAAAAAGGATTTTTACCATGCGTTATCGCACTTTAAATAAAAACTGGCATTTCAATCGGGTATACAGCCGCGGCAAAAGCTACGTGCACCCCCATGTGGTGCTGTACGTGGCAAAAAACCGACTGGGCTATACCCGCATCGGCCTGACGGCTACCAAGAAAGTAGGTCACGCTGTACAGCGCAACCGTGCCCGCCGCGTAATGCGGGCAGCACTTTGCGAACACCTCTCGCAAAATATCGGCGGATATGATATAATACTGGTAGCGCGCGGCCAGACGCCGAAGCTCAAGAGTACCCAGCTGAGCAGAACACTGAGTAAACTCTTTGCAAAAGCCGGTCTGCCGGATCTGGCTGTTCCCCAGACGCCCCCGCAATGACCCGGCTGCTGATCGCCCTGCTGAAGGGGTACAAAAAGTACATCAGCCCGCATCTGGGGCATCATTGCCGCTTTGTGCCCACCTGCAGCGAGTATGCCATGCAGGCGCTGGCCGTGCATGGCTTTTTTAAGGGGACACTTTTAACGGTCTGGCGGTTATTGAGGTGCCAGCCGTTGGCAAAATTCGGGTACGACCCGGTGCCGGAAAAAGGAAAATGGGTGAACCCCAACCGGAACCTGACCCGCTCCAAATAGCCTCTCATGTCTTTGCTCTGCGTGGCAGAGACCTACATAAAAAATAAAAAGGTCCCGGGCGCAGACGGGGCAGAATGGATAGAGTATGAACTTTATGTACTTCCTGGCCATCCTGATTGGCCCGCTGATGAAGGTGCTGTACAGCTTCATCGGCAACTACGCAGTGACGATCATCGTCGCCACCATCATCATGAAGCTGCTGCTTTTCCCGCTGGCAATCCACCAGCAGAAATCCACGGCTAAGATGTCGGTGTTCCAGCCCCTGATCAACGAGATCCAGCAAAAATACAAAAACGACCCTCAGAAACAGCAGGAGGAGCTGATGAAGCTCCAGCAGGAGCATGGCTATAACCCCATGGGCGGCTGTCTGCCCATGCTGCTGACTTTCCTGGTTCTGTTCGGCTTCCTGGGCGTTGTGTATTACCCTGTCCATTACATCTTCGGCGTGGATAATGCTTCTATCAAGGCTGCCTGCGAGGCAATTGGCCTTGTAACCACTAACACCTCCACCATGCAGACGGCCCTGATCCAGGCCATCCACAACGGTGCATCCATTGATGCGTCCATCATTCCGGCTGCCACGGTTGCCGAGATTGCCAACTTCAATACCACCTTCTTCGGCCTGGATATCTGCGACATCGCCGGCTTTGCCCTGACCCCGCTGGCCATCTTCCCGGCCATCGCTACCGTTACCATGTTCCTGAGCTACTTCATCACCCAGAAGCTCTCCGGCATGGACGCCCAGATGCAGGGCAGCATGAAAATCATGATGCTGGTCTGCAACCTGATGTTCGTTACCTTCTGCTTTAACGCCCCCATCGGCTTCTCCTTCTACTACAGTGTTTCCAACATCTGGCAGATCGGCCAGAGCTTTGTGACCTATAAGATCTACAGCCCCGAAAAGTTCAAGAAGCAGTATGAGGAAGAACTGGCCGCCAAGCGTGCCGAGAAAAAGAAGAAGCGCAGCGTGACCGTGGAAGAAAACGGCCAGACCGTTACTAAAGAAGTCAGCCTGGCAGACGCCAACAAGCTGCGCCTGGAGCTGGCACGCAAGCGCGAAGCTGAACTGCATAAGGATGAACGGACCACCCCGTTGAATAAAGAACAATAATAAGAGGAGGCAACAAAGATGCGCAGCATTGAAATGAGCGCCAAGACCGTAGAAGCCGCGGTACAGGCTGCCTGCGAGGCCCTGGGCGTAGACCGCGATGACATCAACGTAAGATACGAAGTGCTGGAATTCCCTGCCCGTAAACTGTTCAAGACCATCCCCGCAAAAGTTCTGGTAAAGGTCGAGGAGCCGGAAGTAGAGGAAGTGAAGCCCGTGGAGGATGCCCTCGCTCCCGTCGAAGCTATCGCCGCCCCCGCAGAGGAAGCTGCCCCGGCTGTTGAGCCTGCCGCTGAAGAGTCTGCCGAGGCCCCGGTTGAGGAAGACGCTTCTGCCGATGAGGAAGTTCCCCTGGATATTGCTGCTGACCCGCGCCTGCAGGCCGCTGTTGATTACCTGACCCCAATCTTTAAGCTGATGGGCGTGGAGGAATTCAGCTTTACCGCCGTCAAGAAGGGCGAAGCCACGATCCTGCGCGTGACCGGCGAGCACATGGGTGCCCGGATCGGCCGCCGCGGCGAGACGATGGAGAGTCTGTCCTACCTGGCCAGCCTGGTCATCAACCGCATGGAAGGCCCCTACGTAAAGCTGGGCCTGGACGTGGGTGGTTACCGCAACAAGCGCGAGGATGATCTTTCTGCCCTGGCAAAGCGCATTGCCGACCGCGTGATCCGTACCGGCTGCTACTACGAGATGGAGCCGATGAATCCCTACGAGCGCCACATCATCCACACCGCTATCGCGGACATTGAGGGTGTGCGCAGCGAGAGCAAGGGAGAAGGACCTACCCGCCACATCGTGATCTACTCCACCGATCCCAACGCATCTAACCTGCCGGATCGTGACAACGCCCGCAACACCCGTGGTCCCCGCCGCGATGGCAGCCGTGGCCCGCGTCGTGATGGTCGTGGTCCCCGCCGTGACGGCGGCCGCGGTCCCCGCATCGGCGGCCCGCATCGCGATGGTCGTGGTCCCCGCCGTGATGGCGGCCGCCCCTACGGCGGCCCCCGTTCCAGTGTGCCGGGCCGTGAGTTTGCGGATCGTCCCCGCGACCCCAATGCTCAGCCCATGGCCCCCAAGACCACGGAGCGCATCCACGACGGCGACGATTTCGCCTTCGGCAAGATCGAGTTTTAACCTACTTTTCTTTCAAGAAAAGTAGGAAAAAGAACTTTTAATTATCCTAAATAAAAAGAGGGAGGCACCGGTAACACGGCGTCTCCCTTTTTGTGTAGAATCTTACGGTTTGATTGCAGGGGCCGATGTTCGTCATCGGCCCGCAAACAAGCAATCCCAAAAGTTTTAAACAAGTCTGTGGAAAACATGAAACTATACGAAATCTAAAATCGAAATCCCCGTTGGATGCTTTGGTATCCATCTGGGAAAATTCCGTCTGCACGGCCCATCATTTCCTTTCGGATGCGGAGATCCTCAAAATCAAAACCTACATCCCCCAGGTCGTCGCCCACCACGTAGATGCACACTTTCTGCACGAGCTGCTTGTGGTTAACGTACAATACTGGCTGGCTGCAGAGTATCTGCGTTTCAAAGGTAAGATTCGGATCCAGCGTGCCGGGATCTTCGGCACCGCGGAAGCCGTTTTGAATGTCTCCAGCAGTTTGCTGTAGGGCTGTGCCATGATCTTTTGGAAATTGATGATCCGTGTCGCTTTTTTCAGAATTGCATATTTTGCAGACATCCAAACCCATCCCTGAAAAATTAGAAATAACTAACTTATAATAAATGCACCTGCCCTTCAATTCCCCACCACAGGTGCATTTTCAGTATAGGAAAGGAATGGTCAGTTTTCAACAAGCTGTTGAAAATCACTCAGCAGTCGTCGCAGTTATATAATCCTCGGCACGGCGGACAGCCTGCACCTTGTGTAGGAAAGCAGCCAGGTCGGCGTTGTACTTGCGGGCGATTTCCAGGGTGTTTTATTTGCCCCTGTTGTGTGGATCAACTCACTTTTTTTTGGTGACATAAGAGCTTAGCTTTTTATTTTTCAAAAAACCGCAGAAAAAAGGTAGGAAAAAGAAAAAATTCGTGGTATGATAAAGTGTTAGAAACTTTACTTCACGGAGGTATCGCAGTGGATCGCTTACAGCAGACAATCTGTGCACTGGCAACGCCCCCCGGCACCGGCGGCATTGCCGTGGTGCGGGTATCAGGGCCGGACGCCTACCCCATGGTGGAAAAGATCTTCGTCCCGCTCCACGTGGGACGCAAGGTAGCCGAGGCCAAGGGCTACACCGCCATGCTGGGCCACTACCTGCTGCACGGGCAGGAAATGGACGAGACTATCGCCCTCTTCTTCCGCGCCCCCCACTCCTATACCGGCGAGGATGTCATCGAGCTTTCGGTCCACGGCGGTACAGCTATGGCGGACGGCTTGCTGGAAGCCCTTATCACCGCGGGCACAGCCCCGGCAGGGCCGGGTGAGTTCACCCGCCGCGCGCTGGAGCATGGCCGCATGTCGTTGACCCAGGCTGAGGCCGTGATGGAAGTCATCGCCGCCAACGGCCGCCAGGGTGCCGCGCTGGCCAAGTCGGCCCTGGATGGGCGGCTGGCAAAACGCATCGGCGCCATCCAGACCGTGCTGCAAAACCTGAACGCCCACCTGACCGCCTGGATCGACTACCCCGAGGAGGACGTGCCGGAACTTTCCGATGAGCATCTGCTGAAAACGTTGGGGGGCCAGAAAGCGGAGCTGGACAGCCTGATCCGTGGTTATGGTGCCGGTGCGGTGCTGCGCCGGGGCGTGGATTGTGTGCTGCTGGGCCGCCCCAACGTGGGCAAAAGTACGCTGCTGAACCTGATGGCCGGTTTTGACCGGGCCATCGTAACGCCGGTGGCAGGTACTACCCGCGATATTGTGGAGCAGGCCGTCCAGCTGGGCGAGATCCGGCTGAACCTGTTTGATACTGCCGGTGTGCGGGACGTGGGCGCCGACGGCGATGCCATCGAAGCCGAGGGCATCCGCCGCAGCTGGAAAAAGCTGGACGAAGCCGGGCTGGTGCTGGCCGTGTTCGATGCCGCCCAGCCACTGACCGACGCCGATTTAGAAATTGCCCACCGCTGCCAGAATCGCCCTGCGTTGGCAATTTTGAACAAAGAGGATCTGGCCGATTCCACGGAGAACGCGGCCCAGACCTTGCAGCCCTATTTTAAAAAGGTCATCACCCTTTGCGCCAAAGAGGCTGACAGTTTGCAACCCTTGACCGATGCCGTGGCCGAACTGCTGGGCACAGCCCAGCTGGACCCCGGAGCAGCGCAGTTGTGCAGTGCCCGCCAGCTGGCGGCCGCCACCCGTGCGCGGGATGCCATTGCCGAAGCGATGAAGGCCCGGCAGGCAGGCTTTGGGCTGGACGCTACCGGTATCTGCCTGACCGATGCGTTGCAGGCTCTGTGCGATCTGACCGGCGAGGATGCCAGCGACGCGACCATAGAGGAAGTATTTGAGACGTTTTGTGTGGGTAAATGATAGAGGAAAAAACGTATGGATAAACTGGGAAGTTATGATGTGGTAGTGATCGGTGCCGGGCATGCGGGCATCGAGGCTGCCCACGCGGCAGCGACACTAGGGGCCAGAACCGCCGTGTTCACCCTGTCGCTGGATTTTATCGGCAACATGCCCTGCAACCCGTCCATCGGCGGTACCGCCAAGGGGCACTTAGTGCGGGAAGTGGACGCCCTGGGCGGTCTGATGGGCATTGCTGCCGACGCCACCTTTTTGCAGAGCCGCATGCTGAACCGGGGCAAGGGCCCTGCCGTCCACAGCCTGCGTGTGCAGACCGACCGCAAGCGTTACCACATGTGGATGAAACACGCGCTGGAGAAAACGCCGAACCTGGACATCCATCAGGCCGAGATCGTAGCCGTGGATATTCAGGAAGGCAAAGTCTGCGGCGTCATCACCAATTTAAACGGCTACTATAGCTGCAAGGCGCTGGTCATCGCCACCGGCACCACGCTGGGCGGGCGCATCTTTGTGGGCGAGGCTCACTACGACAGCGGTCCCGACGGCACCCATGCCGCCACGGCACTGACCAAATGCCTGGTGGAGCAGGGCTTTACGCTGCGCCGGTTTAAGACCGGCACTCCGGCCCGCGTTCACCGCCGCAGCATCGACTTTACCCAGCTGGAGCGTCAGCCCGGCGACCCAGATGAGGAATTGCAGCCTTTCAGCTTTTTAACGCGAGAGCCGATGCACAACAAGGTGGATTGCTACATCGCTTACACCAACCCCGAGACCCACAAGGTCATTCTGGATAATCTGCACCGTTCGCCGCTCTACGGCGGAGACATCCAGGGCGTCGGCCCGCGCTACTGCCCCTCCATTGAGGATAAAGTGGTGCGTTTTAAGGATAAGGAGCGCCACCCCATTTTTGTAGAGCCCTGCGGCGAGGACACCGAGGAAATGTACCTGCAGGGCCTTTCTTCCAGCCTGCCAGAGGTGGTGCAGAATGCCATGTACCGTACCATCAAGGGGTTTGAGCATCTGGAAATCATGCGCCCGGCCTACGCCATCGAGTACGATTGCGTCGACCCCACCACCTTAAAGCCTACGCTGGAAAGCAAGGTGGTCGCGGGCATTTATGGCGCGGGGCAGTTCAACGGCACCTCCGGCTACGAGGAAGCTGCCGCCCAGGGCTTGCTTGCCGGCCTGAACGCCGCCCGCCACGCGCTGGAAAAGGATGAGCTGGTGCTGGCCCGCCACACCAGTTACCTGGGAACTTTGGTGGATGACCTGGTGACCAAGGGTGTCATGGACCCCTACCGCATGATGACCAGCCGCAGTGAATACCGCCTGAGCCTGCGGCAGGATAACGCCGACGAACGTCTGACCCCCATCGGCCGGGAGTACGGTCTGGTACAGGATGACCGGTGGGCAGTATTCTGCAAGGATCGCGAGATCAAGCAGAACGAGATGGACCGCCTGGCCAAAACCACGGTGCGGCTGGCCGACCTGAAAGCCGCCGCGCCCGAAGACACCGAACTGGGGGAAATCGGCGGCACGGCGCTGGAACTGATGCGCCGTCCCTACATCAGCTATGAGCTGATCGCCAAAGTCATCGGTCGCGGCGAGGGTGTGACCCCTGCCATGGCCCAGCGCATCGAGACCGAAATCCGCTACGCCGGCTATATCGCCCGTGAGGAACGGTTGATCCGGGACATTCAGCGCCATGAGAATGTGAAGATCCCTGAGGACTTCGATTACAGCCCCATTGAGATGATCACGCTGGAAGCCCGTGAAAAATTACAGAAGATCCGCCCCCGCACGCTGGCCCAGGCCGGGCGCATCCCCGGTGTCTCCCCCAGCGACCTGGCCCAGCTGAGCATTGTGCTGCTGAAACAGAAATGAGTGTTAAACTATGATCGATAAAAACCGCCTGGCTGAAAAATGTTCCACGTGGAACATCAGCCTCTCCCCTGCACAGCTGGACCAGCTGGATCACTACGCTGAAATTTTGGTGAGCTATAATGAGAAGGTCAACCTGACGGCCATCACCAGCCCCGAGGGCATCGAGGACCGCCACTTTGCTGACAGCCTGCTGTTTGCCGCCCAGCCTGAAGTGCAGGGCAAGATGGTGGACGTGGGCACCGGCGCAGGTTTCCCTGGTATTGTGGCTAAAATTTATAAACCGGACCTGGAGCTGACCTTGATGGAACCCACCGGCAAGCGTGTAGAGTTTTTAAAGTATGCCTGCGCCGAGCTGGGCCTGACCGGCGTGGAGTTCGCCAAGGAACGCGCCGAGGAAGCCGCCCGCAAAGTCTGGCGTGAGCAGTTCGATATTGCCAGCGCCCGCGCCGTGGCAGCCCTGCCGGTGTTGAGTGAATACTGCCTGCCGCTGGTCAAAGTCGGCGGCGTGTTCATCGCCATGAAAGGCCCCGAAGCTGACGCCGAAGCTAAGGCCGCAGTTAACGCTTTAAAGAAGCTGGGCGGTAAATACCGCGAGACCCGGCAGTTCACCCTGCCCGATGGCAGTGCCCGCGGGCTGGTGGTGTGCGAAAAAATATCGCAGACTCCGACCGTTTACCCCAGAAACGGCGGCAAAATTGCCAAGAAGCCGCTGTAAAACCGCGAAAAGGGCCAAAATCCAGCGAACGATTTCTCTTCCACTTTTTTCCAGTTCGTGCTATGCTTTTCCCAGGGAAAAGCATAGCATTTTTTATGTGATAATCACCCGCAGGGAGGAATCAAAAGTGGCTAAGAATGAACTACAAAAACAAGGGCGCATTGTCATGCTGCCCGTTGACTGCATCGAACCATCCCCTTACCAGGCCCGCACGGCTTTTGACGAGCCGGAGATTGCGGCGCTGGCCGTCAGTATTCTGCAAAATGGTCTGCTGCAGCCCATCAGCGTGCGGCGGGTGGGGCTGCGGAAATACCAGCTCATCGCGGGTGAGCGCCGCCTGCGCGCCTGCCGCCTTGCCAAGCTGGAAAAAGTGCCTGCCATTTTGGCGGACTACGATGACAGCGAATCCGCCGCACTGGGTCTGTTGGAAAACTTGCAGCGCAGCCAGCTGGATCCCTTTGATACTGCCCGCGGCATTAAAGAGGTCATCCGTCTGTGGGGCTGTACCCAGGCCGAGGCTGCAAGGCGGCTGGGGTTAAGTCAGCCTGCCCTGGCCAACAAACTGCGCTTACTTACCCTTACACCGGAACAGCAGCAGCTTTGCGCCGCCAACCACCTGACCGAGCGCCATGCCCGCGCAGCCCTGCGCCTGCCGGAGAGCCGCCGTACCCCGGCACTGGAAAAGATGGCGCGGGATAAGCTCAGCGTGCGGCAGGCGGACAAACTGGTGGACCAGATGTTGGCCGCCCCCAACAGCCCCAGCCCCTGCCGCCGCACCATCCCCATGGTGCGGGATGTCCGCTTTTTTGTAAATACCCTGCAGCATGCCGTTGACCTGATGACCCAGAAGGGCATCCAGGCAACTACCCACTGTGATAAGCATGACGGGTGCCTAGAGTACATTGTGCGCATCCCCGTAGGCAGTGACGGCCGCCCTGTGCAGCAGCCGACGACTCCGCCGCAGGAGCCAGCCAAAGAGTACGCGACCGAGGTATAAAGCACTGAAAATAGAGAAGACCCTGTAAAATGTTCCACGTGGAACATTTTACAGGGCATTTTTTGCGTTTGCCCCTTTTTTATAGTGTTTCCTTGTGCTATAATAGAATCCAGACGGACAAAACCGTCTTAAAATGCAAAAAGACGGAGGGAAAAGCGTGGCAAAGGTAATCGCAGTAGCAAACCAGAAAGGAGGCGTGGGAAAAACGACTAGCGCCGTAAACCTCAGCGCCTGCGTGGCAGCACTGGGCAAAAAGGTCCTTGTCGTAGACCTCGACCCCCAGGGCAACGCTTCCAGCGGTTACGGCATTGCCAAAAACAAGCTGGAATCCGACATTTATACTTGCCTGATCGAGGACGACGATGTGCGCAACGCCATCGTCAAGACCGAGTATAATGCCGACCTGCTTCCCTCCAACACCCAATTGGCCGGCGCTGCTGTGGCGCTGGTCAACCTGCCCCGGCGCGAGATGCGCCTGCGTAGCGTGCTGGCCCCCATTGTGCCGCTGTACGATTATATTTTCATCGATTGCCCGCCCTCGCTGGATCTGCTGACCATCAACGGCCTGTGCGCCGCCGATACCGTGCTGATCCCCCTGCAGTGCGAATACTACGCGCTGGAAGGCCTGACGGAGCTGATGAACACCTTAAAAATGGTGCGAAAAAAGTATAACCGATATCTGGACATTGAGGGCGTGCTCTTTACCATGTACTCCGGCCGGCTGAACCTGACGATGCAGGTGGTGGCCCAGGTCAAAAAGTACTACGGGGACAAGGTGTTCAAGGCGGTCATCCCCCGCTCGGTGCGCCTGTCTGAGGCACCGAGCTTCGGCATGCCCATCAATTTCTATGAGCCGAACGGCAAAGGCTGCGAGGCTTACATGGAACTGGCACGGGAATTTTTAAGCAAGAACGAGAGGTGAGCCGATGGCAAAAAAGAAAATGGGCGGCTTAGGCAAGGGCCTTGACCTGCTGTTTGCTGACCTGCCCGAGACCTCATCGGATGATGCGGCTGCCTCTACCCTGTCGCTGCGGGAGATCGAACCCGACCCCGCGCAGCCCCGCAAGCAGTTCGACGACGATGCGCTGAACCAGCTGGCCGACAGCATTACCGAAAACGGTCTGCTGCAGCCCATTGCTGTACGCCCCAAAAAGCTGGGCACCGGCTACATCATCATTGCGGGCGAGCGCCGCTGGCGTGCCGCCCGGCTGGCCGGGCTGGATGAGGTGCCGGTCATCATCAAGGATGTATCGGACGAACAAGCCGCAGCCCTGGCGCTGATCGAAAACCTGCAGCGCGAGGACCTGAATCCCATCGAGGTAGCCGAGGGCTGCCACCAGCTGATTGAAAAATACGGCCTGACGCAGGAAACGGCCGCCAAAAAGCTGGGCAAAAGCCGCAGCTCCGTCACCAACAGCCTGCGCCTGCTGGCGTTGCCGCAGGAGGTCCGCCATAAAGTCAGTGAGGGCATTTTAAGTGCCGGGCACGCCAAAGTGCTGCTGGGCCTGCCCACACAGGAGTTGATGCAGCAGGCGGCCGAGGAAATCGAGGCCAACGGGCTGAACGTCCGCCAGACCGAAGCCCTTTGCAAAAAGCTGGCCAAGCCTGCCAAACCGCCCAAACCAAAGCCAGACCCCTTCAACCGCCCCAAGCGCGCGGTGGAGATCGAAGCTGCCCTAAAAGAAGTGACCGGCAGTGAGGTCCACGTGGAATACAAAGATGGCAAAGGCTCGCTGAAGATCGACTTTTACAGCGATGAAATGCTGCAAAAGTTCGCCGATCTGCTGGGCCATTACGACCCGGAGGCCGAATAATCAACCTGGTTTTCTATAAAGTATAGAAAAATATAGAGGAGAATCATCATGTTAGACATTCGTTTTGTCCGTGAAAATCCGGAGGCAGTCAAGGAAAACATCCGCAAAAAGTTCCAGGATGCCAAGCTGCCCCTGGTCGACGAGGTCATCAAGCTGGATGCCGAGTACCGCGCTGCCATCGGCGAGGCCAGCGACCTGCGCGCCAACCGCAACAAGCTGTCCAAGCAGATCGGTGCTCTGATGGGCCAGGCCAAGAAGGACCCCAGCAAGGCAGCCGAGGCCGAGGAAATCAAGAAGCAGGTCACCGCTCAGGCTGACCGCCTGAAAGAGCTGGAGGCCAAAGAGACCGAGCTGCAGGCCAAGATCCAGGAAATCATGTACACGATCCCCCAGATGATAGACCCCAGCGTGCCCATCGGCCCCGATGACAGCTGCAACGTCGAGGTCCAGCGCTTCGGCGAGCCTGTTGTGCCCGATTACCCCATCCCCTACCATGTGGACATCATGGAGAGTTTTGAAGGTATCGATTTGGATGCCGCCGGCCGCGTTTCCGGCAACGGCTTCTACTACCTGCTGGGCGACATCGCCCGCCTGCACGAAGCTGTGCTGGCCTACGCCCGCGACTTCATGATCAACAAGGGCTTCACCTACGTCATCCCCCCGTTCATGATGCACGGCAACGTGGTGCAGGGCGTGATGTCGTTCCCCGAGATGGACGCCATGATGTACAAGATCGAGGGTGAGGATCTGTACCTGA
>ERZ825896.2400-NODE-2400-length-18037-cov-5.112001_pt1 | contig 18037 bp, 15 predicted proteins | sample MGYA00519858_ERZ825896 | MGnify/ENA primary metagenome ERZ825896 (study PRJEB31778, sample SAMEA3449214) | human gut metagenome | biome: human gut; feature: human-associated habitat; material: faeces | place: United Kingdom | collected 2010/2012 ...
AATTGCAGCTACAGCAGCTAATAAGGGATACCTTACAGCAGCAACAGATATGGATGTTGAATACAAGGGACGTAAATATCATTTTGATAAGACTATTTACGAAAACAGAGTATTTGATTCTCACGGTGTTGCTGACCCTGATACGGAAATCCAGTTTGGTCCTAACATTAAGGACTGGCCGGAAATGGTTGCACTTACAGACAATTTGTTACTTAAGGTGGTATCAGAAATACATGACCCTGTAACAACAACTGATGAACTTATTCCATCAGGTGAAACTTCATCATACCGTTCTAACCCATTAGGACTTGCAGAATTTGCACTTTCAAGAAAAGACCCTGAATATGTAGGAAAGGCAAAGGAAGTTCAGAAGGTAGAAAAGGCAAGAGAAGCAGGCCAGTGTATGTGTGAATATTCAGATGAATATAAGAAGATTCTTGAAACAATCAAGAAGGAATTTGCTGATGTGAATAAAGAAAATTTAGGTGTAGGAAGTACAATTTATGCTGTAAAACCTGGTGACGGTTCAGCAAGAGAACAGGCTGCATCATGTCAGAAGGTACTCGGCGGCTGGGCAAATATCGCGAATGAATATGCAACAAAGCGTTATCGTTCCAACCTCATCAACTGGGGTATGCTCCCGTTCCTGACTGATACAGACCATGAATCACTTCCATTTAAAAATGGAGATTATATCTTTGTTCCGGATGTGAGAAAAGCAGTAGAAGAAAAGGCTGCGGTTGTGAAAGCATATGTTGTCGGGGATGAGTTAAAAGAGATCGACCTGAAGCTCGGAGATCTGACAGATGCTGAACGCCAGATCATACTGGATGGATGTCTGATTAACTATTATAGAGCGACAAAGTAGAAATTTGTAGTTGTTGAGAGTGAAAATGATTCGGCGGCAGGAAGGCTTTTTGACAGAAGAGCGTCCATATCCGCCCTTGTTGTTGCATCGCAGTGCAGGACCCGCTTTACCTCAGCCCGTTGACAACTTGTAACAGGAACGTGGAAACACTCGTGCAGAGGCACTCCTGTTTACGTTCCTTAACAAGTTGGGCAAAGTGTCTTCGGAACGCTCCCTGTCAATGCACTGCTCACGCAACAGCAAAGGCGGATATTAGGCATTTCAAGTCAGAAAACAGTTCTCGTGCCGGGACATTTTCTCTTAACAAACACGAAATTTAAGTAAGAAGTAAAAAGCCGGAAGGCTATCAACTAAGATGAATGATTAGTCAAATATTAAATACAATATCTACGATCGAATATCTTAGCCAATAGCCATCCGGCTCTTTTTATCTTTTAAATCTTGTATTGTTAAGTGAATATCTCTGCTTTCTGCGTCCGCTTCGCCATAAAGAAGTTATCTGATGCTTTATAGCGTATCACCCCAACAACCACAAATTTACCCAACTACAGCAAGAATTTTATGGACGCTATCCAGAGACTCCATCAGTACCGCTGCAATGGCATCCAAAGGATAACCAAGCTTTTGCATCTGTAGGGCCACCTCCTTTTTCTGGGAGGCTATGCCAAGTTCTTTTCCATGAGCTTCTCCTTCGGCAATACCTGATCGTCTGCCCTGTTCCATACCATCCTGAACGCCATCATTATAAATATCTTCCAGTGCTTTACACATATCCAGTTCCTCCTTTTCTTCCTTCTCTACGTTTATCTCCATAAGCTGCCGGGAATTTAAGAATGCTCCAAGTGCATGATAAGTCTCCAGATCCAGCTTTTGGAAATAGTCTTTATGATTTGCCACATATGTACGCAATGCGTATTTATCCTGACTACATTGTAGCATACCGAAGATGATTTGTAAATCACTTTGAAAAGATTCTAAATTTTTCAGTCTTCTGACATCGACGAGGTTAATGTGATAATTGGGAAGATACTTTTTCATCAGTTCCGCATGCTTCTTTTCTGTCCCAAGATCGAACATCTGATGCAGTTCCAAAGGTCCATCCCACTCCTCTGTCCCATAATAGAAGATCAAAGTAATCACCGGGATGAGTTTATCATTCTTTTGAAACCGGGAAAGAAATTCAGCCGAAGAAAGACGGGGCGGACGTTCTTTCCATTTGACCCGCACCTGTTCCGCATATTCCATGCTGTCATAGAGCATTACTTTCAACGGTGCAGCGTAATGAATGGCAGTCTGTGATTCCACCGCCAGCAGCATCAGCACAGCCTGATCCTGCCAGTTCATGATGATATCACGGTATTGCTTTTTTACAACATTTTTCCCCTGAGCGTCCTGAAGACTGACTGCGGTTGTCTCCGGGCTGGGGTGAAGATTCTCCGGTAGGATCACGGCTTTTCCCTGAAATAAAATGGCGTTGAACAGGTCTGCGAACCGTTTCGTATCCTTAAGCCAAAGATTAACATTTACATCTGCTTGTCCCATAGGCAAGTCCTCCTTAATAAAAATATAATCGTTATCATCAAAATGAAAATCTCTGACCGAAATGGTCTTGAAATATGAAATGCTCTCCATACTGGACATCAGACGTAGAAAATGGGAATTGGATCTGTCTGAGATTTTGATGTGAGATGAGTATAAGATAGTGTAAGAAAAAAATCAATTAAAAGAATTTAAAGTTTGTATGAAATAAGTATAAAATTTGTAGTTGTTGGGGGGGATACGCTTGGAAAGCAGAAAACTTCTATGTGGCAGAGCGGACGCGGCAAGCAGGATATTCACTCAACAATGCAAATTTAAAAATAAGAAGAAGAGCCGGAAGGTTATCGACTAAGATATCAAATCCTGCAGTTTGCAGATTGCTTATCCTGGTCAATAGCCATCCGGCTCTTTATTTCTTATTGAAATTTCGTATTTGTTGAAAGAAAATATCCTGATGCGAGGAAAGTTTTCTGACTTGAAAAGCCTAATATCCACACTTGTTGTTGCGTGAGCAGTGCATTGACAGGGAGCGTTCCGAAGACACTTTGCCCAACTTGTTAAGGAACGTAAACAGGAGTGCCTCTGCACGAGTGTTTCCACGTTCCTGTTACAAGTTGTCAACGGGCTGAGGTAAAGCGGGTCCTGCACTGCGATGCAACAACAAGTGTGGATATGGACGCTCTTCTGTCAGAAACACTTCCTGCTGTCGCGATATTTTCACCCCAACAAATACAATTTTCTCCCCTCTTGACATCTTATGATAAAATAGAACTAACAGCTTTTTACATCTTGAGAAATTTTTATTAAGAACAGGAGGCTTTTTATGCCAGAACATATTCTTCCCCACAACCACGGTGAATCTATGAATACCGAACATATTCTTCATGTAATCTCTCAGACAGATAATTTTCAGACCGTTGCAGAATCTTTTAAAATTCTCGGAGATCCGACCCGTATCCGTATTTTCTGGATGCTCTGCCATTGCGAAGAATGTGTCATTAACATTTCCGCTATGATGGATATGAGCAGTCCTGCTGTCTCTCATCATTTGCGTCAGCTTAAAAATGCCGGACTGATCGTCAGCCGGCGTGAGGGAAAAGAAGTGTATTATAAAGCGGCCGACACAGAACAGAGCCGACTGCTGCATATTATGATCGAACAAGTATTAAAAATCACCTGTCCGGGGAACTGATCGCAATCCCCGGATTTTCCATTTTTATCTCGTTTCTATTTGATTTTTAAATCTTTCTGCTTATTTTTTCGGCTTTTTCCTGATTTCACTGTATTTCCCGCAACCCATAAAATACTTCCTGCTACGATACAGAAATCTCCTACATTGTATGTCAGTCGGTCGAATTTTTTATTTTTCTGTCTGATTCCTATATAATCTACCACATAGCCTCTTCGGAATCTGTCCCATGTATTACTCCACGCACCTGCAGCGGTCAGAGTCAGCCCAAGCTTTTCCAGTATTCTTCCTTTTCCTGCACCGACAACAGCTCCTGCTCCTGTTACCACAGTTGTCACTGCAAGGGAAAGTTTTTTTACTTCTTCCGGACATTCTGATAAAAGTTCAAATCCTACCCCCTGGTTATGTACTCTCCGAAGCACGATCCTGCCGGTCAGCTTTTTCTCTGTTCCCGGCTGCAAATTCTCTTCTGCATAATTTTTCAGACTTTCATCTAACAGAAATATTCCTGCACCGACAAGCGGTAAAAGAACTTTTTTCATCACCGGATCTTACTCCCTTACAAGAACTTTTACGATTTCTCCAAGATACATCGTATGATAATCTTTCTGAGGATACCATTTTTCATCCGGTCCATCTACCGTGAAAAATTCCGGCTTCATTGGCTGTGCATACAATTTCCTGCATACAAATACCAGATCCGCCTCCTCATAGGTTGTCGTTCCTTCCACATAATACGGTGTCAGTCCTGCCTCTTTATCTTTATCACAGTCACGTCCCGATTTTGTACCACACAGGTTCAATGCTTTTCTGTACTCTTCTTTAAAGAAGGAAAGTGTATACATATCCTCTGCATCCACAAATTCTTTCGTGTATCTCTGAGGACGGATATATGCAGTAGCTACATTCATTCCCCACATAATACCTACGCCACCCCAGCTTGCAGTCATCGTATTATGCTTTTCTTCATTTCCCGCCGTGATCAGCATCCATTCTTTTCCAATCTTTGTAAACGGATTAAATGTAAGGTCTTCAATCTTTACTTCTTTCAGTGCCATTTTATTTCCTCCTTGCAAGACAGCGTTACTGTCCATAATCTGCTGTGACCAGTAACGCTGTTCTTTCTATACTATATTTGTTCTATTATTTCATAATCACTCTGCGGAAATTTTTCTTTCCTTTTTTGACGATCTTGCCTTCGCCTTCAAAATCAGCCGGAACATACGCTGTCGCAATATCTGTGATCTTCTCTCCCTCCACAGATACACCCCCCTGAGTTACAGCACGTCTGGCCTCGGATCTGGATGATGCCTGTCCGCCTTTCACAAGAACCGCAAGGATATCAATCTTTCCATCCTGGAAATCTCCCTCTTCCAGTTCCGTTGTCGGCATATTATCAGCATTTCCCTGACTGAACAATGCTCTTGCACTTTCCTGTGCTTTCTTCGCTTCTTCTTCACCGTGAACCAGCTTTGTCAGTTCATATGCAAGGATCTCCTTTGCCGTATTAAGCTGTGCACCTTCCCATGCATCCATCTTATCAATCTCTTCCAGTGGAAGGAATGTCAGCATACGGATACATTTCAGTACATCTGCATCTCCGACATTTCTCCAGTACTGATAGAAATCAAACGGAGAAGTCTTCTCAGGATCAAGCCACACCGCCCCTGACTGAGTCTTTCCCATTTTCTTTCCTTCAGAGTTCAGAAGCAGCGTGATCGTCATTGCACTTGCATCTTTTCCAAGCTTACGACGGATCAGCTCTGTACCTGCCAGCATATTGCTCCACTGGTCATCTCCGCCAAACTCCAGATTACAGCCATAGTTCTGGAACAGTTCGTAGAAATCATATGCCTGCATGATCATGTAGTTAAACTCAAGGAAACTGAGTCCTTTTTCCATTCTCTGTTTATAACACTCTGCGGTCAGCATTCTGTTGACTGAGAAATGCGGTCCGATCTCCCGAAGCACTTCAATATAGTTCAGATCAAGCAGCCAGTCTGCATTATTCACCATCAGTGCTTTTCCCTCTGAAAAATCAATAAAGCGGCTCATCTGTTTCTTAAAGCAGTCACAGTTATGCTGGATCTGCTCCGGTGTCATCATACTTCTCATATCAGATCTTCCTGAAGGATCTCCGATATAACCTGTACCTCCACCGATCAGTGCAATCGGTTTATTTCCAGCCTCCTGAAGACGCTTCATCAGACATAATGCCATAAAGTGTCCTACATGAAGACTATCCGCTGTCGGATCAAATCCGATATAAAATGTCGCCTTTCCGTTGTTCACCAAATCCCGGATACGCTCCTCATCTGTTACCTGTGCGATCAGGCCTCTTGCCTGAAGTTCTTCATAAATTCCCATGATCTTTTCTCCTCTTAAAGACTATAAAAAACGCCCTTACTGCATCTCGCAATAAGGACGAATCTCTCGTGGTACCACCTTAATTCGCTGACCTTTCTCTGTCAGCCTCTTTTGTGCTATAACGTGCAAACTCCGTCGCAGCCTACTCTCCTGTCTGCATTTATCTTTTCCTCAAAATACAGTCGATTTCAATGCGAAGCTCCAAGATGTATTCTCTGACAGTCTTCCATGTGCCTCTCATCAGCCGGCAACTTTCTGTATATCCCTCTGTCCGTTACTTCTTCTCTTCACAGCCTTCTTTTATTATCTGATTATATTCGGACATTCCCATGTCCATTCCTTTCAGATATTAGACTATCTCATCCCTTTTGTCAAGACCGGAAATATTCTTTAAGACTTTCACAGCCTCCCGGACTGCTTCTTCGTCTGTCTGCCAGATTTCAAATTCACTCATACCAGGCATCCCCATTGGAACACCTTGCCTTCTAAACTCCATTCTGCTTTCTTTCACAATCTTTCCTGACATATGAAATGTCTTCAGTCCGGCATATTCACTCAGCTTGCTGATCACCCCCGGATTGATTCCTGCTCCTGCAAGGATTTCGATCCTGCCTTTCGCTCTTTCTTTCAGCTCTTTCAACATTTCTCTTCCATTCCATGCAGAATCTTTCTGTCCGCTGGTCAGGATCGTATCGATTCCAAGGCTGACACATTGTTCCAGCGTTTCATATGGATCTTTACATACATCAAAGGCCCGGTGCATCGTCACTTTCATATCTCCTGAAATCCTGACCAGCTCTTCCATCTGCTCTACATTCATTGTCCCATCCGGTCTTAAAATTCCAATCACAACTCCGTCTGCTCCGAATTCCCGGTACATCTGAACCTCTTCTTTCAACATTTCAAACTCATATTCATCATAACAGAAATCACCGAATCTCGGACGCAGAAGAGTCCTGATCTCCAGGTCTGTATTTGCCCGTACAACTTTAAATAATGCAGGATCCGGTGACAGCCCTCCGATCACCAGACCGGAACAAAGCTCAATCCGCTTCGCCCCGCCTTTTTGTGCTGCTACCGCTGATGCTACACTGTCAGTACAGATTTCCAAAGTATATTTCATCACATTTCCCTCTTTCTGCTTTTACATTTTCACTGCTTTATCCACATTTTACATCAATTTCCCTTCCTTTTTCCACCCCGGTCTTTTCTTTTTCTTCCAATTATATAGAAAAGCCGGGTGCACAGCCAAATCCTTCAGCCATGCCCCCGGTCATTAAAAGGGATTACTTATTCAATTTTATACGTTCTTATTTGCAGAGTTTCTTGAACTCATCAGCTACGAACTGTACTTTCATTCCAACGATTACCTGAACTGCAGTTTTGGAAGGACGGATAACACCTGCTACTCCGGCAGATTTAATCTTCTTCTCATCAACCTTAGTATAATCGTTGATTTCAAGACGAAGTCTTGTAATGCAGTTATCGATAGACTTAACGTTCTCTTTTCCGCCAACACCTTCAAGAATGATCTTAGCTACTTCTGTGAAGTCATCGTTAGAAAGAACTGCTGACTTCTCAGCTTCGTTGTCATCATCATCCTCACGACCAGGTGTCTTCAGGTCGAATTTCACGATTGCGAAACGGAATACTACATAGAATACTACGAATGCTGCAATACCAAGCGGAATGATCAGCCATGTCTTAGCTGCTGCCGGAAGGGAAGCAGAGAAGACCAGGTCAGTCAGACCAGCTGAGAAACTGAATCCGGCACGGAATCCAAGCAGAACTGTAACTACTGTAAAGATACCATAGAGTAATGCATATACAAGGTACAGTACCGGTGCAAGGAACATGAAACCGAACTCGAATGGCTCTGTAACACCGCAGACAAATGCTGCGATTGCTGCTGAAGATACAAGACCGATTGCTGCTTTCTTCTTGTTGCTCTTAGCTGTATGTACCATTGCAAGAGCTGCTCCCGGGATACCGAACATCATACATGGGAAGAATCCTGACATGTACATTCCAAGGCTCCATGATACATCAGCAGATGTCTCTCCAGCCCAGAAGTGAGACAGGTCTCCAAGTCCGATTGTATCGAACCAGAATACGTTGTTCAGTGCGTGGTGCAGACCGAATGGGATCAGCAGTCTGTTAAAGAATGCATAGAGACCAGCTCCAACAGCTTCAAGTCCTTCGATACCTTTTCCAAGTGCAACCAGTGCTCCGAAAAGTACAGGCCATACAAAGAAAAGAACTGCAGATGCAACGATGGAAACCAGTCCGGCTACGATCGCTACGCAACGCTTTCCACTGAAGAATGACAGCCAGTCAGGAAGTTTCGCACTCTTAAATCTGTTGTAGCAAAGAGCTCCGATGATACCTGCAAGGATACCGATGAACGGGTTCTGGATCTTGCTGAATGCGATAAAGTTTGTAGTTCCCTCTTCCAGTGTCTTAATAACTGAAACTGTTCCTGTAGACAGAAGGTTTGTGATCATCAGCCAGGAAGCAAGAGCTGCAACACCAGCTGTACCATCATTATCATCTGCCATACCAACACCAACACCAATTGCAAAAAGAATTGCCATATTGTCAATCAGGGCACCGCCTGCTTTAACAAGAAAGAATCCAATCTGCTCAACAATACCTGTGATGTCACCACCCTGCATTGTAGCCGAGCAAAGTGCATATCCGATACCCATAAGGATACCACAGATAGGAAGACAAGCAACAGGCAGCATAAGAGCTTTACCTAATTTCTGTAAAAATTTCATAATTTTCCTCCTTCTCAAAAATCTCTCATTGCTGAATCCCTTTTATCTATTTTAACCGGTCATAATTCCGGTCAAAATCTAAATTGTACACTGCTTTCAGGCAACAGCCACGCCTATTTTTCAATAATGACTGCGTCATCTCCGGCTTCTACATCTTTACCGGTCACACCCTCTACTGATGCATAATCCATTGTATTGCAGACAAGCATCGGAGTGATCGTATCATATCCTGCAGCCTTTACCTTATCAAGATCAACCTCTAAGAGAAGATCTCCCTTCTTAACTTTGTCACCTGCTTTTACGTGACCTGTAAATCCTTCTCCGTTCATCTTGACTGTATCAAGACCTACATGGATCAGAATCTCTGTTCCTTCTTCAGATACAAGACTGACTGCATGGAGTGTATCAAATACCATACCGATCTCGCCATCTGCCGGAGCATAAATCTTTCCTTCTGCCGGAATGACTGCCATTCCTTTTCCAAGCATCTCCTCTGCAAAAGTCGGATCATTGACCTCTGAAAGAGGTACTGCCTTTCCCTTTACCGGAGCTCCGAGAATCATTTTATTATCCTTTTTCTTAAAAAGTCCACCAAACATTTACATTTCCTCCTGCTTTTTATCTTCTATTTTTATATTGATTGCATTTTTATTCTTCTGCCATCGTAATCCTTCGTATGTGGATTGCAAGATACATCACTTCTTCACCGGATAATCTGCACTCTGCGGTCTTTTCTATATAATCCGCTACTTTCTTACTGCAGGCAAATTCTTTCGGATACTTTTGGCTGATCATGTCCGCCAGATCACTTTCTTCGTCGGGCAGAAGCTCTTTTCTGTAAACTCTCTGAAGCAGGAATTTCATATGAGTAATAAACCGCTCATAATGAAGCGTCCCTTCATCCAGCTTGATACCAAGCTCCCTCGTCACGATCTCCAGAATTTCCTTCATCTGATTCGGGAAACGCAAAGCATCTCTGATATTCGTTCCATACTCTGCATTCACAAAATGAAGTGCAATAAACCCTGCCTCGTCCTCTGGCAATTCTACCTTCAGACGCTCTTTGATCTGGGCAACCGCATATTTTCCGAGTTCATACTCCTGCGGATAAAACCTCTTGATCTCCCACAACAGTGCATTTTCAAGGTTGATCCCCTTTGCACATCTCGCAATCGCAAAATTAATATGATCCGTAAGCGTCACATAAATGCTCTGATTCAGCTTCAGCTTCAATGCACCTTTTGCATAAGAAATAATATCACTCGAGATCTTTGCATGCTCCAACGGGACTCCGGCAAGCAGCTCTTTAAACTGATCTGCCACGCTTCCGCTTTCGATCCTGAAAATCTTTTCTATCTTATCTTCAGGGATCTTTGCTCCCGGTCTGCTTCCAAAACCGATCCCGCATCCCATGACTACGACTTCTCTTCCTATCTCATCAAAAGCTGAAACAATATTATTATTGATCACTTTTTCTATCGTCATACAACCGACCTTCCAAAATAACGTACCAACTCCGACACGCTTTTCATGTCTTACTGTTCCTTCTGCTAAATGCAACTCTTTCACCAGAAAACTTCCTGTGAAAATAAAAACCAGACCAACTGAACATACATCATCACCGTATGCTCATTGAATCTGGTTTTGCCTGCCTTACAGTAACAATCCGTTGACTTATTTCGTAACTTCAGTCTATCAAAAATCACCAGGAAAGTCAACCGATTATTTTATTTTATTTTTATACTATTTATATTTTTTTAATAAACATTCTCATTTAGTTGTCAGATTTTTACAATCTGCACTGAACTATATTGAAAATTATCTAGGTATCTTTGACAGTGCAGCCTTATCAGCAACGATCGTCACATCTCTGTGGAGCTGAAGGATAGAAGCCGGAACTTCCGGTGTTACCGGGCCGAAAAATGCCTTTGCAACGATATCTGCCTTTCCTTCTCCATTAACAACCAGAAGGATCTTCTTTGCTTTCATGATCGTTCCGATTCCCATTGTATATGCCTGTCTCGGTACATCGTCTGCAGATTCAAAGAAACGCTTATTCGCCTCGATCGTGCTTTCTGTCAGATCTACGCAGTGAGTTGTTACAGCAAAGTCTGCTGCAGGCTCGTTGAACCCGATATGTCCGTTATGTCCAAGTCCGAGAAGCTGGATATCAACTCCACCCATGGACTCGATCAGTGCTTCATATCTTGCACACTCTTTCGCTGCATCTTCCTGAGTTCCGTCCGGTACATTTGTATTCTCTAACTTAATATTTACACGGTCAAATAAATGCTTATGCATGAAATAATAATAGCTCTGGTCATTGTCACGGGTCAGTCCTCTGTACTCGTCCAAATTCACTGTTCTTACCTGAGAGAAATCAACATCTCCTTTATTATACCAGTCTACTAACTGATCGTAGGTTCCGATCGGTGTAGAACCTGTTGCCAGACCCAGTACACAATCCGGCTTTAAAATAACCTGTGCTGAAAGAATATTAGCAGCCTGTCTGCTCATCTCCTGATAGTCTTTTGTCTCATAAATCTTCATCTTTTTTCCTCCTCAGCTCTGACTTGTCTCATCATATTAGATTCTTTGCAAATACCGGATCTGACTTCTTATATCCAATCCTTCTTATCCGGCAGATATCGTTCTGCACTGTCAGATAAAGAAAACCAGACTTTCAGTCCATAAAGCAACCTTTATTTCCCGAAATCTGGTTTTGCCTTCTGATAAGTAACAATCCAGTATTTTCAACTACTGTTAATCTTAGCAGTGAAACGTTCTATTGTCAACACCTCTTTGACCTTTGTGGGAAAATGTTACCGCCTCTTTACTCCCTCAAATTCATACAGATATACATCCTCCAGCGTCGGGCTGACTTTCACTGCATCATATTTAACGGGACACTTGTCCGCAATCACCCGCACGATGATCTCGCCGTCTCTGCGGAACAGATTGCTGATTTCATATTCTTTCTTCACTTCCGCCAGTTCATCCTGGCTGATGCACAGTTCATAAACATGACCGTAAATCCTCTTTTGCAGATTTTCCGGGCTGTCCTGATCCACCAGTCTCCCGTTTTTCATTAATAAAATTTCTTTAGAAATAAATTCGATATCCGATACCACATGGGTTGCGATCAGTACAATCCTGTCTTCACTCAGATCTGAGATCAGGTTCCTGATCCTGATCCGCTCTTTCGGGTCAAGTCCGGCAGTCGGTTCATCCAGGATCAGAAATTTCGGATCATTCAGCAATGCCTGCAGCAACAGCACCCGCTGCTTCATTCCACCTGAAAGTTCTTTCAGTTTCTTCTTTCTTACCTTTTGCAGATTCAGAAGTGGGAGCAGCTCGTCCATTCTTCTCTGGATGGTTCTGCTCTTCATTCCTTTCAGCGTTCCCATATAAGAAATAAAATGTGTAACCGTAAAGGTATCATAAAGCTGTTGCTGCTGCGGCATATATCCCATAATTTCCCGATAAGATGCCCCCAGGTTCAATATTTCCTCTCCATCATACAGGACGCTCCCGGAATCCCGCAGAAGATTATCCGTCAGAATATTCATCAGTGTACTTTTTCCGGCTCCGTTGGGACCAAGGATCCCGTAGATACCATTCTCAAATTCTGTTGTAAAGTTCCACAATGCTTTTTTCTTTCCATAACTTTTACACAGATCCTGTATCTTTAATTCCATATCGCCTGCCCCCTCTTCTTATAGACTCTGTGCAGAACGGTTCCTGCCGCCAATGGAAGGACTCCCCAAAAGACCAGTACCGTCAGTGCAAACTGCATTCCTCCTGACTGTAGCAGACGGTGTCCGTCCAGTAATGTATTGATGCTCCAGGAATGAATCATTCCAAGTCCGCCCCATTCCATGACCAGCGTACCGCCAAATAACAGAACCGACAGGATCAGTGTCAGCATCGTATCTTTTAAGACTGCCGACAATGCTGTCACGCACAGGATCACCACATACAAAGTTCCCAGCTGCAACAGAAGCAAAAGCAACACATACGCCCACACCGGACAGTTAAAAACCGATGTCCCTGCAAATCGCATGGAACGGACTTTTGCCGTCCATCCTGTCAGTGGATAATTCTGAACGATCCGCATCACAACCGGTATCTTTACAAGAACGAACATGACAGTAGTGACTCCCGCTGCCACTCCAAGTTTTACCCGCAGAAGTGTTCCCCTTCCTTTCTTCGTACTCTGCAGAAGATTCATCACCTTCAGGTCATATTCCATCCCAAGAAGTCCTGCAGCACTGTATACTGCCACAAGAACACAAAGCAACTCTCCGATCAGCCTTCCTTTCATGGAAATCTCTCCAAACAACTGCTCATATCCACCTTCATAGATCAGCTGCTGTTCGTCCGTTCCTGCTGCCCGGTTATTTTCCACCACATACTGAACCTGTTCATACGCTCTCATGAACCCACTGTACTGATACTGTATTTCCTCCTGCCGGCTGCTGATCTCCTCACTGCTCAGTCCGCACTGCTCCGGGGTCATGGAATAAATGTCATCATAACGTTTCTTTTCATTCTCAAAAGTTTCCAGTTTCTCCTGCGTCAGTTCTCCCTGTCCTTTGGTCATATAATATTTATAGTATTCTTCTTCCACGCTGTTCCATATCATCAGACCTCTTCCGAGAAGAATTGCTCCATACAATACTGCCACGCACACCCACACTGTCCGGTTCGTCAGAAAACTTTTGAAACTCTCATGCCATACCAGGCTGTCCGAAATAAAGCCTTTTTTCTTCCGCTTCCTTCTTTTTTTACCCCGGGCAGTCTTCCGGAGTTTTCTCCATAGTTTCTCTGTACCTCCCTGTCTGCCAGATTTTGTACCATATCTGTGGCTACAAAATGTGGTCAGATTCAGCACGATAAAAAGAAGCAGCAGACACGGCAGCACAATCGGAAAAATCCTCATTGCATTGACCGGATATTCAAAAAAATCAAGATTATGATACTTCGTAAAAAGCGGATATATTTTGATATACTCCACAAGATTGATATACTTCAGTCCGTCCGCATAAGAGACTGACGGGAGCAGCACGGTCAGCAGATATTCTGCAACTGCTCCTGTGCTGATCGCAAGAATCGCTCCTGCCGGTGTCCCTGCCTTTTGTGCGATCCATATCATCAGCAATGCAGCTGCATAGCACACCACCAGTTTCAAAAGCAGATACATCCACAGATATTGCCCTGCTGTCAGTCTGAACGGGCTTTCATAAAACGCTGTCACTGACTGAAGGGGACGTGTGAGATTTCCAAAACCATACTGATAGAAAATAAAAAGATAATTACTTCCATATAGCAGCAGAACCAAAAATCCCGTGATCCCTGCCATCACTCCCAGTTTTGCACCAATGACCTCTGCCCTGCCACGGCTGGCAGATCTCAATAATGGATACAATTTATTCTTTTTCTCATCAAGGATCAGGAAATAAACTGCTGCCATCAACAGAATCGTCATGCACAGATCAGTAAAATCTGCCTTTGTTGCCTTTATAACACCATCCGACAGATCAAAGGAAAGCTTCGTGCCTTTCAGTTTCTCATAAGCCGCAGGAGTCACTTTTGCGTTTCTCCAGGCAAAGGTTCCTTCATCTGAGAAAATAGAACCTGACATTTTTGCACTTCTCTCTTTGATCTCCTCCAGATATTCGTCATATTTTTCTGTCTGAATCCATTCTCTCGAAAGCTTTTTAAATAATTCTTCTTCCATATACTGGTTGCCTGTATAGTGAGCATTTTTTTTTGCTTTCTGCTCTTCCAGCCATTGTCCTTTCGCTCCTTCCGGCTGCTCCTGAAAATCTATATAAAGCTGCCGGACAGAGGATGCCGGAAATTCCATCCGGATCTGCTCCGAAAGATTCCATAGATTAAATAACAAAAATACTGCACATAAAAACCAAAAATAACGAAAAGAGAAAAACTTCTCCCATTCATATTTCAGATGCCGCATCCGCATCCCCTCCTCCCGCAACATCTCCTTTACCTTTTAATACACTGAATCATTTGCTGCCGGTCATATTGCCCTCTTCATCCACCGGATTCTTGATTCCTGTATTCTTTTTCGAGCATCCGGTTCCTGTGATCAGCATTGCAACGATACTGCCTGTTAAAACGAAAACTTTTCCCCATTTCTTCATCTCTAACACCTCTTTGTTTAATATCACCAACCAGTTACTGTCCGTTTATCGGATTTCCATTTTCGTCAACCAGTTCACCCATAGCTGTCATACGTGGATTTATCACATTTTTTATGACACTTTTCTCATTGACTAAATCCTCCCACTCCGTGTATGCCTGCCAGTCGACATTGTCCTGAAAACCATTGGATTCAAAATCCTTTAAATACCAAAAGTACATTCCTTTCTCTGTTGCACATATCACATCATAGAAATGAGTACCTGCAACCGGAAGTTGTTGTGGCATCGACAGTTCCTGTATTTTTCCATTATGATCCAGTAAGAACATCTTCTCTTCTCGCTCCTCAGTCCATGTTCTGACCCAGTACACGATTCCTTCCTGACATTTTCCACACAGGTCTGATCCAACAATATCCCCTCCGGCATTCTCCAGAATTTTCTCATTTTCAAGGCAAAGCTTATTTTTTCTACTGTCAATATCATATTGATAAAGATTTCTTTCTCCGCCCTCAACACTCAGATAATAAAAGCTGTTTTCATTTTCTTCAGGTAAAATCCGCTCATATCCACTTTGAAATAATTCAATCTGTTCCGATTCACATGACTCATAATCCAGCTTGTAAAATAAAGTTTCATCATCCTTGATCAAAGAATAAATCTGATATTCTTCCGTTCCTCCAAGTAATTGAAATCCCAAAGCGTCTTTACATTCTACAGAATCTAACTGCGTTGCCTCAAAAGTATCTAAATTTAGTTTTTTCAATACTGAAATCCACTTCATATTTTCCTGGTCATCCACTTCAGGCATTGTTGCTACATAAAAAAATGAATCTTTCGCAATTACGCCTTCATTAATGAACATATTAGAACTTTCCAGTTTTTTCTTCACCTTCCGGTTGCTCCCGTCTATATCAGAACTGTAGATTTCTTCATTTCCTTTTGAATCTTCACTGATTCCGAGCAGCTTCCCCTTATATGGAAACACTCTTGCCCCGTCAATCGCTGCATCACATTCTGTATCAGCATCTTCCGCTTTTGAAAGATGCCTGCAGTCCGGTTTATTGCAGACCGGAATTGCATCCTGCGTTGTGAAATCTACATAATAGAGGATTCCACTTGCATTTGTAAAATAGCCTGTCCTGGTTATTGTATTCCCGCCATATATTTCCATATAATCCGACCCGATTGCTGCTCTTTTTTCCTGAGGGATACGCCCCGCACACCCACATACAGCTAACACGATCATTCCTGCAAGGATTCTCGATCCGAACTGCCTTTTTCCCCATTTCTTCATCTCCAGCACCCCTTTTCTTTTAATTTATCAAGTATGACTTAAGAGAGCCTTTGGAGAAAATGAAAGAATTTCTAAAGAAGATTTCCTGCGGATGAAATATGCGGACTATGTACTACTTTTATTTTTCCCTCTTTATCGAACAGCTCCGACCAGCTAATATACGCATACCAGGTAATAAGATCTCCCTCTGTATCTGATTTTTCATTGTTCGCCTGATAAGAAAAGAAAAAGCCTTCCTTTGTGGTACTTCTAATTCCGCTCAGCCACGCTGCTTCTTCCGGCAGCCGCTCACTAATCCCTGTTCTCAGAATTTCCGTCCCCTTCTTTACATACAGTTCATTTTCGGGTAATATCCTGAATAAAACCGTTCCCTCATGCTCTCCTTCTATCACAAGTTCTATCTCCGTAGCCGCAGTAATTTTTTTCAGTTCTCCCGCTCCCACAACAGAACTTATTTTTTCTGTCTCAGTCTCATATTTATAAATCTCTTTTCCATCATTTCCTACATAGTAAAGAGCCTTTCCGTCATCTGACATTTTTATTTTTGAATAACTTCCTGTATTCAATAGTATCGAAACCGTCTCTTCATTCAGATAATCAAATCTGTAATACTCTGCACCACGGTCTTTTATTACCGCATAAAACTGATACTCCTGATTCCCTCCCAACAGGCAAAAACTTCGTGCATCCTTTATTTCTAAAATTAGTTTTTGATCCATGGTATCTAAATCCAGTGAACATAACTTCCAGACAGGTGTCTCAGCCGCTTCTCCTGATCCGGTTATCTCTCCTGTTGCATCATTCATCACCGTACTGACATAATACAGCTTATTTTTTCTCACAACTGCATCCGTCAAAAGTGATCCAGTATCAAAAGTTCCTCCACTTTTGGGATTGCTCCCATCTAAGTCTGACAGAACCAGTTCACTCTTCCCATTTCCTGCTGTCCTGATACGATAAAGTTTCTCCTTATATGGAAAAATTCTTACCCCATCACAAACTGCATTGCACTGTGTATCTTCGTCTTCATATACTGACAAATGACGACAATCCGGTTTATTACAGATGGGGGTACAAATCTGATTTTTGTAATCTGTAAAATATGCAATTCCTTCCATTACCTGAAAATCTCCTTTTTTTGTTACAGCAGGATGCGTTCCAAATAATTCCATATACCCGGATTCAAATTGATCTTTCACAGCAGAATTTTTTTCTTTCCCACATCCGCTCAAAAGCACAAAAATAATTCCAGTTAATAAAAATAACTTTCTTTTCATTTTGTCACCTCCGTCCGGTATATAAAGTCTCTTTTACTTTGTATTATATTTGGATTTCCCCTCTCATTTCCGAAAATGTAACAAATACCCCCTTTTTATGTAATAATTCACACAAAAAGAGGGTATTATTTTCAATTTTATACCATATTCAATCTATTTTTATATCAATACACTTCTATATCATTTCACTTTTTTCCCACAGATTTACCGTAACTTTAAATAAACCTGACTTCATCTGATATTCCCAAAAACCATCATATTTTTTTACAATCTGTGCAATACTTCCCATTCCAAATCCATGATTGGTCTTATCTTTCTTCTTTGTCTGAAGTGTCTCTGTATCTTCATTGCATGGGTTTTCGCAGTGTATCACTACTCCGCTATTCTGATATTCTATCAGAAGCCGGATCTTTTTTTCTCCCTGAAACTCCTGGCATGCCTCGATTGCATTATCCAGTAAGTTTCCCAGCAGTACACCTAAATCTGTTCCCTGAATTTTTAGCTGTTCCGGTATGTGAATATTAAACTCATACTCTGTCTGAGCCATTTCCATCTT
>ERZ825896.2403-NODE-2403-length-18012-cov-4.980342_pt1 | contig 18012 bp, 15 predicted proteins | sample MGYA00519858_ERZ825896 | MGnify/ENA primary metagenome ERZ825896 (study PRJEB31778, sample SAMEA3449214) | human gut metagenome | biome: human gut; feature: human-associated habitat; material: faeces | place: United Kingdom | collected 2010/2012 ...
TTATGTTATAGGAAATTACTCCGTAATGTTCCTATAACATAAAAAAGCCCTCCGGACACGATTCTTTCTTGTAAAGACAGGAATACTTCCTGGAATTTCTCAGTAAACTGGTACAGGGTGATAGAATGAAGAAAAACAGAACGGGAACCAAAAAATTTCCTGCGCTTATTTTATTTCTTCTTGGATTTCTGGCCGGAAATCTGATACCGAATATAATCTGGAAGGCAAAATGGCAGCAGAAAACATGGGCATCGGTATATTTTCTGAGTACATTTGCAGGAAAAAATACAGGCAATATTGAATATCTGAAAGAAATATTAAAATACAGAGGTGTTTTTTATCTGTTGAATATAATCTGTGGATTTTCGGTTTTTGGTGCGCCGCTTGCTGTTATAACGCTTCTGGGATCAGGATTGTATGCAGGTATGATAATGACTGTTTCTATACTGGAATTTGGATTTGCAGGCGGGGTGATCGGAATGGGACTTTTGCTGCCGCAATATTTATTTTACATTCCGGTCTGGCTTTATTCTATGGAACAGGAATGGAAGATATCATCAGAAATATGGAGAAACAGAGGTCTGATTTCCGGAGAAGTCAGTATTTATCTTAAAAAAATGTGCATTGCAGCAGTAGGATATTTTCTGGGAATACTTATCGAATGCTATGTGAACCCTCTGATCATTGACATTATTCTGAAATATATAAAAATTTTTTAATGACATATTTACTATATTTAGTATTGGTTGTCATAAAATCTCCGACATATGGTATTTGATGCTGAAAAAGCTTGAAATACAAGGATTTTTCTCGAAAAAAAGGTTTGATTTTATGTAAAATAAACAGTATAATACATATACATTTTATCGGAGAGAGTACGATTTTCTGCTGATAAACTGCGAAGAGGATTAATTTTCGTCTGATCGCAGGAGCTACAGGCAGCGGATATTTTGATTAAAAGGAAACGGGAATATGGACATAGAAATAAGGGAATTTATTACATATCTGCATAATACAAAAAAAACATCGGCAAATACAGAGATCTCATACCAGAGAGATCTGAAAAAAATGGCGGAATTTCTGAAGGAACGGGGAATCAGAAATTATAAAGATGTAAAAGAACTTGAGCTTGAAGGGTATATCAGTTACATGGAACGTGAGAAGTTTGCGTCATCTTCCATTTCCAGAAGCGTTGCTTCTATGAGAGCATTTTTTCAGTATCTGTGGAAGGAAGGCGTGATCGCAGAAGATCCGGCAGATAACCTGAAACCTCCGAAGGTTGAGAAAAGGGCACCTGAGATACTTACCATAGAAGAAGTGGATAAATTACTTCAGCAGCCGAAATTGGATACCCCTAAAGGGATAAGAGATTCAGCAATGCTGGAATTGCTGTATGCAACAGGTATGAGAGTCAGTGAGATGCTTCATCTTCAGATTTTTGATGTCAATCTCCAGTTTGGATATGTGGTCTGTAATGAGAATGGAAAAGAGAGGATCATCCCTATTGGTATTCCATGCAAGAAGGCAATGGAACGGTATCTGCAAACAGCCAGAACTGTTTTTGTGAAAGATGAGAAAGAAACAGCATTATTTACAAATTGTTCAGGGAAAGCGATGAGCCGTCAGGGATTCTGGAAAGTATTAAAGGGATATGCGGATGATGCCGGTATCAAAAGGGATATTGCCCCGCATACATTGAGACATTCTTTTGCTGTGCATATGCTGCAGAATGGTGCGGATATACGAAGCGTTCAGGAAATGCTGGGACATTCCGATATTTCCACTACGCAGGTTTATCTGGGCATGAATATGAATAAAATGCGTGATGTGTATATGAAAACACATCCACGTCATTAAAAACTTATTATTTATGAGGATTGCTATAATGTCAAATGAAAAAGCTTCTATAGTCTGTTTTGAACAGTTTATAGAAGCTTTTTTAACTGAATCAAGTAAGTCCCCTGCTTTAATTGCGAAGAGCAATAAGCAGTGGGTGGCTGAATAGTTTTTTCCTGTAATGTCATAACATGTGCTATTTACAGATAATGTAATTACAGCGATCCATCTGATCAGAGAGTATGGAATGTTGTTTATAAACAATAACGGATCAACACATCTCAGCAATTGTATACAGAAGACGTTCGGATTCTTCCCATCCAAGACATGGATCGGTAATAGATTTTCCGTAAATATGATCACATCCGATCTTCTGATTTCCCGGTTCAATATAACTCTCGATCATAAGCCCTTTTACCAGAGTATGAAGTTCCGGGTCTACCTGGCGGCTGTGGAGAACCTCTTTTGCAATACGAACCTGCTGGTCATATTGTTTATTAGAATTAGAGTGGTTGGTATCAACGATAACAGCCGGATTTTTAAGGTTTTTCTCCTGATATTTCTCCCAGAGAAGACGAAGATCCTCGTAATGATAGTTCGGGATTGCCTCCCCATGTTTATTTACGGCACCGCGGAGAATTGTATGAGCCAGTTCATTACCTGTTGTTTCTACTTCCCAGCTTCTGTAGATAAAACGATGTCCGCCCTGAGCTGCTACAACGGAATTGAGCATGACTGCAAGATCGCCGCTGGTTGGATTTTTCATACCTGCAGGAACTTCCATGCCGCTGACGGTAAGACGATGCTGCTGGTCTTCCACAGAACGTGCACCTACTGCCACATAAGAAAGCAGGTCAGAAAGGTAACGGTAATTTTCCGGATAAAGCATCTCATCTGCACAGGTCATACCACTGGTCCGGATTGCATGGATATGCATTTTACGGATTGCTACAAGCCCTGCAAGAAGATTTGGCTGTTTCTCGGGATCCGGCTGGTGAACCATACCTTTATAGCCTTCTCCTGTTGTTCTTGGTTTGTTTGTATAAACACGTGGAACAATCAGAACCTTGTCAGCTATTTTCTCCTGAACATTGCGTAATCTGGTAAGATAGTCCAGAACAGCATCTTCATTATCTGCTGAACAAGGACCGATGATTGCAAGGAATTTATCGGACTTTCCGGTAAAAACATCACGCAGTTCTTTATCTCTTGCATCTTTAACAGCCTGAATTTCAGCATCAATGGGATACTGATTACGGATTTCTTCAGGGGTTGGTAATTTTTTGATAAAATCGAATCCCATAGTAATATCTCCTTTGTGTCTATTTGTCTTGCTTTTTTCGGAATTTATTATAAACCATTCCTATCTGAATGTCGATAGCCAAAATATTTTCGGATGACTTTCTGCGATCATATCAAGCGTTACTGTTCACTTCGTTCTCAGTAACGTAGCCAAAATTCATTCCAGATTACCTGCGGCAATGGAATTTTGGCATATCCATGCCAAAACACCTCGCGGGATAGTGGAGTGTGAATAGTAACTATCAAGTCTCTTAATCAATATGCATTATTTACGGGGATTGCTATAGTTGTTTTGCAGTATTTGTAAACTGTGCAGGATGCTGAGCGCCAGTTCGCTGCAGAGAATCCCGTACAGATATCCCCGGATTCCCAGAACAGGGATTGCAAACAGCACGAAACTGATCCGGATGCAGACGCTGATCACACTGTGCAGCAGGCAGATGCCGGATTTTCCAAGGCCGTTGAGTACGCTGGTGAGAGTGGTGTTCAGGTACAGAAAAGGACAGATATAGGACATGGTCTGGATATAGATTCCGGCTGTCTGACTGTGAAACAGAAAATTTCCAAGAAATTCTCCAAGAAACAGAAAAAAAACCAAGCAGGATCCGCCTAGCAGCAGACAGTATCGGAAAATCCTGCCGATCACATATTGGATTCGCTTTTGATACCCCAGAGTCTGCAGCTGGGTAATGGAGGGAATCAGCATGGCCGCAGCCGAGTTTGTAAGCGTAGCGGGGAAAAGAATAAGCGGAAGTGCCATCCCTGTAAAGATTCCGTAAACACTCAGGGAATCTTTGGGAGTAAGTCCTGACATTTGCAGCCTTGCAGGTATAAGAATCACTTCAATACTTCCCAGAAGGGTGAGCAGTATTTTATTCATGGTAAGAGGAACGGAAATATGGAGCAATTTTCTGAGAACAGAAAGCGGTCTTCTGATATTCCGGATATTATAATGTGTTACCTTAAAATGCATACTGACTGCGAAAAGAGAAATAAAAGATGAGGCTATTTCCCCGATAAGATTTCCGCCGACTGCAATTGCCGGAGTGATGTTTCGCCCTTGCGATGCACAGATCAGATAAAGAATATAGCATCCGCCTGTGCGGAAAAGCTGTTCCAGAAGCTGGACTCCTGCGGGAAATCCGGCCTGTTTTCTTCCCAAATAATAGCTGCTGATACAGGTATGAAGTGTACTCAACGGAATACTCAGAGAAAGAATCCGTATCAGACCGGAGGTCTGTGACTCTTTCAAAATCTGTACTGCCCAGAAATCCGCATAGCTGTAAAGAAACCAGGAGAATACCAGGGAGAAAACAACAGAAAATACAGTTCCCACGACAAAATAATCTGAGATATGACGACTGGGATTTTTGGAAACTTTTTCTGCGGCAGTGAGGCGGGAGATTGCAGTCTGGATACCGGAAGCGCAGATGGACATGATCAGAATCTGCAGTGGAAGTATAAGCTGAAAGATACCAAGCCCATGTGCACCAATAGTGTGTGACAGGAATATTCTGTAAAAGAACCCCATAAGTCTGCTTAACAAACCGGCAAATGTAAGAAGTAAAGTTCCTTTGATAAAAAGTTTTTTTGACATAATGAAAAATCCAGACCTTTTCATGCGCAGCAGGTGCGAATATCCGCTTGACTAAAAAACAGTAACCTGCCGAAACGCCTTTACAGCAATATATGAACAAAACAGCCTTGACAGAACGGTTTGTTTCTGGTAAAGTAATCATGAAATCCGAGGGAAACACTGGGAATTAAAAAACGAGGTGAGAAAATGAAACTCTCAACAAGAGCCCGTTATGGCTTGAAAGCATTGATAGATCTTGGTTTGCACAGTGCAAATGAAGCGATATCTTTACAGAGTATTGCGGAGAGACAGGATATTTCCACAAGCTACCTCGAACAGCTTATGGCCATGCTTAAGAAGGCCGGTCTTGTAAAGAGCAGCAGAGGGGCTTACGGCGGATACCAGCTTGGCAAGCCGGCAGATGAGATCTCGGTCGGTGAAGTTCTGCGTGTGCTGGAAGGCAGCCTGGAAGCAGCAGCCTGTCCCGGGATTGAGAATGACGGAACCTGCCATGGCAGTGATGTATGTGTGGCAAAGCTCGTCTGGAAGAGAATCAATGACAGTATTACAAGCGCTGTCGATACCCTGATGCTTGGTCAGCTGATCGAGGAAAGCAGAAGAGTACATGAAGAAAAAATGGAAAGTCAGGGCATGGAAGAAAATGTACCGGACATACTTAAATAAAACAGGAGGACAAGAAAATGGGAAAAATGATTTATCTGGACAATGCAGCAACAACTAAAACAGCACCGGAGGTTGTCCAGGCAATGCTGCCATATTTTTCAGAATATTATGGCAACCCGTCCAGTATTTATGATTTTGCAGGCAAGAGCAAAGAGGCGATCACCAAAGGAAGAGAGCAGATCGCAGAAGTTCTTGGAGCAAAGAAAGAAGAAATTTATTTCACAGCAGGTGGTTCCGAGTCTGATAACTGGGCTCTGAAGGCTACCTTTGAGGCATATAAAGCAAAAGGAAACCACATCATCACAACAAAGATCGAGCATCATGCAATTCTCCATACCTGTGAATATCTGGAGAAACGCGGCGCAAAGATCACATATGTAGATGTAGACGAGAACGGTATTGTAAAACTGGATGAACTTGAGAAAGCAATCACACCGGAAACAATCCTGATTTCTGTAATGTTTGCAAACAACGAGATTGGTTCTATCCAGCCGATCAAGGAAATCGGACGTATCGCAAAAGAGCATGGAGTGCTTTTCCACACAGATGCTGTTCAGGCATTCTGTCAGGTTCCGATCAATGTGGATGAATGCAACATTGATATGTTAAGCTCCAGCGGACATAAGATCAATGGACCAAAAGGAATCGGTTTCCTCTACATTCGTAAGGGTGTAAAAATCCGTTCCTTTGTACATGGCGGTGCACAGGAACGTAAACGTCGTGCAGGTACAGAGAATGTGCCGGGAATCGTTGGATACGGTGCAGCAGCAGCACGTGCAAATGCATCCATGAAAGAACGTACTGACAAAGAAATCGCTATCAGAGATCATTTGATCCACAGAATTGAGACAGAGATTCCTTATGTAAAAGTAAACGGTGACCGTATAAAACGTCTTCCGAATAACGTAAATGTCAGCTTCCAGTTTGTTGAGGGCGAATCTCTCCTGCTGATGCTGGATAATTATGGAATCTGTGCATCCAGCGGATCTGCCTGTACATCAGGTTCTCTTGATCCGTCCCATGTACTTCTTGCAATCGGACTTCCGCACGAGATTGCACATGGTTCTCTGCGTATGACACTCAGCGAAGAGACAACAATGGAAGATGTAGATTTCGTAGTGGACAGATTGAAAGAAATTGTAGCGCACTTAAGAAGCATGTCTCCATTATATGAAGATTTCATGAAAAAACAGAATAAATAACAAAATAGAAGATAATTGTTTGTATTTTTGCAGTTACAACAGAAATAATATTAAAAGAAAGTCAGGATAACAGGAGGAAACACAAATGGCTTACAGTGAAAAAGTAATGGATCATTTTCAGCATCCGCGTAATGTAGGAGAAATAGAGAACGCAAGTGGCGTAGGTACAGTGGGAAATGCAAAATGCGGTGATATCATGAGAATTTTTCTTGATATCGATGATGAAACACATATCATCAAAGACTGCAAATTCAAAACATTCGGATGTGGTGCGGCAGTTGCAACCAGCAGCATGGCAACAGAGATGGTAATGGGAAAAACCATCGAAGAAGCTATGGAAGTTACAAATAAGGCAGTTATGGAAGCCCTGGACGGACTTCCGCCTGTAAAAGTACACTGCTCCCTGCTTGCAGAGGAAGCAATCCATGCGGCTCTGTGGGATTATGCACAGAAGCATCATATTGAGATTAAAGGTCTTAAGAAACCAAAGTCTGATATTCACGAAGGCGAAGAAGCAGAGGAAGAAGAATATTGATTATAGCAAAAAATCTGAATCTGTTTGTAATCTGAAATCGTTATTTATAAAGAAGGGGCGGGTGATACTCATCATCTGCCCTGTGCTTTATATTATGGCATTATATGATACCAGGGACAAAAGATATTTTGTGAAGCAGTTCCCGCAATTTTTATTATATGATGCTGCTATAAATATTTTCTGCAGGAGGTAGCAATGACAGGACTTACAAATGAACAGGTGCAGGAGAGGATTGCAGAAGGAAAAGTTAATGTCAACGAGAACCCGAATACCAGAACCTACAAGCAGATCATTTTGGAAAACACGCTTACATTTTTTAACTTTTTAAATATTGCATTGCTTGTTCTGGTGCTTTTTGTGAGATCTTATAAGAACTCCATGTTTATGGGAATCATTGTGATCAATACGGTGATAGGTATTATTCAGGAGATCAGAGCAAAGAAGACGATTGACAAACTTGCAATCCTTACAGAGAGTAAAACAGTAGTTTTGCGTGAGGGGAAGAAATGGAGTATTTCCACAGAGAAACTTGTTCTGGATGATCTGATCTTTCTGAAAACAGGAGATCAGGTTCCGGCTGACGTAAAGGTACTGGAGGGAACTGTAGAAGTAAACGAGTCTCTACTCACCGGTGAGTCGGACAATCTGTCCAAAAGCCAGGGAGACGAACTTTTTTCAGGAAGCTTTGTGACATCAGGGGAAGCTTGCTGTCAGGTAATCCATGTTGGAAAAGATAATTATGCATCGCAGATCACAAGTGAAGCAAAGGAATTTAAACGTCATAATTCGGAACTTCGCAATTCTCTGAATGCGATTCTGAAGGTGATCAGTATCATTATCGTGCCTCTTGGTGCCATGTTGTTTTACAAGCAATATATGATCGTAGGAGATACACTGAAGGATTCTGTGGTAAATATGGTTGCCGCAGTACTTGGAATGATCCCGGAAGGCCTGGTACTTCTGACAAGTGTGGCACTGACATTGGGTTCTATGGTTCTTGCTACAAAGAAGACACTTGTGCAGGAGCTTTACTGTATTGAAACGCTGGCGAGAGTTGATACGCTCTGTCTGGATAAGACCGGTACGATCACAGAAGGTACCATGAAGGTTGAAGATGTGCAGTTGTATGATACAGCACAGACAACTGTTGTACAACATACAGCAAAATTTGATCCGGAAACAGGGGAGCCTGTTCAGAATGTGTCAGCATTAAAACCGGAGGTTACGGTATCAGCAGAGAAGGAAAACGGACAGATACAGGAAACAGTAAATTCAGAAACGGTATCTCAGGAAGAAAGACAGAAGCTTCAGGAAATTGACCACATTATGGGAAATATGATGTCAGTTCTTCATGATCAGAATGCAACAGCAGATGCGCTGAGAAAGCGCTTTCCTTCAAGAAATGACCTGAAACTGATCCATGCCATTCCTTTCTCCTCAGACAGGAAATACAGTGGTGCTGTTTTTGAAGGAAGAGGAACTTATCTGATGGGAGCTGCACAGTTCCTTTTTCCGGAAGGAAATGAAGAACTTCTGGAACATTGTAGCAGTTACGCACAGGAGGGATACCGTATCCTTGTTCTGGCTCACAGTGAACAGGAGACAAAAGGAACGGAACGCCCGACAGGACTTGAACCGTTGGGATTGTTTCTCATCACTGACGTGATACGTGAGGAAGCACCGGATACTCTGGCTTTTTTTGACAGCCAGGGAGTTGACCTTAAAGTTATCTCAGGAGATGATCCTGTGACTGTCTCTGCGATTGCAAAGAAAGCAGGACTGAAAAATGCCAATCATTATATCGATGCAACAACAATCAAAACTCCGGAAGAAATGCAGCGTGCAGTTGCAGAGTGCAGTGTATTCGGGCGTGTAACACCACAGCAGAAGAAACAGATGGTACAGGCTCTTCAGTCACAGAAGCATACAGTTGCGATGACCGGTGATGGTGTAAATGACGTACTTGCACTCAAGGAAGCAGACTGCAGTATTGCCATGGCAGCAGGAAGCGATGCAGCTAAAAATATTGCAAATGTCGTTCTTCTTGATTCTAATTTCGGGGCAATGCCTCATATTGTAAATCAGGGCCGTCGTGTTGTAAACAATATCAGAAGTGCGGCATCCATGTTTCTGATCAAAACAATTTTTTCTGTTTTACTGTCATTGATCACAATTTTCTTTGGAGATGCATATCCCTTTGAACCAATCCAGATGTCACTGATCAGTGCCTGCGCAGTGGGAATTCCTACATTTCTTCTGACACAGGAAAATAATTACAATAAGATTGACCATACATTCCTGAGGCACGTATTTATGAATGCATTTCCTGCGGCAGTAACCATTACAGGATGTGTATTTACGATCATGCTGGTCTGTCAGGATGTATACCATTCCAACGTCATGCTTAATACAGCCTGTGTTCTGGTTACGGGGTGGAACTATATGTCTGCACTGCGTACAGTTTATTCGCCGCTGAACACATACAGAAAAGTGATCATTTATGGAATGCAGTTTGCATTTTTTATAAGTGCGGTTGTATTGCAGGATTTGCTGACACTGGGTTCTCTGGAATTTGGAATGATCATTCTGGTATTTGTACTGATGACATTCTCTCCAATCCTGATCGAAACTATTACAGAATGGATTAGGAGGATTTATGAGAAGTCACTGGACAGAGAAGATGAAAATAAAGGATTTTTTGCAAGATTTTTGGAAAGAGTCCAGAAGTAAAAAACGAGGACAATCTGTAAAATATGCAGATTGTCCTCGTTTGCATTATGCGGTCTGCGTTATGCAGATTAATGGTTTATTTCTTTTTGCACAGCCAGAAGCATCCAAATGCAGGGATCATAACACCTTTAGCTTCCATCTCATGTCCTGAGATAAGATCAGTGTATATGCCGTCATCTTCGTTGATCCATGCAACCTTATCCTGATCACTGAAGTTATAGATTCCGATGAATTTCTCCTCTGCATTTTCGCGTACGATTGCAAGGATAGAAGAATCCCAGGTATCGATTGTACGAAGATCAGCTGTTGTGTCAAAAACGCTGTGTGAACTTCTGATATGTTCCAGATGATCCAGTGCGTGGAAAAGTTTTCCCTGTACTGTATCTGCGATATTTCTGTTTGGAGCAAGTGACCAGTTGAATTCTCCTCTGTGAAGATAGCGGGAATCAACTGCCTTATCAGGATCATCTTTATAAGAATAGTCGTTTACCTGACCAATCTCATCTCCGCTGTAGATTACAGGGATACCTGACTGGGAAAGCATAAATGCATGAAGTGTGATGTCATAGCGCACACTTCTGTCAACACCAACTACATTTCCTTCAAAACCATATTTCTCAATGCCGCACAGAGATGCGGTAGTACCGCAAAGTCTTGCATCACCCAGACGCGGGTCATCATTGTAAAGTTCACCGCGGCCAAATGTATCCGGATATTTGCCTGTAAAGAAATCATTCAGGAATTTCTTATGAGAAACCTCATCGATTGAGAAATTCTTCAGGAAATCATAATCCAGTCCCCAGCCAATATCATCGTGGCAACGCAGATAATTCTGGAAGATGTATTCTTTTGGAAGAGATCCCAGAATATCCAGCTGTCTGCGAAGCAGAGATACATCTTTGGTTGCAACTGTGTGCCAGGTGCTTGCCATAGTAGTAACGTTATACAGGATATGGCATTCCGGCTTTTCAAGTGTACCGAAATATGGAACAACTTTTTCAGGAGCCATGACAACCTCTCCGAGAAGAAGGACTCCCGGGCACACGATCTCGCAGATCATACGCATCATACGTACGATTGTGTGAACCTGTGGCAGGTTGCGGCAGTTTGTTCCAAGCTGCTTCCAGATATAAGGAACTGCATCGAGACGTACGATGTCAACACCCTGGTTTGCCAGATATAACATATTGTAGACCATTTCGTTAAACACAACAGGATTTCTGTAGTTTAAATCCCACTGGTATGGATAGAAAGTAGTCATGACATGCTTGTGAAGGTCATCCAGCCATGTAAAGTTGCCCGGTGCGGTAGTTGGGAATACCTGTGGACAGGTCTTCTCATAGAGAGCAGGAACATCGTAGGTATCAAAGAAGAAATAACGGTCCTGGTATTCTTTTTCACCTGCGCGAGCCCGTTTTGCCCACTCATGCTCTTCGGAAGTATGGTTCATAACGAAATCAAGGCAGATGTTGATGCCGCGTTCATGGCATTTGGAGGTAAGCTCTGAAAAGTCCTCCATAGTACCAAGCTCAGGCTGCACTGTGCGGAAGTCAGCTACTGCGTAACCACCGTCACTTTTTCCTTTCGGAGATGCGAGCAGAGGCATCAGATGAAGATAATTGACATTACATTCTTCCACATAATCCAGATGTTCCTCCAGACCTTTTAAAGTATGTGCAAAATTGTTTACATACATCATCATGCCTACAAGGTCATTGCGTTTATACCAGTCCGGATCAGCCTCACGCTTTTTATCAGATGCCTTTAATGCTGAATTTCTGCTGTTATAGAAAGCTTCCATATTAGAAGTAAGATCATGCAGATATGTCATGACATCATCACGATCCTGATATAATTCGCAATATAACCATTTCAGCTCATCATAATGTTTCTGAAAACGTTCATTATATAAAGTAAGATCAACAGGAACGTCCAGTTTAACAGGTTCCACTTTGGAAGTCTCGACCTTAACAGGTTCTACTTTAGAAGTCTCGACCTTAACAGGTTCTACTTTGGAAGTCTCGACCTTAACAGGTTCCACTTTGGAAGTCTCGACCTTAACAGGTTCTACTTTAGAAGTTTCAACTCTGACAGGCTCAGTTTTGGAAGTAGTCACTTGTAAAATTTCTGATTCCTGCTTTCTGATTGTTGATGAAGAACGTTTCTTCTGGAGTCTTTTTTTAGCCATAATATTCCTCCCTGGTTTATGAAAAATACAGTAACCGGGCAGTGTCGGGACATATAAAACATAAATATGGAGACACCGGACAGTTACGAATATATACAGAAAGCTGCAATTTCCATATCTGCTGTCAGTTTTTTATCATGATCAGCTATGATGCAGATCAGAGAAACAGTATTTGGAGCAGTTTGGAAATTGGGCTTCTGAAATCATATGTAATATTATATTATAGGAACTGCCATATAGGCAAGTACTGACACGTTTTACAGAGAAATAAATTCCGGTTTACGGTCTTTGAAGATTGTATAGTAACGAAAACCACAGGCTTCCAGTACACTGGCAGCTTTATCAAATGCACAGGCGATTTTATCCGGAGTATGCGCATCTGCTCCGATGGTGATGATCTCTCCGCCAAGTTCTCTATAGCGCCTTATTACGGCAGTACATGGATTGGGTTCTCCAAGACCATAATGATATCCGCCTGTATTAAGTTCGATGCCTTTTCCCATGGAAATCAGTTTCTTCAGAATCTCATCCAAAATATCTTTATACCGTCCGTAAGAATATTCCCGGTTCTTGTTAGGACCATAACGGACAACATAATCAATATGTCCGTAAACGTCAAATCCGTCATATGCGGAAATGTTTTCAAGAATGGATTCAAAATATTCCATATAACATAAAAATTCCTTACGTCCTTCAAAAAATTCCGGGTAATAAGGATCATACCCATGGACAAGATGGGATGAACCGATAACGAAATCAAAAGGTGTCTGAGAGAGAAGTGAGTCAAAATATTCTCTCAGATGCATCTGCAGTCCCAGTTCAATTCCGAAACGTACCTGAATTTTATCCTTATATATATCTGAAAGTTCAGCCAGCTTTTCTTTGTAAGCCGGAATATCCAGAGAAAAATCCAGATTGTCCGGAGTAACAGGGTAATCCGGATCCAGATGCTCCGTAAAAGTAATTCCCTGTAGTCCCGTTTCAACAGCGCGATGGATCATAACTTCCATAGGCGTATCCGAGTCAGCAGAAAAAGAAGAGTGCATATGACAATCCCACAATATTTGTCTGTCCATAATTTCAGTCCTTTCTTCTGTAAAAACAGTACTGTTATATTTGCGTGTGATATATTATAAATGAATACTGTGTCCTCTTAAATGGATATATCTGCACCTGAAATATCACAATTACAGGCCCGGATCAGTGTATTCATAAAGCACTGTATACACAGTATAACATATAATTTACATTTTTTACTTAATTTTTATCTGTTTTTTGGAAAATGGTCTTGAATTTTTGTTTAGAATTATGTACAATACATTACAGGTTGATGATTCTTTAACAAACAAAGGATTACCATAATTAACCACTTAATTCATAGGAGGAATTTTATCATGGCAGTAAAAGTTGCAATTAATGGTTTTGGACGTATTGGACGTCTTGCATTCCGTCAGATGTTTGGAGCAGAAGGATTTGAAATCGTAGCAATCAACGATTTAACATCTCCTAAAATGCTTGCTCACTTATTAAAATATGATTCAACACAGGGAAAATATGCTCTTGCAGATACAGTAACAGCAGGAGAAGATTCCATCACAGTTGACGGAAAAGAAATCAAAATTTACGCAAAAGCTAACGCTGCTGAACTTCCATGGGGAGAAATCGGTGTAGACGTAGTTCTTGAGTGTACAGGATTCTATACATCCAAAGACAAAGCTCAGGCTCATATCGATGCAGGTGCTAAACACGTTATCATTTCCGCTCCGGCTGGAAACGATCTTAAGACAATCGTTTACAATGTAAACCATGAAACTCTTACAAAAGAAGATCACATCATCTCCGCAGCTTCCTGTACAACAAACTGCTTAGCTCCAATGGCTAAAGCATTAAATGATCTTGCTGCAATCAAATCCGGTATCATGTGCACAATCCACGCTTACACAGGTGATCAGATGACACTTGACGGACCGCAGAGAAAAGGCGATCTGAGAAGATCTCGTGCAGCAGCTTGCAACATCGTGCCGAACAGCACAGGTGCAGCAAAAGCAATCGGTCTTGTTATTCCGGAACTGAACGGAAAACTGATCGGTTCTGCTCAGCGTGTTCCGACTCCGACAGGATCTACAACAATTCTTACAGCAGTTGTAGAAGGCGAAGTAACAGTTGATCAGATCAACGCAGCTATGAAAGCAGCAGCAAACGAGTCTTACGGATACAATACAGATGAGATCGTATCCAGCGATATCGTAGGTATGTCTTACGGATCACTCTTTGATGCTACTCAGACAATGGCACTTCCGACTGGCGACGGAACAACAGAAGTTCAGGTTGTTTCATGGTATGACAACGAGAACTCTTACACAAGCCAGATGGTAAGAACAATCAAATACTTCGGAAAACTTCTTGAGGCTTAATTCTCATAAGAGGATCATGACTCAATAGGCAATTTGAATTATTGACTCACAATGGGGTCCGGTCTTATTGTTGGACCGGACTCCATTTTTGCTATCAAGCAAAGAAAAATTAACAGGAGGCTATTATTATGGCAGCACTTAACAAAAAATCAGTAGATGATATTAATGTAAAAGGAAAACGGGTACTGTGCCGCTGTGATTTTAACGTACCTTTAAAAGATGGTGTGATCACAGATACAAACCGTCTGACAGCAGCTCTTCCGACAATCAAGAAATTAATCAACGATGGGGGAAAGGTTATTTTATGTTCCCATCTTGGAAAACCGAAGGGCGAACCAAAACCGGAACTTTCTCTGGCTCCTGTTGCTGTGAAACTCTCCGAACTTCTTGGACAGGAAGTAAAATTTGCAGCAGATCCTGAGGTTGTAGGAGCTAACGCAAAAGCAGCAGTAGCTGACATGAAAGACGGAGAAGTTATTCTTCTTGAAAATACACGTTATCGTGCAGAAGAAACCAAAAACGGTGATGAGTTCAGTAAAGAACTTGCTTCCCTTTGCGATGTATTCGTAAATGATGCATTTGGTACTGCTCACAGAGCACACTGCTCTAACGTTGGTGTTACCAAATATGTAGATACAGCTGTTGTTGGATATCTGATGCAGAAAGAGATCGATTTCTTAGGAAATGCAGTAGAGAATCCGGTAAGACCTTTCGTAGCGATCTTAGGTGGTGCAAAAGTAGCAGATAAATTAAACGTTATCTCTAACTTACTTGAGAAATGTGATACCCTGATCATCGGTGGTGGTATGGCTTACACATTCTTAAAAGCACAGGGAAAAGAGATCGGATTATCTTTAGCAGATGACAGCAAGATTGATTATTGTAAAGAAATGATGGAAAAAGCTGAGAAGCTTGGTAAGAAATTATTACTTCCAATTGATACAACCATTGCAGCAGGATTCCCTGATCCGATCGATGCACCGATCGATGTAAAAGTAGTACCGGCAGATTCAATCCCGGCAGATATGGAAGGTTTAGACATCGGAACAGAGACAGCAAAATTATATGCAGATGCAGTAAAATCTGCTAAGACTGTTGTATGGAACGGACCGATGGGTGTATTTGAGAACCCGACACTTGCAGCAGGAACAATTGCAGTAGCAAAAGCATTAGCTGAGACAGATGCAACAACCATCATCGGTGGTGGTGATTCCGCAGCAGCAGTAAACCAGTTAGGATTTGGTGACAAGATGACCCATATCTCAACAGGTGGTGGAGCTTCCTTAGAGTTCTTAGAAGGAAAAGAGCTTCCGGGTGTAGCAGCAGCGAACGATAAATAGGATATTTCGTAAGTTCAAATGTAGTGAAGAACGAACTTCCTTGTTTTTTATAGGATCAATACATACAAAAAAGGAGAATAAAACAATGGCAAGAAAGAAAATTATTGCAGGTAACTGGAAAATGAACAAGACTCCAAGCGAGGCAGTAGCATTAGTAAAGGAGTTAACTCCATTAGTAAAAAATGATGACGTAGACGTAGTATTCTGCGTACCTGCTATCGACATCATCCCGGCTATGGAAGCTGCAAAAGGTACAAACATCAACATTGGTGCTGAGAACATGTACTTTGAGGAGAGCGGAGCATACACAGGAGAGATCGCTCCAAACATGTTAGTAGATGCAGGCGTAAAATACGTTGTATTAGGACATTCCGAGAGAAGAAGTTTCTTCGCTGAAACAGATGAAACCGTAAATAAGAAAGTCTTAAAAGCATTTGAACATGATATTATCCCGATTATCTGCTGCGGTGAGACACTGAAACAGAGAAAACAGGGTATTACACTGGATTTAATCCGTATGCAGATAAAGATAGCTTTTTATAATGTAAAACCTGAAAATGCAAAGAAAGCAATCGTAGCATACGAACCGATCTGGGCAATCGGCACGGGTGTAGGTGCGAGAACAGACCAGGCACAGGAAGTATGCAAAGCAATCAGAGATTGTCTGGCAGAGATTTATGATGAAGGTATTGCACAGGAAATCAGAATTCTCTATGGAGGCAGTGTTTCTTCCGCAAATGCAGCTGACCTTTTCGAACAGCCTGATATCGACGGAGGTCTGGTAGGTGGAGCATCACTGAAACCGGATTTCGGACGTATTGTTAATTATAAATCAGCAGAATAAGGTTTTTAAGAAAGTCTTTCTGTGTGTTTGTCTGGATATCGGAAAGACTTTCTTTTCTTATATGGGCATATGCCTGTAAATAAAATATGGTCAGGGGTGACAGAATGAAAAGAGTATTTACCAAGGAAGCAGTTGCCGGTAGTGTGCTGGCGAGGGATGTGTATGGATTTGGCGATGTTTTGATTTTGAAGAAAGGCACAGTACTTACTGCTGAAAATATCTATTCTTTGATTATGAAAAATATCGACTGGATAGACATTGAAGAGGCAGGGCAAGAAACTCAGAAAAGTACGCAGGGTACTTCAGAGTATCAGGACCGGCTCAAAAATACAGAGGAATATAAAGTATTCAGTAAAAAGTATAATACGAATCTTGGCGAGCTGGAAAATGGAATTAACAGACTGATTGGAAAAAATGCGGATGAGAAGGATGTCAATGCGATGATGAATCAGACCATGGATATCATCAGCGGACTGGATAACGGAATCAGTGTTTTTGATATGCTGAACGGAATCAAGGATTATGATGATGCAACTTTTGCACACTCTATCAATGTTTCGCTGATTTGCAACATTCTGGCGAAATGGATTGGTATGAATGAAGATGAAATCCATCTTGCAACGCAGTGCGGTCTGTTTCATGACGTTGGAAAAGTTGCAATTCCGGTAGAAGTGCTGACGAAACCGGGAAAACTCACAAAAGAGGAATATGATATCGTAAAGACACATACAACCAGAGGATACCGTATTCTGCAGGATTACGACTTCCTGCCGGAAGAAGTGAAGCTGTGTGCACTTATGCATCATGAGCGGTGTGACGGAAGCGGTTATCCGCTTGGACTGAAAACGGATAAGATCAACCGATATGCAAAGCTTGTTGCGATTGCGGATATTTATGATGCGATGACTTCTGCAAGGGTATATCGCGGACCACTCTGCCCGTTCAAGGTCATCCGGATCTTTGAAGAAGAAGGCTTTGAAAAATATGATCCACGCTACATTGTAACATTTTTGCAGAATATTGCGGATACCTATGTGCAGAATGAAGTTCTTTTATCTGATGGAAGAAAAGGACAGATCGTACTGATTAATAAAAGCATGGTTTCCAAACCGATCGTCCAGTGCGGCGGTGAAGTGATTGATTTGTCAAAAAAGCCTGACTTATATATTGAAAATATCCTGTAGATTTCTTTTTTTAAAATGTCAAATAAAAGTACTTGACAAAAAAACAGATGTAGTGTATGATATCCACTGTGCCAAATACCTGTCAAGGAGTGATGCTATGGAATGGATTGTAAAAAAAGCTTTGTTATATGATTTTTATGGAGAACTTTTGACAGAACATCAGAAAAGTATATACAG
>ERZ825896.2406-NODE-2406-length-17993-cov-10.122366_pt1 | contig 17993 bp, 17 predicted proteins | sample MGYA00519858_ERZ825896 | MGnify/ENA primary metagenome ERZ825896 (study PRJEB31778, sample SAMEA3449214) | human gut metagenome | biome: human gut; feature: human-associated habitat; material: faeces | place: United Kingdom | collected 2010/2012 ...
TATCTATCTTAATGATAATATCACATACTTTTCCTTTTTCAAATAGTTTATTTTTAGTTCTCCAAGCTATATTTGACATATATAAGTTTCTATACCTAGCATTATATTAACAATTATATCTCTTGTTTTTTGCTTCTAAATAATGCTAAACAAATGCATCGTTTAATAGATAGATTAATTTCTTTCCTACTTATTCTTTTTCTTTCTAAAGATATCACAGAAAGAAATTTATCATATACTTTGAAGCATTACAAATCGATAGAAAGTTAATATCATAAAGAATGCTCAAATTAATTAAATTATATAGATTAAAAAAACATATCATTTTATTATTTCCTGATAATTTATTATGCCAAGTAGTGAATGCTGTATATCATCTATTCGCATTCTATAATTATCATTTAAGCTATAGAACCCACCAGTTATTTTATCTGGATTTTTATAATATATAGATAAGCTATTCGCAAGATAAAATGATAATAATATATTTAGTTCTTTATTGATTTTTTCATTTAATTCATTGATGTTAAAATTTAATATGGTTTTGTTAGATATATTTTTATCATTTAAGTCGTAATAAGTTTGATATGCGGTTGTTAGTAATTCCAAATTTGTTGGACTAAAAGCATTTTTATTAAATTTATTTATATTCATAGTATAATTATCAAGAGCAAAAGATATGTATTTATCACTTGTATCATATTTTAAATATTCTCTCATAGCATACGATATCCAGTGATCACAATATTTGGTATAATCATTTGAAATAAAATAATCTATGGCCATTTGAGAATGGGTAAAACAAGCATTATCATTTGAGATTTGATAGAATTTAAGAAGTGCTAGAGTCGCTTCACCATCATAGAAAACGGTTCTAAAATTTTCCTTAGTAGAACCATCCAAATTTAAAACATGAATAAAACTACCATCATTATTTTGCATAGATATAATACCGTTTGCTAATTTTTGCGCTATTTCAAAATATTTATTATCATTAAAAGTATTTAAATATTCAGATAAAGTTATAAGTGCAAGCCCATTGCCACCTAGCTTTATTTCTAATGACTTATTTTCAACTACATAAGCAATATTATCTTTAATAATAATATTTGAAATTAAGTATTCTAAAGCCTCATCAATTTTTTGTTTTAATAATTCGTTAGGATTTATTTGATAGTGCTTGATCATACTCCAAATAGTACCAGAATGTCTTAATATGTTATAACTTGTAAATTCATGACCTGTCATTATGTTATAACCATAAATAAATTTTCCATTGTCTTGTTCCATATTCATTAATCGATTTATGCTATTAGATGAAACAGTACCTAAATCATAATTTTCTTTTTCAAATTTGTTATGGTTTTTATTATAAAATAAACTTTCACTTTCAATTATGGTTACATTATCTTCGATATTAAATCTGTATTCATATCCCTTTTTAATTAACAAATCGTTTAAATTATAAATATTTATATCGCCATATGAATAATTAATAATTTTATTAATAAGTAATTCTTCTTTTAATATAGTAATTTTATTGTTATCTAATGATAAATTATAATTAAAACTATTATAATTTGAATTTTTAATAATATTGCATAGTTCATCATACTTAATTATTTTTTCTTTTTTAATTTTATCTATTTTTATATAATCATAATTTTTATAATCTTTAATTATTTTTTTGAGAGTTGTTTTTTTTCTTATAATATTTGTATTTTCATTATAATTTCCATATGAAATAAAGTAATACCTATTGTTGTATTTATTAAGAATAAAATATAAAAAACAAATTAAAATAATAATTATAATATAAAATAATTTTTTCAATATATCACCAACCTTATACTATTGTAGCATTAAAAAAATTTAAAAAAAAGTATTCAAACGTTATTAATTTTAAAATTAAAAAACATAGTACAAATTTATATTATTATTGTTGAAAAAAATCATTTTTTGGGTTATACTAAAAATAGATAATAGGAGTGGTGTTTGTGATACTGAAAAAACCATATGCTTTTTTTATAAAACATTTTAAACTTTTTAATATAATTTTAACTTTATTAGAAATTTATGTTTTGTACAAATTAGGATTTTTGTTTCAATTTTTTTCTGAATATTCTAGTTATCCACAAGGCGCAATAGGACAAAGTTTAACTAATACCCTTATTAATAAATATATTTTTATTGATCTTGTAATAATTGTACTTAGTTCTATTTTATTAGCTAGTATTTTACATAAGAAAAATAAACCATCTAAATTGTATATGTTTAATATTATAATTAATATTTTTATAATTATATTGTTTTTTTTAACATCTAATACACTTTCAATAATACAAGTGCAAATTATTGATAATAGGACAGCTTATGCATATAGAGATTTTTTAGCACTTGCTGGAATAATTGAATTAATTATGATTATATTTACTTGTATTAGAGCACTTGGCTTTGATATCAAAAGTTTTAGCTTTGGAAAAGACTTAGAAGAAATGCAAGTAGATATTTCTGATAATGAAGAATTTGAATTACAAATAGATGTTGATTCTGGCGGATTTAAACGCAGTTTAAATAAAAATAAAAGATATTTTAAATATTTTATAAAAGAAAACAAATTTGCTATAATACTTGTTTCAACTATTGTTTTAGCGATTACAAGCTTTCTTATATATTCTAGAATGGGGATATATTTTAATACAGTTAAGGCTAACAAAATGGTAGATGTTGATAACTTTATAATAGGTACAGCTGATAGTTATTTAACAAATAAAGATTATAGGGGAAATACCATTATAGATGATAAAGTATTAATAGGTGTAAATATTAAGGTAAAGGTAAACACTAATAAAGAAAAATTAAATATTGCAAGATTCAGTTTAGTTGTTGATAAAGAAAAATATTATCATACAACTAATTATAAAGACAAACTTATAGATTTAGGCAATATATATAATAATCAGGTTATAACTGGTGATTTTGAAAATTATTTATTAGTATTTGAAATACCTAAAAGTAAAGCAAAAAAGAAAATGTATTTACAATATGATACTAATGATGAAAAAGAAGTTAAATTTAGATTAAATCTAATTAATTTAGATAATAATATTAAAACAGAAACAATAAATTTAGGAGAAAAACTAATTTTTAATAACGATATTATAAATGATGGCGAATTAACTATAGAAAGTTTTGAAATAAATAATAAATTTAAAATTGATTATAAGTTTTGTATCATTAATAATGAGTGCTATGATTCATATGAATATATAGTCCCAGATTTTCGAAATAATTATGATAAAACTGTTTTAAAAATAGTTGGAAATATTAATTTAAAAGAATCAAATATTAAAACAGACAGTTTATTTCAATTTATTAATAACTATGGAACTATAGTTTATGAAATCAATGGTGTATCAAAAAGACAAAATATTTCACCGGTTGAAATTAAACCTAGCAAAACTAGTTTGAAAGATACTTATTATATAGAAATTCTTAATGAAATACAGAATGCCGAAAGCATATCATTAGAATTTAATTTAAGAAATAATAGATATATTTATAAATTAAAATAAACAAAAAATGACAAATTTTATGTAAAGTAATAATAAATTTGTTGTTTTAAAATATTTAATATGTTAGAATAAAGGAGGAAAGTATGAAAAAAAAAATCTTTTTCTTATTATTGATGCTGGTATTTATTCCTTATGTTTCAAAAGCAGATGAATGCCCGAGTGATCAAAGGGAAAGAATACAAAAAATGGCTGATAATATTACGGTTAATGTAGAAGAAAATCAAGATGGAACATTTACAGCGGTTTTTTCTGGTGTATCTAGGCAAGTGTCAATCCTGAATCGTGCAAACTATGCTAAGTATTGGAATATTGGCTCAAATGATTATGGCGAAATAGCAGTCAAAGGGCTTCAACAAGGAAGTACATATTACTTCTATGTTGAAAGTTTTCCTCAATACTGTCTGCTAGAAAGATTTAGAACAATAACAATTAATATTCCTAAAATAAACCCTTTTTATAAAGATGAAATATGCGATTCTGCTAAGGAGTACTCATTGTGCCAAAAATGGACAAATGTAAATATTAACTATGAAGAATTTACAACTAAAGTAAATGAGTATATAAAAGAAAAAAATAAGAATAACACTATTAAAGAAGATACTAAAGAAAACTTTGATTTTTTCCAATTTTATGAAAAATATTATTGGCCAGCCTTTATTAGTATGATATGTATTTTAGGTATCTTAGTATATTTGTGGATAAAAGAAAACAAAAAAAATAAATTGTAGGTGATAAAATGAAAAATAAATTACAAAAAAGATATAATAGTATAATAGTTTTATCTATGGTGTCTATGCTATCAGTGTTGCTTCCTGGCTATATAGTGTTAGCTAATGTTACTATTGGCTCGGTTGGACATGCGGGTGGTGAAGGCAGCGTTACTGGGAAGAAATGGTCGATTCCAGCAAGTAGTACAAATAGATATGCTGAACCATCAGAAAATCAGTGGAATTTACCTATGAATGGATCAGGTATGAGTTATAGTATAAGCAGTGGTGGGAAAACTGTAACTTATAAGTTGTTTGAAAGTCAAAGAGATGTTGAAAGCGCAACTGCTAGAGGACTGTGTGACGCTAATCCATGCGCAACTGGTTCATCAATGGGGTTCTTGGGGGACCGTTCTACATGGACACTTCAATTAAAGGATGCAGGAAATGCTGCCGGAGTGAATGGCGTATCGTTTGATTTTTCAAGTCCTGTAGCATTAGCTTATGCAAAAGAAGGGCTAAGATTACAAGGATATGATGTTGATAAAATGTCTCAGGCAGATATAGAAAGTACGGCAACTCAAATTGCTTTAAGAGATGGAAAATTTGTTTCAACAGTTGCTACTTATACAAGCGTGGTGAAGAACCTTTCTACAGGTCGAAGCTTTACTTGCCCAGGCGATTCAGAATGTGGCAAAGTAAAAAGTGATGGCTTTTGTATAACTGCTATATATGATATGGAACATGATGAGTTAAACGGTTCAACTGATGATAGAGGTACAGTAACAAAAATAGTTGATGATGATGATGACGATGATGATGATGATGATGACGGTGGAGAATTTAAGTTTGAACTAGACGTTGATTCTTGTACTGTAACTCCACCTCAGTATCCCTATCCACCAAAAAAGGAGGTGCCAAAGGACTCTCCAGCAATTGGAACATGCGGTGGGACGGCTGTTGATATAAAATATGAAACATCATCAACTTGTGCTGGCAGAATTATAATGTTAACAACTACTAAAGTAACAGCACATTTACCATCTGCTCCAGATGTTGTGTATGCAGGAGAAGGATTTAACTGGGGAGGAGTCACTTCTGTTAAAAATGTTTCAACTATTGTTTTTGATAATGGTGTTTGGGTACATGATATGCAAACAGAACAAGCAAATCTTATAGCATATGAAGCAGGTGTTGCCTGTGTAGATGCTGCAATAAAAAAACTTGAGGACCAGTATAATGAGCAAATGAGAGAATGCAGCAGCAATGCAATAAAAAGTTGCTACGATGATTGTGCCAAAAACTATACTTGTGAAAATCCAGGACCAGCTGGTTGTCCGGGCCCTACTTGTAATTGCTCTGACGCACCAGAGAATGCTTGTAAGGGATTGACAGAGGCTTTTCAAGAAGCCTTGGCAGAGTTGCAACGACTAAAAGGTGTATATGAGGCCCAAGTTGGTCAAGCAAAAGGGAAAATACAGGAATTATTGGCTTGTAGTGATCAAGCAAAGTCACTTGTTGGAGCATCAAATACATTTGATACAGTTTCTATTACAAACCAAAAAATGAATTTGAATAAAGGTTATGTTCAAAAAATTAATACAATAAAAGGTGTCGCTAAAAACAGTGGATTGGAATTGACTGCTGAAGATTTGAAAAAATATACAGATCCAGAAACATATCTAGAAGTAAATACTAATTTCTTTGTTCCATACTATGTAAAAAATGGTACAGAAGGGAAATTAGTGGGGGATATAGTCGGTGATATTTCAATACCAGATTATAGCTGTCCAATAACAGTAGCAAATAATGTTGTTTGTACAGATGATTGTGGCGGAAAAACATCTGATTTGGATTTGATATATAGACCAATATCATTAACAAATCCATTCCCTAATGTAAAAAATTCTAAGTATAGAGCAATGGGATCAAACTGGGATGAAATTTTAGCCGACACATATGTTGAAAATAATCGTGGAGTTAAAAATTATGAAATATATAATTTAACACCTATATATACTATAACTCTTACTCCATCAACTATTAAGGAAATTAGAAGTTATAATAAAAAAAATAGTTTAAATGATTTTGATATGAATTGTAGTGATGGATATAAATGCTTAAGTACGTTTTTATGGGAAAAATTTAATAAAATAATAGATACTGGGTCTTCATGTGCAACATCTACTGGATGGGATGAAACATGCTATATAGGAGGTGCATCTGAATGAAAGAATCCATATGGGGATGGGCTATCGTAGTAATTGGTATTGTTTCAATATTCTTTGTATATTTCTTTCAAAATATAACAAATACCGATGAACATAATTATAATTTACTTAAGGATGTAACAGAAGCAGCAATGCTAGATGCAGTAGATAAAGCTTCGTATAAAGATGGAGTATTATTTATGGACGAAGAAAAGTTTACAGAAAGCTTTGTAAGAAGATTTGCTGAGTCAGCAACTCTTTCTAGAACCTATGTTATAAAAATATATGATATTGTATCTTCACCTCCTAAGGTTAGCCTAGAAGTTAGTAGCACTGAAAAAGGTAATGTTACTGGTGGAGAAATATTAGAATTTGATATTACGAATAGATTAGATGCAATATTGGAAGTTCCATATTAATAGAAGGAAGGTATAAAGATGGAAAAATTAAAAAGATTTATTACGAATAAGAATACGGTTACTATTATTGGATTATTGTTAATTGTCGGTATATTATATTTTGTATATAATAGACAAATTAAACAGGCTACTAATCCGGTTAGAGTGCCTGTTGCAAAGGTTACAATTCAACCAAAAACACTTATTACTAAGGATATGATTGAATATATTGAAGTGCCTGCTGTATCAGTTAAAAAAACAACGATAACAAATTCACAAAGTGTAATTGGAAAATATAGTAATTATAATACTATGATTCCACAAGGAAGTATGTTTTTTACAGATACTTTGATAACTAAAGATGAATTACCTGATTCAGCTTTAATGGATGTTGCAGAAGGTGAGGTTTTATATAACTTTCCAGTTACAATGAATACTTCATATCAAAATTCAATTATGCCAGGATCAAAGGTAGATATTTATATGAAAGCTCTTAATGATGACCGTGTTTTAATGGTTGGTAAATTACTTGAAAATGTTAATGTACTTGCTGTAAAAACAAGTGATGGTTTAAATGTTTTTGAAAATACTTCTGAAAGAAGAACACCTGCTTATATATTCTTTGGCGTTAGTCCAGAAATTCATATTTTACTTAGAAAAGCAAGCTATTTAACTAACTACTCAGTTGTATTATTCCCTGTTCCACATGGAACAACTTATACAAATGAAAAAGATGAGGCTTATGTAAGTACTGATGAATTAAAAGAATTCATAAATGCTCATACAGTTACACTTGTTGAAAATACAACAAATATAGAAAATCCAAATCAAAATGTTGATGCAAATGGAAATATAATAGAGGGTTAGTTTATGAAGAGTGAATTCTTCCAACAAATGGATTTTGGCCCTCTCGAACCTTTGCTACTTGATGATGATATTACCGATATATCATATGATAATAATGGTCAAATTTGGTTAAGATCCTTGTCAAAAGGTATTTATAGGATTGAAAATCCAGATGTAAATAATGCCTTCATGGAAAAGCTTGCTTTTCAATGTGCTAACGTTGTTGGTAAAAGTTTCAATATGGCTCATCCATTTCTTGATGCAGAGAGTGCTGAACTTCGTATGAACTTTGTTCATGATTCGATTGCTAAAAATGGCATTGCCGTTGTTATAAGAAAGACACCAGCAAAAATAAGACTTGAAAAGGATAAAATTATTGCAGATAAATATATTACATTAGACTTACATGAATTCTTAGTTCAATGTGTTCAAGGACATTGTAATATTATAGTTTGTGGTGAAACTGGTTCAGGAAAAACAGAATTTGTTAAATACCTTGCATCTAAAATTAAAGAAAATGAAAAAATAATTACAATAGAAGATACTTTAGAGTTGCACTTAGATAGAATATTTCCACATCGTGATATAGTGGCTATGAAAACTAATAATATTGCTTCTTACACTGATGTACTCGTTACATGTATGCGTCAAAATCCGAAGTGGATATTATTATCTGAAGTTCGTAGTGCAGAAGCCGTTCTTGCGGTTCGTAACTCTATATCTTCTGGTCACTATATTTTATCAACCATACATGCTGATAAAGCCTCTTCTATACCTAATCGTTTGTATAGTTTGCTTGAGACTAATCAAGATTTAGAGCAATTCTTGTTATCGATTTATAGATATATACAACTTGGTGTATATGTAAGAGCTTACCTTGATAAAGAAACAAAAAAATTTGTTCGTGAAATTGCAGAAGTTACAGAATTTTATGTAACTAAGGATAATAAGGCAGAGTATAATACAATTTATAAAAGGTATTCTGATGGTAGGATAGAAAGAAGTGAACCTAGTAGTTATCTTAGGGATTATTTATCTATTCAAGGTGTAATATTGCCTGAAAAAGTATTTAATGGTAATACTGATAATACTAGTAATAGTAATAATAATAATAATAATACTTTTAATACTAATGGTATTAATAATATTCAGAATAATGTTGAAGTATTGTTTGAGTAAGGAGGTTGTAAAATGGAATTTTGGGCATTTTTAGGATGTGCTTTAGTGTTAATATTTATAATCGTTTATTACCAAAATGCTGGTAAAAAAACTTATAAATATGTAGCAGATAAAGCAGGTGATATATATAATAAGTATGCACCATATTCTTATGACAAAGTAAGAGAAAAGGTTAAACAATTAGGCCAAGATTATACTCCTAAACAGTATATTATACAAATTGTTATTTTTGCAGTATTTACTTTTTTAATAACATATATGTATTTTTATAATATACTTGTATCAATTATATATATTCTTGTTGTTTGGTCAATTATACCATATCTAACATATTTACGTTCTAGAAGAATATTTAGTGAATTTATATTTGAACAAATTCAAGTTTATACTACAAATGTTATAATGGAATTTGCGACAACACAAAGTTTTGTTAAGTCATTAGAAGGTGTTAGAGATTCTGGGGTGTTAGAAGATCCAGTTAAAAGTGATGTTGAATTAATGATTGCAATGGCATATGAAAATGGTACTATTGAACAATCAATAGAGTATATGAATAATAAATATGACTATAATATTGTTAGAAATATGCATCAATTATTCTTGCAAATTACCAATGAAGGTTCATCTAGATCAGGCGATGCACTTGAAAATATGTCACTTGATATCGATATGCTTGTTGAAAATGTATATCGTGATAGATTAGATCGTCAATCATTTCATAAAAAATTTATACAATTTGGTTTACTTATGTATTTAATTGTAATGTTGATGCAATTTCTACTTGGACATGCTTCATATATTAAATTATTGGATACTTGGTGGGTTGTTGTAATATTACATGCTATAATACTAATTAATAGTTTTTTCCTACTAAATGGTGAAAAATATTATAATGAGAATGTAGGTGCTGAATAATGGAATTTATAATTATCATAATAATATTAGTATTCATATTTGAATACAGAAATTTAATTAATTCAAATAAATTTGTTCAAGATATGAGACCATATAGTAGAATGCTTATGGAAGATGACTATAAATTTTTAGTAAATATAAGATATGGAAACGATGCAAGTGCCGATGTACTATTTGATAAAAGAATTAAATTAATGGTATTTGTTATTATACTTATGTTATTTATATTTATAGCTAACTTTACATTTATTAATATAATACTTGCTTTAGTAATAGGATATGCTGCTTTTAAACTAGATTATGTAAAATTAAAAAACTATTATAAAAGACATTTATTTGATATTAATAGGACTCTTCCATACTATTTAAAAAGTTTGGAAATCTTGATTCAACATTATACAGTGCCAGTTGCTCTTAGAAGATCAATAGCAACTGCCCCAGAAATTTTTAAACCCGGATTAGAGAGAATGATTGCTAGAATTGAAGCTGGTGATTCAACAGTTGATCCATATATGGATTTTGCTAAAGAATATCCAGTTAGAGATTCAATGCGTATGATGCGTTTATTATATCGTTTGAGTTTAGGATCACAAGAAAATAAACAAGAACAATTATTAATGTTTTCAAGAACAGTATCATCACTTCAAAATAAATCACGTGAACAAAGATACAAAGACAGACTTGAAAAAATGGAATCAAAAACAATGCGTATGTTATTTGTAACAGGTGGCTTATCAATTATGATTTTATTTGCGGCAATGTTCATGTTACTTGGAATATAGTAAAGTAAGTGTATAGCTGCTTTATAAATTTAAAAAAATTTGTTATAATATTAATAGTTAAAATATGGAGGTGATATAGATGAAAGAAGCTACAGGAGAAGCAAATATGACAATTGTTACAGTTGTTTTAATTGGCATTATTACATTGGTTGCAACCCCAATTATAACATCACTTGTTAAGTCATCCAAAAATAGAGCTTGCTGTGTAAATAGTGGAGGTGCATATCATGCAGGAAAATGTTATGCAACAGTTAGTGATGATGGCTCATCATACTCTAATGAAATAACTGAATTAAATTGCGATTAATAGTAAATTATTTTAAAGAGGTGAATTTATGAGGGCAAGTGTTGGTGGAATTTCACTTATGAGTATATTTATTGTATTCTTTATTCTTATGGCCTTTTTACTTACAGGTACAGTAATATATTATAAAGGATATAAAATAAATAGTCAGATAGCTAATTCTCTTGAAAAATTTGAAGGGTATAATCAATATTCCGCAGAAGATATGGATAGAATTTTTTCAAGTTTTGGGTATAGGTTAAAATCAAATGATAAGTGTCTAAATAATGTCACATCTTCATGCCTAGCTGAAAATAGCAAACACGAATTCTCTTTAACTTGTTCTCGTAGTAAAAAAAATGAAGGAGATAATTATGTTGGAGGTAATTACTATATAACATATAAAATTAAAACGTATATTTATATTGATTTACCTTTTAACATATCAATGAAAATTCCAATTACATCGAAAACAAATCCAATATATCAGTTTACTGATTATGAAAATGGGGCGTGTTAGTATATGAGAGAAGCAATAGGTGGATCACAGTTATTATTAATCATTATTACAATTTTTATTGTTGTAATGATGTTACTTGCAGGTTCTATTGGCTATACGAAGGCTTTTAAAGCAAGAAATGGAATACTTAATATTGTTCAATCACATGGTGCATATGGCGAAAATGCAGAAACAGTAATGACTAAGAATGATGGAGAAGCAGAAAAAGAAATCCTATCTCTTCTTAATAATATGGGTTATAATGTTACTATTGGTAGATCTAATGGATGTAAAAAATTAAGCGAATTAAAAAATAATTCTTCATTAAAAGAAGTAAATTGTTGGAAAAGCTCGGATTATAATTTCAGTATTTATAGTATGATGGATACTGAGAATAATTGGCGTTATGGAGTTGAAACCTATATGTACTTTGAATTACCATTGTTTGGTAAAAATGATATTTTTTCTTTTCCATTATATGCAGATAGTTATACTTTCTTTAAAGTAGAATAAGAGGTGATTATATGAACGTAATAATATCAAATAAATATCAATCTATGTTACAAGGACTTGATATTGAAACAATTAAGACAATGAATGGACAATTCTCTATTGATGAAATAGTTGATACATTTAAAACGGTATTCTTTAACAGAATGATTTTAGATATTACAGCTATTAAAGATTATAAAAAAATAGATAATTTGCAAAAATTAGTTATTTCTATAGATGCAGATAAAATTATATTATTATTAGATGATGATCCCGAAAGTTCATCACCTGCATTTCAATCTAAATTAATATCTATGGGTATATATAATTTTACACAAACTGTTGAAGGAATTAATTATTTGTATAATCATCCAAATTCATATAGGGATGTTGCTCATATACAACAATTAGATGCAAATGGATATGGAGTTCAACCAACTGCCAATCCTACCGTTAAAACAGAAATTCAGAGAGAAACTGTTTATTTGGAAAGACAAGGAGCTAGAGTAATTGGTATTAAAAATATTACTAAACAATCTGGTGCAACAACTCTTTTATATATAATGCTAAATCAATTACAAAAACATTATGATGTAGTTGGAGTAGAATTAGATAAAAAAGATTTTATGTACTTTCCAAATAATAAGAAAATGTTTAGTAAAAATGCTAATGAGCTTGGTAACTTTATAAATCAAAATATGGATAAAGATGCTATATTAGTTGATTTAAATGATGCTAAAAATGTAGAAAGTTTATGTTCTGATATTATTTATTTAATTGAACCATCAATTATTAAATTAAATAGATATATGTTAGTTAATCCAAAGGGATTAACACCTTATAAAGGTAAAAAGATAGTAATAAATCAAAGTTTATTAAATCAGAAAGATATATTAGATTTTGAATATGAATCTAGATCTAAGGTGTTCTTTAATATGCCACCATTAGATGAAAGAGAAAAAAATATATATATTGTAAATGTTTTCTTAAGTAAATTAGGATTTGAATTACAGGAAGATAAAGAAGAAGAAAAGAAAAAAAAGAGGTTATTTGGTTAAAAATGTAAAATAATATACATACTTATCTTATAAAAGTTGACAATTAAGTAAATTTAGTATAAGATATAGTTATGAATTAGGGAGGTTATATTTTATGTTAGATTTATTTAATGTGTTAGAAAAAGGAGTGGTATGTAAAGATTTAGAATCAGGTGGTACTGCATGCGCTAATTTAATTGGAACTGGGATACCCGGAAATATAGTTAGTATCATTCGCTATTTATACATTGGAATACAAATAATTGTACCACTTTTATTAATTATATTCGGAATGATTGATCTTGCGAAAGCAATTACTGCACAAAAAGAGGATGAAATTAAAAAAGCACAAGCTGGTCTTCTAAAAAAAGCAGTTGTTGCAATTATAGTTTTCTTGGTATTCTCACTTGTACAGTTTGTTACTAATTTTGCTGGCGCAGAGGCAGGCGTAATGGATTGCGTATCTAATTTAATTCATGGTACTTGTTCTAAGGCTTAAAATATTTTTAAGTATTGATTATAAATTTTGAGAGGCATTTGTGAATGCTTCTTTTTGTTATTTAACATTTATTTTGACATTTACATAATTATGCTGTATAATTTTATTTGATGGAGTGGTTATATATGATAGAGATACTTGAAGATGTATATTGCAATGGGATTTTAGGTGATGGACAAGGAATTCCCCAAACCATTGGTGATATGGTTCATTATTTATATTTAGGTATTAAAATAGTTGTTCCGATTTTATTGGTTATTTTTGCTATGCTTGATTTAGGAAGAGCAATTACGGCAAAAAAAGAAGAAGATATCAAAAAATATCAAAGTAGTTGTATTAAGAGAGTTATTACAGGTGTATTAGTTTTTTTAGTGGTAGTTGTAGTTGAATTCGTTCTTGGATTTGTAGAACCAGAAACAGGTACTAGTGGTGAATCTCCTGTTAAATGTGCTATGGAAGTAATAAGGGGAAAAAGTAACAGTAGTAAAAATGTTACATCTCATTAAGGGGGATTATTATGAAAAAGTTTAATTTGTTATTTTTAACCTTTATTTGTGTATCCTTTTTTTCTGCTTTTGGCAAGGCAAATGCTCAAGAGACTTGCTTGTATGAAGTTATTCCGCATGAAGCGTCTGATCAAACACTTGATAATCAGTCCAATATTTATGGAAAATATATAATAGAAATTGATAGTGATAACAAAAAAGTGAAATTTACATACTCATGTGATGGATGTGAAAAAGCTACAAGAGACTCGCTTTCAGATTTAAGTGACAGTCATATATTTGTTGCTGGCGATACACGTACTTTTGATTTTGACGAGCTTAAAAATGATGGACAGGAAGAACATTATATTGGCGTCTTTATCAAAACACCTTATGAATCAAGTTCTTCTTTAATAAACTTATCCCCTTTATTAGATTCTATTGAAAATGGTAAAAATTGTTCTTCGGAACAACTTGTTTATAATTTTAATTCTTTCGATAACCATCTTTATGTTTTTAGATTTAAAGAATATTATGAAACATGTGATGGTGATAATCCTTATGGGAATGCTCTTTGGAGTCAAAATGTTTGTGTGACACCAGGAAATTTAAATGAGCAAAATTCTTGTTCACCCACAATTGGACAGAACTCGTTTACTGATATTAATTATACATTTATACATGAGAGTGATTTGAAGAAAATTCGAATTTCTTCTTCTGGAACGGAAATAGATTTAAATTTAAACTATAATTATGATGATAATTCATTGTATGCGTTGTTGAATAGCTCTCAATGTAGTAATTGCTTTGAAAAATTTCATACTGCTGCTTCAGGGCGTAAAATATTTGAAGAAGTTGTACCAATTATTTTGGATAAAGAGTTGGGCGAACAGATTTTTTCAAATAATAGTTGCCCTGCAAAAATATATGCAATGCTAACCTTTGTTGAATTAGGAAATACTGGTAAACCACAATTTTCAGATTCGTTTAATAGTTCGTTTAGTGATGCACAATCTAATCTTTTAATTCTTGCATTAAGAGGTTGGCAGGGAGTTGTTGGTGATGCATTCTGGAATTATGTAGGTAAGAATATAGAGTATAATTATAGTGATTATAATTATGCAACAATTATTCTTACAACTCAGGATTGTGGTGACGGATGTTTTAGTGTAACAACTAGTGATAGTCTTGTAATTGTCCCTCAAGACAAGGATAATTTAGATATAGGTGCAGTAAATGATTGTACATATTTAAAAGCAAATGAACTATGGGATTGGCTTAGTTCTGCGTTAAAATTACTAAGGATCGGAGCAATTGTTCTTGTTGTTGTCTTAACTGGTGTTGATTCTATAAAAGTCTTTGCCTCTTCTGATGACAAAAATGTTAAAACCTTCTATAAGCGTTTACTAAACCGTTTAATATGTGTAGGACTGTTGGTTTTAGTTCCTAGTTTAATACAATTAGTTATTAATATCTTTAGTGTTGACGATATTATAAGCAAGATTTCTGAATCAGAGTCACCATTTTGTGGTTTACGTTTGAAATAGTAGGGAGAGGATAGTGTGAATGATGAAAAAAACAAAATTAAGATTCTTGTTGGCTTAGTTATTTTGACAATTGTTGTATTAGTTGTTTCATTTTTTATCGGCAAAAAAAATAGCAATACAGTATTAAAAAAATCGATCGAAGAAATTGGTAGGAAATTCTATATTCAATATTTATATGAAAAACAGAAGGATGTTATTATTAGTGCTATGGAAAAAAATAATAATATAACTTTTAATTTTAATAGTATATCTATATTTATTGATGATGATGATTTAAAAGAACTAAAAGGTTCAAAGTTTTCTAAATGTAATTGGCAAAAAACAGTAATTACTTTTAAACCAAAACAACCATTAGAAAGTAGTAATTTTGATATTGATGTAAAACTTGTTTGCTAATGTTTAATATGTATAGCATTAAATGATAGATATGCAATTTGTGTCAATTTACTATTATTAAAGTTAATCATTACTATTAAATATTGGGAGGTGATTTGATGACTTGGGTTTTAGATTTAGTAAGACAGCTTCTTTCTGTTTTTGATAGAATTGTCTATGGATTAATTGAGGTCTTTTATACTGCCTTTAATTTGATTGCAAAAACAAGGGTGTTTCAATCTGGCGTTATAGAACAATTTGCAACTAGAGTATATGTTTTTTTAGCATTAATAATGCTTTTTAAAATTTCTTTTTCGATTATTCAATATATTATTAATCCAGATAATTTTACCAATAATGAGAAGGGTATTGGAAAATTAATTCAAAATGTTATTATTGTGATGGTATTAGTTGTAATAACACCTACTATATTTGAACAAGCATATAATTTACAAAGAATAGTATTAAAGGAAAATATCGTTGGTCAAATAATCTTAGGAAAAAGTCAATCCAATATGATAAATGATGAAGATGTTCATCGTACAATGTCTTTTAGCGTTTTAAGTGCATTTTTGAAACCAAATGAAAAGGAAATTCCTGCTTTATCAAGCGATGATTTTGGAAATACAGTTTGTACTATGAACGGCCAGGAATATGCAATGCCAACAATTGAAGAAATAAAAAGAAATGGCACAAGTGGAATAGGATATATAAATGATAATTTAGGATTTGTTAAGTGTATGAATAATTTATCTACACAACAAGCAAATATAATAGATGATAATAAGGAATCACATCCTGGTATTGGAATGGGAGCAACGTATGTATGGGCTCAGCAAAAACAAGATTATCAATTACTAATAAATTTAATTACTGCAAAATATGTAGATGACCCGGATATTTATTTATTTCAATATACGTATGTGATAAGTACAATTGCTGGTGGATTTATTGCATGGATATTTTTAATATTTTGCTTTGACGTAGCTGTAAGGTCTGTTAAATTAGGCTTTTTACAGATAATTGCACCAATACCAATAATTTCATATGTTGATCCAAAATCGTCAAAAAGTGGTATGTTTCAAAAATGGTTAAAGAGTTGTTTAAGTACATATGCTGACTTATTCATAAGATTAATTGCAATTTATTTTGCAATTTATATAATTAAAATAGTATCAGATAGTAGTCAATTGTCATATTGGTATGGTGATGGGGAACCAAATGCCATAATTCATGTATTTATTATTGTTGGCGCGTTGATGTTTGCCAAACAAGTACCTAAGTTAATTGAAGATATAACAGGCATAAAGTTATCTGGCAAATTTGAGTTAAATCCTTTAAAAAAATTTGAAGATAATGCTCTTGGCGGAAAGAGAATAACTAGTGCTGCTGCTGGTTTAGTAACTGGAGGAATTGCAGGTGCAGTTGCTGGTCATGGAATAGGCAGAGTTGGTAGATTTATTAGCGGTGGACTTGGAGGAGCAGGCCGTGGATTTGTTAGTGGCCAAGGAATTCGTGCAACTAGGGATAACTTAACTAGAGGAAGACATGCAATGGAAATTGCTAATGCAAATGGTTCTACTTTTGGTGGAAGAATGCGATTAAGGGCTGAAAATGCTATCGGATTAGATAATGAATTGGATAGAATAAATAGACAAGAAGACGAGTTGACCCGAGAAGAAGCACAAATTGCAAATAATCAAGCTGCACAAAGAGCAATTATGTCTGGAAATACTAAAATTTCTGATACAATAAAGAAAATGGAGGATAGAGCGAGGGAAAGAATAATAAATGGACAGGCGGGTGCTGATAGTGATACATATTTAAGAAGGCAGGAAGAAATAAATAATTTGAAGTCTCAAAGAGATGCAGCAAATGCTGCCGGTAATACTGCTCGTGCCAATGCTCTTACTAGTCAAATTGTTTCTGAAACACAGCGTCTTAATGATTGGTTGGAGGATGATGCAATTAATAATTATATAGATAGTGGAGCCGATGGTGTTATTAATGGTATGGTAAATGACTATAATGAATTATGTCGTATATATCATGAAACTGCTTATACTACAGCACATGATCGTCATGATCATAATAGGATTTTACGTACTGCTAATTCTGATATTGAAAGAGGATTTATGGATGATCAACGTCGAGTTGATGAAAT
>ERZ825896.2407-NODE-2407-length-17988-cov-6.918084_pt1 | contig 17988 bp, 9 predicted proteins | sample MGYA00519858_ERZ825896 | MGnify/ENA primary metagenome ERZ825896 (study PRJEB31778, sample SAMEA3449214) | human gut metagenome | biome: human gut; feature: human-associated habitat; material: faeces | place: United Kingdom | collected 2010/2012 ...
CGTAGATATCAACTTCGCAGGAAACGGGGATGCCGCGGCTTACCAGGCGGGAGTTAACATAGCAGGGCTCAAAGCCGAACTGAGAGGGGAATGCAGGCCAGCACTTGTCAGCAAAAGCAACGTACTTCTTGTTGCCCTTGTGTGCATCTGCCCAGTCCAGCAGGGTCAGCTCAAACTGAGCCATGCGGGCCAGCAGGTCGGGATAGTAGTGGCCTTCGCCCATCTCGGCAGCCATATCCTTGCAGACATCCTCGATGCGCGGGTCATTTGCATGCTCTTTGTAGGAAACCAGCAGGTCCAGCTCGCTGTTCTCTTCCACTTCAACGCCCAGCTCGTACAGGCCCTTGATGGGTGCGTTGCAGGCAAAGAAGTCCTGCGGGCGGGGGCCGAAGGTGATGATCTTCAGATCACGCACACCCAGCAGGGTGCGGGCGATGGGAACGAACTCGATCATCTTGTCAGCGATCTCATCAGCAGTGCCGATGGGGTATTCGGGGATGTAGCCCTTCAGGTGGCGCATACCCAGGTTGTAGGAGCAGTTCAGCATGCCGCAGTAAGCATCGCCGCGGCCGTTGATCATGTCACCGTCGCCTTCAGCAGCTGCAACAAACATGCAGGGGCCGTTGAAGAACTTTGCGATCAGGGTTTCCGGAGTTTCGGGGCCAAAGTTGCCCAGGAAAACGGTCAGAGCATTGCAGCCAGCCTCGGTAACCTCGGCAACAGCCTTCTCCATGTCCTTCTCGTTCTCAACAGTGGTCTTTGCCTCGTACAGGTCCAGACCCTTAGCCTGGCAGGCTGCCACGATAGCGGCGCGGCGCTTTTCGCTCAGCTGAATGGGGAAACAGTCACGGCTGACGGCAACAATGCCCAGCTTGACTTCAGGGATGTTGGTAGACTTCATAAGTTTGCCCTCCGTTTATTTTTTAATTTTGCTCTGCTCAATATCAAGTTAGGAAGTAGGAGTTGATGGTGTGCGCCTGCACGCACATTGTAACTCCTAACTCCTCCCTTCCAACTTCTAACTATTTTTACAGATCGTCTGCGATGTCGATGTTCACGCCTTCCAGGCCGACATAAGCGCCTGCGGCAGCTTCGCTGCTCTCAACATGGGCCAGCAGCCACTTATTGCAGGCCCACAGCTGGGCGTCGTCACCGCCGTCAGCCTTGATTTCCGGCTTGGCGGTGTTGGTGCCCTGCGGCAGTGCAACCAGCACGCGGAAGCCCTTGGCCGGGTCCACATGGCAGGGTGCGTAATGCAGGGTGGTGGCGTAAACTTCCACCAGGGTGCCTGCCGGTGCGCGGAAAGCCTTGACCTTTGCGGTGTCCAGCTTACCATCGGTGATGTCGTCCATCTTGGCCAGCAGCAGGATGAAATCCTCGGTGCCCAGGTTGAACTCACTGTCGCGGTGGTATTCCAGGCAGTTCAGTTTGGTGTTGTGGCCGTTGCACCAGCCCAGCTGGACCGGCATGCCGCCAAACAGATGCTTGGAAACTTCCACCATTGCGGGCAGCTTCTGCAGAACAGGCTCCTCGGCCACATAGTCGGTAGCTTCCGGCAGTGGGGTGGTTGCCAGCGCCTGCAGGATCTCTGCCTTGGCAGCTTCCAGACCGGTCACCACACGGCCATAAGGCTTGAATTCGGGATCATTTACAGAATAGATCTTCATTGCAATGCCTCCATCTCTGCATACAGCGGCTTCAGGGCCGGGTACAGCTTGTGCCACAGCTCATAGCGGGCTGCATATTTCTTAACCAGAGCCGGATCCGGCTCGGTCACGCTCTTGATCTTGATCAGCTTATCCGCGCATTCCTGCACCGTGGCGTATTCGCCGCAGGCAACGGCTGCCAGCATGGCGCCGCCGTAACCGGGGCCCTGCTCAGTCTGGGGCAGCGCCAGGGGAATGCCCAGAATATTTGCCATGATCTCGCGCCACAGCGGGCTCTTGGCACCGCCGCCGCACAGCGTGCTGGATGCGATCTCAACGCCCTGTGCACGAGCGATCTCGACACAATCCTTGATGGCAAAGGCAACGCCTTCCAGCACAGCCTGGGTCATATCGGCGCGGGTGGAATCCATACGCAGCCCGATGAAAGAACCGCGGGCTGCGGGATCGTTATGGGGGCTGCGCTCACCCATCAGGTAAGGCAGATAGTACACATCGTTTGCACCCAGCTTTTCAGCGGTGATGGGCTCCTGCTCCTTGCCGAAGTCCTGAGTGTTCAGGATGTCTTCCATCCACCACTTGTTGCAGCTTGCAGCGGACAGGATGCAGCCCATCAGGTGGTAGCCGCCGTCTGCATGGTCAAAGCTGTGCAGGGCGTTCTGCTTGTCCACACCAAAGGTGCTGCTGGTGATGAACACGGTACCGGAGGTTCCCAGCGAGATGTTGCACTTGCCGTTGCCCACAGCGCCGCAGCCAACAGCAGCGGCAGCATTGTCGCCGGCGCCGGCGCAGACCTTAACGCCTTCCGGCAAACCCAGCTTGGCAGCAGCTTCGGCGGTCAGGGTGCCAACCGGCTCCCAGCTTTCAAACAGCTTGGGCATCTTGGCTTCGCTAACGCCGCAGATATCCAGCATTTCTTTGCTCCAGCACTTGTGCTGCACATCCAGCAGCAGCATGCCGGAAGCATCGGAGTAATCGGTGCAGTGTACGCCGGTCAGCTTGTAGTTGATGTAGTCCTTCGGCAGCATGATCTTGCTGATCTTTGTAAAGTTCTCTGGCTCGGTATCGCGCATCCACAGCAGTTTGGGGGCGGTAAAGCCGGCAAATGCAATGTTTGCGGTGTACTTGCTCAGGTTTTCTTTGCCAATGACGTTGTTCAGGTATTCCACCTGCTTCTGGGTGCGGCCGTCATTCCACAAAATGCAGGGGCGGATCACTTTGTCCTGTGCATCCAGCACCACCAGGCCGTGCATCTGGCCGCCGGCACCAATACCGGCCACCTGCGAAGCATCAAAGCCGTTCAGCAGCTCCGGAATGCCTGCACAGACAGCGTCCCACCAGTCTGCGGGGTTCTGCTCGCTCCAGCCCGGATGCGGGAATGCAATGGGATATTCGCGGCTTACAATGTTGGCGATCTGCCCGTCGCCCTGCATCAGCAGCAGCTTGACTGCCGAGGTACCCAGATCGATACCAATGTAGTACATGAGCCATTCTCCTTTGCGTTGTGTTTTTTCTTGCGGTTCCCTCCGCTTTTTCTTTATTTTACCGAATTTTCCCTTGCAAGTGCAAGAAAGAGCGTATAAAATAATAGACAGAAGTTTGGATGTTTTGGTGTTTTCACCCGGCCAAACTTTGTGTAACAAGAAAGTGAGGTTCCCCCCGTATGCTGTTCTATGAGTCTGAGCGTTCTGACCAGCACAATTATTTGTACTGCCAGCGCGACCATAACTTTAATTTTCCGGCGCATCTGCACCACAGCTTTGAATTCCTGTGTGTGCAGTCCGGCACACTGGCCTGTACGCTGGAAACCGAGCAGTACGAAGTTAACCCCGGCGAAGCCCTGCTGGTGCTGCCGGACCAAATCCACAGCTACCGCACCATTGGCGAATCTCAGAGCGTGTTATGGGTGTTTTCTACCGACTGGGTGCCAGAATTTATTTCTCAGCTGGGCCAGCGGGAGTTTATCACCCCTGTGTTCCGCATGGAAGCTGCGCCCCTGATGGAGCTGCTCTGGCCGGGCGGCAACCGCTGCAAGCAGCTGGCCGGGCTTTACCTGATTTGCGGTACAGCGTTGGAACAGTGCTTTTTGCAGCCGCGCCCCGTGCCGGATGTGGATGCCCACCTTTCCTCCAAAATTATCGACTATGTGCAAAAGAATTACACCCACACCCTGACGCTGGAACAGATGGCACGTGATCTTGGATATAATTACACCTATCTTTCGGCCTACTTCAACCACAGCCTGCACACCGGCTTTCAGGGTTTTATCAACCAGTACCGCATCAGCCACGCCGCCGCGCTGCTGCAGGGCAGCAGCCTGCCCATCACCCAGGTGGCCGAACAGTGCGGCTTTGGCACCATCCGCAGCTTTAACCGCGTGTTCCTAAAAGAAAAAGGCATGACCCCCAGCGCTTTCCGCAAGCAGAATGTGCTGTAGCCATACTTATTGACAGCCCCGCCGGGCATGTTATAGCGGTTGACCCTTTTAGGTTATCGAGTTCATTGAAGAACCGTCACCGGCCAGGGTGGCGGTTCTTGCTTTTTACCACTAAACCCAGCGTGATCGTCTTTCGGCCAACATGGAAAGTAAATGTAAAACGCATGGTTCTCACCTCCTCTCGGAAGTGGGGCCAACCGCCTGCCGTTGTGTGCAGTGCCTGCTGCAGATGCAGCTTAAAAAGCACATCACATTTTGTCACCCAGTGCAACAAACTACTGCAGCCGCACCATAAACTTTGGGCAACACCGCATAATTCTAAGTGCCAATACGGCGAGCGAGGTGCGGCAGCTGCTAAGCCAAAAGCGCAGATAATACTTTATGTATTATCGAGCATTTTGGCAACGCAGTTGCCGTGCCGCAGCCGCCGGAGCGGTGCTTAAGCCGTCAGGCGGGAATTATGCGGTATTGCCCTAAAACAAAATGGATGCCTCCCTCCACATTCAGAGAAGCATCCATGATGGATTCTTAATTATTCGATTTTTACCCGTGTCCAGAAAACCGGGTACATACCAGTACGGGACGGCAGCTTTGCTTTTATTGGTTTGCTCTTTTTATAAAAAACTATGATTACAGCGGCATATAGTCAAAATCAATGCGGCCAAGGGCAACGTTGGCACCGGCCACCTGCACTTTGACGGGGTCGCCCAGCATCCAGCGTTTTCCGGTCAGCGGGTCCAGAATGCTGACGCCCTCCACCACAGTGGCTTCGCCCTTGCAGAGCTGTGCGGCAGGCACAAAGCCCTCTACGGTGTTTTCCAGCGCCACAAAAATGCCGCGCGGTGTTACACCTGCCACGGTGCCGGTGTAGACTTCGCCCAGGTGGTTGTGCATATACTCGGCCTTGTACAGGTCCTCCACATCGCGCTCAATGCGCACGGCGGAAACTTCCTGGCGGCTGGACTGCTCGCTGGCGTGGGTGGCAAAACCGGTATAATCCTTGATGAGCTCCTGCTCCGGCTTGCCCACCAGCATATCCGTCAGGATGCGATGGATGGCAAGGTCCGGGTAACGGCGAATGGGGCTGGTAAAGTGGGCATAGTCTGCCAGCACCAGGCCGTAATGGCCTTTCGGCTCCGGAGAGTAGCGAGCTTTCTGCATGCTGCGCAGGATACCGGTGTGGACCGGGATCTGGATGGGCTGGCCGCGGGTTTCGTCCAGAATGGCAGAAAGCTCCAGCTGGGTGGGCACTTCCCCGGCAAAGTGGACGTTCAGGCCGCAGGCTTTCAGGGTGTTGCTCAGCTTTTCCATGCGCTCGGCATCGGGGGCTTCATGGATACGGTACACAAACGGCACATGATGGGTGCGGCCCGCATTGGCAGCGCACTGGTTGGCCAGCAGCATGAACTCTTCGATCATGCACTCCGACACACCGCGGGTGCGCTTGACGATATCCACGCAGCGGCCTTCCTCGTCCATGACCAACTTGGCTTCGTCGGATTCGATGTCCATCGCGCCGCGTGCTTTGCGCAGAGCCAGGCGCTTTTCGTACAGCTCGGTCATCGCGGGCAGCTGAGCCATAACGTCTTTATATTTCGTCACCAGAGCCGGGTCATTGGAGCCGTCCAACAGAGCGTTAATTTCTTTATAAACGCCCTTGACACGGCTGCGGATGACGCTCTTGACGAACTGATAGCTATGGATATTGCCGCTTTCATCCAGCTGCATCAGGCAGGAGAACGCCAGGCGCTCCTCCCCTTCATTGAGGCTGCAGATGCCGTTGGAAAGCTGGGTGGGCAGCATGGGGATGACTTTATCCGCGTAATAGATGGAAGTTGCGCGCTCATAAGCTTCCTTATCCAGCGCGGTATCCGGGCGGACATAGTGGCTGACATCCGCAATATGAACGCCCAGCTCATAGCCGCCGTTCTGGGTTTTCATCAGGCTGATGGCGTCGTCGATATCCTTGGTCTCGGCAGAGTCGATGGTAAAGATCGGCAGACCGCGCAGGTCGGCGCGGTGGGCAACTTCGGCGGGGTCAATAAGAGCGTTATCATATGCGTGAGCTTCGGCCAATACCTCCTCCGGGAATTCCTGGCGGACATCACGGCCATACAGCACAGCCTTGGCGCACTCTGCTGCGCGGTCGGAAGTGCCGAAGCGCTCGGCAACAGCGCAGCGGTGGTCCGTATGGCGCTGGCCGCGGTTGGTCAGGATAGCACCGACCTTATCCCCCAGCTGTGCGCCGTTGACGCCCTTTTTATCCAGCACAATGCGCACATCACGGCAGCCGTCCGGCTCCACGGCAAGGCGGCCGTCCTCAGTCAGCACAATGGTACCGGCAAAGGTGTTGTGCGGGGTGGTCACCTCCACCACTTCACCCTCGGCGCTGCCCTCCACACGGGGGTGGTCGAACAGTTTGATGATGATTTTATCCTGCGGCATAGCACCATGCAGGGCGCGGCCGGGAATAAAGATATCGCCGGTGCCGTCATCGCGGGACGCAAAGCCGAAGCGGGCCGCCAGCTTGACCAGTGTGCAGGGAATGCCAGCGGGGGCATCGGTATTTTCCATCACGGCAAAGCCCGGAACATAGGTACCGTTGCGGGCGGACAGCATACCGGTAGCTACCATGCCGGTTACGGTGTTGCGCAGGCGGGAATTATCCACCTGCAAAGCATTCTGCAGTTCACGCAGGGTCTGGGGGCGGCGCTTGCACGCCGCAAGAATATTTTTCTGTAATGGTGTCATGTTTTCTCCTTTGGGTTGGGCACAGGCAGCGGCCCATGCCTTTGTTTTTACTCCTCGTTTACGTCACCCTGCCACCCGGCAGGGTCCTTCCATAGCAGGCGTGGCCTTTGGTTTCGCGGCAGCACCTGCACCATTGTGACCTTTTTATTTTTCCCATAAAAAACGACCCGCGGTATTGGGCGGGTCGTTGACGGTTCCTGAATAAGGGAAAGCGGAACGCCAACAAAATTGGCCAGACCGTTCTCCTTTCATTCAATTACAAGCGGGCACTCAGCACACCAACCAGCAGCGTAGCTACAAAGAAAACAGCGCCGCAGATTTTGGTCACTTTGGCCAGCTTGGCATCCAGGCCACGCTCGCGGCCGGCAGCCATAAAGCTGCTATCACCCATAATAGCAGCAGACAGGCCCTGCCCTTTCTGGGTCTGGGACAAAGTGAACACAACGATCAGAACCGAAACAATGATCAGCACAACGCCGAACGCGATTTCATAAGCGGTCATGGATTAACAGCAACTCCTTTTCAGGCCACAGCCAAAACGGATGTTTCGGCCTGCCCTAACTCTCATACAGGTTATAATATAACATACCAAAAAGCAAAATGCAAGAACTTTACCCTGCCTTGTGCAGAAAAAGATTGCATTGCCTTTTTTTGCTCCTTACAGACTCATCTGCTCGGTCGTGTCCTCCTGGCGGAGCAGCGCGCCGGCTGCGGGCAGGGTGCGCACGCGGTAGCGGTGCGGGTCTTTCAGTTCCAGCCCCGCCGCCGGGCGCACTTTGGCGATTCGGGCGTTCTTTTTCAGCGTTACCATGTTGATACCGGCGGTATCGCGGGTAGCCTTTTCGGGAATCAGCGCACTGCCGACCAGGATCAAGCGTGGGCCACCGGTGCCGCCGCTGGTGAAGACGGCCAGCTCGGTTTCTTCCTCAATGTGCAGCATTGCGGCAAGTTCTTCCTTATCGCTATAAGCTTTCAGCAGCTTGCGGCGGTTCTGCTTGGTCATATAGCTGGCCAGCGGGATCTTTGCACACTTGCCGTTCTGGTAGAAGAACAGCATGTAACCACGGTAATCGACTGTGACCGTCATGAACAGCGGCACTTCGCCCTCTTCCATTTCCAGCTTGGAAGCGACATAATCACCCAGCACGCTGGCCTTGGTATCGGCAAATTCCGATGCGCGGGATTTGTACACCTGGGCATGGTTGGTAAAGAAGAGCAGCTCGGCGCTGTTGGTGGTCTCTTTGGTATAAACCACCTCGTCGCCGTCTTTCAGCTTCTGCTCGCCAGACATGCGCAGGCTCTGCGGGGTAATTTTTTTGAAGTAGCCTTCCCGCGTAAAGAACACCGTGACCGGGTATTCTGGGATCTCGTTCTGCTCATCGGCAGCAGAATCGTCCGGCAGGTCGTACAGAATTTCCGTTTTGCGGGGGCTGCCATACTTTTTGGCAACATCGCCCAGCTCGGTCATAATGATCTTGCGGATGCGGGCGGGGCGTTTGAGAACATCTTCCAAGTCTGCGATCGCCTTTTCCAGTTCCTCAATTTCCTCGGTGCGTTTGAGGATATACTCACGGTTGAGGTGGCGCAGCTTGATTTCCGCCACATACTCAGCCTGCACTTCGTCAATGCCAAAACCGATCATCAAGTTGGGCACAACCTCGGATTCTTCCGCAGTGTTGCGCACAATTTCAATTGCCTTATCAATATCCAGCAGGATAGCTTCCAGGCCGCGCAGCAGGTGCAGACGTTTTTGCTTGCCCTGCAGATCATAGTAGGTGCGGCGGCGCACGCATTCGGAGCGGAATGCGATCCACTCCAACAAAATCTGGCGCACGCCCAACACGCGGGGCTGGCCGCCGATCAGCACATTGAAGTTGCAGGCAAAACTGTCCTCCAGCGGGGTTGCCTTGAACAGACGCGCCATCAGCTTGTCCGGGTCCTGGCCGCGCTTGAGGTCGATGGTCAGCTTCAAGCCGTTCAGGTCGGTTTCATCACGCATATCGCTGATCTCACGGATCTTGCCCAGTTTGACCAGCTCGGTGATCTTATCCATGATGGCTTCCACCGTTGTGGTCGGCGGAATGCGGGTGATGTCAATGCAGTTGTTCTCTTTATCGTAAGCCCACTGGGCGCGCACGCGGATGCTGCCGCGGCCTTTTTCCAGCACATTCTGCATCTCGGCGGCATCATACAGGATGGAACCGCCGCCGACAAAATCCGGCGCGGGCATCAGCTGAGCCAGGTCCGCCTGGTCGTCTTTCATCAGGGCGATGGTTGCATTGCAGAGCTCCACCAGGTTGAAGGAACAGATGTTGGACGCCATACCGACCGCAATGCCCAGTGTGTTGTTGGCCAGAATGGTCGGGAAGGTGACCGGCAGCATCGTCGGTTCGGTGGTGGTGCCGTCATAGTTGGGCACAAAATCCACGGTATCCTTGTCGATATCGCGGAACAGCTCTTCGCACACGGGTTCCAGCTTTGCCTCGGTGTAACGAGCGGCGGCGTAAGCCATATCGCGGCTGTACGCCTTGCCAAAGTTACCCTTGGAGTCCACAAAGGGCACCAGCAGGCTTTCGTTGGAACGGCCCATACGCACCATGGTGTCGTAAATGGCGGCATCGCCGTGGGGGTTCAGGTGCATGGTGCTGCCTACGATATTGGCGCTTTTGGTGCGGGCGCCTTTCAGCAGGCCCATGCCGTACATGGTATACAGCAGTTTGCGGTGGGCGGGCTTGAAGCCGTCAATTTCCGGCAGCGCGCGGGAAACAATAACGCTCATGGCGTAAGGCATGTAGTTTGTTTCCAGCGTATCGGTAATGGGGCTTTCGATGACCTCACCGGCAGAGAGGATCTCGACGTTATCGCCCAGCTGCGGGCGGGCAGGGGCGGCTTTCTTTTTGGTTGCTTTTTTTGCCATTTTGCTCTCTCCTCCCCTGATTAAGATACATCCAGATCGTCCAGATATTCAGCGCCGTGCTCCGCAATGTGCTCCTTACGGCCCTGCAGATTATCGCCCAGGAGCAGGTCAAACACCTCCGCCGTGCGCTGAACATCGGTGGGCAGAATTTTAATTAAGCGGCGGCTTTCGGGGCTCATGGTGGTCAGCCACATCATTTCGGGGTCGTTTTCGCCCAGACCTTTGGATCGCTGGATCGTAAACTTCTGGCCGTCGATCCGCTTCATGATATCGGCCTTTTCCGGCTCGGTATAGGCAAAGTAGGTCTTATTTTTGGTGTTGATCTCATACAGCGGGGATTCCGCGATATACACATACCCCTGATTGATGAGGGTGGGGGTCAGGCGGTAGAGCATCGTCAGCACCAAGGTGCGGATCTGATAACCGTCCACATCAGCATCGGTACAGATGACGATCTTGTTAAAGCGCAGGTTGTCCAGATTAAAGGTAGCCAGGTCCTTATTGTGGCTGCCGCCCAGCTCCACGCCGCAGCCCATCACGCGGATCAAGTCTGTGATAATGTCAGACTTGAAAATGCGGGCGTAATCGGCCTTCAGGCAGTTCAGGATCTTGCCGCGAATGGGCATGATAGCCTGGAACTCCGAATCGCGGCTCTGTTTGACCGCGCCCATAGCGGAATCGCCCTCCACGATGTACAGTTCGCGGCGGGTGGCATCCTTGGTGCGGCAGTCCACAAATTTCTGCACGCGGTTGGCCAGGTCCATCTGCTGGGTCATTGTTTTTTTGATGGAGACACGCGCTTTTTCGGCGTGCTCGCGGCTTTGCTTATTGATTAGCACCTGCTTGCAGGCTTTTTCGGCTTCGTCCGGGTGCTCCACAAAGTAGACTTCCAGCTGGTGCTTGAGGAACTCCGTCATGGCCTGGGCCACAAACTTGTTGGTGATGGCCTTTTTGGTCTGGTTCTCGTAGCTGGTGCGGGTGGAGAAGCTGGAAGAAACCAGAATCAGGCAGTCCTGCACATCGTTGAAGGTGATGGAGCTTTCGTTTTTCTTGTACAGACCCTTATTTTTCAGCCAGTTGTTGATCTGGTTGACAAAGGCCAGGCGGACAGCGCGGTCCGGGCTGCCGCCGTGCTCCAGCCACGAAGAGTTGTGATAGTATTCCAGCGTTTGCACCGCGTTGGAAAAGCAGAACGCCACGTTCATTTTGACCTGATATTCCGGCTGATCATCACGGTCGCGGCCGATTGCGGAACCGGAGCAGAAATGCACCGGGGTCAGGGTTCCCTCACCGGCGATCTCATTGGCATAGTCCTGAATGCCATGCTCATAGAAATATTCGATTTTTTCGGCACGTTCGCCCGTGCGGTCGTTGAACACGAGAGTCACACCGTCATTGACAACGGCCTGGCGGCGCAGCATATCCTTGAAGGTATCCGCCGGAACATTGATATCGGTAAACACATCGGTGTCCGGTTTCCAGCGGATGACGGAGCCGGTGCGGCGGCCGGTGAACGGCTCTTTTTTCAGCCCGCCGACATTCTCACCTTTTTTGAAATCCAGGTGATAGTGCATGCCATCGCGGTAAATATCCGCAGTCATCCATTCGCTGGAATACTGGGTGGCGCAAAGGCCAAGGCCGTTCAGGCCAAGGGAGAAGTCATAGTTGCCGCTGCCCTCGCCATATTTGCCTCCCGCGTACAGTTCGCAGAACACAAGATCCCAGTTCCAGCGTTCTTCAGCTTTATTGTAATCGACGGGGATACCGCGGCCAAAGTCCTCTACTTCCACAGAGTGATCCGGGTAAAGGGTAACGTTGATTTTGTTGCCGTGGCCGTCACGCGCTTCGTCGATGGAGTTGGATACGATCTCAAAAATGGAATGGGCACAGCCTTCCACACCGTCAGAGCCAAAGATAACGGCCGGGCGCTTGCGCACACGGTCTGCACCTTTTAAGCTCTTGATGCTTTCGTTGCCGTATTCTTCCTTCTTTTTTGCCATTCGGCAGTTCCCTCCCGTTTTGGATGCAGGGAATCACGCTGCTGCGTACCCCTGTGCGCGCAGAATTTTGCTTTTTCAGGCGCGTAAAGATAATTAAACCACAGGTTGACAGGAATTGTCAAATCCAATTTTGCGTTTTTGCTGCACAAAGTTCCCTGTTGTGGTTATTTTTTGTCTGCTTTTTTGCGTTTGCGCGGCGGCTGGGCGGAGGCTTTTTCCTCTGCGGGCGCCGGGCGTCCCGGCTCTTCCGGCACGGGGGCCGGAGCTGTGCCCTGCAGTTTCCAGGCGCGCTCCAGCACGGGTTTCAGGTACTGGCCGGTGAAGGAGTTCGGGTTCTGGGCCACCTGTTCCGGCGTACCGGTTGCCACAATGGTACCGCCGCCGCTGCCGCCCTCCGGCCCCAGGTCGATGATATAGTCGGCACGCTTGATCACATCCAGGTTATGCTCGATCACGATCACGGTGTTGCCCGCATCGGCCAGCTTATCCAGCACCTTGACCAGGCGGTGCACATCGGCAATGTGCAGGCCGGTGGTCGGCTCGTCCAGAATATAGACGGTTTTGCCGGTATCGCGGCGGGCAAGCTCGTTGGCCAGCTTGACACGCTGGGCTTCGCCGCCGGAAAGTGTGGTGGCCGACTGGCCCAGCTGCACATAGCCAAGGCCAACTTCCTGCAGGGTTTGCAGTTTGCGCGCAATTTTGGGCTGGTTGGCAAAGAAATTGCAGGCTTCCTCCACCGTCATATCCAGCACATCGGAGATGTTTTTGTCTTTATATTTTACTTCCAGCGTTTCGCGGTTATAGCGCTTGCCCTTGCAGACATCGCAGGGGACGTAAATATCCGGCAGAAAGTGCATTTCGATCTGCACAATGCCGCCGCCCTCGCAGGCTTCGCAGCGGCCGCCCTTGACGTTGAAGCTGAACCGGCCGGGGCCGTAACCGCGCTGTTTGGCATCCTGGGTGTTGGAGAAGAGGGTGCGGATATCGCCGAACACACCGGTGTAGGTAGCCGGGTTGGAGCGCGGGGTGCGGCCAATGGGCGACTGGTCAATGCCGATGACCTTATCGATCCATTCCATACCCTGAACTTCGTCACACTGGCCGGGGCGGCTGCGGGCGCCGTTGAGCGCTGCAGCCAGCGACTTATACAAAATTTCATTGACCAGCGTGGACTTGCCGGAACCGGAAACACCAGTCACGCAGATCACTTTGCCAAGGGGAAAATCCACGGTAATGTTTTGCAGGTTGTTTTCCCGCGCTTTGACCACCGTGAGCATTTTACCGTTACCGGAGCGGTGGGCGGTGGGAACTTCCACAAATTTGCGGCCGGAAAGGTACTCGCCGGTCACACTGCGCGGGGCATTGCAGATGTCCTCCACACTGCCGGCGGCCACGATCTCGCCGCCATGCACACCGGCACCGGGGCCGACATCCACAATATAGTCCGCCTGGCGCATGGTGTCCTCGTCGTGCTCTACTACAATCAGGGTGTTGCCCAGGTCGCGCAGGCGCTTCATGGTGGCAATCAGCTTATCGTTATCGCGCTGGTGCAGGCCGATGCTGGGTTCATCCAGCACATACAGCACGCCGGTCAGTGCGCTGCCGATCTGGGTCGCCAGGCGGATGCGTTGGCTTTCGCCGCCGGAAAGGGACGATGCGCCGCGAGACAGGGTCAAGTACCCCAGACCCACGCTCTTCAAAAAGCCCAGACGCTCTTTGACCTCTTTGAAGATGGAGGCAGCGATGACTTCATCCCGCTCGGACACTTTTGCCGTCTGAATAAATTCCAGCTCCTCGTTCACGCTCATATCGCAGAACTGGGCAATGTTGATGCCGCCCACCGTGACGGCGAGGCTGGTGGGCTTCAGGCGTTGGCCGTGGCAGGTGGGGCACTCCTCGCTGGACATGACAAGGGCGATTTCCTCCTTGACCCACTCGCTGCCTGTTTCACGGAAGCGGCGCTCCAGGTTGGGGATAATGCCCTCAAACGTGTTCATATAGATGCCGGAGCCAAACATATTCTCGCGCTGCATCTCGATTTTTTCAGTTCCGGTGCCATACAGGATGGCGTGCACGGCTTCTTTGCTCATCTCCTTGATGGGGGTATCCAGCGTAAAGCCATAGCGCTTGCCCAGCGCTTTGTAATACATTTCAGAGATGGATCCCTCCGCATAATACCAGCCGCTGGCCTTGATGGCACTTTCGCGGATAGACTTGCGCGGATCCGGAATCACGCGGGCCGGGTCCACCTTCATAAAGGTGCCCAGGCCGGTGCAGGTTTCACAGGCGCCAAAGGGATTGTTAAAGCTGAACATGCGGGGGGAAAGTTCGTCAATGGAAACACCGTGCTCCGGGCAGGCATAGTTCTGGCTGAACTCCATCGGTTCGCCGCCGATAACATCAATGATGACAAGGCCGCCGGTCAGGGCAACGGCAGTCTCAATAGAATCGGCCAGGCGGCCGCGCACCGTATCATTGATGGACAGGCGGTCCACGACGATTTCAACGGTATGCTTGATATTCTTTTCCAGCTTGATCTCTTCGTCCAGATCATACATGTTGCCGTCAATGCGCACGCGGGCGTAACCGCCGCGGCGGGCAGCGTCCAGCTCCTTGGCCTGGGTGCCTTTGCGGCCCCGCACAACAGGGGCCAGCACCTGGAAGCGGGTGCGTTCCGGCAGTTTAAGCACCTCGTCTACCATCTCGTCCACCGTTTGCTGGCTGATGACGCGTCCGCAGACCGGGCAGTGCGGAACGCCGATGCGGGCATACATCAAACGGAGATAATCATAAATTTCCGTCACGGTGCCCACGGTGGAACGCGGGTTGTGGCTGGTGGTTTTCTGGTCAATGGAAACTGCCGGGGAAAGGCCGGTGATTTCGTCCACATCGGGCTTTTCCATCTGGCCCAGGAACATGCGGGCATAGCTGGAAAGGCTTTCCATATAGCGGCGCTGGCCGTCCGCAAAGATGGTATCAAAGGCCAGGCTGGACTTGCCGGAGCCGGAAAGGCCCGTCATAACAATCAGCTTGTTGCGCGGCAGAACCAGGTTGACGTTTTTCAGGTTATGCTCCCGCGCGCCCTTGATCGTAATGCGGTTGTTGGCATCAATTTGAATGTTGCTCACTTTTTATAGCTCCTTCTCCCCTTGCCCGTTTTGCGCTGTTTTTCAGCGGCGCGGCGGGTGCTGGTATCGGCGGTAGGGTCCTCCCCGCGCTGCAGCTTTTCAATCTCATCACGCAGGAATGCGGCGTGCTCAAACTGCAGCAGGCGGGCGGCTTCTTTCATCTCGCGGGTCAGGCGGGTAATGGTCTGTTCGCGTTCAGCGCGGCTCATACGGTGCTGGCGCATCTTTTTGTTTTCTTCGCTCATGCTGATTTCCAGCCCGCCGCCGATGGCTTTCACGATAGTTTTTGGTGTAATGCCGTGTTCTTTGTTGTAGGCATCCTGGATGGCACGGCGGCGCTCGGTTTCCATGATGGCGCGCTCCATGCTGGGGGTTACTTCATCGGCGTACATCAGCACCACGCCGTTTGCGTTGCGGGCCGCGCGGCCAATGGTCTGAATCAGGCTGGTTTCGCTGCGCAGGAAGCCCTCTTTGTCGGCATCCAGAATGGCGATCAGCGAAACTTCCGGCAGGTCCAGGCCCTCGCGCAGAAGGTTGATGCCGACAATCACATCAATGGCACCGGTGCGCAGGTCCTTGATGATCTCCATGCGCTCAAAGGTATCCACCTCGTGGTGCATATACTTGGTGTGCACGCCGTGTTCTTCCAGGTAGTCGGTCAGGTCCTCGGCCATTTTGACAGTCAGGGTGGTAACTAGGGCACGCTCGCCGCGGTCGATGCGCTGCAAAATTTCGCCCAGCAGATTCTCGATCTGGCCTTCCACTGGGCGTACCATGATGACGGGGTCCAGCAGACCGGTGGGGCGGATGACCTGCTCGGCCACGCGGCTGGAATGTTCCCGTTCATAGGGGCCGGGGGTAGCGCTGACAAAGATCGTCTGGCCGACCTTGGATTCAAATTCCTCAAATTTCAGCGGGCGGTTGTCAAACGCCGAGGGCAGGCGGAAGCCATATTCCACCAGCGTTTTTTTGCGGCTGTAGTCCCCGCCGAACATGCCGCGGACCTGCGGCAGCATCACATGGCTTTCATCCACCATCAGGATAAAATCTTTGGGGAAGTAGTCCAGCAGCGTGGTGGGGGTGGAGCCGGGGGCACGGCCGGACAGCACGGCAGAGTAGTTCTCGATGCCCTTGCACATGCCAACTTCCTGTAGCATCTCCATATCGTACTGGGTGCGCTGCTGGATGCGCTGGGCTTCCAGCAGTTTGCCCTCTGCAGTAAAGGCCTGCACCTGCTGTTCCATCTCGGTCTGGATCTTGGCGAGACCTTCTTTCATTTTTTCAGGGCCGACGATATAGTGGCTGGCGGGAAAAATGGCCACATGGCGCACAATATTTTTGCGCTCGCCGGTCAGGGGATCAAACTCGGAAATGCGGTCGATTTCATCGCCGAAGAATTCGACGCGGATGGCGTATTCATCATTATAAGCAAGGTGGATATCCACAATATCGCCGTGAACGCGGAACTTATTGCGGATAAAGTTCATATCGTTGCGTTCATATTGCAGCTTGACCAAGCGGCGGCAGAGCTCGTCCCGCTCCATCTGCATACCGGGGCGCAGGCTGATGACCATGCTGCGGTAATCGATAGGGTCGCCCAAGGAATAAATGCAGGAAACCGACGCCACAATGATAACATTGCGCCGCTCCGACAGTGCCGCCGTGGCCGAATGGCGCAGGCGGTCGATCTCATCATTGATGGCGCTGTCTTTTTCAATATAGGTATCCGTCTGCGCAATGTACGCTTCCGGCTGGTAATAATCGTAGTAGGAAACGAAGTATTCCACGGCGTTATCCGGAAAAAACTCGCGGAACTCGCTGCAAAGCTGCGCGGCAAGCGTTTTGTTGTGTGCCAAAACAAGCGTGGGACGATTCAATTCCGCAATGACGTTCGCCATGGTAAAGGTTTTGCCGCTGCCCGTAACGCCGAGCAGCGTCTGCTCCTTATGCCCCGCGCGGATGGACTCCACAAGCTCTTTGATCGCCTTCGGCTGGTCGCCCGTCGGCTGATAGGGCGCGTGCAGATGAAATACGCCCGGCTTTTTCGTCTGTTCCATGACACGGTTCTCCTTCTGTTTGCGTACACAGCTTTTCCCAAAAACAGCTTCCCCCAGAGTCGGCCTCCGCGGGAAGCCGGCGCGGGAGAAAGTCTTTCAGCAGTTCTCCGCCGTGAGGATGGGGCTCTCCGGATAGAAGCAGTCCCGCTCCGGCGTCCGGTGCTCCACCACCGCATCAAACAGCAGCGACAGGGCCTTGCGGCTCTGGTAGGTCAGGTTCTGGTCAATGATGAAGTCCAGCAGTCCCTCCCGCAGGAAGGTCCGCGTCTCCGGGCTGTTGTCGTGGGCCAGAACCCGCACCAGTCCCATCCGGCCGGCCCCGCGCAGGGCTTCCATGCACGCAGGCACGGAGCGGTTGGCCATGTAGATATACTTCAGGTCCGGCTCTTCCGCCAAAGCGGCGGTCACCGCTGCCAGCGTCTCATCATAGTTGTCGTGGGTCTCTGCCACCCGGCAGTCCTCCTGCCGGAGCCCCCGCTCCGCAAGCCGTCTGCCCGGCCCTTGTGTCAGGCGTAGCCGTGGTCGGCGTACACCAGCAGGATCCGGTCTCCGGGCCTGAGGAACTTGGCGGCGATGTCCCCGGCCACCCGGCCGGCGTGGTGGGCGTCCTCCCCCACGTAGCACAGCCGCCGGGCGCCTGCAATGTCGGAGTTGAAGGTCACCACCGGCATCCGCCGCTCCGCCAGGAGCTCCAGCTTTTGGCGCACCTGGGGGCAATCCGCGGCGCACAGGGCGATCCCCTGGACCTCCTCCGCCAGCGTGTCCAGCAGGCGCAGGCAGTCCTCCATCCGCCCCTGGCGGTACGGGTGGATGGTGACGCTCACATTGTAGTCCTGACGGTCCTGCCGGAACTTCGCCACGCCAGCGGCCATGGCCTCGCCCACATAGCTCTCCCACGTGGGCTGGATGATAGCGAAATGCCGGGCCATGCCGCTGGTGGCCAGGGCGCTGGCCACCCGGTTTGGCTGGTAATCCAGCTCCTCCATCACCTCCAGCACCCGCCGCCGGACCTCCTCCTTCACATACGGCCGGTC
>ERZ825896.2410-NODE-2410-length-17980-cov-2.737406_pt1 | contig 17980 bp, 12 predicted proteins | sample MGYA00519858_ERZ825896 | MGnify/ENA primary metagenome ERZ825896 (study PRJEB31778, sample SAMEA3449214) | human gut metagenome | biome: human gut; feature: human-associated habitat; material: faeces | place: United Kingdom | collected 2010/2012 ...
CTCCGGCGCGTCGGCGAAGGTGAGCTCCCAATACGGCGCCTTGTCCGTTTCATCCGCCAGCCATTCGTAAGTGGCAAGGCGGGCATGGATCCCGATCTGGCCGTTATAGGCATTTTCGGGGTCGTATCCCTCCGCAGAGGAGCTGGCCCTGACAGTGAAGTCCCCCGCCGTCACCGGCTCGAGGGCCGACACCCCCGAAACCTGGGGCTGTGGGGTGATGGTCGGCCCGTTGATGTAGAACGTGCCGTCCTCCCTCCAGCCGCAACGGTCGATATAGAGCACCCGGTTGCCGCTGGGCTTGTCGGGAAAACGGTGGGCGTGGTAGGCGGTAAACAGCTCCTTGCCGTCCACCGAATAGAAAAAGCTGTTGTTTCCCGTCCCGGAAATGAGCTTCTGCGGTGTCGCCAGGACCGGATTGTCCTCCGCCTTAGTGAAGGGCCCCATCGGGGAATCGGCGGTCGCATAGCCGATCGAATAGTTCCGGGTGGCAAAATTGTTCGCGGACAGAAACAGATAATATTTACCGTCGTGTTTGAGGATATCCGGCCCCTCGTTCCAGCGGGTGCCGGTGCTCTGGGTTTCCCAGCCCTGCGTGGGGGTGGTGAGCTGGACATATTCCGCGCCGTCCGCCAGTTCGGTCATGCTTTTCATCTTCACGACATAGATCTGGCTGGTTTTGATCCCCCCGACAACATTCTGGCTGACCCCACGGGAATAATACAGGTAGATCTGCCCGTCGTCATCGATAAAGACATGAGGATCGATCACGGAATATCCGGGATCGAAGAGGGGTTTTCCATGAACCTCCCTGTAATCGCCGTCGACGGTGTCGCACACCGCCACCCCGATTCGGGAGAAGCCGCTCGGCGGGTAATGCGCACAGTAATAGAGGTAATACTTTCCGTCGGGGCCCTTGATGACCTGGGGCTGCCAGTATTCTTTAGTCCCCCAGGCCCCTTCGCTCTCCTTGGAAAAGATTTTTCCCGCCGGCTTCCAGGTTTTCAAGTCCTCAGACACCCGGAGATTGTAACTCACGCCATCGTTGGTGCCGGTAAAATAGTATTTGCCGTTGTCTGTAAAAAGGTAGGGATCTCCCACCCCCATGGTGGGCTGATTTTTATAGGTATACTTGGAAATAAACTTCTCATCTTCCACATAGGGAATGGTTTTGACCCGGTTCAGCAGAACAACCAACACCGTCACCCCCGCCAGCAGCAGTACACCGGCGGACGAGCCGATGACAGCCCATTTTTTCTTGCTCATTCCCGACTCCTTTGCGCACGTTTCTCTATGTGCCGCCCGAGCGGCGGCACGGCCGGCCCTTTGGATATCCGGTTATTCCGGGAATTATCGTTAACCCTCGCCGGGTTAACGTTCATCCATGCGCAGAGGCCCGGGCCCCTCCCATGCGGGACGGGCCCTGCGGCGTCAATAGACGCCGCGGGGCCTGTACGCGTTGTTGATTTTCTTGATTTCCTCCAGATCGCATTTGGGGGTGCGGTCGTAGCCCAGCAGCCCGTTGACCTCCTGCTCGACGTCGGTCAGCTGGGTATAGCAGAACCCGAACACCGCCGGCGAATGCAGGATCGCGGAGATCACGCGGCGGTACTGTTCCAGATAGTCCTCCGGAGACGCCGCCTTGGTATATCCCCAACCACCCGGACGGCTGGTATCGAACGCGATGCCGCCGCATTCGGTGATGAGGATCGGCTCGCCGCGGTATCCATAGCCCTCGGCATAGACGGGCCGCCCGGCGGGCACGTCGCTCAGGATGTCGTCCTTCTCACCGACCGACCGGCAGAAGTGGGCGTATTTCTCGGTTTCGGGCGTTGCGCCGTGGGTGTAGTTGTGGATGGCGCATATATCGGTGTGGGTCAGCTCCCAGCCGTCATTGCTGATGACCAGACGGGTGGTGTCGAGGCTCTTGAGCTATAGTACATGGCCATACTGTGGGCCTGCTGCTGCGGGTCGTGCGCGATATACGGCACACCCCAGCTCTCGTTGAGCGGCACCCACACGCAGATGCAGGGATGGTTGTAATCCCGCTCGACGATATCGATCCATTCCCGGGTGGTACGGGCCACGGACGTTTCGTTGTAGACGCAGGCCGCGGCCATTTCGCCCCACACGATGTATCCGAGCTTATCCGCCCAGTACAGGAACCGGGGATCCTCGGCCTTCTGATGCTTGCGGCAGCCGTTGAAACCCATCTTCTTGGCCAGCTCGATATCGGTTTTGAACGCCTCGTCGTCCGGGGCCGTGATCAGGCTGCCCGGCCAATAGCCCTGGTCGAGAACGAGCTTCATATAATACGGCCGGTTGTTGAGCATCACCATGCCGTTTTCTGTGTGGATCTTGCGCATGCCGAAATAGCTGGACACACTGTCCACCATTGCATCCCCGCGGAGAAGGGAGAGGTCAGCGTCGATGAGGTTGGGATGCTCCGGCGACCAGAACAAGCCCGCGTCGTGGGTGTTGGTGTGGAAGATCTGGTTCTGAACCAGCGAGCAGGTCATCTCCAGGGTATCGCCGCCGACCTGGATCGTCTCTTCCAGCAGTTCCTCCCCTTTCAGGGACAGGCGGAGCTTCAGCGCCGTGCCCGTCCAGTCTCCCACAAAACGAACCTGTACCTTGACCCGGCCGGAATCCACCTCGGGGGTGAACCGCACCGAATCGATCCGGACAGCCGGGACCGGCTCGAGCCAGACCGACTGCCAGATCCCCGTGGAACGGGTGTACCAGATCCCCCGCTCCTGGATCTTCCAGTACTGCTTGCCCCGGGGCATCGACTCGTCTTCCAGCGGGTCGTTCACCCAGACCGCGACCTCTTGTTCCCCGTTTACAAGAGCGTCGGTGATATCGAAGGAGAAGGGGGAATGCCCACCCTCATGCGCACCCACATAGGTGCCGTTGACATACACCCGGGCGCGGTAATCGACCGCCCCGAAGTGCAGCAGGATCCGGTCCTTCGACCAGTCCTCCGGCAGGGTGAACCGGCGCTTGTAAAACACGGTGTCGTGCTGCTCTTCGTGGCAGCCGATGCCGCTCATAGCGCACTCATAGACGAAGGGAACCTCGATCTGCATGGGAAGCGCCTTGCCGGGCTGATACCACCCTTCCTCTAAGGACACGCCGGCATCGTCGTATCCGAATTCCCAGGTTCCGTTGATAACCATGAAACGGTCGCGCACAAATTGCGGGCGGGGATATTCCTCTCTTTGCATACCATTCATCCTTTACGTGGTTTCCCCCTCCACCAGATAGGTACTCTCAATGTACATCCGGGGAGTGGTGATTTCGTTGTCGAGCTGCGCCATGAGCATGTCGATGGCGTGATGGGTCAGGTCCGACAGGTTGGAGGCGACGGAGGTCAGCACATAGGGGACGCTGATAAAGGAGTGCAGGTCGTCGAAGCCGATGACCCCGCAGTCCTGCGGCACCCGGATCCCCTTCGATTCCAGGGTCTCCACGACCTGCCAGGCCAGCACGTCGTTTCCCGCGATCACGGCGGTGAAGGAGGGGGTTTCCTCGAGTGCCCGGGCGATGATGGTCCTGACCGTCTCCTCCCGGTAATAGGTATATACCAACTTTTCGTCAAAGGGCACATTGAATTCCGCGTAAGCCTGCCGGATGCCCCGGATACGTTCATGGGAAAACGCGAAATGCTTTTCCGGGAAGATAATGTTCAGGATGCGGCGATGTCCCTTCAGGAGCAGATGCCGGGCGGCTATGTATCCCGAGTGGTATTCGTCCTTGCTCACCTGACAGAAGGCCGGCTTCATCGAAACCAGGCCGATCTGCACGAAGGGGATATGGTGGTTCATAATCAGCTCCAAGTTGTCCGGCCTAAGCTGGGTGGCGCTGATAATGGCGTCCACATTTTTGCTGATCGCGGTCTGCACCGCCCGTTCCTCGTGGGAACGCCTCTGGTTGGTGACGAACATCAGGGTGGTATAGCCGCGGTCGTGGAGATGCGTCGTCAGATGATTCATCAGGTAGGCATTATAAGGGTTGACCATTTCGCCAAGGATGATGGCAATGCTGTCGGTCCGGCCGGAACGCATGGAACTGGCGAGGGAATTGGGGATATACCCCATGTCCTTGGCCACCTGCTGAACCATCTTCCGGGTCTCCAGCGAGATGCTGTCCTTGTCCTTGAGGGCTCTTGAAACCGAATTGATGCTGAGGCCCGTTACCTCCGCAATGTCTTTTAACGTGATTTTTTTCATCCAGCGGAATCTCTCCCCTCACAAATTTCACGTGACAAACCTATTCTAACATATTTTTCCTCGCTTTCAATCCTTTCGGAGTTGTGATAAGGAAATTTGTGATTTCAGCCCATGATAGAACCCTATTTTATTCGCCGGTGATACCCGTTTTCTCAATGCTTTCCACAAATTGCTTCTGCAGCGCGATATACAGCGCGATCAGAGGGGCAATCGTGATGAGGGTTGCGGCCATCCGTATGCTTTCGTTAAGGCGGTTGACCTCGCTGCCGTCGGTGGTCGGGTACATCTCCCTGTACCGTTCAACAAAGATATTCAGCTGCATGGGGAGAGTCTGGATATCCTTGTTGTACAGCGAGATGTTGAACGTCTCGTTCCAGTTCCACACAAAGGAGAAGATCAGGGAGACCACCACCGCGGGAATGGCCATCGGCATCGCGATTTTCAGGAAAACCTTGATTTTGCCAGCGCCGTCGATCTCCGCGGCCTCGTCAAAGGCTTTGGGATAGGTCTTGAAGAACATGACGAAGACGAGGATGAACAGGGCGCCCTTGATCCCCTGCCCCACAGCGGCCGGTAGGAAAATCGGCCACAGTGAATCCTTCATCCCATAGGCGTTGAACATGATGTAGCGCGGAACCATCGTGACCTGCTCGGGGATGATGAAGGTCGCCACGAGCAGCACCATGAGAAGGCCCTTGCAGGGGAAGTCGAACCGGGCGAAACCGTAACCGGCGACGGCGCCGATCGCGGTCTGGACGATTGCGCAGACGCTGGAAATCAGCAGCGAATAGCCGATGGTCCGGCCAAAATCCAGCACGCCGAACGCAACCTTGAAGTTTCCGAGGTAAAATGACGTAGGTACCCAGTTGACGGCGGGGTCAATCAGATTGTCCACCGTCATGAAGCTGTTGATGATCATGTACAAAAGCGGATACAGATAGACGAAGCCGATGGTGATGAGGAGAAAATAGATGATCACCGTTTTGATGAGCCCGAGCGATTCAAAGGCGCCGAAGAGACGTTTGCGCAGCTTGATCTTTCGCGCCACATCCTTGGTGGAACCGGCCGCCTTGTCGACGGCGGCGCCAAACGCAGAAGACCGGACGGACTGGGCAAGCTTATTCATTCGGATCACCACTCCTTTCACCGTGACTGGGGGACCCGACGGTCTGGCGAAGCCGCCCGCCGGCCGTCACATCCGGCCGGAAAGCACAAAACCCCGGGTTGAACGCTGTGCCTCTCAAGCCTTCGCCACCTTCTCTCGTTTGCTTCTAAAGACCAGGAAAGCCAAGCCGATCATCAGCAGCACCACAAGGAAATTGCTCCAGGCGAGCGCCGAGGAATACGAGTAGATCTTTCCCGTTTTTTCGAACATCTGGGAACTGATGTAGGTATTGACGTCGTTGTCCGTAAAGCCGGTCAACTGGACGATGGTGAAGATGGCGTTGATCAGGGCCATCGGTTTTAATTGGACGATGGTGAGCTTCCAGAAGATCTCCCATCCCGACGCCCCGTCGATGCGGGCCGCCTCATACATCGATTTGTCGATCTTCTGCAGCCCGGCCAGGAAGATGAGCACCTGGACGCCCGAGTACCACAGGATCAGCACCAGCTCGCTGAACGCGAAGATGATTACATCCCCGATATAAGGGATTTGGGAAAAGATCTGGTAAAAGGCGTTGCCCTCGGCGGTGATGACACTGGAAGCGTTGTTGGTGAGCAGCTCCTTCATGACCGGACCGCTGATGATGATGACGGGGAAGAAATACAGCGCCCGAAAGAAGAGGCGGCCGCGGACCTTTTGGTTCAGGAGCAGGGCCATGATGACGGAGAAGACGATAATCAGGGGGGTGCACCCGAGCACGTACAGGCTTTGATTGACCAGCAGCCCGCTCCAGTTGATGTCCTCCCGGAAGGCCTGGACATAATTGACAAAGCCGGTGAACTGGGCGTCGATGCCGCTGGTGGTCACCGCCACCCGGCAGAGGCTTAGATACATGGAATAGATCACCGGCCAGGCCGTAAACACCAACAGGCCGATAAACCACGGCAGGATAAATGCGTACCCGAGCAGCATGTTGCGGGTCTTATTTTTCATCCTGCGCGCGGGCTTGGCATCGTTTGCCACGATCGCCTTCCGGACTTTCCGGGGTTTGGGGGCCTTTGGTTCCGTGTTCTTTTTCATCTTTCCCTTACCCCCTCACCAGATAATCCTGCGCCGGGACCTTGATGCCGCCGTCCGTATAATCCGTGCCCAGATAGTTGACGTAGATTTCGACACCATTCGCATAGGTGACCCGGACCACGCCTTCCCGGAGAACCTCCCGATCCTCGATCGTGGAGCCGGCCACCTGCCGCAGGGCCTTGTCAATCTTGCCGTAGGTATCCACGATATTGCCCTGCCACTCCTCAATGTAGGTGGAGAACAACTGATTGGACGCCGTATCCGAGATGTCGAAGTTCTGCTTTCCGGTCAGGACATACGCCGGATAGGCACCGTATTCCACCATTTTGAGCACATCCGTCTGGGAGAAAAGGCCCTCGTTGACATACGGCGTGAAATAGTCGAGGCTGCCCTTGAACACGATGGGCAGGAAGGGCACCGAGTCGGTCTCAAACTGGAACTGGCTGTTGGTCAGCGGCATATCGTAATAGGCGGAACAGTACGGCAGCATGTATAGGTTCGGCGTATAGAACGCCATTTCCATGTTGTTCTCAGCGTAGACGGCGATGCTGTCCCGCATCTGTGCTAGCGCCTGGTCACGGTAAACCTCCTGTCCGCGATACTGGTCGGCATACAGGACGCCGCCCAGGCTTCCGAACGCCAGCTTGGAGATCTCTTGCTTCTGATAGAACTTCAGCGAGTTTTCCAGGGTGTTCGCGAGGATGTCCAGGCCTACGAACAGGCGCTTGTTGTACAGCAGCGTGTAGTTTTCAAGCACGATCTGGACCGGCATCTGCGACATCGTGTGAGCGTTGTTTCCCGCATACACCAACTGCCTCTCGGTCAAATTCATCGGATCGTCGTAGAACACGACCGTATTGCCGAGCTCCGCGGCCTTTTCAGACAGGGTCCGGTAATCCCCCGCTTTCCCGCTCTTCTTTTCAAAGCCGAGCTTCTGCGGGTTATAGCCGCCCAGCCCGCCGCTTTGCCAGCCTTTGAGCACGTATTGGGTATTGGCGATCCCCTGTTCCTTCAAGGCGTCCATCAGGCCGGCCACCTGGTCGGTGGTGGTGATGGAGGTGGTGCTGTTGAAGAGGAACCCCTTTTTGACATCCGCCATAACCAGATCCAATTGCATCGGGATTCCGGCGGCCGCGTCGTCCGCTTTTTTGGTCAGGATTCCCCGTTCCTGCAGACGGCTGCGGTACCACTTGGCCATTCCGATATAGTCGGCGTCGTCGCCATCCAGGAAATGGTACTCGATGGAGGCCGTATAGGCGTTGGGCACCTTTTGGGTGACCTGGACGCCCGAACCGCTTTTCGACGTCGGCTGCATATAGTTCTGGCGGACGATAAAGCGGGAGGTGATCCAGTTATATTTGGTGGTCATACCGGCCGGCGTGGCCATAATCGCGGCGAATTCCGCCCCGCCGGTCACCTCCGCCACAAACCCGTGCTGCTTCACGCCCTGTACCCCTCCGAAAACCGGCAGGGTCACGTTGTTCGCATCCGTCAGGAAGTCGTTGGGACGGGAGGATTTCAAATCGTTCGTCTGTGCCGTCTGGTCGATGGCGTAATCCTTCCCGTAGATCCTTTCGTTATAGACGACGGTATAGGAGCTGCTTTTCTGGAACCGCATAAGGGCCCCGGAACCGTCCGGCAGGAAGAAGTAGCCCGGCACCTCATCTTCTTTCGTGCTTCCAAGGAAAGGGACGAAATACACGTTCTGGACCAGGTATTTGCCGGTCTCTTCGATCTTGGTGGTATCCATCTCAAACTTCAGGTTTCCGTCCACGAGAGACATGGTAAAGGGAATGGTGACGCCATATTTGGTGAACCTGGCGGTAAATGCGGCCGTCTTGCCGCTGACCTTGTAGTCGAAGGAGGTTTCCCCCGGATAGCCGAGGCCCTGTTTTTTGGCCACCAGCTTGGAATCGACCAGATCGACCGCCAGGATGCCGTTGCCGACCGACGACCAGGTTTTGTTCGCTTCGGCTCCTGGCTCCAGGCATCCCCAGACATAGCCGCTTTTTTTGTCCATCACCCGGATGGAGGCGTTTTCCTCATTGAAATACACGGCAACGGCGTTGTCCTCGATCAACAGCGTGTAGCCGTCGGTCGAGAGCGCCGCCAGCGATTCGGCGAAATCCTCCACACGGGAGTGCCGGGCGGAATGCACCTCCAGGTTGGCGATCACGTTTGGCAGGTCATATCCGATATCGTCCCCGGCCACGGGATTATCCCCCAGGACAACGGAACCGCACAGCAGGGCGGCGGCCGCCACACCGGCCAGCAGCTTACTTGTTGAGCCCACGATAGAACACCTCCCTGTAGACAGAGACGAGGAACTCGGAAATCGAATTCCAGAGCGAATAGATCAGCGCCGCGGCAATCAGGATGACAATGATCAGGAATATGGTGATCAGGATGTTCTTGACCGTCTCCCAGAAGGTGAAATCCTGTACCTTTTTGATAAAGAGGAACAGCGTGATGACCACCCAAACCACGACGACATTGCTGATAATGGTCAGGATAAAGCCCTCATCGTTGGTCAGGAACATGGAGAGAATCGTGGTAAACGGCGTGATCAGGATATACGGGCTGAAGGCGTAAATGGTGGAACGGAACACCTTTTTGAAGGTGCCGTCGCCCGCGTGGATAGTGGCGATCATATAGTTGCAGATCGCCCAGAGCACCACCGGGATGACGACCGTCGCAAGCACTACCGTATACTGGGTGTACCGCAGGCTGTTGTGGTTGAAGATGAAGCCGCGGTAAACATAGTCGAACAGGTAGACCAGCACCCCCAGAATCCCGACCACCACCGCGCTGAAGGTCGACACCTTCTGCCCGCTTTTGATGTACAGGGCCGCGTCGATGGGATGGCGGCAGGAGAAGGCCATGAATTTCATATCGGCCCAGAAGCCCTTGCCGGGAGGACAGACATACGGAGAGTAAACGTACTTGCCCTCTTTATGTTTGCGCTTGTGGACCAGGACGAACAGCAGCACGACCACCATCACGATCCCCAGCACCACAAAAACCGTATGCTCTGTCATCCACTGATCCCGCAGCTCCCAGTAGGCGTCCGAATAGGATGCCTTGTCGGAGGCGATTTTGAAATGATAGGCCGCGTTTTCATAGTCCCCCAGATTCATATAGCATTTGCCCATGCCGTAGTGCGCCACCTGGGAGGATCCTGAAAGCTGGAGCACCTGTTTCCAGTAAACCATGCTGTCTTCATACTGGCCGCGGTCATACAGGCTCAGGGCCTGATGGGTCATGTTGGCGAAGGCGGTGGGATAGAATGACTGCACGATCCCTTTCTCATAGTCCAGAACATACACGCAGTCGTTGTCGTCCACCGCGATGCCGGAGGGTACCGTAAACAGGCCGTTCAGATCGGTGGCGATGGACAGACCGCCGAAGGAAAAGTGAATGTTGCCGTTGTAATCGTATTCGTTGATGACACCCGTGTTGGATACGACGTAAATCTGGCCCCATTTGCCGACCGTGATGTCGGCGAAGTTCGTGTCGTCGAACATATTGCGGTTTTTCGACGCCGGCAGGATATTGGAACCGGCGACGTTGTGCTTTTTGACCACGTTGCCTTCACCATTGGCCGTAATGGTGTATACGAGGCCGTCTTGATCGATGGCGACATTGGTGAAAGCCGCAGGCTTCCGGTTAAACAGCTGGGCGATCTGTTCGGCCGTAAAAAAGATATCCTGGATCGTTTCCACCAGGGACTTCGAGGTCTGATTGCTTCCGAAGTACCCCAGAAACTCCCCTGTCTTGCTGAACTGGACCAGGCCGTTAAAGCCGCCTTCACTCATGACATAGATGTTGCCGCGGCCGTCCACCGCCACCTTGGAGGGCTCCCACATGGCGTCCGCGCCAAACATGGGGGAATCCGGTTCGCCGATGGTCAGGCGGACCCCACCGTCGGGGCCCATGACCACCACCGTCTTGGAACCCGCATCCGCCACGTAAATGGTGCCGTCAGCCGTGACATAAATGCCGGTCGGACGGTTGACGATTCCCTCACCCAAGATCTCGGTCGGTTTCTCCCGGTCGTTCAGATCCTTGATTAGGATCCGGCCGTTGTCGGAATCCGCCACATACATCTTCATGTTCATGACCACGATATCGGACGGCCTATTCAGGCCCTCATCCTTGAAATAGACCTGTCCCGGCAGATAGGCGTCCTGAGTCTTGATCCATTCCCAGTTGACCGACACCGTGTAGGTATTCGCCGTGGAATTCCCTGCCGAAACCGGAAAGGCGCACAGGAAGACCAGCAGAGCCGCCAGCAGTACGCAAAGCATACCACCTTTTTTCATGCGTACCACTCCTTTACTTAATTCCGGCATTCGTCATGGTATCCATGACCCTGGACTGCATCACGATGAAAAGAATCAGGTTGGGCAGGAACATCAGCAGCGCGGCTGCGGCCGCCATTCCCTGGCCTTCCAACGCGTTTCCGGTATTGGAAATCTGGGTCATATAATACGCGAAGCTCTTGATGCTTTCGTTGTTGATAAAGGTGTTCGACTCCGCCGCGCTGTTCCAGGCAGCCTGGAAAGAGAGGATCGCCACCGTCGCGAGAGCAGGCTTGACCAGGGGGACGATGACCCTGCGCAGCACATAGAACTGCGTCGCACCGTCGATCTCGGCCGCCTCGATCAGGGAATCCGGGATCTGGTCGATGTTCTGTTTGACAAGGAACAGGCCGACCGGCATGGCAAGCTCCGGGAGGATATGGACCAGGAAGTTGTCGGCCAGGCCGATTTTGGTGATCACCAGATACCGCGGAATCTGCACGGCCACCGCCACGAACATGAGCGCGAGCTGGTTGATGGTGAAAATGGTGCTGCGGCCGCGGAAACGGATTTTGGAAAGCGCATATCCGGCCGACACGCTGACATAAATGGTGGCCAGCACTGTGGATATGGCGATGACGATGTTGTTGAACAGGAACCGCGACACCGGGATCTGGCTGAGCCCCGTCTGGTTGAACAGCCGGGCGAAGTTGTCGAGAGTCGGGTTCTGCACGAAAAACCGCGGCGGATACAGATAGAGCTCGTCAATCGGCTTGAGCGCGTGCATGACGATGTACAGGATGGGCAGCATCATAAATAGGATGATCGGTGCCAGGATGATGTAAAATTTGATTTGGCTTCTGTGGAATTTACTGGGGTTGACCCCTATGACTTTCATGGCCATCACAAGTCCACTCCTTCATTCGTTAATCGGAAAACAGCTTTTTGGCGACCTGCGACGAGAAGAAGATCAGAAGGAGAAGGACGACGGACAAGGCTGCCGCATAGCCCATTTCATTTCGTATGAATCCATAGTCCTGTATGTGGTTGACGATCAGGCTGCCCGCGTATTGCGGCGTCGGGTTGGAACCCGAGAGCTGGACGCCGATGTCGCTGGTCTTGAAGGCGTTGACGATGGCCATGACGGCGCCGAACAGCATCTGCGGCTTCATCGTCGGGATGGTGATGTACATGATTTCCTGAAAACGGTTGGACACCCCGTCGATATAGGCGGCCTCATAGATCTCCCGGTCGCCGTTGATAACGCCGGAGAGCATGGCCAAGAAGCCCACGCCCATAGAACTCCACAGAGAAACGAGGATCATGATAGGCATCAGGAACTTTTCGCTTTGCAGCCACTTGATGGGCTCGTTGATGGCGCCCAGGGACAGCAGCATGCTGTTGAGATAACCGGCCTGGTCGCTGCTGAAAATGACCTTCCACACCACCGACATGGTGACACCGCCGATCATCGACGGAGAATACAGGATGACGGCCAGGACGGTGCGGGGGCCGCGGGTGAGCTGCGCGAGCAGCCACGCCATGAAAAAGGAGAGGATGAATCCGCCTGGCCCGACGATCACGGCGAATTTGAAGGTATTGGGCAGGACCTTCTGCAAGAAGATCGGATCCTTCGTCATCAAGGAAATGTAGTTCTGCAGCCCGGCGAAGGAGGGGGTCTGTACGGTGTTGAAGTAGGTGAACGACAGTCCGACAGCCGCCAGGACCGGCAGCAGGATGAAGATGGCAAACAAGATCAGGAAGGGCGCGAGCAGCAGCCAATGTGCCTTTTTATCCAGCCAGGTTTTCATGAACGCCCGTCCTCCTCAATCAGATCAAGTGAGGCTATCCGATAGGGTTTCACCATCTGCCCGTTCTCGAAATAACCGAATTCCTGCAGTTTCCGTTCCATCTCGCGGTTGATGTTGATTACAGCCTTATCCAGAGACGCGCGCGCCTCGCGGTTTTTGACCACTACATTGTTCCAGGCGTTGGACAGCTCGCGCTCGAGCATGTAGGAAGCGGGATGCAGCGGAACCTCATAGGTCCATTTCCACTGCTCGAAAATCACATCCATATGCTGCTTTTCGATGTCGGTGGACTGGAAGGCTTCCTCATTGGCCGTGTTCCAGATGTAGGTGGGGCCGAACTTGGTCTGCATAATGAAGCCGTATTCCTCCTGTACCTCGGTGGACAGCCACCATTTGAGGAAATCCCAGGCTTCATTTTTCATAGTCGTCCGCTTCATGATGACCGCGGTTTCGCCCGCGCTCGTCTGATCGCGGTGCACCACCCCGTTTTCGTCCATAATGCCGGGCGAAGGGGCGATATCCCACATACCCGCGATTTCGGGGGCTCCGTTTTTCAGCTTGATGTAGGTATCCAGGTTGGAGATACCGATCGGGATCCGTCCGTACCGGAAGCTGTTGAAGAAGTTTTCCGTCGTGACCGGAATGGAATAGGTGCCAAACAGGGAGGTCAGCAGGTCAAAGGCTTCCTGGCCCTTTTCCTCGTTGATCGCCGTGGTCATGCCGTCCTCGGAATAGAGCGGCGCGCCGTTCTGCGCGAAATAATACGAGGTAGTGGCAATGGGCTTGTTACCGGTGTGGGAGGCGAGCGCCACATGGAAATTCATGCCGTTGCGCTTGAGTTCGGGCATGATGAGCTTGACATCCTCCCAGGTATCAGGCACTTCGAGGTTCAGCCGCTCCAGGATATCTGTCCGGTAGAACAACACTTGGAAATTGCGGCTCTCCACCACTCCGCTCATCTTGCCGTCCACCCACAGGGGGGTCAGCAGGCGAAGGTCGTAGTTTTCATCGTAATAATCGAGGAAGTCCTCAAACTCATACATGTCCACGACAGCATCCCGCAGGCCGAGCTCATACGGCCGGCCGAGCGTCAGGCCCATGGCGATATCGGGCGTCTGCTGCGCGGCGTTGGCCAAAATAATCTTCTCTTCATTGGGCATGATGGTCACCTTGACCGGGATGCCGGTTTTGGGGGTGAATTCCGCGTCCGCGAGCATCTGGAGGGTTTCGACCGTCATCAGCGGACGATTGACCCACACGTCCAGGACATCCGCGCTCGTATCCACATTGCCGAAGCTGTTGTAATCGTCCGAGAAGGACAGGAGGAAGTGCTTGACCCCGTTTATCAGCCTTTCAAAGAAACCCGGATAGGATTCCTGCGGCTCCTCAGCGCTGTAAACGAAAATCTGATCGAGGGTCAGCTGCTGTTGGAGCAGCGGGGTGATAAGGTCGCCGATCATCTGGGCGACCGAGCCGGCACCCTCGAAAATTTTGGTGGTTTTGGTGGGCAGGGTCCGGGGCGATTCCGCCGCCTTGCGGAGATACTGCGCGGATTTCGGAAGGGAAGCCGCGAAGGACGGCTTGCGTCCGGCGAGCGCCTCGAGCTCGTCATAAACCGCGTCCAGCTCATCGGCCCAGCGATTGAGATCGTCCACGATGGTGGGAAGATACTCCTCGATGTTCCAGGTCCGGTTTTTGTCCTTTTGTCCGCCGGTGATCATCTTGACCGCGATGCCCGCCTCACCGATTTCACGCAGGGTGGTGTTCAGTCGCTCCTGGTAGGAGGCCACCGGCGCCGATGAGACGATGAGGGACAGGGTGTGCCATCCCTCGGTCAGATGGATGTAGGCCGGCTCGTCGCCGTTCGTGACCGTCTGGGTCTGATAGTCGAGGCCGGTGTATTTAAAAGAAATATTCTCAAAGCAGGCGTCGGGCGTCCGTCCGTCGATCTCGATGTTGCGGTAAACGCTCATCCCCTTTTTGGAATCCTGGTTGTACCGCAGGGCGATTTGATAATCCCCCGCCGTCTCGACATAGAACTGGTACAGGACCTTTTGCCGGTGGGTGTCGAATACGGCGCCGTCGAGAACGTTGATCTTTTTCTTGTCCACCTGGTACGGGGTGACGTCCGCGTCCTGGGCATTGCCGGCGTGGATATACGAATCCGATTTCCAGACATAATCCTCCGCCTGAATCGGGATCTGTTTTCCGTTGTTCTCAGCGGTTTTCGAAAGGCCGCTGTACGAGGCCGCCTTGACGACCAGAATCTCGTACACGGTCACCGGCATCTCGGAGAACGTCAGGCGGATGGAATTGGCTCCTTGCTGGAAGGGATAAACGCTGTCCACCCGGTCGTAGTCGGTGTCGCCGGACAAAAACTGCGTGATTTTGCCGGTGGCAAACGCGCTGTTGCTGATCGTCTCATTGCCGTAGCGGTCGAGCTGGCGCTCCTTATACAGGTCGTACCAGACGCCTCCCAGAGTGAGAGCCGCCGTTTTGTCGTTGACCCGGATTTCCCCGCTGTTTCCAAAGGTCGGGTAATCCGTCTGTTCGTATACGAGGGCCACGCGGTAGTCCCCTGCCGCCGGAAGATCCAGCGAAACCTCCAGCACCTCGTTCTGCGCCAGGAGACGGCCGCCCTCGAACACCTGCCGGGCCATCACGTCCCTGTCCTCGATCTGCAACCATGCCGCCTCGGGGGCTGCGGACTCGGCTCCGGCTGTGAAAGACAGCACTTGAAACAGACCTGCCAGCACCGCCATGCAGGATAACCATGAACACACTCTCATCCGCTTTTTCATACAAGCCCCTTTTCTCCGCCGCGCAACACCAGAATCGGGGCGTTCCATCCCGCGGCGGAGGGATGGAGGCCTGTTTTAGAGAAGCTATATAGAAGTTATCCACCGATTGCTTCAAAAAAGGGTTGAATATGGCGAGTACAAGCACTGTCCTTTTCTACCACAGGACTTGCACCCGCTCCATCAACAGAATTTTCAACTTTAAGTGAGACTGCTGCCCCCGCCTGCAGGGCAGGCTCAGTCCCAGGGGTTTCCGTGCCATGGACACGGCAGGAGGCTCCAAATCAAACGGGATTCGACAATTTTCGCCATAAATGAAGGGGGAAACGACGCGATAGGGTCCGCCCGGGCCGGTACCGGCGCTGCAAGTCGCCGGTACCGGCCTGCGGACATCCAGACAAGACTTGGGGTAACGGTTGCGAAAGGATCGTACAGAAATCGGGTTACTGGCCTTCGATTTTCGCGCGGGTGTCGGCAAAGGATGCCTGGGCGGCGGCGATGGCCTCTTCACTGATGGCCTTTTCCCTCGCCAGGATCTCGTTGCACATGGTTTCGGTTTCCTTGGCGACCGCTTCGGGCTGGACTTCGCCGCTCTCGCACTTGACCGCCTGCTGGCTCATGTTGGAGGAGACGTCACCCCAGCCGGCGACATCCTTGTACCAGTCGGAACGGAAGGTCTCGTACGCGTCGGTATCCATGTTCTCGTACAGCCACATCAGGCCTTCCGGAACAAATCCGAGATCACGGAACGCCGCGTTGACCGCGTCGTTGCTGGTGACCGGGATGTAGAACTGGTTGGCGGGCTTGCCCTCTTCGTCCGTCTTGCCCTTCAGGTACTCCAGCTTGGAGACGTTGCCGTCCTTGCCGTAGGTAAGGTGTTTGAGAAGGGCGAAGGCCGCGTCGGGATATTTGGTGGTGGACATCATCATCGCCCACTTGGTGTGCATGGACTGGCGGCTGGGCTGTCCTTCCGGATGGGGCAGGGGCAGGTACTGCCAGTCGTTCGACAGGGAGTTGACCCAGGCCCAATCCCAGCTGGCCTTGAACATGAACAAAACCTTGCCTTCACGGGCAGCGTCCGAGTTTTCGCCGAATTTCTTCTGGTAATCGTCCAGCTCGCCGGCGTTCCGTTTGGCCTGGTCCTTCATGGTATCGGAAAGGAGCTGGGGGATGTCCTTCATCGTTTTGATGAATTTCTGGGCATTGACCCAGGCGCCGTCGGTCAGGGTGACGGTGTTCTTGTCGCGGTTGTAGCCGTGGGCGCCGAGCTGGCCCTGGGAACCGTACACGCCCGTCAGCTTCTGGGAGAAGTTGCCCAGCGCGTTCTGGCCGGAATACTCGTTGGTGGTGGCCGCCTTGAGCAATTCCAAATACTCGGTCAGGGTCCAATCCATACCGGGGGCGTCGAGGTTGAGGAGATCGACGAGATCCATGTTGATGACAAAGGCATCGAACTCCAGCTCATAGGGCAGGCCATACAGCTTGCCGCCGTAGGTATACGCCTGCAGGGAGGCCTGGTTGATCTCCTTGAACTCCTCGTCGGCGTTCACATACTCGTCGATCGGATAGGCCCAGCCCTGCTCCACGGAATAGCGGACGTTGCTGTCCGACGAGAAGCCGTAGATCAGGTCGGGCAGGTCGCTGATGGCGGCCTGGGCGGTCAGGTAATCGTTGCCCTTACCTTCAAAGCCGACCACTTCAACCTGGACGTTCGGATAGATCTTGTTGAAGTTTTCCACATAGGCGGTGACGTCCTCCACCCACTTGGGCAGGGTGCCGATGGTGAGCTCGCCGCTCAGGCCGTCTTTGTCGCCGGACGGATTTTTTTCGCCTCCGCCTCCGCCGCAGCCGGACATCGGAAGGGCGATCAGCGCGCATGCAAGGGCCGTGCAGAGAAACCGGGTTACCTTTTTCATGTGTTTGCTCCTCCTTTATGATATGGTTATTTGGTGTCCATCCCTTTCACAATATCAAACGCTTTGGTGAGGAATTCCGCGCGCCAGGGTTCCAGATCCTGGGTAAAACCAGTGTTCAAAAACGCTTTCACCATTTCCACGCCCATCTCCGGGCCGATGATCCAGCCGCCCATGGTGAGGATGTTGGCGTTGTTGATCGCGCGGCACATTTTCGCGCCGTAGACGCTCTCGACACACGCGGCATAGATGCCGTCGAACTTGTTAGCCACCAGAGACATGCCCATGCCGGTGCCGCAGATGAGGATGCCGCGGTCAAACTTGCCCGACTGGACCGCTCTCGCCACGACCGGCGCAGCCTCGTAATACGGCTTGCCGTGCTCGAGATCCTGCGTCCCCATGTCTTCAAACTCGATTCCCTGTTCCGTCAGATACGTCTTGATCGCCTCTTTGAGGAGAAAGCCGGATTTATCCGAGCCGAGTGCTACTCTCATGTTATCTGCCTCCTTTCTTCTGAATTGCCGTGCGGGCGGCCGCCGCGATATCCGCCGCGGTCATGTGATATTTCGCCTTCAAGAAATCCATTTTGCCGACTTCGCCAAAATGGTCGGTCACACCGATACGGACAACCGGCACCGGACATTCCTCGGCGGTGACTTCGGCCACGGCCGTTCCCAGAGCGCCGATGACGTTGTGGTTATCGCAGGTGACGATGGCGCCGGTCTCCTTCGCCGCGCGGACGA
>ERZ825896.2435-NODE-2435-length-17811-cov-3.518135_pt1 | contig 17811 bp, 15 predicted proteins | sample MGYA00519858_ERZ825896 | MGnify/ENA primary metagenome ERZ825896 (study PRJEB31778, sample SAMEA3449214) | human gut metagenome | biome: human gut; feature: human-associated habitat; material: faeces | place: United Kingdom | collected 2010/2012 ...
AATTCGGGCAAAATATACCGCAAAGTGGGGCGTGCAGATTGCAGGAATGCTTTTTCAAACACGCTCTAGCAGGACAGACCTTCAGGCTGTCCTGCTTGTTATTTTCAGAACCCTCCGGAAAAATCATTCCTGCTTTTTTCCCAGCTGTTTTCTCCTTACTTCCTTCGGCGATTCCCCATAAGCCTCCTTGAATTTTCGCAAAAAACCTTTGTAATTGGTAATCCCGTTTTTATCCAGAAGAAATGTTATATTTTTATCTGTCTCCAGAAGATCTGTGTGGAAATGCTCCATGCGGATCTGATTTACATAAGCCAGGAAGGTCTGTCCTGTATATTTGCGAAAAAGACGACAGAAATGCTCTGGTGTAATGGACAAAAGCCCAGCAGCATCGGCAAGGGAAATTCTTTCCCCATAATGTTCCCGGACAAATTCCATGCATAACTTCATCCGCTCCAAGTCTCGCAGAGTGCCGTGAGCGGTTTCTGTATCTTCCTCACTCCTGATTCCTTCTGTATAAAGAAAATAAAGTAAACGGTAAACAGCAGAAAGCACCAGAAGATGATAGCCTTCTTTTTTTTCTTCATAAAAGCCTGCAATTTTCCGAAATACGTCTCTCAACTGATCATACAGATCATCAGCCCGATTTGTAGACTTTCGATTCTCCCTCATCTCCACAAGTCCCTTTCCCTGCACATTCTCCAGTTGTTCTCCCTGAACACATGCGTCAGCTGATTTCGACCTTATAAGCTCCTGAAATTTCAGTCCCTTCCACTTTGCAGAAATTCTTTCCAGATGAACCGGCGGGATCTGTAAAAGATAATACCTGGCATCCTCATGCGTGTAGGTATAATGGATATCATTGGAATTTACCAGAAAAATATCCCCTTTTTCCAACTCATAACTCACATCATTAATAGATGCTGTAATCTCGCCGCCAAGCACATAAATAATTTCCAAATGCTCATGCCAGTGCGCCGGTAACAGTTCATCCCAGGTATTTACATATGTAAAATGAATTTGTCCCAAATGATCATCCAGCACGTTTTCATATTCCGCTCTCATAGTATGCCTCACCTTCTTTTTTCACTCAAATTTCCCGACTTCCATCCTCATCCAAAATACACAACACTTATATCACAGGTTTAAAATCAAAATACACCATCTATTCTTTATGATAATATATAATATTTCATCTGTAATATCAAGAAAGACCTATAAAAGAAGCAATAAACCATCTAGTACACCACCGCTTTTTCCAGTACAATAGCAACATCAAGACAACTACACGAAAAAAAATTTCTAATTATAAATTTATCTACAGGAGGACATCCCACAATGAACAAATGGACCAGAGTTAAATTCCAGCCAAACCTTCCCCTTAGGGAAAGCGGCCGTGTTACCGCAAGCAAAGAACATATCCTTCTTTCCAAAGAAGCCGCCAAAGAAGGTATGGTTCTTCTAAAAAATGAGAAAAACCTGCTTCCTCTTACTGAGGGCACACGCATCGCCCTTTTTGGCAAGGGCAGCTTCGACTATGTAAAAGGCGGCGGCGGAAGCGGTGATGTTATGGTTTCTTATGTACACAACCTTTACGATGGGCTGAAAATGCAGGAAAACGCCGTTCAGATCTACGAACCGTTATCCGATTTTTACCGCACCGATATCCGACATCAGTATGAAAAAGGTGCCGCACCAGGAATGACGGTAGAGCCAGAGCTTTCCCAGGAGCTTGCTGACGGCGCAAAAGCATTTGCTGACGTTGCAGTTGTTGTGATCAGCCGTTTCTCCGGCGAGGGCTGGGACCGTTCCAGCATTGAATGCAACAACGAATTTAATCCATGGGATACGGAAACCACCATGCCGAAAATTTCCGGCGAAGTTTTCCCAGATGGCGACTTCTATCTCACTACCAGGGAGAAAGCAATGCTTTCCATGGTAAAAGAGCGCTTTGATGATATCGTAGTCGTTCTCAATATCGGCGGAATCATGGACCTTTCCTGGGTAAAAAATGATGACCGGATTTCCTCCGCTCTTCTTGGATGGCAGGGAGGCATGGAAGGCGGACTTGCCATGGCGGAGCTTCTCACCGGCAAAGGGAATCCATCCGGTAAGCTGGCTGACACTTTTGCTGCAGACGTAAATGATTATCCATCCACTGCTAACTTCCATGAGTCTTTTGATTATGTAAACTATACAGAAGATATTTATGTAGGCTACCGTTATTTTGAAACCCTTCCAGGAGCACAGGAAAAAGTAATCTATCCATTTGGATACGGACTTTCCTACACCACCTTTTGCCTGAACACCACCGCTATGTGGGAAACAGAGGATCAGATTTTCGCTGAAGTTCAGGTGACCAACACCGGTAACCTGGCTGGAAAAGAAGTTGTCCAGATTTATTTCGAAGCTCCACAGGGACTTCTGAAGAAACCAGCCCGCCAGCTTGCTGCTTTTGCAAAAACCCGTCTTCTTCAGCCAGGTGAGACACAGCAGATCCGCCTTTCCTTTGCAAAGGCTGACATGGCTTCCTACGATGACCTTGGAAAAATCAAGAAATCCGCATATATTCTGGAAAAAGGTACTTATAAGTTCTATATTGGAACTTCTGTGCGCGACACTAAGGAGAGCCTCCTGACAATGGAACTGTATGAAAATATGATCACAAAGCAGCTGACAGCTCATCTTGTTCCAACCAGCCTGAAAGAGCGTATGCTCTCTGACGGCAGTTTTGAGGAGCTTCCACAGTCTGCATGCAATGACATGAACGAATGCGTATTTGAGAAAATGGAGCCGGGCACTGAGGAAGGTATTACCCCTGCAGTCCGCTGCTGTACACGTGGCACACTTTTCGACAACTTTGGCAGAAAACAGTTTATTGATGTAGCAGAAGGCAGGCTTTCCCTGGATGATTTTATGGAACAGTTAAGCGATGACGATCTGATTCATCTTCTTGGAGGACAGCCAAACGTAGGTGTTTCCAATACCTTCGGCTTTGGAAATCTTCCGGATTATGGTGTTCCATCCATTATGACAGCAGACGGTCCTGCCGGTCTTCGTATCAGCGGGGAATGCAGCATGAACACAACAGCATGGCCTTGTGCAACCCTTCTTGCCTGCACCTGGAATCCGGCTCTTGTTCAGCAGGTTGGACAGGCTGGCGCCGAAGAAGTGAAGGAGAACAATCTTGCTGTATGGCTTACCCCTGCAGTAAATATCCACAGAAATCCGCTTTGTGGAAGAAACTTCGAGTACTATTCCGAGGATCCGCTGATTGCCGGAAAAATGGGCGCAGCTATGGTAAAAGGTATCCAGTCCCAGCACATTGCAGCTTCTGTAAAGCATTTCGCAGCAAATAACAAAGAAACCAACAGAAAGCACAGCGATTCCCGTGTTTCCGAGCGTGCACTTCGCGAGATCTATCTGAAAGGTTTCGAGATCATTGTAAAAGAAGCACAGCCATGGACGATCATGTCCTCCTACAATGCAATCAATGGTCACCGCGCTTCTGAGAACCGTGAGCTTCTGGAAGATGTTCTCCGCGGCGAGTGGGGCTTCAAGGGAATGGTCACCACTGACTGGTGGACAAGAGCAGAGCATTACAAAGAAATCAAGGCCGGAAATGACGTAAAAATGGGAACTGGTTTCCCAGAACGTGTGAAAAAGGCCATGGAAATGGGACAGCTTGGCCGCCCGGAATTAGAGCACTGTGCAAGACGGGTGCTGGAACTGATTCTGAAGATTGACTGAAATTGAATTTTAGTTATAAAGAAACCCATGGCAATTTTATTTCTGTTGCCATGGGCTTCTTATTTAGGCTCTGGAGCGTGTTTGAAAATACAATCCGAATTATTAGTATTATGTTTTATACATTTTATTTTCTCTCTGACGGATACCTATGCAGCCAGGGCACCGACGAGGTAATCTTATGGAAATTTTCTCTTACAATTTCCTTCTTTTTCCCATTTTCCCCAAGAATCAACAGGCGATCTGCCATAGCCAGGGAATCCGATAAATTCAAAGATAAGATCACCACCGAAATCCCCTTATCCAGGAACTTTTCCAACATACTCCAGATAAACATCCTGTGAGCAAGATCAGCGCCGCAGAAAGGCTGAATACAAAACAGAATCTCCGGTTTCTGCAAAAATACTCTTGTATACACCAGCTGATACTTCTGCTTTTCACTCAGTTCCTCCACCGGCATTTCAAAAACATCTGTCCCTAATATGGGACTGTATTCATTCCGAATACTTTTCTGAAGACGTTTGTTGTGCCAGATTGAAGGAACTTTTTCTGCCAGACAAATACAGAGATTATTCATATAATCCAGTTTCGGAAAAATCATGGTTTTTGTAGTACGTTCCTGGATTACTGCAATCCTGCCATTTCCCGGAATCTCTATCTGCTTCCCATTCAACAGGATTTCTCCACTTTCCGGTAAAATATCTCCGGTCAGAATCTTCCGTAGCTCCTCCATTCCCCTGGCATCCATAATCTGTACGGCCAGGCATTCTCCTTTATGCACATCAAAGGAAAAATTGCAGGCTGCATCCTCTCCGTAGCCCTTCCATTGAAAAACAACCGGTGCAGCCTGCTGCCCTTCCCTTTTTTCCGTATGATAACGGACCATGTCGTTATATTCCGTCATGTAAGTTACGGGCGGATCATTGAACAGCTCCTCTCTTTCCAGAATCTTCTGGATTCTTCCATTGGTAAACAGCGCACATCTGTCACAGATACTGGAAATCTCTTCCAGATGAGAACAGATATAAAGAAAAGAAAACCCTTTTTTCACATAACGACGGATAATTCCATGGAGCTTTTTCAACTCATCATCACTGACAAGGGCTCCAACTTCGTCCAGCACGATCAGATGATATCCCATAATCACAGCCCGGAGCAATTCTACAATGATCCGTTCAAAAGTAGAAAGCTTCTCCACATCTTTATTAAGGGGAATGTCCATTCCGATATCTTCTAAAAAAGGTTCCATCTGCCGGTTCAGGATCTTTGTGCGGATCACCCACTGGCGAAAGCCCGGACGCAGGACAAAAATATTATCTGCAATGTTCAGATTTCCTGCCAGAGAACTTTTCTCCTGGATAATGCTGATCCTGTTTGCTGCCTTGTAATTCTCTTTCCAGGTGTTTACCTTTTCCCCTCCATAATAAATATAACCGTCATAGAGGGGAAGATTCCGTTCCAGAAGCTTCAGAAGAGCTGTTTTTCCATGACTGTTAACAGGCATAAATCCCATAATCTCTCCCTGAAAAATCTGAAGATTGAAGTCCTCCAGCTTCACAACCTCATCCTCTTTATACGTCACACGCTCCATTCTGAGAACTTCGTTTCTCATACCAACACGCTCCTGTTTTTCACCTGTCTGTCGTCAGTAAGTATAGGGATGGTGATCTCCACATCTGTTCCTTCTCCTGGTACAGAATAAACATGCATGCCATATTCATCCCCAAAGATCAAATGGATTCTGTTATTCACATTCACCAGAGCAATTCCGCCCTGTTTTTCTTCATTGTCGTGAATGGCCTTGGTTGACTTGCCCAGCTTCTGGTTCAGCTTTGCTAAAGTCATCTCGTCCATTCCCACCCCATCGTCTGAAATACGGATGAGCAGGCGATCCTTTGTACACTGAAAACGGATATAAAGATTTCCACCGCCAACCTTCAGCTCCACGCCATGGATAATGCTGTTTTCCAGAATCGGCTGCAACGTCAGTTTGGGGATTCTGCAGTTCATGATCTTTTCATACTCTGCAATATCATAATCAATATGAAGCTGCAGCCGGTCCCCGAAACGATATTTCTGAATTCCAAAATAAGTCTCACAGTTATCCAGTTCTTCCTCCACAGAAACCAGATTCTCCACCTTGGTAATGGTGTAACGGAAAAATCTTGCCAGGGCTTCTGTCATATCTGCAACGCTGTCCAGACCTGCAATAATAGCTTCTCCACGGATGCTTTCCAGTGTATTGTAAAGAAAGTGGGGATTGATCTGATTCTGCAAAGCCAGGTACTGAGCCTGTCTTTTGTTCAGATCCATATACTGGGGAGAACGCACAATGCGGTCTACCATTTTCATCTGCTTCTGGATGCTTGGAGTCAGGTTCAAGAGTTCCATATCTTCTTTTTCGGAAAAAATATAACCATCCAGAAAACGATCCGTCATTTTTTCACAGCGCATGTAAGGGCGGTGAATCCACAGCCAGAATACAATCGGAAACAAAATTGCAAATATTGTTATAATTATGGCCATCCACCAGGGTGTTTCGCCTTTATATGCCAATAACAGCTGAATTACCGCCAGAATAATAAAACTCCCGAAGACTACCGTTCCCAGGACAAGAGCCCGGTTGGATATGTATTTCAGTTTTTCTTTAAATTTCATTTTTGATTTATCCATACAATTTTCTATATGTAGAGGGTTTCACCCCTGCCGCTTTCTCAAAGGTATGTGTGAAATGTTTCGGATCGTTATATCCTACCCTCCTGCAGATTTCTGTTACTGGAAGATTGGATTCCCGAAGGAGTAGCTTGGCCTGTTCCATTCTCACGTTGATCAGATATTTTGCAAAACCTTCTCCTTCTGTCTTCTTGAATAAGGCACTGAAATAAGCAGTGCTAAGTCCCACTATCTCGCTGACTTCCTCTAAAGTCAGCGGATCACTGAAATGGTTCTGGATATATTCCTTTGCCTTGCGAACCGGGCGGATAGTATCAGTTTCATAGCGTTCAGCCTGCTCCTGGATATATTTTTTCTGGAAATCCCCAAGACAGGAAAAAATTTCCTCTATTTTTCCACATTTATCACACTGTTTACGGAATTCCTCCACAGTAGCAGTACGCTCTGGAATCCGAATACTTGCCGCAAAAATATCAGCTGCTGCATACACCAGTTCAAAAATCTCGCTGCCACGAATTTCTTTCGCCTTATTTACCGTATCCTGCAAATCCTCTACTGCTTCTGCTGCATTCTGAATGCTGGAAATTTCTACGGCATGAGTAATCTCACGAAGATACTTTTTCAGCAACTCGCTCTCCTGGATTTCTGAAGCTTTTCCCAGACAGTCAAGAACCCGTCCGTCCCCTTTTACCAGCCTTTCCTGGATCAGTTTTCGGGCTTCCTGCATAGAGTCAGCCAAATGCTCTGCCTCTTTGTATGCAGCTCCAACTGCCATGGAAAAGCTTACATGCTGAAACATATTTTTCTGGATTTCCATCTGGGTAAGGCTGCTCTTCATGCTCCGGCGGATGGATTCCTTCTCACTTTCCGGATAGTTAAGAATACCGTAGCAATAGTCATCACGAATCAGAAGAACTAATTCGCGGCTGTCTTTTTTCAGATTTCGTTCCAGGACCTCACGTACTTTTTCCATAAGGATTTCACTGGAAGTGGAGCTGATCTCTCGTGCGCCAGCCAGACCTGTTGTTCCATCCATTCTGCCGCCAGAAATGATCTTTCTTCCATAATCCACTTTTACACAAAACGCCTGGTACACTCCCTGTCTTGCTTTCAGATGATAAATGCTCGTCAATGTGTCCTGTGAAACCGGCATATCCGGCTGATCCAGCAGCCGGTCGATCAGATTTGCCCGTAAATGGTCATCATCCCTTTTCGCCTTATTTACAAGCTCCTGATGATTCAGTTCCGACTCCTTGCGCTCCCCGATCTTTTTCTGCAATTTCTGCAGGGTAGCAGTCAGTTCCCCCTTGTTTACCGGCTTCAGAAGATAATTTCCAACACCAAGGGCAATCGCATTTTTGGCATATTCAAAATGTGCATAACCACTGATAATGATGATCTCTATTTCCGGACAGTGCTTTTTTACCTCACGGATCAGTTCAAGTCCGTCCATTCCTGGCATTCTGATATCTGTGATCAGAATATCCGGCTGTGTCTGCCGTACCATTTCGCAGGCTTCCTCTCCGTTGTGGGCGATTCCCACCACCTTCATTCCCATAGAATCCCAGTCGATCAGTGCCTGGATCAGCTGGCAGATCCGCACCTCATCATCTGCAATTACTACCTTTAAAATCTCCATGTTCTCCGTCCCCATTACATGATTACTGTGAAGAAATTTCCCCATTTTTTTAGAAACTCTCTCCACTTTTTCTTACTTCTAATAATAATCCATTTCAGCATTTTAAGCAAGAAAACCGCCGGAAAAACCGACGGTTTCTTGCTCCTTATAATTACTGCCCCAGCCGTCATCATATCCATGACGTTCCATGAACAATATTCCTTTTATTTCAGATTATTTATCAGAATCCTTTGTGATCACAGATACACCTGTATCTGTAACTTCTCCGCCGAGTTCCTCGCCGTTGATTGCTTTTACAGCTGCTTTTACGCCTTCAGATCCCATAACATCTGGGTTCTGAGCCATTGTGCAAAGAAGATATCCGTCGTCGATCAGGTTCAGAATCGCGTCAGATTTATCAAAACCAACACCGATGATGTCAGCGTTTCCAGCTGCTTTGATGGCATTTCCGGCACCAGTTGTGGAGCCTTCATTACATCCGAAGATACCAACAACACCCTGTGTAATGTAGTTCTCTGCGATACTCTGGGATTTTGCAGCATCACCTTCGCCGTACTGGGTTTCCATGATCTCGAAGTCTGTGCCGTCAAATGCTGCGCGGAAGCCTTCCTCACGGTTTACGCAGGAATCAGTAGCTGCGTTTACATTAATGATACCGATTTTACCAGATGTAATACCAGCATCCTCAAGCGCCTTCTTCATCTCTTCTCCTGCTGTTGTTCCAGCTGCCTCATTGTCTGTGGAGAAAGTAGCTTCTGCCTCTACATTTGCAGGGGAATCAACATATACGATCTTAATTCCCTGATCTTTTGCTTCCTGAAGTGCGGAAGAAATAGCGTCTGGTCCGTTTGCAGCAACCATGATTGCATCATAACCGCCTGCTACTGCATTGTTTACACACTCGATCTGCTGAGCGTCATCTTTTGTATTCGGGGACATGAAGTCAACTGTTACACCAAGCTCTTTTGCTTCTTCCTGAGCGCCTTCGTTCAGGGTGATCCAGTGCTGGTCGATAGAGTCCATTGTGATCAGCGCAATTTTCTCATCGCCTGTAGCCTTAACATCATCTGATGCATAAACAGTAGCTGCTCCAAGGGAAGCGATCATAGATACTGCACATACCATAGCTAAAAGTTTTCTTTTCATTGTAAAAATCCTCCTAAAAATTATTTTTTATAACTACCCGCCTTCTCCATTTGCGGTTTAGTTTCATGAAATTATTTTACATCTCCCATATTCAGTTGTCGATTTCATTTTCCTGTGAAAAATACTGTTTTCTTGCGGTTATTTTTTTCTGTGTTTGCCAAACTGTCCGTTTCTTACAACTACATCCAGCAATACGGCTGCAACTACGATCACGCCGATTACAACTCGCTGGATACCAACTTGTGCACCGATCATGTTCAGACCATTTTCCAGAGTCTGCCAGACAGCTGCACCTGCGAAGGTTCCAAGAAGGATTCCAGTTCCTCCAAGTGGGGAAACACCTCCGATTACACCCGCTGCTACGCCGTACATTTCGTACATGTTTCCGGCTTCCATGTTTCCCATACCAGCCTGTGCGCAAAGGATAAGACCAACTACACAGGAGCATACGGAGCTTACCAGATAAGTCTTTACTGTGGTGGAAACTACGTTTACACCAGAAAGCTTTGCCGCGTCCACGTTAGAACCGATTGCGTAAATATGACGGCCTGTACGTGTCTTGGATAAGATAAAGAAAAATATAACAAAAATAATAACCTCTACACCTGTTGTGCCAAGTAGCCCGATAACCACTGTTCACTCCGTTCACAGCAGCCTGACCACTCAACTTTGTTACTGATATCTATTATATAATTGCATTCAGAAAATTACTTGTGTTATAATAGCAAAAAACAGTACAATATTCACTTTTTCTGTTTTAATCATAAAATTTCTGTAAATTTTTTAAGGAGGAAAGTTCTTTTGCATGATTTAAACCATAATGAAGACCGTCCAAGAGGCACTTATGAGTTTCCATTTGAGTTTCATCACATCGATCATACACATCCCAGATATGTCATGTCTTATCACTGGCATGTGGAATATGAAATAATTCGTATTCTGGAAGGTTCTCTTACCGTCACTTTAGACGAAAAAAGTTTTACAGCAGTTAAGAATGATGTCATTTTTATACATAGTGGAATCCTTCATTCAGGAATTCCCCATGATTGTGTATATCAGTGCATTGTTTTTGATATGAACACTTTTTTGAAAAACAATCCTGTATGCGGAGAATATATCCAGAAAATCCTGCATCAGGAAACAATGCTTTTTCCACATTTTTCAGATGAGCATCCACAGATTCTGAACTGTATTTCTGTTCTGTTTGATGCCATGTATGAAAAAGATACCGGATATGAGCTGACTGTATTTGGACAATTTTACCACTTTTTTGGTTTGATTTTCAGTAATCATTACTTTATCGAAAATCCTACCAGAACGCGCAGAGACTATAAACGTATTTTACAGTTGAAGCAGGTTCTGGAATTTATCGAAAAAAATTATGCCAATCCTATCACACTTCAGGAACTGTCTGCTTCTGTCTCTATGTCACCGAAATATTTCTGCAGGTTCTTTTCGGAAATGACCCATCAGACTCCTGTGGATTATCTGAACAGACAGAGAATTGAAGAAGCCTGTTTACAACTGGCGGCTACTGATGATTCAATCACAGAAATTGCTTACAGGAACGGATTTAATGATCTGAGTTATTTTATACGTACTTTTAAGAAATACAAAGGCATGACTCCCGGGAAATATAAGCGAAGATAAATCAGTATATCGCAAAAAGACCAGAACAGCTCTCTTCAAAACTGTTCTGATCTTTTTAATACTCCTTCGCAACTGTCTGGTGCCTTCAACAGCGGGCTGCCAAATAGTTGTCATCCATCTTACAATATTTCATTTAACACAGACTGACCATACTCTGCCAGACTATGGTCTTCTTCTCCTGTACCGCCGCTGATTCCAAGTCCACCGATAATTGTATTTCCGGACTTCAGCGGAATACCGCCGCCGAAAATAACGATTTTTCCACCATCCAGCTTGTCAACGCCATAAAAGGTTCCTCCGGGCTGTGCGATCTTCGAAAGTTCCATTGTAGACATCTTCACTGCCACTGCAGTATAGGCTTTCTTCATTGCCACATCGAAGCTTACAAGGAATGCTCCATCCATCACATGGACCGCAACCGGATTTCCTTCCGGATTGCAGACCGCAATTACCGCACGCTGCCCTCTGCGCACAGCTTCCTGCTCCAGTCTCTCGATCAGTTTCTTCGCTGTATCCAATGTTATCCTGCTCTGAATTCCCATTCGTTTAAGAACCTCCTGGATGACGGCTTCATTGATATCTGTCGTCTTTTTTAATACATCTGTATTACTGTCGGACGGTTCCGGCAATGCATCTGTATTATTATCAGACGTTTTCGCCAATGCACCCGCATGATCATCAGACAGTTCCACTGAAAGATCAGAATAATACTCTATATATCTCGCCAAAATATACAGATAATCCGAAAGGCGGTTAAGAAATCTCTTACTCTCTTTATCTGCGCCAAACTTCACGCTGACCTGTGCAAGGCAGCGCTCTGTTCTTCTGGCAACAGTACGTGCAATATCTATCTCTGCAGCCAGTCGGCTCTTTCCTGTAAGCTTCTCCGGAACAGGCTTTTCGCACAGTGCTTCCAGTTTATCTGTTTCCGCCTCCAATACTGCTGTTTCCTTTTCACTGACTTTACAGTCACGATCATATGGGTTACTGACTCCCGCTGCGATCAGATCAAGATTCTTTTGAATACGTTCAAGAAGCTGAAGTATTTCTGACTGACGGAGCATACTTTTTACAAGTTCAATATGACTATTCAGTTCATCAGCCTCACCCATAAGGCGGATACGGTCATCAGACTTGGAAATATTACCGGCATGAGCCATATCTGTAATTCCTCTGTCTCCTCTTTTTGTATAAATACTCATCTCTTCTCCATCTCCTGTATCTGATTTCAGCGGCAGTCAGCATCTGCCGGAAATTATTGTCTTCATTTTCAGAATGACCATAATTTCGTATAAATCTTTATAATATCTTCTTTAGTCGGAACTCTCGGATTATTCACTGTGCAGGCATCTGCAAGTGCTGCGTCTGCCATCTTGTCAATTGCTGCAAAATATTCTTCCGGTGCAATTGTTCCCAGTTCCTGAATCGTCAGCGGAATATTCATCTCTTTCTGCATAAACTGAATCCAGTTTACCAGAGAACGGACCGTCATTACTTTATTATAATTGCTCAGTCCGAGAATGTGCGCAACATTGGCGTATCTCTTTACAGCCGGAAGATACTCTTTCTGGCTCTTACTGTGCTTATTGATATCAGAATTAAATTCTACGATATGCGGAAGCAGCATAGCATTTGCCCTTCCATGCGGAATATGGAACATTGCTCCCAGCTGATGAGCCATGCTGTGAGTGATTCCAAGACCTGCTGTATTAAAGGATAAACCAGCCAGACAGGAAGCTACATGCATTTTTTTACGCGCATGCATATCACTGCCATCCAGATATGCTCTCAGCAGGAATACTCCGCAAATTTCAATCGCTTTCTCCGCAAGTGCAGAAGAGAATTCATTATGTGCAGTACTTACGTATGATTCCAGCGCATGTGTAAACACGTCCATACCAGTATCCGCTGTGATGGCCGGCGGAACACTCCTTACAAGTTCTGCATCCAGAATTGCTTCATCTGCTGTAAGGCTCTCTGAGATCAGCGGATATTTTACATGTGCTGCAGTATCGTTTACTACTGCAAAAGAAGTAACTTCTGATCCGGTACCACTTGTCGTCGGAATTGCGATCAGACCTACTTTTCCGTAATTGTTGATCTTCAGTGCAAATTCTCTGATTGCCTTGGAAGAATCAATCGCAGAACCACCACCGACTGCAACAACTGCTTCCGGCTGATATTCCAGGAACTTCTTTACCCCTTCTGCAATCTTGTCCACAGGTGCATCCGGCACAACATCATGGAAAATATCGTATTCAATACCTGCACTGTTTAAAGGAGCAGTGATCAGATTGATCATTTTACTTTGTACCACAAATGGATCTGTTATAATGAGAACCCTTTTATACGGGATCTCTTTTAATCTGTCTAACGCGTTATCCCCAAAATGGATCGCGGTTTTCATCTCAAAAGTATTCATTGTATCATACTCCTATTTTCTTTGTCAGACAGGATATAGGCATTTTACATTAAATTTCTCAAAGTGCTTCTTCCAACGTTCTGTCGGTTCTTTGTCCGTCACTATAATATCTACTTCTTTCATGCTTCCAGCTACGGAAAACGCTGTCTGATCAAATTTAGAACTGTCAACAACCAGAATTTTCTTTCGTCCGGAACCGATCATCGCTCTCTTGGTAGAGCCAAAAGCTTCCTGCGATTCCATAATCCCCCATTCCAGATCCAGCGCCTTACACGAAAAGATAACCTTATCTACATAATAAGAACGTATGGATTCGTCTGTCTTTGATCCAAGAAAAGCCAGATATCCTTCTTTCATTACGCCTCCGGTGGAGATAATGTTCCACCCGGATACATCAGCTAACTCCAGAAGTATTTCCATGGAATTGGTAATTACGGTAAGACGTTCTTTTTCCTTTAATGCTTTCGCCACAAAAACTGCCGTAGTACTCGCATCCAGGAAAATATGATCTCCGTCTTTCACAAGGGAAGCTGCAAGTTCAGCCATTTTCTGCTTTCCTGTAACATTCTGGTTCTTACGTACATTGAAAGGCAAATCAATGCTTACATCCTCATTGATCACAGCACCGCCATAACTTTTTATCGCAAGTCCTTCCTTTTCAAGTTTATCCAGATCACGGCGTATGGTCTCTTCAGAGACGTCATAAAGCTGGCTCAGCTCGCTGACCACCACTCGCTTTTCTGCCTGTAATTTTTCGAGAATCAGATTTCTTCTCTCCAGTGCAAGCATATCTTTGCCCCCTTTTTTTGAGAAATTTTTTATGAGTGTCAGGGTCAGAAACTTCTTACCCCGGATATTATAAAATACTGTCGATCATTCTTCTGTCAGGATGTGCGATAACGGAAGAATCCAGGTACATACCCTTGGCAGCTACAAGTTCTTTTGCCCTGTCAATGGAAGCCTCTACCGCAGAAACTTCACCGGTGATCATCATATATGATTTTCCGCACATACCTTTGGCAATACGAAGTTCTATCAGATCTACGATCGCAGTCTTAGCTGCCTGGTCTGCTGCTTCGATAATGGAAGCTGCATCATAAGTTTCAAGAATTCCCAGCGCACTGATATCTTCTACCTGAGTAGTTCCGTAAATTGCCGGGAAAATGGATTCATGCGGATTGCCCAGCACAAAGCTGTCAATGCATTTATCCTCATATGTAGTTACTGCCGTATCAACGGCGGCCTTTACCGCACTTAAGTCACCGGTAATAATTGCAATATATTTACCAGGACATACGGTCTGTGCCTCGACGATCTCTACCTCAGATGTTTTTACCATAGCATCTGCTGCAGTAACGCCTGTAGATGTGGTTTTAAATTCAATCATTCCGATTGCTTTACTCATTTTGTGCACGTCCTTTCTACTTTACTGCAATAATAATGTAACGGTCTGTTACTTCTGTTACTTTACCGCTGACAGAAGCATGAATACCAACACTTAAGCCCTGTGCCGGCTGTGCGATCATCTGCCCTCTTGTTACCTCATCACCGGCTTTGACCACTGCCTGTGCAGGTGCTCCGATGTGCTGGCTCAATAATATCCTTACTTTCTTAACCTGTACAAGTTCTTCTTTCAGAGGAGCATCCTTGTCATATCTCGTAAGACCAAGTCGCGCCATCAGACGTTCTTCCGGAACCTTACGGTATTCTCTGGATTCCTGTACCGGTTTCGGCTGTACACCCTGCGGAGGACGGATACCTGCTTTTCTCAGACCGCCCTTCATATCTGCGAGAAGACTTCTCGGTGCAAGACTCTGAGGACATGAGTACATCTCACATACACCGCAGGAACTGCAGAAGGAAGCATCTATATATGGATTCAGGTCTCTGAAATCATTATTTGATGCAGCTCTCATAAATTTCGCCGGATCGATCGGATGTCCCAGATTATGTCTCGGACATAAATCTGTACAGGTATTGCACTGGCAGCAGATAGATGCTGCACGTTTTAAATCGATTGCTGAAGTTCTCTGTTTCTTCATAACGATCTGATGATCTCTTGGAAGAACGAGAACAGCGTTTGTTGTTTTGGTCACCGGATCTGCTCCGTTGCCAATGCGTCCCATCATAGGTCCGCCAACAAAATAAACAGGATCTTTGGTAGTAATATTACCAGCCTGTGCTACTACTTCGTCTAAAGTACATCCAAGCGGTACTTTAACTGTAACCGGATGTTCAACTTCTGCTACGACTGATACGTATTTTTCTGTTACCGGCTTCTGGGATTCCATTGCCTGGTATACATTGTAGATTGTCTCTACGTTAAATACGATGACGCCCTGCTCAATCGGCAGTCCGCCTGGTCTGCATACACGTCCGGTAGCTTCATAGATCAGCACAACTTCATCACCCATCGGATATACTTCATCAAGAAGATGAAGTTTCAGACCAGGGAATTCTTCAATGTGCTGCTGCAGTGCCTTGATCGTCTGAACATAGGATTTCTTGATTCCGATGATTGCCTGTGAAGCACCAACGGTTTCCATAACCATATGGAAAGTTTTCATGATCTCATATGCATGTTTCTCAAGTAACTGTCTGTGAAGTTTCAGCAATGGTTCACATTCTGCACAGTTCATAAGAATTGTGTCCGCCTTGTCTGTAAGCTTGGCATATGACGGGAATCCGGCACCACCTGCACCTACAACACCATTGTCCTGCATAATTTTCTGTAAATCTTTGATTTCCATGGCGTTACTCCAATCCTGCACCATCATCGACGATTCCGACTATTGCCGCATCGATCGGTGCTGTTTCTTCGCCGCAGCCTATTCTTGCTGCGCTTCCTTGTGCCACCAACACATATTCCCCGATTCCTGCTCCGATAATATCGATTGCAACGATCTGTTTGTCTTTGATTTGAACCGCAACCGTGATCTCTCCTGCATAACCTGTTCCAGTTCCCTTATAAACACCATCCGTCAGATCAAAAGAACCTTTTACCGCCTGCTCCTGCTCTTCTGACTTTGTAGTCTCTTCTTTTACAGAATTCGTTTGCTCCTGCGCTGCATAAACCGGTGGCTGATATCCACTCAGGGTGCCTGCTACACAGGATGCCACAACTGCTACCGAAAGTACCGGTGCAAATGGTTTCAGCTTCTTTCCTGTTTCTTTTAAATCCATTTTTCCTCCAAAATCTACTCTGTCTTACACTTTTCTATCGAATGATCTCAACTGTTCTCTCCGTTGAAAAATCATTTTCCAACCCTTCCGTTACATATAGCGTTCCGTCATCACTCATAAGAATTGCATCAAACTCATCCTTATGTTCTCTCCAGAAATCTGCCGCTTTCTCTTCTCCCATAATAAAAAGTGAAGTAGACAGTCCATCTGCCAGTGTTCCATCCGTACTTACAATTGTTACAGATACAAGTCCGCTTTCTGCCGGGTATCCGGTCTTTGGGTCAATGATGTGATGATACGTCACACCATCCTGTTCAAAATACCGTTCGTATCCCCCCGAAGTAATAACTGCCTTCTCCTGAACACTCAGAATTCCCAGATAATCTTCTGTGTCATCCGGGCTCTGCACTGCAATCTTCCATTTCGTTCCATCCGTCTTTGTTCCGAGTGCCTGCACATTTCCGCCAAGATTCACTAATCCACTTGTGATTCCATTGTCTTTGTAAATGTCCATAATTCTGGATGAGGTATATCCTTTTGCAATTCCTCCGAGATCGATTTTCATTCCTTCTACACCGAAAGATATCTTTCTCGTTTCTTTGTCATAAGAAATGTTTCCCGCATCAGTGAGTGGAAGAAGTTGATCCAATGTCTCCTGTGACGGAACCTGGAAGTTCTGTGTTGGGAATCCCCATGCTTCCATCACCGGATAAATCGCAATATCAAACGCCCCATCTGTCTCCTGATAAAGTTCCAATGCGCGTTCCGTCAAATAGCCTGCATCTTCGGAAAGCTCTGCACTTCCATCTGTGTTCAGTTTTGCGATCTCGCTATCTGCATTTCCTGTCGATAAAAGTTCATCCAGACGCTCAATCTCTGCCTGTGCTGCATCAACGGCTGCTTCTGCATTTTCTCCATACGCAGTCACTGTCATATAGGTATCCATTGCAAAAACATCTCTAGATGCTTCCTGAATATCCTCCGACTGATTCTGTGCACTTTCTGACGATGTTTCGGATTTATCTGCTGTCTTCTGTCCGCATCCGACCAACAGGGCCGATGCACAAAGACAGACTGCAAGTAAACATTTTATATTTTTCAATTTCATGTAATCGCTCCTGGTTATGCTTTTCTAACTCGTGTTAGTTTAACTAACTCCGTAAGTATACAGGATGTCTATTATCCAGTCAATTGGATTTTTATTATTTGAGAACTTTTCTCATTTATCTGTTTTAAACTTATATATTTTTCTCATGAACAAAGAATGTGCCTCGGCACATTCTTGCGCCTGCGGCGGTCGCTAAGCGCCAGTGGCGCTTGTTTAGCAAGGACCGAAGTGGAAACGTAGACCGCT
>ERZ825896.2436-NODE-2436-length-17808-cov-3.499803_pt1 | contig 17808 bp, 17 predicted proteins | sample MGYA00519858_ERZ825896 | MGnify/ENA primary metagenome ERZ825896 (study PRJEB31778, sample SAMEA3449214) | human gut metagenome | biome: human gut; feature: human-associated habitat; material: faeces | place: United Kingdom | collected 2010/2012 ...
CAAGCGCGGCCACCGCCTGATCGCCGACGACGCGGTGGAGATCAAGCGCACCTCCTCCAAGCGCCTGCTGGGCACCGCGCCCGAGCTCATCCGGCACTATATCGAGCTGCGCGGCATCGGCGTCATCGACGTGCGGCGGCTGTTCGGCATGAGCGCCGTCAAAGACGAGAGCGAGATCGACATGGTGATCAACCTGGAGCAGTGGAGGGACGGCGCCATGTACGACCGCCTGGGGCTGGACAACCTGTACACCACCATTCTGGACGTGCAGGTCCCGTCCCTCACCGTTCCCGTCAAGCCGGGGCGGAATCTGGCGGTCATCGTGGAGGTGGCGGCCATGAACAACCGCCAGAAGAAGATGGGCTACAACGCCGCCCTGGAGTTTACCAAGCAGATCAACGAGCACTTTGACCAGGCCATGAGCGCGCAGGCCCAGCGGGATTTGTAGCTGGGACGGTCCGCCGGGCCCTTTCGGACAGAGATAAAGGCCTCCGCCGGTTCGCCGGCGGAGGCCTCGTTGTCTATTCCTCGATATAGATGATGCTGACGGGGCAGCCCGAGGCCGCCGCTCTGACGGCGTCCTCCTGTTCCGCACCGGGCTGCCGGGCCGCCTCCGCCAGGCCGTCCTCCGCGATGCGGAAGACCTGGGGACAGGTGGAGACGCACAGGCCGCAGCTGATACAGTCGCCCCGCTCGATGGAGACTTGCATGGTATCCGCTCCTTTCGGAGTCAGGATGCCCGGTTTGCGCCCCGCCTATGCCTTATATCCAGCGGTAGCTGCGGGCCGCCTGCAGGGGGACGCCCAGGCAGAGGAACTTGTCGGTGTCCCGCAAAACGGTGTCGCGCAGGCCCAACGTGGGGGAGACCAGTTTTCTGACCCCGCGCCGGTAGTAATATTCCCGGATCATCAGCTTCTGATTGTACAGAAACAGACCCATCTGGCCGTGTCTGGCCTGGGTTCTGCTGACGAGCAGGACGTCCCCTGAGGCGTAAAAGGGCTTCAGGGAGCCGGTATTGATCTGCACGGCAAAGTCGGCCAGTTTTGCCGTCTCGTCCAGCGGGATCTCCAGGAGGCGGAAGCGCGTGCGGCCCAAAAAGGGCGCGGCCCTTTCGCGGTCGGGCTGGATGTAACAGATCAGGCGGCGGACGGGAGCGCCGGGGCGCTGCACCGGGGCGGAGAGGGACTCCAGCAGCCGGGTGACGGAGAGGCGGTCCTGGCTGGGGAGCAGGCGGCAGAGCTGGAGCATGGCGAACTCCTCCTCCGAGAGGGAGAAGCAGCCCGCCTCGTGTGCATAGGCGCACAGGTCGTACTCAGGGGGAATATTGGTATCCAGCAGATAGCACAGGGGAGCGCGGAGGGCGCGGCAGAGCCGCAGCAGCGTCTGGAACGCAGGGCGCCGCGTCTGTCCGGCACAGATTTTGTTGACGGTTCCCACCGGGACGTGGGACAGAGCGGCCAGCGCATCGTTGGTCAGGCCGCGCTCCCGCTTCAGTCGTGCCAGCTTTTCCACATAAGGCATCAGGCCTCACCTCTCAGCTTACCAAATGTGGTAAAATATACGCCGCTTCCTGCAGTTTTTGCGGTATGGCGTTGACAATTCTCTTGCGATACTTTATATAGTATATCAGGGAAAAAAGAGCACAATATGATGTGTTTGGAGGCGAAAGGTTATGAAACTGCAGGAAAAATCATAAAAAATTATATCACATAAATGTGTCGAATTTTAGCTTTTGGTGTGGGTCTTTAAAAAAGTAGATCGAAAAGGAGAGAGTGTATCATGGGTAAGAATCGATTTTGTGTATGCGCGGAGGGGAGTTCCACGCCGGTGATGTACGGCATCCGGTGCGCGGGCGGGGGCTGCGTGCGCCGGATTTCCAACGATTACGGCGAGGTGGCGGCCCTGGCGGCCCGGTGCAATCGGGCGGGGCTGTCTCCGGTTCACCTGCGGGACGTGGTGGAAGATTTTCAGCGGAGCTGAACGTTCCGATATTTTGGACTTGACCGAACTGCTCCGATAGGCTAAACTATCAAAGGCGAAAGGCGACGAAATACTCCGAAAGCCACCCCTCCATGGGTGGCTTTCGGTTTTCTGTGTGAAAACGGGGGAATTTTTCCCGGCCGGGCTTGTCAGTCAGGGCAGGACGGGGTAAAATACACCTGATAGCTGAAAGGTGCGGGGGATCGGTATGAATCGGACGTTAGAGCACATCCTGCCTCGGGTACAGAAGCCCGCGCGGTACACGGGGGGAGAATATAACGCGGTGGTAAAGGACAGGGACAGGGTGGACGTGCGCTACGCCCTGTGCTTTCCGGACACCTATGAGATTGGCATGTCCAACCTGGGCGTTCGCATCCTCTACGGGGTTATGAACGAGATGGAGGGGGTGTGGTGCGAGCGGGTGTTCGCCCCCTGGGGAGACATGGAGGAGGAGATGCGCCGGGAAGGGATTCTCCTTTACGGCCTGGAGAGCGGCGACGCCATCGCCGACTTCGACCTCATCGGCTTTTCCCTGGGCTATGAGATGGCCTACACCAACGTCCTCAATATGCTGGACCTGGCGGGGCTGCCTGTGCGCGCCGCGGAGCGCACGGGCCTGACGCCCATTGTGGTGGCAGGAGGCACCTGCGCCTTTAATCCGGAACCCCTGGCCCCCTTTGTGGATCTGTTTGTCCTGGGGGAGGGGGAGGACGTTTCGGTGGAGATCATCGAGCTCTACCGGCGGGCCCGGGAAGAGGGTTGGTGTAAGGCGGAGTTCCTTGCCGCCGCGGCCCGGATCCCGGGGATATACGCGCCCTCCCTGTACGATGTGACCTACCATGCCGACGGCACGGTGGCGGACGTGGTTCCCCGGGAGGGGGCGGCGCGCACCGTGACCAAGCGGATTGTACAGAATTTCAGCGAGAGCTACTTTCCGGTCAGGACCATTGTGCCCTCCACGGAGATCGTCCACGACCGGGTGATGCTGGAGGTCTTCCGGGGCTGCATCCGGGGCTGCCGCTTCTGCCAGGCGGGGTACGCCTACCGGCCGGTGCGCCCCCGGGATCCCAAGCGCCTCGCCGAGCTGGGGATCGCCGCCTGCAGGGAGTCGGGCTATCAGGAGATGACCCTCTCGTCCCTGTCCACCAGCGACTACCGCCCGCTGGAGGCGCTGTGCGACAGGCTGCTGGACTGGTGCGAGCCCAACCGGGTCTCCCTGTCCCTGCCCTCCCTGCGGGCCGACAACTTCTCCCTGGGGCTCATGGAGCGCCTGCAGCATGTGCGCAAGTCGGGGCTGACCTTCGCCCCCGAGGCGGGCACCCAGCGCCTGCGGGACGCCATCAACAAGAACGTCACCGAGGAGGAGATCCTGCGCTCCTGCCGCACCGCCTTCTCCGGGGGCTGGAGCAGCGTCAAGCTCTACTTCATGCTGGGCCTGCCCACCGAGACCGACGAGGACGTGCTGGGCATCGCGGATCTGGCGGAGAAGGTCTTCCGGGCCTGGAAGGAGACCACGCCCAACCCCCGGCGGGGGGTGACCATCACCGTGTCCACCGCCTGCTTTGTGCCCAAGCCCCACACCGCCTTTCAGTGGGAGCCCCAGGTGAGCATGGAGGAGTACCAGCGGCGGGTGAAGCTGCTGCGGGAGAACATGCGGGGCCGCTCCATCCGGTACAGCTGGCACGATCCGGAGACCAGCTTCCTGGAGGCGGTCTTTTCCCGGGGCGACCGGCGGCTGGCCGAAGTGCTGGAGACCGCCTGGCGCAGCGGGGCCAAGTTTGACGCGTGGAGCGAGTATTTTGACTTTGCGCGCTGGATGGCGGCCTTTGAGGCCTGCGGGCTGGACCCGGCCTTCTACGCCAACCGACCGCGGAGCCGGGAGGAGGTCCTGCCCTGGAGCGTGACCTCCACCGGGGTGTCCGTCCCCTTCCTGTGGCGGGAGCGGGAGCGGGCCTATCAGGCCGTGATCACCCCGGACTGCCGCGTGCAGTGCACCGGCTGCGGGGCGGACAAGCTCTATCCGGGAGGGAAGTGCGATGCATAGACTGGCTTTTTCCAAATCCGATACCGCGAAATTCATCTCCCACCTGGACCTGATGCGCACCTTTCAGCGGGCCTTTTTCCGGGCCGGGCTGGACATCCGGCACACCGAGGGCTTCAACCCCCACGCCTTTGTCTCCATCCCGCTGCCCCTGCCGGTGGGCTTCTCCAGCGCCTGCGAGGTGCTGGAGTGCGAGGTGCTGGGGGAGACCGGCCTGAGCGCCGTCCCCGCGCGGATGAACGCCGTCCTGCCGGCGGGCGTCGCGGTCTCCCGCTGCTACGAGGCCGTGCGGCCGGTGAAGGAGCTGTGCTACGTCAACTATATCGTCACCCTGGACTATGAGAGCGGCGCCCCCTTCGGCGCCGAGACCGCCATCCGGGATCTGCTGGCCCGGGAGTCGCTGGTGGTGGCAAAGCGGTCCAAAAAGGCCAAGAGCGGGCAGGTGGAGGTGGACCTCATCCCCCTCATCGCCCGGTCCACCGTGGAGGAGCGGCGGGACAGCATCACCCTGGATCTGACCCTCAGGGCCCAGAACCCCGGCCTCAATCCGGAGCTGGTGGTGGGGGCTATCCGCCGGGAGTGCCCCGAGCACGCCCCCGACTTCGCCTGCTTCCACCGCCGGGCGGTGCTGGACCGGGACTTCCAGGTCTGGGAATAGGGAGCGCCGCCGGACCGGCGGCCGGGCGCCTCTCAAACATGCAGGCATTTTTGAGAGGGGATGCAGTCCGCTGCGCCGCACGCGCAGAGCGCGCACGCTGGCGGACTGAGAAGTGTTTTTTTCCGAGGCGCATGTCCCCGGAAAAAACAGATTTGGATCTTTTTTCGCCGCCTGCGGACGGCGAAACTCTGCCGGGGGCTTTTCCCCTTGCGGGAAATCGTTTCCTTCCTGCACTTGTTTTGACAGACTGAGAGGCCCGCAGGCAAGCATGCCTGCGGGCCTCTCCATTTGCCGGGAAACCGGTGGTGAGAGCGGGCCGGGCGGGGGCACCGGGCGCGTATGCGCTCACTCGATGTCGATGGGGTCAACCTCCACGGGGGTGTGCTTCCGGAACTCCCTGAGGGCCCGGGAGGCCTTCCAGATGGCCCAGAGGTCGCATACCCCCACATAGAGGAAGACGACGCCGATGACCATGATCACCGTCTCCGCCGCCATATAGGGGTGGAAGAGAATGAGCAGGCCCAGGGCGATGGCCACCAGGGCCAGCAGCAGCGCGGCCCACCATTTGGGATAGCGGTAGCGGCGCAGCTCAAAGGCCCGCTTGACGCTGAGCAGGCTGACAATGATGATGAACAGCCCCATGAGGACGGGGAAGATGGACAAAATCATCCTGGGCTGGGTGAGGAAGAAGACGCCCAGCGCCGCCGCAACAACGCCCACCACCAGCTGGAGGGCCAGGGCGGCGGTCTTTTCCCGGCTGGCCAGGAAGGAGATGATGCTCACCAGCCCGTAGATCAGAAGCACGGCGCCGATGGCGTAGCAGATGATATTGCTGGTGGTGTCCGGCCAGCCCAGAAGCACCACGCCCAGGGCCAGATACAGGACGGCGGCCGCCGCAAAATTGAGCTTGAGGTTTTTTGCCTTTTCTTTCATTTGGAAAACTCCTTTCCACAAGACATAATATAGCCTGGAAAAGGGAAAAAGTCACTAGACAATGACAGGAGATTGTTGGAAATCAACGCCAGTTTTTACACACATCGATCCAGCCGGCGCTCCCCGAGAGCTGCTCCAGCTCCCCGCAGGAGAGGCGCACGGCGGAGGCGGCGTTTCCGGCGGCGGGGTAGACCGTGTCAAAGCGCTGCAGGGATACGTCCAGGTAGACGGTGACGTCGGGGCGCTCGATGCCGAAGGGACACACGCCGCCCACGGCGTGGCCGGTGAAGGCCTCCACCTGCTCCGGGGAGAGCATGGTGGCCTTGGTGTGGAACTGGGCCTTGTACCTGCCGTTGTCGATTTTGGCGTCCCCGGCGCAGACGATGAGCACGCAGCCGCCGTCCACGGCGAAGGAGAGGGTCTTGGCGATGCGGGCGGGTTCGCAGCCTACGGCCTGGGCGGCCAACTCCACGGTGGCGCTGGAGACGCTGAACTCCCGGATGCGATCCCCGTAGCCCCGGGCCTCCAGATAGGCCCTGCCTTTCTCAATCGACATGGGACTGTACCCCCGCCTTTTTGGCCTGGGCCTTGGCCAGAAAGCGGTCCACGGTGATGACAAAGCGCTCATGGACGCCGCCGCCGATGGGGCCGGCCTCGTCGAAGGCCCTGACGGCCAGGGTGATTCGCTTGCCCTCCACCGCCGTGACCTCGGCCTCGGCCCAGACCTTCATGCCGATGGGGGTGGCGGCGTCGTGGGTGACGTCCAGCCGGGTGCCGACGGTGCCCTGGCCGGGCTCCAGGTCCTCCTGGACGGCGTTGACGGCGGCGTTCTCCATGAGGGCGACCATATAGGGGGTGGCGAAGACGGGCACCAGCCCGCTCCCCACGGCGTCGGCGGTATTCTGCGCCGTGACCGCGCTCTCGGCGCGGCCCTTTCTTCCAACTGTGACAGACATGTTTTTCTGCGGCTCCTTTCGGGGTAATTTCAGCTTATTTTACACCAGAAGGGAGGATGTGGCAAGGGAAAGCAAAAAAGCGCGGCCCGCCGGGAATGTCCGGCGGGCCGCAGCTGCACGGTATCGTTACGCTCCGGCAGGGTCCTCGGAAGAAGAGGAAGCGCCGGGGAGCTCCCCGTAGGGGACTGTGAGTTCCGCCAGCATGACGCCGCTGGCGTCGTAGGCCTCTACGATAATGCGGGGGGCGCTGTTCACGGTGGCGCTGGTCATGGTTTCGCCCTCCGTTGCCTGGCTGGCCATCATATCCTCCGCACAGAACACCACAGTGTTATCAACGACAACATATCTGGCTCCCACATAGGACTCCGTTTGGGCGTTCTCAAAGGATACATCAGTCGCGCTTTCGCCCTGGCCGCTCTTATACGTGGTATCATCCACGAATTTGGAATAGCTGCCGAAGGGGGTGGTTGTGGTAAGGGCTGCGCCCTCAGCGACAGTAATGCGCTCCTCAATGCTGACGTAGGAGGAGCCTCCGCTTACCTCAGTACCATCAGAACCCGTCTTCTTGAAGGAAGAGCTCGCCCGCGACTTGACCAGGTAATAGCTTACATTGCCTGCGTTTTCGGCGGTGACTGTCAGGGTGCCGTCTTCGTTCTTGGCAATGGAAAGCCCGATCTCAGCAGGGGTATCGGCGCCGATGGGCTTTCCTCCCACAGTTACACTGCTGTTCAGATCGTCATAGACGCTGCTGCCGCTGAGCTTTGAGAACCAGCCTTCGGTGGTGACGCCATGGACAAGACCGCTGTTGGTACAGTTGGTGACGCTGACGGTGGCGGGGCCGCCAGAGGGGTTGCCGATAAACAGAGCCACGTTCGCGCCGGTCAGATTGCCGCTGTTGGTGCAGCCCTCAAAGTTGACGGTCGCGCCCTGATGGGCATACCCGCCCACATAGAGAGCGCCGTAAGTGGCAAAGTTGAAGTCGGCCTCGTTGACGCAGTCCTTAAACAGGGTGGTTCCGGCAAAGGCGAAGTTACAATAGGGGGAATCATTGTTGCCGCAGTCCACAACCGTGCCGGGGGTCTTCTGGGTAATCTTCACATTATCGAAGGTGACATTCCCAACGTGAGCGCTGTAACGGTTGATACTGCCTACCAGAGTTGTAAACTGCGCACCATTTTGCTCCAGCACCAGATCCTGGATAGTGACATCGTACAGCGTGTCTACGATAATGCTCTTCCAGCCTTCTGCGGAGGAGGAGAAGCCGATAATCTTCTGTCCATTTCCGTCCAGAACACCCCGGAAGTACGTGATAAAATCCGATTTTTGATTGGAGAGATCAATTGTGCCAATGAGACGGTAGTTGACGGGACCGGCGATCATTTCATTCCGCTGTGTTTCAATGGCAACAAACTGCTCGGCGTTGGCAATCAGGTAGGGGTACGCAGCCGTGCCGTCGCCGGCGGTAAACTGGCCGGAGCCCACCACGGCGGTAAGCGTGGTGTTGGCCGTGATGGCGGTATTCGCCAGATCAAACGGTTCGCCGTCCTTGTACCAGGTGAGTTTGCTGCCCTCTGCGACTTGGGGCATCCCCTGGGCGTCGGCGGCGGGGGAGGTGGCCTTGCCGCCGGAGACAACGGACTGGGTAGTAATGGTGGTATCGCCGCTCTTGAAGGTGACGGTATAGTAGACGGGGCCGGAGGACCCGCCGGAGGATCCGCCGCCGCCGGAAGAGGAGCCGCCGGTGGAGGGCTTGTTGGATCCGGTTTCGCCGGAAGCCACGTCCTTGCCGGCCACGTCCACATCGGCCGCGCCCTGGTTCTCCACTTTGTTGACGGTGGTGCTCTTGTCTACGGCGACGCCCTCGCCGCCGGTCACGGTCATGGTATCTACCTTGCCGGAGCCGGAGAGGGACACGCTGTCGGCGGCAGTGGTAACCGTCTCCACGTTTGCGCCGGAGGCGACGGTAATCCCGGTGGAAGAGGCGGTCTCGGAGACGTCCACGCTGGAGACGGTACCGGAGACGCGGAGGGCGGTCTCGGGCGCGGCGACGGCGATCGCCTCCACCTCCGCGCCGGAGGCGACATGGACCTCAGCGGCGGCGGCGCTCTCCGATACGGTCACGCCGTCCACAGTGCCGTTCACAGTGACCTTGCTGTTCTGGGCGGCGGTGGTAAGGGTATCGACCTTGGCGTTCTTGGCCACGGTGAGGGCCGCGCCCCCGGCGCTCTCGGCCACCTCCACGGTCTTGACCTCGCCCGCCACCTCCACGGCCGCCTCGGCGGCGGCCACGGTGACGGTGTCCACCTTGCCCTCAATCTTCACGGCGTCGGAGCCGTCGTCCACGTAGACCACGTCCACGGCGGAGGCGCCCTGCACGGCCACGCGGACCTTGCCCTCCTGGCGGGCGACAATGACCTCGTCAATCTTGGAATTGCCCTTGATGACGACGGAGTTTTCGCCGCCGCCGCGGATGATGAGCCGTCCGCCCAGCGCGACGGAATCCAGCACCACGTGGCCGTCGCCCACGCCCTCGGCCACGATGAGGTCGCCGGAGACGGTCAGATTTTCCAACGTTACGCCGCCGGCGCTGATGACGGCTGCGCCGTCCACATCCTCGGTGTAAGTGCCCGCCTGGTCGAAGTAGCCGGCGAACATGTTGTCCAGCATGACGGCGATTTCAGCGCGGGTGATGTTGGCCGTGGGCATGATTCTGCCGCCGCTGCCGTTGACGTAGCCCTTGGCGGCCATGGACTTCACGGCGTCCAGGGCCCAGGAGGCGATCTGATCCTGATCGGCGAAGCCGGCGGAGGCCCCGGCCTCGCCGGAGAGCTTCATGACGCGGGCGAGCATCACCATGGCCTCCTGGCGGGTGATGGTGGCGGAGGGACGGGCGTTGGCGCCGTCGCCCTGGAGGACGCCGGTGGCGCTGGCCTTGAGGACGGCGTCGGCGTACCAGGCGCCATCCTGGACGTCGGCAAAGGTGTTGCTGCCTTTGACCTGATAGCCCATGATGCGGTCCAGGATGACCGCCAGCTCGGCGCGGGTGATGTTGGCGGTGGGGTTCAGGTTTCCGCCGGCGTCTCCCTGGAGGACGCCCCGATCCGCCCAGGTACTCATGGCCCCGTCATACCAATTCCCGCCGTCGGGCTCAGCGGCCGCGGCGGGGACCAGCATGAGAGAGCAGAGCATCGCGAGGGCCAGGATAACGGACAATAGCTTTCTCTTCATGCACAATCTTCTCCTTCTGTGTGTTTTTCCCGGGAAAAACAGGGGGTGCTCAGCTACGCAGAGCACCCCCTTGGAAGGATTCGCGACAAGAAAAGAAGTGCAGCTGGCTGTCATGTCCGTAAACGGAGGTAGACCCTGTAGCTTTGCGCCGCCGGCTTTCGCCGGGTTCGCCGCGGCCATTATATCACCACAAATTAACAAATGCAAGCAAAAAAGACATAAAAATATGCTGTGGCAGTTTTTTACTGCCACAGCATATTTCGGATGTTAGAATCGCCCGCTGTTATAGAGAAGCAGAGCTCTGGGACAGAGCGGCAGAGGATTTGCGCACGAATCCCCGCCTTGTGAGCAGGGCTTTCGGGGCGGCGGCAGGGAAGAGGTACAGCCGAAGGGGCTGTCTCATGGCGGGGGAGCGCGCCTTACCAGTGGTCCTTCTCCTCGGCGTAGACAGAGGGCAGGATTTTGGCGAGGTTGGAAAACTCCTTTATATTATGGCCGACGAGCCCCATTGCGATCTCTTCGGGCAATTTTACATCAGGGGGCAGCAGATATTTGGCCTCGCCGTCCACCACAAGAGAACCAACGGCAAACGCGAACACACTTACGACCGCGCACCAACCCAATCCGCCGATTCCAAGTCCCAACAGAAAAATCCCCAACAGGCATAGCGACATACCAAAGATCTCTACTTTCTTCATAAACAGCCTCCTTTTTCAGAATATAAACGGGCTATACCTACCGTCAATGAAACGCCCCCGAGTGATTCAAGGATCAAGGGGTTCAGGGAACTGCTCCATGATGAAGTCCAAATACTCCTGCTTGATCTGGGTCATTTTATTCGGATTCCAAACAAGAGATACGTCTGCATCACATCCGCCCAGTCCCTCTATGCGCAGCAGTTTTACACCTTTATATGAAAGACCAATGGTGGAATAAAATGGTATAATCGAAATTCCTCTGCCTGCAGCTACTTGACCAAGAAGCTCATCCATATTGTGAACTACATAGTCCGGTACTGTGTTACAAAATCCAAGCGTCGGCAAAAAAAATTTAAAAATAGACTCATATATATTACCCGAAATATGCTTATCGACCATCAGCAGCTTACTGCCGTTGAGGCAACTTAGATCATCAATAGAGTCCCTTTCTGCACAAGGATGGCTGCTGTGAACTGCCACAGAAAAGCCGTCGTGGATCAATGTCTTGCTGCACAACTCCCCCGGCGCCGAGTAAAGGTCAACCATACATTGACGGGTAAATACAAAGTCATACCGGTCCGCCAGCAAACTTTCCATCAGGACCCATCCTGTGCGCTCCAACACGCCGTGAAGGTCAGGGTTCTGCGCCAAAAACGGAGAAACAAACTGATTAAAGCAGGGTGTAATAAGCAGTTCCAGAAATCCAAAGCGGATCGAGTCCGGAACGTGAAAAAGCTCGGTTATCCTTTGTGCCGCTCTATCCACGTGAGTGCAGGCTGCGCTTGCCTCTTCAACCAAAATTTTTCCTGCCTCTGTCAGGATCAGCTGCTTCTTGTCACGGACAAACAAAGGCGTGCCAAGTTCTTTCTCCAGATTGGAGATATGGTAGCTCAGCGTAGGCTGAGAGAGATACAGCTGTTCAGCAGCTCGGCTGAAGCTCAAATTTGAGGCAACACTAAGGAAATAGCGCAGAGAACTAAGCTCCATGTCAACCCCCCGTTTGCGATAGAATATAATAATTTATTATAACACATTAATTTACAAAAAACACATTGAAACTTTTAATAGAAATGATTAAACATCTGTATTTTTTTTTGCCTGAGTAAAGCCCTATAATTTTAATTGTCAAAATTAAGAGGGAGGTAATACTATGAAAACGAAAAAATCCTTCGCACTGGGATACAGTCTTGTGTTCCACTCCATCCTGACCTACTTCATCTTTGGCGCTTTTACCACATCCGGCATGAACGTGTGGAACGGCGTATTTAACGCTGTCCACGGGTGGGAAACCACCACGCTGCTGACCATGGCCACCATCGGCTCACTCATCGGTGTGCTGGGTTCCATCTTGTTTGGTCAGCTGGTTGCAAAACGGGGTGCCCGCCTCATCATCACCATCACCATGACGATCACAGGCATTGCCATCATGGCATTCGGTTTTATCCCCAATATTTTCGGCTATCTCCTGTGCATGACCATTTTTAACTTTGCCGGCCACGGCTTCTGTAACGTTGGTTCCAACGCAGTCATCGGTAACTGGTTCCCCCGCCGCAAGGGATTCATTCTCGGTATCACCACCATGGGGCTGCCCGCCGCTTCGTTCCTGTTTGTTCCCATTCTCTCTGCCGCTCTTGGCGGTGTCGGCCTCCAGAAGGGTTTTTTGATCATCGGCGTTCTGGTCACCATTCTGGGTATCGTTTCCTGGTTCTGGGTTCGCAACACACCTCAGGAAGTGGGCCTGAAGCCCGACAACGGCAAGTATCCCGAGGCCAACACCATCATCGGTCGAACCAGCAGCTGGACGTTAAAGAAGCTGTTGACCAACCGCAACGCATGGTTCCTGGCCATCGCCTACGGTCTGCTCTTCCTTGTCACTCAGGGCATGGTCTCTCAGACCGTTGTATATCTGATCCAGCACGGCTTCCAGCAGCCCCGCGCCGTGGCAATGCTGTCCATCGCCGCCGCTATCGGTGTGGTCGGCAGCTTCATCTGGGGCGTTCTGGATGATAAGTTCGGTACCAAGCCCGCCTCTATCATCTACGCCATCTGGTATGTACTAACCTTCGTTGTCATGGCTTTGGCCAAGTCTCCCGCTCTGGTCATCGTCGGCGTTGTCCTGCTGGGTTCCTCTCTGGGCGGTATCGGCAACCTGATGCCCTCCATGATCATGACCGCATTCGGCGTATCCGAGTTCGCCTCCGTCAGCCGCATGGCACAGACCATTGTCAACATCGTCCGCTCCGGCTCCTTCGTGGTCATGGCCGTTGGCCTGAAGCTATTGGGCAACTATACCAACACCTGCTGGATCCTGGCTGCGTTCAGTGTTGTCGCGTTACTTCTGATTGTCGGCATTAAAATCGATCCCAAGAAAAAGGAGCAGTGAAAACATGAAAAAATTTGCACTTGAAGAGCACATTAGCCGGCCGGAATACATGGCGCTTCGCTACAGCACTCCCCGGGGCAAAGCGCGTCCTTTCCCTCTGGCTCCCGAAGAAATACAGCGTCTTGGCCCACTGATCTGTGACGAAGGTGTTACCCGTCTGGAGGTCATGGACCGCTGCGAGGTCGAGCGCTGCATCCTGATGTCCGGCTCCATAGGCTTTGATTACATTGACAATCCCAAAGAAGCGCTGGAGCAGGTCGCCGCATACAACAACTGGCTGTTGGACGGGGTCGTGGCAAAGCATCCCGATCGCTACCACGCCTTTGTCTCCCTCCCCTTCGGTGCAGGCCCGGAAGCTGCCGCCGAAGAACTGGATCGCTGCATGAAAAAGTCCGGCTGCGTCGGTGCTGTGATCAGCGGTTCTCCCAGACCGGGAAAATTCTTTGATGAACCGGAATTTGCCCCCCTCTGGGAAGTGGCGGAAAAGACCGGTGCCTATCTTTACATCCATCCCATGGAAACCCCTCTGGATGCCATGCAGCTCTACCGCGGCTTTGACTGCCTCAATGGCTCCACCTGGTCTTGGGGCGTGGATACTGCCACCTACGTGCTGCGTATGGTGTTCGGCGGCCTCTTCGATCGGTATCCCAATGCCCGCCTGATCATGGGCCACATGGCAGAAATGCTACCCTATGTTCTTAATCGCATCGATCAGCGCTGGAGCGTCAGCCCCATGGACTCCAGAAACAAGCTGAAGCCCTCTGAGTACATCAAGCGCAACATATGGCTCACCGTCAGCGGCAACGCTTCCGTTCCCGCTCTGAAATGCGCCATTGAGGCCATCGGCGCGGATCGCATTATGTTTGCCGTGGACTATCCCTTCGAGAGCATGGAAGAATTCAGCCAGTTCATTGATACGGCGGATATTTCCGAGGAGGACCGCGAAAAAATCTGCTGGAAGAACGCGGAGAAGCTGTTCCTGTAACCAATCCGGCAATCTCCTGCCGGATCAACTGCTCTCCCCCAGAGAAAGCCCCCGACGCCGCGGCATCGGGGGCTTTCTCAGCCTGTCGAAAAACCTCGCCAATGGCGAGGTTTTTATGAAGAATAAAAGGGGGGGCAAGAGATGGAGAACTGGAGAAAAGACGGACGAAAAGACGCAATGATCGTAGAGATGGATGCGCTGGTTCCAAAGAATCATCTTCTGCGAAAAGTGGAGCGCGTTATGGATTATGTCTGGGGAAGAAGCCAGTGGAGAAAGATGATGGCGATGATGAAGGCAAAGGCTCTGGGAGCGGAGGAGGAACAAAGGAACAGACGATTTCAACCACAGATCCTGAAAGCGGTTTGTTTGTAAAGGAGATCCTTCAAACACATATCTGGCAGGAGTATCTGAACCTGGTGGAACAGCTGCGTAAGACAGAGAGAGGCAAAGAGCTGTACGCCAAGCGAAAAGAAACAATAAAGCGAGCATTTGCTGATGCAAAAGAAAAGCACGGCATGCGGTATACGCACCACAGAGGCTTGGCTCGGGTTACATCCTGGGTGAAGCTTAAATACGCTGCAATGAACCTCAAAAAATTGGCAACATGGAGTTGGAAAACTCCTTGCGCTCAGCTTACCCTTTCCTTTTTTAGCTTCTTTACATTCAGAAATCCCATTCTCGCCTCTTGAGAATGAGGTCCTTCGACAGGCTGAGGCCCGATAGCAGACTTTTGTCCGCTATCGGGCCTTTTGGGATTGACGTGGAGAATAGAGGGGCTGTTATCCGCCCGTCTTCAGGCGGAGCCACTCGCTGTCGTAGAGGGCCAGGGTGTCCTCGGGCAGGTTGGCGAAGGATTCGCAGCGCCCCAGGGCCTCGGCGTCGGGGTAGGCCACGGGGTCGTTCTTCACCTCGTCGGGCAGGGCCTCCTGGACCGACAGCAGGGGGGTGGAGTAGCCGGTGGCCTCGCAGTTGGCGAGACCGGCCTCGGTGGAGCACATGAAGTTGATAAAGGCCTCGGCGTTCTCCTTGTTGGCCGCGCCCTTGGGGATGCACATGGCGTCCACGAAGACGTTGGAGCCCTCCTCGGGCAGGCAGAAGGCCAGGGAGGGGTTGGCCTCGTGCATGGTGATAAAGTCGCCCGCGTAGTAGGGGCCAATGGCCGCCTCGCCGCCCTCCAGCTTGTCAAAGATCTGGTCCATGACGTAGGCCTGGACCAGCCCGTCCTTCTTCTGCTGGAGCAGCAGGTCCACCGCCTCGGTGATCTGGGCCTCGTCGGTGGTGTTGTAGGAGTAGCCCAGGTACTTCAGGGCGATGCCCAGGCAGTCCCGGGAGTTGTCGAACATGAGGATCTGCCCGGCGTAGTCGGGGTCAAAGAGGATGGACCAGCCGGCGACCGGCTTGGTGACCACCTCGGTGTTGTAGATGATGCCCACGGTGCCCCAGGTGTAGGGGACGGAGTACTCGCCGGTGGGATCGTAAGCCGGATTTTTCAGGGTGGGGTCGATATCCTCAAAATTGGGAATATGGTCAAAATCCAGTTTCTCCAGCATGTCCTCCTCGATCATGCGGGAAATCATGTAGTCGGAGGGGATGATGACGTCGTATTCGGCGCCGCCGCCCTTGAGGGTGGAGTACATGGACTCGTTGTCGGGGTAAGTCTGGTAGTTGACCTTGATGCCGGTCTGAGCCTCGAAGTCCTCGAAGATGGACTCGTCGATATACTCGCCCCAGTTGTAGACGTTGACCTCGCCCTTGGAGGCGGAGCCGGGGTTTGACGCGGCGCCGGGCGCGGTACCGCCGCAGCCGGCCAGCGCGGCCGTCAGCGCGGCCGCGGACAGAACAAGTGCCAGAGTTTTTTTCAATTTCTTTCTTTATCTCCTCTCAATCGGTAAGATTTATAACAGGGATCGCTCCCGTGTTACCGCATACGGGGCGGGCGCGCAGCGTCCTCACTCCTCCGGCGCGTCGGGGGCCAGGGGGATGGGGAGGGCGTCCGAGGTGAGGGCGGCCGCCTTTTTCCGGGCCGCCTTCTCCTGGCTGCTCTGCCGCAGGTTGACAATCAGCAGCAGGGCCAGCACCACCACGAACAGAAGGGTGGACAGGGCGTTGATCTCGGGGCTGATGCGCTTGCGGGTCATGGAGTAGATCTCCATGGCCAGGGTGGACACGCTGCTGCCCGCCGTGAAGTAGCTGATGATAAAGTCGTCAAAGCTCATGGTGAAGGCGATGAGCAGGCCGTTGAACACGCCGGGCATGATCTCGGGCAGCACCACCTTGCGGAAAGCCAGAAAGCCGGTGGCCCCCAGATCCTGGGCGGCCTCGTAGATATTGGGGTCCAGCTGCCGCAGCTTGGGCATCACCGACAGGATGACATAGGGGATGTCAAAGGTGATGTGGGAGATGAGCAGGGTGCCGAAGCCCAGCTTGAAGGGCAGGAACTTGCCCAGAAAGACAAAGAGCAGCATCAGGGATACGCCGGTGATGATCTCCGCGTTGGTCAGGGTGATGTTGCTCACCGAGGTGAGCAGGGTGCGGGGGCGGCGCTTCATGCTGTAAAAGCCGATGGCCGCGGCGGTGCCCGCGATGGTGGCGATGACGGCGGCCAGCACCGAGACCAGCAGGGTGGTGTACAGGGCGTTCATGATGCGCTCGTTCTGGAACAGCTCGGCGTACCAGTGCAGGGAGAAGCCGTGCCACACCGTCCGGCTCTTCTCCGCGTTGAAGGAGAAGACGATGAGCACGAAGATGGGGGCGTAGAGGAAGAGAAAGACCAGGCCCATGAAGGCCCGGGAAAACACGCCGTTTTTCTTCACAGCAGCACCGCCCCCTCTTCGCCCTCGCCGAAGCGGTTCATAATCGCCATGCACACCAGCACAATCACCATCATGACCAGGGAGATGGCCGAGCCCAGGTGCGGGTTGTAGGCGGCGCCCAGGAACTGCATCTCAATGAGGTCGCCCAGCATGATGGTCATGCCGCCGCCCAGCAGCTTGGTGATGACAAAGGTGGACACCGACGGGATAAAGACCATGGTGATGCCCGAGAGCACCCCGGGCAGGGACAGGGGGAAGGTGATCCGGCGGAAGACCGTGAGGCTGTCCGCACCCAGGTCCTGGGCCGCCTCGATGACCTTGGGGTCGATCTTCTCGATGACCGAGAAGATGGGCAGCACCATGAAGGGCAGGAAGTTATAGACCATGCCCAGCACCACCGCGCCCGGGGTGTTGATCATGTGGAACTTGTCCAGGCTGGTGCCAAACACGGCGTTGATGAGATCGAAGAAGTGAATGGACTGCAGGAAGCGGTTGATGAGCCCCGTGTCCTCCAGCAGGGACATCCAGGAGTAGGTCCGCAGCAGGAAGTTCATCCACATGGGCAGCATGATGAGCACCATGCCCATCCGCTGGAAGGAGGGACCCTCCCGGCTCATGAAGCAGGCTGTGGGATAGCCGATGAGAAGGCAGATCAGCGTCGCCACGATGGCCAGCTTGAAAGAGCGGGTGAAGACCGCGGTATAGGTGCCCATCTGGGCGAAATTTTCCAGGGTGAAGCCGCCCTCGGCGGAGGAGAAGGCGTAGACCACCATGATGAGGATGGGGGCCACCACAAAGATCGCCATCCAGACGACATAGGGGACGGCGAAGCGAGAGAGCTTATTCTTCATCCCCGCTCTCCTCCTCATCCAGCCCCAGGCTGGCGTCGTCCAGCTCGTCGTACTCCTCGGAGAAGGAGGAGTAGTCACCGAACATACCGGAGTAACGGCTCTTTTTCATCACGTGGATGCTGTCGGGGTCCAGCTTGATGCCGATGCGGGCATCCTTGGGGGAGTGGTCCGTGGTCTGGATGAGCCACTTGAAGCCCTTGAAGTCCACGATGATGTCGTACTGCATCCCCTTGAAGGTGACGGAGGTGACAGTGCCGGTGAGCTGGCCCTGCTCCACGGGGA
>ERZ825896.2438-NODE-2438-length-17777-cov-13.153482_pt1 | contig 17777 bp, 16 predicted proteins | sample MGYA00519858_ERZ825896 | MGnify/ENA primary metagenome ERZ825896 (study PRJEB31778, sample SAMEA3449214) | human gut metagenome | biome: human gut; feature: human-associated habitat; material: faeces | place: United Kingdom | collected 2010/2012 ...
TGGCAACCGACGCACGCAGCACGAGCAGAGACCGCTTGCGGGCTATGCCGTGCCAGAAGGAGGAAAACGAGCGCAGCGAAGTTAAAAGCACCAAAACCGCTTCCAGAGGCGATGGCCGGATGCGCGTTTCCGATTCGGTTGCTGCGCCTCTTCTCACGCCGCCTCTGGCGGCGAATGAATCCGGCCCGATGCCGAGCCGTCAAACGAAGTCCCGGCTAAAAGCGCAGGCGTAAGACGCCTGTTTTATGAATGTTCGCGCAGCCCCCTAAAACCCGCCTTTTAGGCGGGCGCCCGGAGCCAGCGTTAGCCGGGACGGCATAGGCAGAGGCATCCGTCGGAGAGCTTTTGGTACTTTTTGCGGCCAAAAAGTACAAAGAATTTCACGGTCAAAGACTGCGATTAAGACAATAAATGTAAATTTGTACATATGGAACTTTTCAACGTATATTCGTTATATCCGATCGAACCGGTGAGGGGCAAGGGCTGCTACGTCTACGACGCGGCGGGAACCGAGTACCTCGACCTTTACGGCGGCCATGCCGTGATCTCGATCGGGCATGCGCAGCCCGACTACGTGCGGGCCGTGCAGGAGCAGGTCGCACGTCTCGGATTCTACTCCAACTCGGTCGAGAATTCGCTTCAGGTGAAGTTGGCGGAGAGACTGGGCCGCATCTCGGGTTACGACGACTACCGCCTTTTCCTCTGCAACTCGGGGGCCGAGGCCAACGAGAACGCCCTGAAACTGGCGTCGTTCCACACGGGCCGGTCGAAGGCGCTCGCCATCTCGAAGGCCTTCCACGGCCGCACGTCGGGAGCCGTCGCCGTGACGGACAATCCGGCGATCTCGTCGCCCTTCAACCGCACGCCGAACGTGGAGTTCACCCCCCTGAACGACATCGGGGCGATGCGCGCGAAGCTCGCCACGCGGGAGTTCGCAGCGGTGATCGTCGAGGGCATTCAGGGCGTTGCGGGCATCCACTGCCCGACGGACGAGTTCCTGCGCGCCGTGCGCGCCGCCGCGACCGAGACCGGGACGCAGCTGGTGCTCGACGAAATCCAGTCGGGATACGGCCGCACGGGCCGCTTCTTCGCCCACCAGGCCGCCGGCATCCGCCCCGACCTGATCACCACGGCCAAAGGCATGGCCAACGGATTCCCGATCGGCGGCGTGCTCATAGCGCCCCACTTCGAGGCGCGTCCGGGGCTGTTGGGAACCACCTTCGGCGGCAGTCACCTGGCCTGTGCGGCGGCCATCGCCGTGCTGGAGGTGATCGAGCGCAACGCTCTGGTGGAAAACGCCGCCGAGATCGGCGACTACCTTCTGGCCGAACTGCACAAGATCGGCGGACTGAAAGAGGTGCGCGGACGCGGCCTGATGATCGGCATAGAGATCGACGGATCGGGTCCGGAGCTGCGCAAGAAACTGCTTTTCGACAAGCACATCTTCACGGGCGGGGCGGGAGCTTCGACCGTCAGGCTGCTGCCGGCGCTGTGCTTGACAAAAGAGATGGCGGACCGCTTCCTCACGGCGTTCGACAAGGTGAAAGGTGAAAGGTGAAAAAGGCCGACTTTTGCTCCGGACCCCATAAAACAGGCGTTTTACGCCGGCAGGCCGCAGCTCCGCCCTGCGAAGGCCTGCTATTGCGCGTTGCTTCATAGCATTCCCCCGCGAGCTGCCGCCTGCCTAAAAGGCGGGGTTTAGAGGACGATCCAGAGACAGCCTTCCGAGATGGAAGCCAGATAATTTAACATAAAAACAAAAAAAACGAATCCATGGATAAATTCACCTGCGTAGAAGACATCGGCGACCTTCGTCAGGCTGTCGCCGAAGCATTGGAGATCAAGCGCGACCGCTTCCAGTTCACGGGACTGGGGCGCAACAAGACCCTTTTGATGCTCTTCTTCAATTCAAGCCTCCGCACGCGGCTTTCGACCCAGAAGGCCGCCATGAACCTCGGCATGAACGTCATGGTCCTCGACGTCAACCAGGGGGCGTGGAAACTCGAAACCCAGCGGGGTGTGGTGATGGATGGCGACAAGGCCGAACACCTGCTCGAAGCCATTCCGGTCATGGGATCGTACTGCGACGTGATCGGCGTAAGATCGTTCGCACGGTTTCAGGACAAAGCCGAGGATTACGAGGAACGCGTGCTGGAGCAGTTCATCCGCCACTCGGGCCGTCCGGTCTTCTCGATGGAGGCCGCGACGCGCCACCCGTTGCAGAGTTTCGCCGACCTGATCACCATCGAGGAGCACAAGGCCGTGGAGCGTCCGAAGGTCGTGATGACCTGGGCGCCGCACCCCAACGCCCTGCCGCAGGCCGTGCCCAACTCGTTCGCCGAGTGGATGAACGCCGCGGACTACGATTTCGTCATCACCCACCCCGAAGGGTACGAACTGGACCCGAAGTTCGTGGGCGCGGCGCGCGTCGAATACGACCAGCGCAAGGCCCTCGAAGGCGCCGACTTCGTCTACGCCAAGAACTGGGCCGCCTATACGGACCCCAATTACGGCAAAGTGCTGTCGCGCGACCGCGCATGGACGGTCGATGCGGAGAAGATGGCGCTCACGAACAACGCCCGCTTCATGCACTGCCTGCCCGTAAGGCGCAACATGATCGTCACGGACGAGGTGATCGAATCGCCCCGTTCGCTGGTGATCCCCGAGGCCGCGAACCGCGAGATCGCGGCCCAGGTGGTACTCAAACGACTGCTGGAGGGTCTGAACTGATGGAACGGATCACAGTCGTAAAAATAGGCGGCAACGTCATCGACAACCCCGCGGCGATGAAACGCTTCCTGAAGGAGTTCGCCGCGCTGGAAGGCCCCAAAATACTCGTGCACGGAGGCGGAAAACTGGCCACGCGGCTGGCCGAGCGGCTGGAGCTGAAGGTGCAGATGGTCGACGGACGCCGCATCACCGACAAGGGAACGCTCGACGTGGTGACGATGGTTTACGCCGGGCTGATCAACAAGCAGGCGGTGGCCGGATTGCAGGCCGCAGGATGCAACGCCCTCGGGCTGTCGGGCGCCGACGGAAACGCCGTCACGGCCCGGCGCCGCAGCCCCCAGCCGGTCGACTACGGGTTCGTGGGCGACATCGAACGGGTGGACTCCGCGCTGCTGCGCAGGCTGCTCGAAGACGGCATGGCGCCCGTCTTCTCGGCCATCATGCACGACGGAAAAGGGACCCTGCTGAACTGCAACGCCGACAGCGTGGCTTCGGCCGTAGCGCTGGGCGCGGCGGAAATCGCCCCGACGGACCTGGTTTTCTGCTTCGAGAAAGCCGGGGTTCTGCGCGACCCGGACGACGACACGTCGCTGATCCGCGAGATCACGGCCGCAACCTATCCGCCGCTCAAGGCCGACGGCGTCGTGAGCAAAGGGATGATCCCCAAGATCGAAAACGCCCTGAAAGCCGTCGAAAAAGGGGTGCGGAGCGTGACGATCCGAAGCTCCGAAAACCTGTCGAACGGAATCGGAACGGTGATCCGGAATTCATAATTCACAATTAGAATAGTTCGATGTCGTAATTGCCTGATCCATGCCCCGGATGCTGTCAGCCGCCGTACTCGCCGCCTTTGGCGTCGTATTCAAATCCGACCCCACCCCGGCCCTCCCTCAAGGAGGGAGATGGCGTCGTTCCGAACCGCAGTCGATTGCAACACGAATGTAGCTAATTCTATTAAAATTCAAAATTTGGACGCACGCATCACAGAGGCCGTAGAACTCTTAAAACAGCTCATCGCGACGCCCTCCCGCTCGCGCGACGAGGCGCGCACGGCAGACCTGCTCCACGCATTCCTCGCCCAATGCGGAGCAGCGCCCGAACGGCTTGCGAACAATGTCTGGGCACGGGCCGAGGGGTTCGACCCCGCACGACCGACGCTGCTCCTGAATTCGCACCACGACACGGTGCGCCCGGCGGCATCGTACACGCGGGACCCCTATGCGCCCACCGTCGAGGACGGAAAGCTTTACGGACTGGGAAGTAACGACGCGGGGGCTTCGGTGGTATGTCTGTTGGAGACTTTTCTCACGTTCCGCACACGTCCGCTGCCCTTCAACCTCGTGCTGGGAATCTCGGCCGAGGAGGAGTGCATGGGCGAAAACGGCATCCGCGCCCTGCTGCCCGCCCTGGGGAAAGTGGACATGGCGCTGGTGGGCGAACCGACGGGGATGCAGGCCGCAACAGGCGAACGGGGACTGGTCGTCCTGGACTGCACGGCGCACGGCCGGAGCGGCCACGCGGCGCGCGGCGAAGGGGTCAACGCCCTCTACATCGCGCTGGACGACATCGCGCGGCTGCGCTCTTTCCGCTTCGAACGGGAATCGGAACTGTTAGGACCCATCGGCATTGCGGTGACGCAGATCGAGGCGGGCACGCAGCACAACGTCGTGCCCGACACGTGCCGTTTCGTCGTGGACGTCCGCACGACGGACGCCTACTCGAACGAGGAGACGGTCGGGATTCTGCAGGCGGCCCTCCGCTCCGACGCCGTGCCGCGGTCGACGCGCATCCGCGCCGCGGCGGTCGGCGGGGAACATCCGCTGGTGAAGGCCGCAGTCGCCGCGGGACGCGAAACCTATGTTTCGCCGACCACTTCGGACCGCACGCTGATGCCCTTCCCGGCACTCAAGATGGGTCCCGGACAATCGTCGCGGTCGCACACGGCCGACGAATTCGTCCTCCTCGAGGAGATCGCGGAGGGAATCGCCGTTTATGAAAAGTACATCGGAAAATTAGCACAGGAATATGGCTGGAAAACTTTGGGATAAAGGCTACGAGCCGGACAAAATGATCGAGGAATACACCGTGGGCGACGACCGCGAACTGGACATGCGCCTGGCGCGCTACGACGTCGAAGGGTCGCTGGCGCATATCGCCATGCTCGAGACCATCGGGCTGCTGACGGCGGAAGAACTCGAAAAACTCACCGCAGGGCTGAAAGAGATCGCCGCGGAGATCGAAGCCGGGCGTTTCGAGATCGAACCCGGCACGGAGGACGTTCATTCGCAGGTCGAGCTGATGCTCACCCGCCGGCTGGGCGACGCGGGCAAGAAAATACACTCGGGGCGTTCGCGCAACGATCAGGTCCTCGTGGACCTCAAACTGTTCCTGCGCGACGAACTGCGGCAGGTGGCCGACGCCGTGAAGAGGGTCTTCGACCGGTTGCAGGAGCAGAGCGAAAAGTATAAGGAGGTGCTGATGCCGGGTTACACCCACCTCCAGATCGCCATGCCCTCGTCGTTCGGGCTGTGGTTCGGGGCCTATGCCGAGACGCTCGCGGACGACATGCGTCTGGTGGCCGCGGCGTGGCACATCGCCAACCAGAATCCGCTGGGATCGGCCGCCGGATACGGCTCGTCGTTCCCGCTCGACCGCACGATGACCACCCGTCTGATGGGCTTCGAGGAGCTGCACTACAACGTCGTGGCGGCGCAGATGAGCCGCGGCAAGAGCGAACGCGCCGCAGCGGCCGCCATCGCCGCCGTGGCCGCGACGATCGGCCGGCTGGCGATGGACGTATGTCTGTTTATGAGCCAGAATTTCGGGTTCGTGTCGCTGCCCGACGAGCTGACCACCGGGTCGAGCATCATGCCCCACAAGAAGAATCCCGACGTCTTCGAGATCATGCGCGGACGCTGCAACCGCCTGCAATCGGTTCCCAACGAGATCGCGCTGCTGACGACCAACCTCCCCGTGGGTTACCACCGCGACCTGCAACTGTTGAAGGACATCCTCTTCCCGGCGACGACGGAGATCAAACGCACGCTCGCGATGTGCGACTTCATGCTTGCGCACATCCGCGTCAACGAGCACATCCTCGACGACAAAAAATACGACTATCTGTTCACGGTGGAGGACGTCAACCGGATGGTGCTGGCGGGCACGCCCTTCCGCGAAGCCTACAAGCAGGTGGGCATGGCCGTCCAAAGGGGCGAATACACGCCCACACGCGAGGTGCGCCACACCCACGAAGGCAGCATCGGCAACCTCTGCACGGCCCAGATCCGCCGCAAGATGGAGCGCGTGATGCAGGAGTTCGAGTAGGCGCGGCGCGGGCGGACAACAGGCGCGGCGGCGAAAAGCAGGCGCGGACAGGCAACAGACGCGGCGGCGAGATGCAGGCGCGGTGCGGGCAACAGGCGCGGATGTTTGGCCGTTCGGAATAATTGACTAACTTTGTCTGTAACCAACCCAAACCGACAAAGCAATGAATCTGAAACGCATGCTGTTGCTGCTGGCGTTGTCCGCAGCTATTTCGGCCGTCGCCGGACCGCAGAAAGTCAAGACCTCCGTTGAAAAAGTGACCCTGTTCATCGACGGGGCGCAGGTGACGCGCACCCGGCAGGTGGACCTCCCGGCCGGAAATTCGACGGTCGTATTCACCGGACTGTCGCCCTATCTGGATGACAAGAGCATGCAGGTCAGCGCCAAAGGTCCATTCACGGTGACGGCCGTCAACCGGCTTTTCAACCACACCGACAGCCTCGAACGCTCGACCCGCCAAAAGACGCTCGAAGAGATGCAGCGGCAGCTGGACCGGCTGAAGGCCTCGCGCGAGGTCATGGATGCGGAGAGCGAACTGCTGAAAACGAACTGCTCGGTCGCCAACCGGAACGTCGCCACCCCGCTGGCCGCCATCAGGGAGTTGAACGAGTACTATGCCGCACGGCTGGAAACGCTGAAAAGCAAGACGCTCTCCCTCGACGCGGAAGAAGAGAAAATCAACGAGCGCAGACGGCAGATTCTGGCCGAACTGGTGAATCTGGGCGGCAGACAGTCGGACCCGATGAGCGAAGTGGAGGTGCGGATCGAAGCCCCCGCGACCTGCAAGGCGTCGTTCACGCTAACCTACTACGTCCGCAACGCCGGCTGGTTCCCCTCGTACGACATCCGTTCGGGCGGGTTGTCGGAGCCGGTGGAGATCTCCTACAAGGCCAATATTTTCCAGAACACCGGAGAGGAGTGGAAGAACGTCGCCTTGACGCTCTCCTCGTCGAACCCCAATACCGGGAGCATCGCCCCGCAATTGCAGACCTGGTGGCTCGACTACGGTCTCGTCCCGCCCCGCTACAACCTCAACATGACGAGCAACACCGTGTCGGGAACAGTCCTCGACCATCAGCGCAAACCCCTGCCCGGAGCGACCGTCCTGATTCCCGGTACGACCATCGGCGCCGTCACCGACACCCGGGGCAGCTACTCGATCACCGTTCCCAACGGTGCTTCCAGCCTGCAATTCAGCTACGTCGGCTACATACCCCGAACGGAGCGAATCACGGGCAACACGATGAACGTCGTGATGCAGGAGGACGCGACGAAGGTGGACGACGTGGTCGTCATGGGATACGGCGTCTCGAATCAACTGGCAGGCGCCGCACCGGGTGTCCGGATTCGCGGCACAGCGGCTTCGGACAGGAAGGTGGTGGAAGTCGATTTTGCAGACTTCGACGCCGAGAGCGCCGTGATGGAGGTGGAGCAGACGCAGAGCCAGCTGGGCTACGAGTTCGAAATCAGACAGCCCTACACCATCCCTTCAGACGGCAAGAGCGTCGCAGCCGAAATCGGGAGGTTCGACCTGCCGGCCGCCTATATCTACCAGAGCACGCCGAAGATCGACAAGGACGCCTTCCTCGTGGCGGAGGCCACCGGCTGGGAGAGACTCAACCTGTTGCAGGGCGAGGCGAACGTCTATTTCGAAAACACGTTCGTCGGCAAGAGCATCCTCGATCCCGGTCAGACGAGCGACACACTCCGCTTCTCGATGGGCCGCGACCGAAGCATCCGCATCGAACGCACCAAGGAGAACGACTATTCGTCGCGCCGCGCCATCGGTTCGAACCAGACACAGACCGTGGCGTGGAAGTTCTCCGTGCGCAACACACGCCCGGAACCCGTCGTGCTGACGCTCGCCGACCAGCTGCCCGTATCGCGCAACAGCGCCATCGCCGTATCGGCCGAGGAGTTGAGCGGAGGCCAGCTGGACAAGGAGAGCGGCATCGTCACCTGGAGACTGGAGCTGAAACCCGGCGAGCAGCGCGAACTGCGCCTGCGCTACGCCGTGAAATATCCCAAAGGACGCAGCCTGACAATCGAGTGACCCGAAGAGGGGAGGGAAACGAAAAAGGGAGGACTGCATCGTCCTCCCTTTTTTCGAAGCCGTAACTTCCGCCTATTTGATGCGCTCGTAGTACTCACGGGTGCGGGTGTCGACACGGATCTTGTCGCCCGTGTTGATGAACAGCGGCACACGGATCGTGGCGCCGTCCTTCGCCGTCGCGGAATTCACCGTCGCGGGTTTCAGCGAGTTGGTCGACGCCGTGTCGCCCTTGATGCCCGGCTCGGTGTAGATCACCTCCATATCGACGATCGGAGGAAGTTCGGCCGAAAGAACGGCCTCCTTCTCGGTGTGGAACATCACCTCGACGATCTGACCGTCGGTGATCAGGTCGTAGTTGTTGATCAGGTTCCGGTCGATGTTGATCTCCTCGAAAGTCTCGGTGTGCATGAAATGCGCTCCCAGGTCATCCTCGTAGGTGAACTGATAGGGACGGCGCTCGACGCGCACCTGCTCGATCTTCTGGCTTACCGACGAGAAGGTGTTTTCCAGCACGCGGCCGTTTTCCAGATTCTTGAGTTTCGAACGGACGAAGGCAGGGCCTTTGCCCGGTTTGCAGTGCTGGAAATCGACCACAAGGAACGTCTTGCCGTCCATTTCGATACACATGCCGATCTTGATGTCAGCTGCTGTAATTGTCATAGGAATATGGTTTATAATTGTTGTTTTTTCGCGCCGCGAAGTTACGAAAAAAATCCGGAAATTCCTATTCCCGGGGCCACGGCCCGCTGCAAACGCCCGCAGAACGGCCTCAAAGCTCTATCGCCTTGCATTTGAGGCCCATCTGCCGGATCTTTTCCAGCGTACGGGGAAGTGCGTAACGCATGTTGCGGAAGGCCTTTTCGCTGTCGTGGAACACCACGATGGCGCCCGGCGCGAGGTGTTTCGTGACGTTCTTCAGGCAGGTGCGGGGCGACAGGCGGCGGTTGTAGTCGCGCGAGATGATGTCCCACATCACCAGTTTGTAACGCTGGCCCAGGAAACGCGCCTGCGCCGGGGTGATGCGCGCATAGGGCGGACGAAACAGTTCGCTGTGGATCAGATCGTTGGCGAAATCGACATCCTCCGTATAGCGTTCGAGGCTCATGCCCCATCCCTTCTGGTGCGAATAGGTGTGGTTGCCCACCTTGTGCCCGGCGTCGAGAATGCGCTTGTAGAGGTCGGGATACATCTCGACGTTCTTGCCCAGCACGAAGAAGGTCGCTTTGGCATCGTACTTGTCCAGCGTCGAAAGAATCCACTCCGTGACGCCCGGCGTGGGACCGTCGTCGAAGGTCAGGAACACGCCGTCCTCGTCGTCGATCTCCCAGATCAGGTCCGGCATCAGGCGCCGGACTATTTTTGGCGGTTTCAAACGCATAACGCGGCAAAAATAGTGAAATTCTAAACAAACGGAAAAGAAAAGCGCCAAAACATACGACGGCATTTCAATATAAAAACACAATATTCAAAATCATAAAATAAAGACTCCAGCATTTCTTCGGTTAAAGTATGCAATAGATCTTGCAATATTTTGTATTTTAGCAAAAATTTTGAAAAATGACCACTATTGATTTATTTGCAGGATGCGGAGGATTAAGTCTGGGCTTTAAAATGGCTGGGTTTACATCTATACTGGCTTCGGATATAGACGAAAATTGCAAACTTACATATACCAGCAATTTTCCGGACACCCCATTTTTATGCCAAGACATAACAACGATAAAAAAAGAACAGATAGACCAAATACTCCAGAATAAAACCGTCGATGTTATCATTGGCGGCCCCCCCTGTCAGGGATTCAGTTTGGCCAACAAACGACGCAATGCAATCGAAGACGACCCTCGCAACAAACTCTTTTACGAATATGTCAAATTCATAACTTGGTATAATCCTAAAATTTTCGTCATGGAAAATGTAAAAGGACTATTATCCATGCATAAGGGACAAGTAATTAAAGAGATTATAAAATGTTGTTCAAATGCGGGTCGAGGATACAATGTGGAATATAAAATCCTCAAAGCTTCGGATTTCGGAGTTCCCCAAACTCGGGAGCGGGTATTAATCATAGGCGCTCGAAAAGATTTAGATATTCGACCTGCATTCCCCGTACCTTCATGCCATCAGGAGATCAGTGTAGACGACGCTATCTCCGATCTGCCGCAGATCAACGCAGGAGAAGGCGTGGAAATGTCACCCTACCCCACGATCCCGCAAAATGAATATCAAACATTAATGCGCAAAAATTCGAAACTGGTTCACAACCATATCGCAATGAAACATACAGCACGCCTCATTGAACGGTTCAAAGCGATTAAACCCGGACAATCCCTAATTGATGTATGGGATACCCATGGAGCCGTACGACGCGGCAACCCCAACGAAAAATCAAACATTAAGTTTTCCCAAAATAATCAACGCTTGTTCGGAGAAAAACCCGCCCCAACCATTGCCGCATCTTTTCAAAGCAATTTTATTCATCCTCACCTAAACCGTAACTTTACTGCTCGCGAAGGCGCTCGTTTGCAGTCCTTTCCCGACGATTTCATCTTCAAAGGATTCAGAACGAAGATGAGTTGGGAACAAGGATTAAGTCAATATCAACAAATAGGAAATGCCGTACCGCCCTTGTTGGCATATGCAATAGCTTCTACAGTAAAAACATTAATAAAAAAAGAATAATGCCAAATCTTATTTTCTTTTTTCGTATATTGTGAAAAATCCATAATTCCGAATTACTTATGTTTAAAGTGAAAGTTTCCCAACAACTTAAAACGTACTGCGAACAACAAGGACAAATTTATAATTTGGGGCAACGATATACTGCAAACGGAAATCCTGAACAACAATTAACAGGGATTATAGGGCAAAGTGTCGTTATGGAGTTATTCGGCGAAAAATGGTTTGACGGAAAAAATGGTTTTGACAGCGGCGTAGATTTAGTATATGCAAATAAAAAAATCGACATCAAAACTATGGGGCGAACAACCGATGTCAGAAAGGACTATACCAATAACTTTTTAGCGCTCCAAGACTATTTTGATACAGATATTTACATATTTTGCAGTTATCATAAAATAAACATGGAACTCACAATATGCGGATGGATCGACAAAACTGAATTTCAACAAAAACGGAGACTTTATCCAGCGGGAAGCATCCGGAATAGGAGTGACGGTACGAATTTTCGAACATTTGCAGATTTATATGAAATAGACATCAAAGATTTACATGATGTACAAAATATCGACGATCTCAAACAACAACTCAATTCATTATGCCCCATACAACCATAGAAGAAATAGTAGCTTCAGACCGAAACTTCATTCATGCATGCAATCTTTTGCAAAAGAAACGGTCGTATGCCTCATTAACACCGATTCGTCAAACCGCTCTTAATGCGATTATTCCTCAATATCTAATTTTTATCAATGAAAATCTGAAACTATCCGGACATTCAGAACAAATCATAAAAAAAAGGGTTGAATTACTGAATTCATACTATGAATTTCTGTTAGACAATGGATTCGACAACACTTTTACATCTCAAGGAAAATTAAGACCTACTATCCTTGAAGAATTTTTATATATCCTATTCAAAGACTTATTAAAGGAATTAAAAGAAACTATTTCAGACGATAATGATATCCTAAATTTAGGCAATGCAAAAGCATATACCAATTTGTATTTTACAGCAAAAAATCTTAAGGATTTTATCTGCACACCCAATATCGGCATCAATAAAAAGGATCAGGATTTTGCGATTTACAGGCCTATAACATTGAAAATAGATAACGGACCGACAGAAAACGTAAATATTCCTATCGTATCAATTGAGGCCAAAACCTATTTGGATAAAACAATGCTTGATGGTTCAATTGCAACTGCTGAAAAAATTAAATCAGGCAACCCATATGCAAAATATTATGTAGTAGCTGAAACATATGAAGTAAATCCGTCCGTTGATCCGGTATATTCAAGAATCGACCAAATTTATGTTTTACGAAAAAGTCGGAGACGGAGTGATCATACTCCCATCCATGAAGATGTAATCATAAAATTGGTTAATGAGGTCAAACATCACCTTACAAGAGATTGGAGCAATGTAGAAGCTAAAATGCTGGAATTCGGAGAAATAATATAATCAAGCGACATCCCTTGAATTCCGCGCCATTTGGAAAAATATACGTATATTTGTGATAAAGACAACTCGAATCGACCGACTATGAAAACGCTTTTCCGGATAACGATCGCAGCGCTGATCGTCGCGACGGCAGCAGGCTGCGACGCCTTCAAGACCCTGAACAATTCGAAAAAAAGTGCACAGGGAAAACCCTACGAACTGATCGTGGTATGTCCCCAGGCGGAGTGGACGGGCGAGGTCGGAGATTCGCTGCGCGCGATCTTCACCGCCCCGGTGCCCTATCTGAACCAGATCGAGCCGATCTTCGACGTGTTGCGCGTCACCGAACGCGGCTTCACGGGCATGGTCGCCGATCACCGCAACATCCTCAAGATTCTGGTCGATCCGGAGCTGAAGGAGACCACGACCGCCGTGCAGTACGACGTGACGTCCGATCCGCAGATCGTGATGACGCTGCAAGGCCCCAGCGACGGAGCGCTGGTGAAATACCTCTCGGAAAACCGGGAGAACCTCGTCTATGCGCTCGAAAAGGCCGAACGCGACCGCGCCGTGAAGGCCAACGAGACCTATGGCAACCCCGGCATCGAGTCGGCCATTCTCAAAACATTCGGCGTGGAGATGAAGGTTCCGAAGGGCTACACGCTGGCCGCACAGAAACCCGACTTCATCTGGGCGCGCAACGAGTACCCGACCGCCAGTCAGGGATTCTTCATCTACTCCTACCCCTACGAAGGCAAGCAGTCGCTCACGGAAGAGGCGCTGGTAGCCGCACGCAACAAGTACGCGGCGCAGATTCCCGGCCCGTCGGAGGGTTCGTACATGATCACTTCGGACGCTTTCGCCCCCGACTACCGCCTGTTCCGCATGGAGGGACGCCTGTGGTGCGAACTCCGCGGATTCTGGGACGTGCACGGCGACTTCATGGGAGGCCCGTTCGTCAGCTATACTACCGTGGACACGGCCACCAACCGCGTCTTCACGCTCGACTGCTACGTCTACGCCCCCGATCTGAACAAACCCCGCAAGCGCAACTACATGCGGGGACTCGAACACCTGCTCTACTCGGTGCGTTTCCCCAGGCAGTAACCCCCGCTTCCGGCGCGCAACGCCCAACCGCGCGATGAGAAGAAACCGACGGATATGCAGCAGATACTGACATATGCCTTTCTTGTAATCTACACGGTCACGATCCTCGGCATCGTCCTGGTCATCATCACCGACAACCGGAACCCGCTGAAGACCCTGCCGTGGATCATCGTGCTGGTGTTCGCCCCGGTCGTGGGGCTGGTCTTCTACTTTTTCTTCGGGCAGAACCTCTCCAAGCAGCGCATCATCTCGCGCCGCACGCGCAAACGCATCACCATGCAGCTCGAAGAGGCGCACGACGACGGACGGCCCGACATCCCGGACGAACACCTCCCGCTGGCCCGGCTGCTCGCCGCGACGATCCACTCCGTACCGCTCTACGGCAGCCGCATCACGCCCTACACCGACGGTAAGTCGAAGATGGAGGCGCTGCTTGCGGAGATCGCCCGGGCGAAGCACCACATCCACATCCAGTATTACATCTTCTGCGACGACACGACGGGCTGCCGCCTGCGCGACGCGCTGGTCGCGAAAGCCCGGCAAGGGGTCGAGGTGCGCATCCTCTACGACGACGTGGGGTGCAGCGGCGTGAAAAAGTCCTTTTTCGAGGGGATGCGCCGCGAGGGAATCGAGGCGTTCGCGTTCCTGCACGTCAAGTTCCCGCTTTTCACCAGCAAGGTCAACTACCGCAACCACCGCAAAATAGCCGTCATCGACGGCTGCGTCGGCTTCATCGGAGGCATGAACATCGCCGACCGCTACGTCCGCGGCACGGAGTGGGGATCGTGGCGCGACACCCACTTCCGGATCGAGGGCAGCGGCGCGGCGGGGTTGCAGGCGTCGTTCCTGAGCGACTGGTCGGCGACCACGAAGCGGCACATCGCAGGCGCGGAGTACTACCCCGCGGCGGAACGCCATACGGACGACATCCTGCAGATCGTGCCGAGCGGACCGTTCGGCAAGTGGCGGGCACTGTTGCAGGCCGACAGTTACGCCGTCTCGAACGCCCGGAAGCGAATCTGGATACAGACCCCCTACTACCTCCCGTCCGACGTGCTGAACTCGGCCCTGCAAGTGGCGGCGCTGGCCGGCATCGACGTAAGGCTGATGCTCCCGGCGCGCTCCGACTCGAAGGTCGTGGACCTGGCGTCGCACTCCTATCTCGACGACATGATGAAGGCCGGGGTGAAGATTCTCTTCTACAAACCCGGCTTCCTACACTCCAAACTGCTGATCATCGACGACTCCCTGACCGTCATCGGCTCGGCGAACATGGATTTCCGCAGCTTCGAACACAATTTCGAGGTCAACGCCTTTGTCTACGACAGAGAATTCACGGCCCGCATGGCCGGGGTATTCGAAGACGACGCCTCGCGCTGTCATGCCCTGACGCCCGGAGAATGGTTCAACCGCCCGCGGCCGCGCCGCTGGGCGGAGTCGCTGATGCGGGTGTTCTCGCCGCTGCTGTAATCCCGCCTAAAAGGCGGAGGGGGGGGGTGATTTTAGACCGGCAAGTTTTGTGCATCGTAAGACGCGGGGCGGACGGGTAGTACCGATGTACGTCCCGTTCGCCCCGCGTGAGGGATGTGCGGAAATTGCCGCATAAAATCGAACCCTAAATGTCGATGATGCCGTTGCGGATGGCATAGACCACCAGCGACGCGGTGTTCTTGCAGCCGGTTTTTTCGAGGATGTTGGCGCGGTGCTTGTCGACCGTGCGCTTCGAGATGAAAAGTTCGTCGGCGATCTCCTGATTCGACAGCCCCCGGCAGACGGCCACCAGGATTTCACGTTCGCGCGACGACAGCTGTTCGTCCGCGGCGTCTTCCCGCGTGCGCATGCGTCCCGTGAGCGACGAGAGCAGCTGCGGCGAAAAATAGCTGCCGCCCGCAGCCACCGTCTCGACAGCCTCGATCACGTCGCCGATGTCGGAATCCTTCAGCAAAAAGCCCCGCGCTCCGGCTTCGACCATGCGCGAATAGTAACTCTCCTCGCCGAACATCGAGAGCGTGATGATTTTGAGGTCGGGACGCTGCGCCAGCGCCCGCTCGGTCGTCTGCGCCCCGTCCAGCCCCGGCATGGCGAAATCCATGAACACGACATCGGCGTCGACGCCGCCGAGCATCGCCAGAAACTCCTCGCCGCTGGCCGCCTCGCCGACCACGCGGCACGCCGCACAGCGTTCGAGCAGCCCCCGCAGACCGTTGCGGAAAAGCGAATGGTCGTCGACCAGGATGATCTTGTACGGTTCCATTATCGGCGGCGGCGTTTGCGGTTGTGGTTGCGGTTCAGCGGCGCAGGCTCCTCCTGCGTATTGACGCGGATGGCGGCGCGCATGCCCTTGCCCTTGGCCGAGGCGATGTCGAACGTGCCGCCCAGCGAGTTGATGCGCGACGCGATGTTCGAAAGCCCCATGCCGCAGTCCATCATCGCCTGCGGATTGAACCCGCGGCCGTTGTCGGTATAGTCGAGCGTCAGCTCCGAGCCGTTCTGCGACAGCGAAAGGTTGATCGCCGAGCAGGCGGCGTGCTTGAGCGAGTTGTTGATCAGTTCGCAGATCACGCGGTAGAGAATCACCTCGATGTCGGTGTCGTAACGTTCCGAACGGAGGTTCGTCGTGAAACGGATCTTCACGTCGTGCATCGCAGCGCTCTTGTCGATGAAGTTCTGCACGCCCCGTGCCAGCCCGAAGTCGTTGAGCACGTGGGGCGAAAGGTTGTTCGAAATCTCGCGCAGCGAGCGGATCGCCTCGTCGATCACATAGGTCGTATTGTCGATGATCTCGCGCTGCTCGGCGTCGTGCTCCTCACGCGCGAGGGCCGTAAGCGACATTTTGGCCGAAGAGAGCAGCGGCCCGAGACCGTCGTGCAGCTCCTTCGAGAAACGCGACCGGGCCTTCTCCTCGGTGCGGAGCACGGCCGTGAGGATACGCTTGTTGAGCAGCGACCGCTGACGGTTCAGACGGTTGATGTATTTGAACAGCTTGTGGGCGTACATCACGCCGATCGACAGGCAGACCGAAATCACGATCCCCAGATAACCGAACCACCAGCGGGGAATGACCTCGAAGCCCGATACGAGAAGCAGCTGGATGAGGCGTTCGACCGACAGCAGCGAAAAGCCCACGATGAAAAGAATCCACACCGAATTGTATTTGGTGGTGCGCACCAACCGCAGGGCATAGCCCGTGGCGACGCATTGGATGACGATGGCTATGACTAACAGGATCTTGATCAGCATAGGCGGACATTTTTTGACAAAAATAATTAAAAATTAAGAATTAAGCATTAAAAATGCCGCCTTCGGACTGCTCTCCGCCGATTTTCCGGTCCGGCGCCCCTCTCCGGTCACTTCAAGACCTTCGTCAGATTCTTCAGCTGGCGGTAATCCGTCAGATCGACCTGCACGGGAACCACCGCCACGTACTTGTTGGCCAGCGCCCATTCGTCGGTGTCGGTGGCTTCAGGCTCGCCGTTGACGAATTCGCCCGTGAGCCAGAAATACTCCCGGCCCCGGGGGTCTTCGTGGCGGTAGAACTCTTCGCGCCAGAAACCGCGGTTCTGGCGGCAGAGTTTCATTCCCTTGAGTTCCCCGACGCTGCCGACCGGAACGTTCACGTTCAGGCACAGCGGCAGTTCGACCTCCGCGGCGAAGATCTCGCTGACGATCCGCCGGCCGTAGACCACCGCAGCGGCGAAATCGGCGTCGGCCCCGTGGTCGTCGAGCGACAGCCCGACGGCCGGACAGCCGTAGAAGCTGCCTTCGATGGCGGCGCCCATCGTCCCGGAGTAGAGGACGTTGACGGCCGAGTTGGAGCCGTGGTTCACGCCCGAGATCACCATGTCCACGCGCTCGTCGCGCAGCAGGTAGTCGAAGGCCATTTTGACGCAGTCGACCGGCGTTCCCGAAAACGCGTAAACCGCGACGCCCTCCTCCTCGCGGATGCGGCGCAGGTAAAGCGGATTGTACATCGTGATGGCCTGGCTCATGCCGCTCTGCGTCGTCTCGGGAGCCACGACCACCACGCGGCCGAAGGCCCGGGCGACCTCTATGGCAGCCTCCATGCCTTTCGAATCGTATCCGTCGTCGTTGGTTACGAGTATCAGTCTTTCATTCATCTTTCAAATCGTTTTCCTGCAAAGATACGAATAATATCGCGCTTTTTTCATGCAATAGTTGCACTGTTCGGAAAATTCTTCCTATATTTGCAGTCCCTTTCGGGCGTATATCAACCTCTTCCATTGGGCGCTACGGCAGATGCGGACGGGTACGGCGGGCGGAAAGCGAATGCTTCAGACGCAGCGCAAACCAATTCGCGGGATTACAGGCAAAGGACCTGTATGGTAGCCCCGGCGCAGCGGGAATGTCGAATGCGAAACACAAAAATTGTTGCAACAATGAACAAAGACGCAATCATCAAGCTCGTCAACGAGCAGATGTGGC